>RCNJ01000195.1_pt1 | contig 43173 bp, 40 predicted proteins | sample 2041171 | NCBI WGS metagenome assembly RCNJ01 (sample SAMN09708213, study PRJNA481090) | feces metagenome | biome: feces | host: Pygoscelis adeliae | place: Antarctica: Rookery Lake | collected 2010-03-01 | reverse complement strand
CTGGGACCCAGGAATATAAGCGATACGTTTAATTATGCCTCGCCGAATGCGCTGAATAGGATCATGAATCTATATACCTCTTTCTCCTCGCCCTCTGCTTTTCAGAAAAAGGCAGGGTTGTTCCGGGAAGCTCTCACACCCGAAGAAGGCCTCATTGCTATACCCTCTGCCGAGACTGAGATGTGGAGGATACGGAAGCTCCAGTCCTCGGGCTACGCGGGTACCGCTAGTAAGGTGCAAAGGGATCTCCAAGAGGGGAATAACTTGGTGCGCCAAGCCGGAGGAGGGAGCTTTACAGATGAGCTACTCCCCGTCCCGTACCTGCTACGCACGAAGCGGACAAAGCGTTGCAGGAGCTGTAAACACATCGTCGTGCGCCCCGAAGCCAAAGTCCAAACCTCACGCTTCCGCATGAAGATGGTGGCCTCCTCCTACATCCCCACCCTCAGCATCAAAGAGCTCCCCCTTTCTGCACAAAGCTCACAAATCTCAACTAGCCAACTCAGCCTCCCTGGTCAAACAACCAGCTCCGGGAGTGGGCAGGGAGCGGTGCGGGGGAAACTGACGCCGGGAAGGACGACGCAGTTTCTGCTCACCGTGAAGAATCCGCTTTATGAGACGGTGAGGATCACGCTGGCGACGCCGCCGACGGTACCGGGAAGGTGGAAGCATATGGTTACGCTTCTGTGTCCGAGTTTTGAGATTGGGGCGGCTAGGGAGGCGTATGCGGATGTTTGGGACGACGCATTGGCAGACCCAGCGAAATCTAAGGATGGAAAAGGACGGGAAAGCTTGGTTGGGGGAAGGAGGCTGGAGGGGGGCAGCGGGGAGAGTGTGGCGGAGGCGGGCAAGGTGTTTGAGAGGGGGAGGAATAGTGTGGGTGTCGTTGTTGAGGTCGTACCGGCGTCGCTGCGCAATATCTTCGCGTCTAAAGCGAAACCTGTGTTGCCGACACAACTGGATGGCAAGAGAGAGGAGAGCGATGATGATATGTTCCTTGACGCTAAATCACAGGCTGGTCGATCAGATGCTGGCTCTCGCCCCTCAGTAGGTGCGCAGTCGGAATTAGAGGCCAGAACGACATGGATGGGGTGGGATGGAGCGAAGGATGACGATGAAGAGGAGGGGGAAGAGCTTGGAGAGGACGCGGATATTCTTGAAATTCCTGTTAGAGTGAGGGTGGAGTGGGAGATGGAGATTGGTGATGTGGAAGCTGTTGCGGGTGGGAAAGCGGATAAGGCTGCGATGGAACGGGATGGGGAGAGGGCGAAGAGGGAGCTGAGTTATTGGGTAGTGTTGGGGGTGGGGCGGGTGAATATGGATGTTTAGGGTGGGGATGGAGGAAGCGAAAAGGAATACCCATTTGATGTACTTGTCACTTAGGCCCATTAGTGAGCAACGGCGGGAGGGTGGTAGAGTGCTGTGAGTATGGTGCGCTAGCTAGCCCTCCAGTGGGGTTGCGGGGCCCAAAAACAAAAAAAGAGCACTCTGTGACGAGAGACTCGGGTATTGAGCCCGAGGCGGGGCTCGAACCCGCGACCTTGAGATGATCTTGAAAACTCCTTATGAGGGGAGATGGTAAGAGTCACACGCTCTACCGATTGAGCTACCCAGGCAGGTGTTGTTGGAAGCAAAGTCGTTTAATTGTCTAACCACCTTGGGCATGAGGAAAGAGCGATCCAAATTCTGAAATTGGAAAGCACGGCCTGTAGACAAAGGCTTTTTCGAAGTGGCTATCACAACCAAAGGGCGCGACCACACCAAGACGCTAGGAGATAAATGGAAATCAAGAAAGGATTTACTGTCTAGAGTATAGCGAGTGGTTTTTAATTGAACCATGTGATTAGCCAGTTTAGATTACAAGTATTAGAAACCTTCACTCGGTGAGACGGATTTGAGAATGGCGAGACGTCCCTTCCACAATAATGGCCGAGCGCCAACCAGTTTCTTTGCAGCACAACAACTTGCAAGGTGGTTCTGGACCTGGAGGGCTTGTTAGTGGTAATCATGTTGCTCTGACAGTTATTTTCGGTAGCACACTTCTGGTCGTAGTTTTCGAGGGGGGGCATAGGTATCACCCTGCACCTTAGATGTAGACATCCTTGGAGTTAAAGATGCGAACATCTAGAGCCTTCGAATCAAGCTTGGAGCCCTTAGCACAATCTGGATCCTCGAAGTTGGCTTTGACTGTTAATGGAATGGAAGCCTCAGGAGTATACTGGAAGTGTGGCTTCTCACTAGTCTGGATATGTCTATGTCCCATGAATACGCTCTGATCATTATTTTCAAAATAATTATACAGGACGTTGTGCTCGGAGGCGGTTCCCCACAACCAAACAATTAGTGGACCAGGAGTATTCTCGATCAGGACACCACGGCCGTTGTAAACGATCCACTGGCCGTAGTCCTTGAGACCCAACTCATGGTCAAAGAAACGGGACGCACTTTAATTCGGCATCTGCCAGATCTCATGGTTGGCTAGCCCTTGCTCGGCCCTGAATCTCCTTTGCCACAACGGGCATGACCACCAATGGAATGCCCCAACCAAAAATGCACATGTCCAATCCCAGCACAAAAGTTGTTTCCGGCGTCATTTTCACTGAACCTTGCTTAGTAAACAACTCTGTACACTCTCCTTTCCAGTCTTCATTTTCTAAATTTTCACTTCCGCTGGGATATATAGACATTTGGTCCTTCCCTGAAATACAATCGTTATATAGAACGGCGAACAGACACTGAACGCCAAAGCGCTATTCAAACGCCAAAACCGGTCAACGCACGACATTCACTAGCGGACACTCCGATCGCAGAGTGACATCCACTCTTCAGTTCCTAGCGCGGGTGACAGCCCTGCAAGGTGCCACGGCGACGACACTCGGAATACACTCGCGACGGTATCTGGACTATATCACCACGTTCGTTTAAATATCTATAGGCCACCAATCGGTCGTTGTATATACACACTTTGGCGTACCAGCCACCCATACACACGAATCCCAACGTCAATAGAAACAATAGAAAATCGCCGGAATCGGTGAGCGCACCAACCAGTTAAATAACTAGTAAGGAATAAAATGGAACAACCAATGTTGGGCCAACAGCGTACAATCTCCGTTGCGATTGACGACGGACGAGGACAGAGAAGAAGAACCCGCATGAACTCCACACCACCCGTATCGCTCTTCAACCGGTCGAATGCCGAATCCACAGCCACTACCGCGGGCCCGGTGCCTCGTCAGAGAAGGCGACTGCTTAGCACAGGCGACATTTTCGAGCGCCTGCGCGGCACCTGCATGGAAAGGGCGGATAGCGGGCGTGCGTTGGACGACAAGGAGAGACCATATATCGAGGAATCCGCCGAGACGTACAGCACCCATTCGAGCGGCAGCAGCGATTTGGTTAGGAAGGGAAAGGAAAAGTCTTTCTCCGACTTCAGATCTTTACTCCGCAGAGCAAGCGTCTCTGTGCGAGGACATCCAATTCAGCATGGCAAGCGCCCTTCTCAGTCATGTTTGCCGGCTTTACAATCTGTGGCTTCGAATGCCCAGTCTATGAAACAACCAGCGCGGCCAATCACTCAGGGAGAGAGGAATCAGGATGAGAGGGATGAGACAAGACATAGGAGGCGCCCAAGCCCAAGCGCGGCTTTGTGGACCAGATTAAGGAACTCGAAGAGCTCCAACCGATTAAACGAGAACGAAAGAAAAGCGTGCTACGAACCAGCCCACCCGTACTACGTCAACATGTCGGAATTAGAACGCAGGAATAGCAGAGAAAGGGGCCAGCTGCAACAGCAGACGCCATTCGAGCAGGTTCTTCAACCTCCAATCCCAGGCATGGGAGGTGTACCACCATATATACCAGAAAGGACCGGCGGAGAAGCTGCAAGGGCGCAGGCAGCAGCACAAAACGAGATGCTCGACGCACTTCGACGGTCGCAGGAGGCGGATGGAGACAATGAGAGTGCGGTGTCACTTACCTTTACTCCAGGCAGTTCAGACCACGACTCTTTTTCTCTTCCGCAGGACGGAAGTAGGCCAAAGGCGGTTGATTTTACGAAGCTTCTCCCGGCGGAGATATCTGCGCATATCTTCTCTGAGCTTGCTGCTAAGGATTTACTCCGTTGTGCGGGAGTCGCGAAGCACTGGCATAACATCATGCAGACGCTGGCTATATGGCAGACGTCTTTTTACCGCGAGCGCACGAAAACGTTCTCCCTTGGCCATCCTATCATTCCCGGCTCCGGCAAGGGAATCCCAGTCGTGAAGCCGAATACTAACTGGACACGTCTCTACTCTGCATCCCAGCTTCTTGCCGAGAACTGGAAAGGCGACGGGCTGAACCGAGCCGTCTACCTCCTCGGTCACACAGACAGCGTCTACTGTCTACAATTCGACGAGCACAAAATCGTGACAGGCTCCCGCGACCGGACGATCAGGATATGGTCCATGCACGACCTGCGTTGCCACACCGTTATTGCGCCGCCGGCGTACAGCGCCAATAACCCTGATAACTGGACGGAAGAGGGCAACTACAAGGGGAGGGGACGTCAGAGCGCTGCCACCTTCAAGTCGGAAGTGTGTAGCCATGATATCCATCATAGTGCTTCGGTGCTGTGTCTGCAGTATGATGATAGCATAATGGTTACGGGTGCGAGTGATCATACTGCTATTGTGCATTCTATGACACGGCCGCATAAGCCGCTGCATTATCTCAGGTTCCATACTAGTGCGGTGCTGGATGTGGCGTTCAATAAGGAGCATATTGTTACGGCGTCTAAGGATTCTCAGCTCGCCGTCTGGTCGCGCCGTAGTGGTCAGCTCCTCAAGGTTCTGGATGGGCATCACGGCCCTGTCAATTCCGTGCAGTTGAATGGTGACCTGGTCGTCTCCTGCTCTGGCGATTTTTCCGTGAGGTTATGGAGTATCAGTAGCGGGCTTTGTATCAAGGACTTAACGAAGCACACCAAAGGGCTGGCATGCTCTCAGATCTCCAAGGATGGAAAGTGGATAGCGTCAGCAGGTAACGATAAAGTGATCCGTATCTGGAACGCTGTTACGGGTGAATGCGTAAGGGTATGGGAGGCACACGATGGCCTCATCCGTTCGCTTTGGTGGGACGATATCTCCAGTCGCCTCATAAGCGCTGGGTACGACGAGACGGTCTGCGTGTGGGAGATGGGAGACTTGGCTGTCCGAGAGGGAGGTGTATTGTTGAGGAGTGAGTTGAAGGGGTGGCATAGTAGTTGGGTGTTAGCGGCCAAGAGTGATTATAGACGGTTGTTGTCTGCGGGCCAAGATGGGAAGGTGCTGGTTATGGATTTTGGGGAGTTGATTAAGGATGTTGAGGGTCTCGAGAGTGGGGGGGTTGATGCCGACGGGAGCATGTGTGAAGGTGGGATGTTAGATAACAGGAATGGGGGTGCGTTGCAGAGGAGGAGGGGGGGACAGGATACGTGGGTTAGGCCGTCGGGGAACCTGGCTCAGAATTGACGTAGAAGGCTGCTTAGAAAGGCAAGCGGTTTTGTTGAGGGGGTTTGGCGTCAGGAAGGATATATTTCTGCTTCTTGCTGTAGATTAGCTGCGGTTTAGCGTTTGAAGGTTCATCTGGAAGTGTGTCAGCGTAGGAGACAAATACCACACAGCGCTGATTAGTGTAGTTTTGACACAGATCTAATCCGAAAGAATCGATCAATCCATCATTAGTTCTTTAATTTTTGGCAGGGCTCTCGTCTTGGGCATTGTACTCGTACCAGGACGCCATACTATGAAAGGCTCGACATTACCGTGCCTTCTACATCGAGCACCTTGTCGTCGCGGTCATATGAAGCGGCGGCTTCGAGAAACTGCTTGATCTAGGAAGGAGCGGCCATGGCGTGCCTTCCTCACAGTCGCTCTCGTAAGGGCACTTACTGGCTCCACGCTTCCGGCGTCTAGTATACGTACCCGTGGGGCCACTTTTCTCAACAGATTTCTGTTGCCTCGAAGCAACCATCCACAACCTTGACTACGCAACCCAACATCGAACAAAGACGAACCGCCGCTGGATATAGCAAAGTCTTGATCGGTCACTTAAGAGTGTCGTGAGCTGGGGTCTACGATGTTCTGTACAGCTTAAATTCTGTGCTGGTTGTTGTGGTGTAGATCGGAGTTGCGGTCATCCATAAGGAACTGATCGGACACTTTCCAGAAATATCAGGGAAGGCAATTCAGTAAGTTGTATCTAAAAATAGGCCATGGTAGTACTAACTCGTCACTCCGAGAAGCCGCTAAGGATTTTGTCCTCGAGAGATCTTGGCACGATGGAAGCGGAACACGCCCATGATCTCGCATTTGAGGAAATGCGTCTATATAGTAGAGTCCCAACTCAGCAAGGCCATGATTGGACTCCTCAATCGATCTTACGGTTTCTCGCTCCCGTCGCAGCTTGCCGAAGGTTGGCAAAAAAGGAAGGTCAACATCAAACTCGCTGAAAACAATATCCATCTAGAGAACTTGAAAACTCGGGACGGCAAGTCGTGGACAGAGTGGTTGGATCACCGACGTCTATCTCTACTCAAGCCCGGAGAACAAGCCAGTTTTCGTATTTTCAGAACCTGGTCGCGAAAACCTCACACGATTAGAGCCTTACATCGTACCAGTTGACCTCCTTCGTCGATGAATACAGGCCGTCCTGCATGAGACATGCTGTCGAAGACTTTCTCCGATTCTATATAGAAGTACGTTTTCTCCATTATGGCAAGCGGTTAGTGACTTTTAGATTAACAATGGCAGTGGCAACGAGAGGCAATCTATGATGCGATCGAAATTACGCTCCTACGACAACAGGCAAACGCCGAGGCTGCTATTCCCAAATTCAAGAGCCTTTGCATACCTCGAAGCCATATAAGAAGAGGAGGACTTCGTTTGGTTGGGTATGCACCAACCAGTTCCCAGTTACGCCGCCTTACTTTCACTAACATCCTGACAGAGACGCAACGCGAGGAACTTCGAGACCTCAGATGAACCTTTTAGACTCACAACGAGTTTCCTAGTCATAGAGGCTGGATGAGGCGACATTGCACTTTAGAAGATCGCCCAACAGCTCCGTGTTAGGTCGATGTTGCCATTGCTATACTGGCACATATAAACCATGCTTGGCCGTTGCTCATCGCTTCAGCGCAGCACTATGGTATACCGTTAGCGCGTTACAATCTAACAGTTTCTGGCCTTGAGCCGTGACTTTCCTACTAGCACCGATCTGTTCCCAAGAAAAGCTGATCGCATCGTCCTGTTATAATACTCTTTGTTGCAAAGTACCCAATCTCTACGCTCGACTCAAGTCCCGACAGCTTTGATGTCTTTGGGCTACTAATAGAACAAGAACGCAAGTCATAATCAGTGGGCCCTTTCGCGTTGCAATAGTAGTTTGGCATATCCTGCAACCTCTAGATCTAGTCTATATGCCTTATGCAGCCTGGTCATAAATCATCACTCTTTCTGCTTAGATGGCAAACCATACGCTACCGCCATCATACCTTCCGCTATCATATATGCCGCACAGCATAATACTTCCTGAAAGCGGCGATCACTTATCCTCAAGTCCCTGCCTCCAAACCTCCTCCACAACACCAAAATACTTCTCCCTATTAAACATCATATGGGCCACATGCCCACTCCCCTTAAACTCCACCCCCTGCGCCTTAAACCCAGCCTGTCTCGCCTCAGCAATATGCTCCTCCACCGCTCTCCACCCCACCATCCTGTCCTCCCGACTATAAACATACGCCCTCGGCGCGTCCTTCGCAAACAGTGTCTGATCATTCAGCGCGCTCCTCAAATACATGATCGGATGCGGTTTCTTCATCAACCAGAAAAAGATCTTCGCCATCAGGAAAGAACCGAATACCAGAAACCTGGCCAGGAGGCGGAGCAGCCATGGCCCAGGGATCCCTGTAGACACCGCATCGACGTCGGACCAGAAACTTGGCTTGCCGGGAGCGGAATCGATGACTTGTGCGCGGATCGGTAACGGCCTCCCTGTGCGTTCTCTGTACAGCTTTGCCACGGATATGATACTCAAAGCGCCGCCGTTTGAGCAGGAGTGCAGCAGGATATTCCAGTAGCTGGGGACGGTAAGGAGGCAGGCGACCACCGCGCCGTAAAGCCGTTGCTTGTGGATTGGTGCGGACTTCACATCGTCGAAGAAGGAGTGTGTGATTACTATTATGATTGCGTTTGGGCATAGTTTTTTGTACTCGTCGATGTATTTTGCTGTGTGTCTCGGAAGGGCATCGAGCCAGGAAGGAAAAATTATGACATCTGGTGGAGGGACGGCGGTCTTGTCTGAGGTCGCTATCGCGTTTGAATCGGCGAATGGGTTAATCGTGAGTGGGTTGTCGTGCACAGTGGGTTTTTGGCGCGCGGTTGGTGGGGTGTAGATGTAGGAGACTGGGGAGAGGCGCTTAAAGCCGGCGAAGGCCGCTGGGACTGGCAGCGGTTGTGAAGTCATTGTGATTTGCGTGAGGTGTAAAGTCTCTGGGCACCGATATTCGGAGGTGAATAACTGGCTGAGTTCGAGGTGAAGATATTGGAGTGATGGTGAAATCGCCAAATTTTTTGGTGGCTTGTCTTTGCGTAAGCTTGTCTAACCTGCAGTAAGCTCCTCTTGGTAAAGCGGAAAGGAAGAAAGAATCTAGAAGCGAGATAGAGCGAGTAAGAAAGAAGAAGGAGGTATACTTAGCCAATGATGGAAGATGGAATAAACAAGCTTAGGACGATCTGCGTTAGCTCGTGCCGAGGCCCAAGAACCAGCAGGGTACAAATGTGGCAGCCTTGCATCCGGCCATCAGCCTGCGGAACGTCACTAAGCTTTCACAAGCTTAAAGCTACCCGTTGTCAATGTTTATTTAGGCAACAATTTAGATGTAAACAAAAAAATTCCCAGTCGATTGAATTCTTTCTCGGTATAATCATCTGCCTGTGCTATCAGACTCTATCAATCCCATCTTATTCTCAATCAATCGTGCTTCGAACGCAATATTCAAAATGCCTTCCCCACCAGCTTTGGTCACCCCAAACAACATCCCGCAGCTCGTTTCTACTAGATTCGCGGAAGCGAAAGCTTCTGGATCTCTGGATTTCCTCGAAAGTGAAGTCAGCATCATCCACTACACAGGTGACAATGGCAAGAGGATTCCTGTAAGTACTCTTTGGAGTCAATTTCAACTCCAAAAAAAGACCAAGAGGTTGGCATACACCCAGGTTACACTTTCTCATGCATAGCTAACGAGGCTCAAAGTTCCAGCTCCGCTTCTCTACAACCCTCGCCAACAAGCCAAAGTCATCCGACTCCGATGACAAGAAGCCAAAGATCAACCCCTTCCTGAACCCACCAGTCGAGCTCACCGTCAGCGCCATCGGCGCAGACCACACTCTCCTCCTGAACAAATTCCCAATCACACCGTCACACTCCATCCTTATCACGAACAAAGACCTTCCACAAATCCACCCGCTCTCCAACCTTGACATTGGCGCTGCATACTCGGTTATCCGTGACTATCGTGAGAAAGGCCAAGAGCTGTACGGATTCTTCAACAGTGGTCCGAACTCTGGGGCTTCGCAGCCACACCGACATGTCCAATTCATTCCGATTGCTGGCATGCGCGCCGACTTGAGCGAGAAGCAGAACAAGGCTTGGCGTCCGATGGTGTATGATTTGAAGAAGGGCCAGAATGGGGTGCCTTTTGCCTACGTCTCTCAGGAACTGAAAGGAGACGAGCATATCAACGACTTGCACCGAAAGTACCGCGCTCTGCTAAGCCAGGCACAGGAGTTGGTTGAGAGGCTTACCAATCCTGACCCGGATGCCGAGAATGTTACCGAGCGCGAGTTGCCTGAGACCGAGGACGTTCCATTCAGCTATAACGCTGCGTTCACGGATAAATTGATGGTTGTCTTTCCTCGTCTGGCTTCTGGTGACGGGTTTGAGACTGATGGCGTGAAGGGCTTTGTTGAGGCGAATGGCACAGTTCTTGCAGGCACCCTGCTGCTTAAGGAGAGAGAACTGTATGATAAGTATGTAAAGGAAGAGGAAGGCGGAAAGTTGTTGAAGAAGCTCCTTGAGACTATCTCTATCCCGAGGCAGAAGTAAGTAGAAACCTAAGATATCGGAGCACCGGCCCAGAGTTGCTCAGTGAGCCTGGCTCTCATCAATGGCACCCTCATTTTATGCAAAATATATACCCAGTTCTTGATTCTCTTACTTTCATTGCCCATTGAATGTGCCGTTTGCTTGCCTGGATGGGTTGCTATCGTTCGATGTTCAGAAAATGATGAAGTCAAACCAGCCATTCCACGGATTTCTCTAGAAGCGCCTTAGCACAATGCACTTGAACGCTTGACGTTTCAGTTTCGACCAGGAACACAGGTCGATCCCCCATTGATCGGCCGAGAAATAACACCAAGAGAGCCGTCAAAAGACTAAATCTAGGGAAGATCACCCATCCGCCACCTGGCAGCTGGTGGCTTACGAGGTTGCCACTTGTTAGAATTCATCAACCAAAACTGCCATCTCTTACTCCTCGCCGCGCTACGCCGCAGCAAAGCTGTTCCTAGCTGTTATCTCTGTAGGCGCCAATCGATTAGTATCATTATAATTCAATTTGATGAATGGCTTGTTGATGTGGCTGGTGGGGAAGAACGACCCCTTTAACTGGATAGCACCGGCGCCATTCGCCCTCAGATTGTGTGGCGGTGGCAGATAACATTCTAATGACTGCTAATCGGTTAACAAGCCTGTGTTACAATAAGCATGTCAAATTTCCAAATTGACATGCTTATTGAAACACGAGATTCCAAATTTGTTTTATTTCAGGAGAGTCGAAACTACATGTTGAAGTGGCTGGTTAAGTGGTTAGCGCTTGTTGGTAGCGTTGTGTCAGTCTAAGATACATTGACATCCTTTCCATGAAGCTTCAAGCTGATGATCTGTGAGCATAGTTTTTTACTGAGCCAAGTGGCTAGCCGCTGGGAAATACATGGTGAAGTGATGGACGCCCAGGTGGCTATTGATATCCGAAACGCCACAACGCGGCAGCCTTGTAAACCAACAGCCGAGGACCGACATTTGGGTAAATTCCCACTAATCCTATTGAGACGACCGACGTTGTGGCTTCTCAAAAACCGATCGGCTTTAGATCTTACTATATACATATCACATTGCAGATTGCCAACGTTCATAGGGAGTCTGTCATCTTGAGCTGAGGCGCGGGAACATCCAACATGTGACTTCGTCCCAGGCCGGAACACTCTAACAAACAAAACATCTACATGGAAGTTTGTATTGAAGTGGCTTGAGTTCTTTGACCTCCACGAACGGAGTGCGAAGTTTACGTTTTTTTTCAAAGAATTTAATTAAGAAACCTCGTCTCAAATTGGACTCGGCTTTAAAATAAAACACCGCGATCTTCGCAGGGAAGGGCAGTTGTCATGCAAGTACTGTGTATGGGCTTTTGGAGGCCAATATGAGGAAGGAGCTGCATACAACAATGGATACGAAACTCGGAAGATTAAGACGGCTACCGAGCCACAGACAAGATCTAACATCGAGTCAGAGTTAGGGTCAGAGTTTGTTAATTGCACCAATTCGGACTGTAGCTGTCGAGCCTGTCTTCGTCGGAAAAGCGGCAGCAAGCACATACGCTCCTTCCACAAAGGCTTGTATGAAACTGTCTATGGAGACATGTTTGCTGTAGTAAACGAAAAGCGTGCACTTAGAAACCAGTATGGAAAATCATACAATGATGAGCGGGCAATACTCGTCCGGCTACAAGAGCTGGCGAGAGAATGACAGGGCAGGGCGGCCGGATTGACCGATCTTATTGTACAGAGAATTTGAATGATAGCCAACCAGTTAACAGAGGGGGTTTGGCGAGACTTGTGAAGAAATGTTTGAGTGGGGAGGTACGAGTAGAGTAGGAAGGAGCACCTTTGGGTCATCTAACGAGTTTCATAATGAATTCCTGTCAAGCTTGCACCGCGTGCTAACCGACTGCTATCACAGTGCCGGCACTCTTTCATCTGCCATCCTTCTGCCAACGACTCTACCACGAGCGTGCGTGCCATTGTTCTCAATGACAATCTAAGCTCGCTACGCCTTCTTGACCTCCTTCTTCTCATCACCCATCCCAACATCCCTCAAAAAGCAGATCCTTAGCAACGCAGCAACATACACAAACCCCAGATTCCCCCAATCCAACGCATTCCAGTCCCAAAACTGCCAAAACCCAGCTACACCGGGCATACTTAAATAACAACTCGCAACATGTCCCACGTCTGCTACTAACATACAAGCCAATAGCGTTTTCCATACCTTGACATCAGCGGTGGAGCGGAGGATGAAGGCCTCCATGAGGGAGAGCAGGAGGTAGAGATTGCCGAGCTGAGTGAGGATTGTTGTGGTGTGGTGCGTTTGGACGACTTGGATGGCGGACTCGGGGGAGGAGATGGAGGTTGAAAGGAGATGCATGTAGTGTCGGGGATAAAAGACGGCGTAGATAAAGCCGGTGACGGTGGAGATGGGCTCGATAGTTAGGAATAAGAGTGTGTAGGCGAGGGGGAGGGTGAATGCGCCTGCTGGCTTTGCGGTGGAGGTTTTGGTGGCCATTTTGAGTTGTTGTGGTAGTGCTAAGGGTGTAGGCGGGTGTGAGCTTCAAGAGCAACGGCGGTTGCGCTGTGGTGGCTTGACCGATTTTGTATCTGCGAAATGATTAAGCAATGGTTCCCATTTACGGATGCTTACTTACGAAAAAGCACTGTAAGCTTTGTTTACCTTTAGCTTTGTTAATTTTGCCTTCCGGTAATTATGATCACTGCCGGCGGTGATGTGGAAACGAGGTACGATTGGTGATTTCGTTGGCAGCGTTGAAAGCTCTACATAACCCCCAAAGTCACGTGTATGTCGGTATATTTCAAAGTTCTCGGAGAGGCATATTGGTTTTTGGGCGGAAATACCTGAGTCGAAGATCGTTGATGAGAACCATTTACGCTTTGCATTAACTGTTCTTCCGGCTTTGTTCCCAGACTTAATGTGATCAGCAACCGATCGTCGGCTTCAAACTAAAAGCGTGCTAGCGAGGTCATGAAGAACTCATCACTTTATTTAGCAGGGCGGACTAGCAAGATGTCAGGAAATGTCATCGTTAGTTGAGCCTAGAGCGCATGGTTGACATGATCTCAAATTGGTCAAGCTTGTCAGCTGATCCAACCGCACACTCACCGCTGCAGAAGCCGCGGCGTTTCTTCGCTCTTGACTTCTCGGCTAAATCTATCAACAAACGAGTGAATTGATAAGTACACACTTGTAGTCGTTGGCTCTATCAACGACGTTCCGGTGCTTTTTATACGAGCGTATTCAAGCTTTGACAAAGACGCTTAAAGACGCCACCTATGCTACAGTAATAGAGCCGGCACTAAGCCCGCTGTGCAGCTTCCCCGCAAACGTCAATGCTGGATGACGTCCTGAAGATAGGGTCAGCCGCGAACCTTATTTCGACGACCCAATAGTGGACGACCTTATCGGTCCGCTGTACTACGACCATTGTTGACGAGATGGATTCCACGACGACCCCGACTGTGCGAGACGAGGCGGCTGCCGGCTTGCTCGATGAGAACGATGGACAGATGCGTCACATTGATGGGCGAGAGGGTGGAGCGACGACGGACAGGCACCAGGCACCCATTGCGAAGTGGCAGCGAATCGTGCACAGGAAGAGGTGACTGACCTATATTCGTTCTCCTTCAATTCCTTCTCTTCCAAAGCCTCACACTTCACTTCGTTATCCGCATGAAGTCATTCCCAAACTCCAACATAAGTCACCAGAGCCGGTGATGTGCCGCAAGGTCTGGCTTATTCTCGGAGGATTTACAACGTATTCTGCAGCATCGATTTCAAGCATTATTCAAGCGACTCCTCATCTTGGCAGCCACACTAGTCTTCCTCATCCGTGTCTGCATTTCCAATGTCCCACATATCTCCGCAGATGCGCCGGGGGACATGGCATTGTTTGTGCTTCGCCATGCTTTCTCCACACTTCCCTAATCCTGATTGTCGGTCTTAGTTCTGAGCTTGACATGATCACCATATAAGTCGATGTCTCCCACCATTAGTGTCTCTGAAACAAAGGGAGCTACGAAGTAGCTAACTAAGCTTATAAGATCATTGGCTGCAGCATTATTTGCAGTTATAGCCACCATGATTCTCACCAAGGTCATTGTGGTCGGCGTGCTCGCTGGTGTCGCGCAAAGTCAATCTGGCCTAAAGCAGGCTGTCTATCCGAACTTGGCTGTCAGTAGTAACTATTTTTTGACCCCGATCCTAGTTTGTTATTAACCGGTTACAGATTTTCCCAGAAACGAATTACCCAGGTTCAGTTGACCCTACCACCAAAGAAGGCGCCAAGTTTGGTCAGCTTTCACCACCCCACTATCCCTCACCATGGATGAATGGACAGGGAGATTGGAAGGAGGCTTGGGAGAAAGCTAGAGATTTCGTGTCTCAAATGACCTTACTTGAGAAGGTCAATATCACTACTGGAAGTAAGATCCCTAACGACGTGTCCACTATCAAGGGAATGATCTGACGCACTTCACAGCTGGATGGATATCCGAAGGTTGTGTTGGATCGACCGGCTCCGTTCCTCGTCTAGGCTTGAACCATGGCTTCTGTCTCCAGGATGGACCTGCTGGCGTGCGTCTTAACGATTACGTCTCGTCATTTCCAGCCGGCGGTACTATAGCGGCTTCCTTTGACCGCGGACTTATGCACCAGCGTGGTGCAGCTATGGGTGCTGAACATCACGGAAAAGGTGTCACCATCCAGCTGGGTCCAGCTTCTGGCCCACTGGGCAGAGCGCCAGAGGGTGGCAGGAACTGGGAAGGATTCAGTCCTGATCCGGTTCTGTCAGGTGTTGGCATGGCCGAAACTATCCGAGGCATTCAGAGCCAGAAGGTCGTTGCTTGTGCTAAGGTTCGTTCATTGGCTTCCAGGATCTCAGCCGCCAATGCTAATCAGTCGTAGCACTACATTGCTAATGAGCAGGAGCACTTCAGGCAAGCTCCTGAGGCCGTAGGATACGGTTTCAACATTACTGAGTCTTCATCCTCGAACATGGATGACCGTACTCTCCATGAGCTCTATGCATGGCCATTTGCTGATGCTGTTCGTGCTGGTGTCGGCTCAATCATGTGCTCGTATAACCAGATCAACAATTCCTATGGCTGCCAGAACTCCAAGCTTATGAACGGCATCCTCAAGGATGAGCTCGGCTTCCAAGGGTTCGTCATGAGTGATTGGCAAGCTCAACACGGTGGTGTCAGTGATATTCTGGCAGGTCTAGATATGACTATGCCTGGAGATACTTCGTTCAGTTTCGTCTACCTTAACCCCTACGCGAAGAACTAACGACTGACTCTCAAACAGATACTGGTGTCAGCTACTGGGGGGCAAACTTGACCATTGCTGTCGTTAACGGCACTGTTCCAGCATGGAGAGTCGACGATGCCGCTATGCGCATTATGGCTGCCTACTTCAAGGTTGGCCTCACCGTCGAGAATCAGACCACCAACAACTTTCAGTCATGGAGCTTCGCCACGACAGGGAAGATCCATCCTATGGATCCGCAGTCGCCAATTGGCGTCATCAACCAACATGTTGACGTTCGTTCCAATCATGGCGACCTCATTCGTAACATGGCTGCTAGATCTACTGTTCTGTTGAAAAACGAGAACAACGCGCTACCACTTAAGAAGCCGAGATTCCTTGCTGTCGTTGGCGAAGATGCCTCTGTGAATCCAAGAGGGTCAAATGCCTGCCCTGATCGTGGATGTTCCGCGGGCACGACAGCACAAGGTTGGGGGTCCGGATCAGTACAATTTCCATACCTTGTCTCTCCAGAAGTCGCCCTTCAACAGCAAGCAATTCTTGATGGTTCGAGATTCGAGGCTATCACCGATAACTACGCAAACAACCAGATTCGCGACCTTGTTTCGCAGGAGTACGCCACAGCTATTGTCTTCGTTGACGCCGATGCCGGGGAAGGATACATTGCCGAGGACGGCAACGAAGGAGACCGCAAGAACCTCACTTTGTGGCACTCCGGCGACCAACTGGTTAAGAACGTCTCAAGCTTGTGCAACAACACCATCGTCGTTATATACTCTCCAGGCCCCGTTCTGTTAACCGATCATTACGACAACCCCAACATCACCGCCATCCTCTGGTCCGGCTTCGCTGGCCAGGAGGCAGGCAACTCCATCACCGATGTCCTCTACGGAAAGGTCAACCCGGCTGCGCGCTCGCCATTCACCTGGGGCAAGACCCGTGAAGACTATGGCACCGACCTTCTCTATGAGCCGAACAACGGCAATGGAGCGCCACAAGTCCAGTTCCGCGAGGGTGTTTTCATCGACTACCGCCACTTCGACAAGCAGAACATCACTCCGATCTACGAGTTCGGACATGGGTTGTCATACACCACATTTAACTACTCCAATCTCCAGATTGAGAAGCTTGATGTCGGGCCTTACACTCCTACCACTGGTATGACGAGCCCAGCGCCAGTTCTCGGTAACTACAGCACGAATTGGGAGGACTATCAGTTCCCTGAGGGCTTCAATGCGGTGTATAACTTCATCTATCCATACCTCAACACCACCGACCCAGCGGAGACTGCTAGTGGTACCGATTATGGCCTTCCAGCGGAGCAGTATATCCCACCGAATGCCCAAAACGGCAACCCACAGCCGAAGTTGCCAAGTTCTGGAGCTCCGGGCGGTAATCCAGGTCTCTATGATGTGCTCTACCACGTCTCGGTCGATATTGAGAGTACTGGTGATAGAGATGGCGAGGAAGTACCACAGCTCTACGTCAGCCTTGGTGGACAGAACGACCCACCAGTTGTGCTTAGGAACTTTGGTAGATTGAGTATCGGTGCTGGTGAGAAGGCGACTTGGACAGCTGATATTCAGCGCAGGGATTTGGCGCACTGGAATGTGATGAAGCAGGATTGGGTTGTTGAAGATACGCAGAAGACATTGTTTGTTGGGCCGAGCTCGAGGAAACTTGTGCTTAGGGGGAGCTTGGAGTAGGCGAATGCCATGATGATGGGAGGGGGTTATATGAACACACAGCGCAGGAGTTGATTCAAGCGGGAGTCTTATTTAACGTTTATTAGCGTCTTAACGATTGGGGAATCCATGAAATTTATGGAACTTACTACCGTATCTGTGATCTGGCCGTTAACTTGTTTACCATCACTACCTCTCCCGCCTATCTCGTTTTGCCCGCTTAATGAACTTCTAAGTCGACAACGAAATTGAAAACTTCCAGAGCTAACCGATTAGCAGAAGCCACCGCTGCGTCAATACTCAGTCGTGAGCATTTTCGTTCTTACGAGTTTAAGAAATATGGCGATGACTTAGGTGCGAAGATATATCATCGTAAGTTTATTCCACGAGCTATGCTGGTCCATATGGACGCTGAATCTAATTTCGCATTGGTCATCACGCTAGCAATCGCTAAATGGCACCATCTGATCTCTAATGCTACATCGTCTCATCTCATCTCATCATCCACTTTAGTAGATACCCGGCAAGATCTTCCACTTAACAATCCTCTTATACTTCTCCCAATCCTCACCATACTTCTTCGCGCACTTCTCCTCATCTCTCAACTCTCTATGAATCAACAAGACCGCAAAGTACAAGACGTAAAAGTACGTAATCGCCATTCCCCAAGCCTTGGCACCATCCTGATAGATCACAGCGCCATCAGCAGCCTGAATAATCATCTCACTCGGAGTCGAGGCGCCGAGCTCCGTGGCCGTGCCCTCACGAGAGACGATGTATCCAGCGAGACCGGTTGGCAGAGAGTACGACCACGACATGATCCAGTCACCAAGGTAATTAATATGGCGCGCAGTTCCCCACCATCCGGAAGTAATGAGCTTAGAGCCAGTCTTCGTCTCGATGAAGGTCAAATGAGAGACCTTTGAATCCTCCGGGTTGGTTCTGAAGCGATTTTTCTCGTTGTTCGAGCTGCGGAAGATCCAGTAACCGGTTGCGAGGATGGCACAGACACCAACAACGCCGTATGGACCGAGAGAAAGTGGGTAGGTGGCAAGGTATCTGGCTTGGATGGAGTAGATGAATGGCAACCATCCGACGTCGCCGAAGGACAACATCATGCCGAAACCGTCTTGGATGAGGTCCATGGTGGTGAGGATGGCGGGCTCCATGTATAGCGCATCTAGGACGTATAGAGCCTGGAAGGCGGTGACTAGGATCATGGAGTCGGTGACAAAGCCGTACATGTTGTATTGGTGAGCCATGAATGCGAGATCGAGGACGATCCAGCCAAGGAGTCCTGGACGCATCTCCATGAATGCCTTGATGTCGATTGTGCCAAAGAGTGGGAGGGTGACGCGTGGGTTGAGCTCGCGGCCAATAAACCAATCGTACAGCATGTTGCCGGTGACACCACCTGGCGCGAGAAGACGGAGCTCAGCATTGCCTGGCTTGACCTCGAATGAGCGGATGTAGCAGTATGTCGCAAGGGTATAGGAGATCAACAGGTTGGCGGTGAAGATCTGCACATAGTTGTCCCAGATGAAAGTCCATGGTGCGAAGTTGACGCCATCCTTGATGGTACCGGCCAGCAAAATGGCCAAGGTGAAGAGTGCGGATGTGAAGGAGTTGAATTTGTATGGAAGACGTCCGCCGTTGGCCAGCACGGTACCCAACACCTCTGTGCCCGGGAGGACAGCTTGGAGAGTCAGGGATAACAAGTACCACCCGAGAACCCAACCAGTTGCCTCCCAGGAGGCGAGTCCGCTGAATCCTGGCCATCCAATTTGTGTCTTCAGCTCTTGAAAGGTGAGTGTGGATGGCGAGAGGGCCGCTGGGACAGGGCAGCCAGCGATGTCATTGCAGAAGAATGTGAGGGTGTAAACGAGGAGCGGGAGGAAGATGGTAAGGACGAAGGCACCTGGCCTATCTCAATGTCAGCAGTTGGTTGTTATAGTTGGGAGTGGGGACGCTGGAGACATACGGTCCGAAGAATTCATAGCCATGCTTCTCCTCCTTTTTCGCGACAACTTGCGATTTAGGGGTCGCCATGATTTGAACACTGTCCCGAGCTTCTTCACGCCAAAGTGTGAGGAATTATCAGGTTGATGTGTGGGAGGAGGAGGAGAATAGAAGACGATCCCGCTAAGTATATGGACACAGCCTCGTTGTCGTTGTCATACGGCCTCGTACGCAGCCGCTCTCGTTCTCGCATTCGCAAAATGGGTCGCTTGAGATCCGCTATCCCTGTCATGACGTTGCTCCCTGAACTAATCTCGATGAGGACTAATTTCCAGCCACAGCTGGTGTGGATCTTGGCCGTTGACAGGAGGCTTGAGCTTGGAGATGTTCCAAACCAGAACGGCCGTAAAAGACGCTAACTCAAACGTTTGCGTCGCGTAATTCATAATTGAATAAACAAGCAGCGTCAGCCGTGAGCGCCTAGCATTAGGCGTGTCTCAACAAACATAGGATGACTGTTGTCATGGTATAACCCATCTGATCTATGGCCTATCAGTGCCAAACTTGTACAATGACGCGGCACAACCCGGAACATCCCCATGTGAACGTTTCATGAACAATTACCTTACTTCTTTCTGACTCCATCTTGACACATACACATCCAACCCGAACGCTCGCTACTAGTACCTCGCTGCAAATTCGCGCTGACGAGCTCACAAATTCCAGCCAGAGAAGAGCCTTCGAGTTGCATCACATAAAAATGTTGTCGAAGGCACTTACATCCAGCTTCCTCCTCCTCGCCGCCCTCACACCGCAGCAGTCACTCGCAACTCCATCTCCAGATGACACGTCCGCTATATTTCCGTGCACAGCACCGTCAACAGCTGGCTTCTACGACTTACGGCCGATAAGAATTGACCGCGAAAAGTCCACGAATCCCGACAAGACTTCGAGTCTGATAGCTAAGGGCCACGATTATAATGGCAACTTCACACTCAACGTGTGCGCTGCGGTAGTGGAGGATATAGAGAATGTTGTGGACATAGAAGAGAGCTTATGGAAGAACGTCAGTGCATACTACGAGGTTGCAGGGAAGGTGTTTAGCATAGGGTAAATTTTCGAAGCTATATTCAAGGATGAGCGCTAACCGGATACCAGCCAACAAAACAGCAATCTCACAGTCCGTGGACGCAGACTCGTCCTCCAATATACGAACGGCTCGCCCTGTGGCCCGGGCATAACCAATCCCTCACCTCTGGGGAAGCGAGCATACGATAACGATATCTACGACATTCCCGGCACCCAGCGCACTACAGATTGGGACGAGGAACGTGAGGCAGATGATCACTTCAAGTACCACGATGACGAAGATGAGGACAATGACGACAAGAACTCCGATATCTCGAAAGACAAGACGGAGATGCGCAAGAGCACACTTATCTCCTTCCACTGCGACACCACCATCCTTGTCCCATCCCGCGCTTCCTTCGTAGGCACAGATCCGTACCAGTGCACATACTTCTTTGAGATCCGCTCGCCCTATGCTTGTCCCGGCGCACCACCCACAGATCTGAGTCCCGGTATGGGTCCTGGAGGAGTGTTCGTCTTGATTGTCGGTATTGCGGTCGTGGTTTACATCGTGGGTGGTGTGGCTTATAACAGGAGTGTCAAGAACCAGAGAGGTTTGAGATCTTTGCCGAACTACGCCATGTGGAGTGCTATAGCCGGTTTTATTGGGGATTTATTTCGTAGCTGCTTGAGGTGCTTGCCCCGGAGGAGCAGATATAAGGGGATTGGTGGGGTTGGGGGGAGGTATCATGATGATGAGGCAGGAAATCTTATTGATGAGTATGATGGAATGATGTGAGGATGGAGGAAAAACAAGGGTTGGTGGCATAGCAAGCTGGAGATAACCAGAACATCATTTAGGGATGACGCCGGGATATACCATGGCGTAAAGGATGTAAAGGTACGGGATTATAGTGCTACTGAGCCACTATCTTCTAGGGCTCCTCGTACTTTGAAGACGACAACCCATACTTGCCAGCAGTTACGACGACCAACAGCCGCCATTGCTGCCGTCGATAGTGCTAGGGAGGCCGGCGAAGGATTACGTCCTTCTCCTGGTTGTCAACTGGTTAGTAATAAAATGTTTTGATCCGAGGAAAATTTTGACATATTTGCTTCAGAGGCTGGCAAAATTTACGACTCTTTTTAACTTTCGCTTCTATGTTTGGTTCACTGGAGCTGCATGACCAGTTTGCAGGCATTGAACGATCACAACCAATGGGGGAGCATCCCTCGAGGTCGCCGCCAAGGCGACCGACCGGCTGAGAATGGTACCCCACGGCCCGCCCAATCTTGGTGTTGTCGTCTGGTCGTGAACCTGGGCATATCGATCCTCGATCCGCACGCACGAATGAGAAGTGGATACTGTGGACTGAAGCTCGAGAACGGCATGGCGGCCTATATATCGAATCACCAGAATTATAGTAAAGCCGGCAATTGCTCTTTTGAGGTCGATGCCGGTCTTGCTGCCGACTACGCCGCTTCTGGTTGTGTGGCCGTTGCAATTGAGGCGGTATGCTCTGCTGTTTTTTCTATCTCGATTGTAGTATAGACTGGAACAAAGCTCCTGCTTCGACTGATACCGGGCATCGAGATAACCATACGCAGCGTTAGTCATGAAAAGTGAGGATCTTGGTGTATGGATATAACACAGATGTTATTCATAATATGCTGACAGGCATTCCGCCATCCTCAAATTGTCGATGCCGATTGCCGAGTACTAAGGAGCCTCGAGACAAATAGCGAGACTCACCAGAAAATTAATGTCAAATAGCTCGATTTGTGTGGCCAATCTAAATTAGCCATAGTGCATGAAACAGGGCCCTCGTACTTCGAAAACCCTGCCACGCACGAAGGTATCTGTAAATTTGAAAGCGAAAGGACACCAGAATACCTTAGTGACGGACGCTATTCAGCTGAAAACATGGGCCCTGAAGTGCCACAAAATCACTCGAACTCGATGAAAGGATGAAAATCGTTACAGACATATGTCAAAGCGCAGGCAAGCAAGTAATGCTTTGAGCCAGTACAGTCTGTCTTTATCCGTAAGTGTATGCTCGAGTTGGTTTAAATAAACCTGTTAGCGGCCAGCAGACTAATAGTGGATTAGGAGGCCAGCTCAATATCGGACTCTAACTGCGTGACAAAAGACGACCCTTTAAAGTCCTGGAACCACCATTCAAGTAGCCGCACATCTGGCGGAGAATTTTTTTCTGTCGGTGGAGCGAAACACCTTCCGAGAAATGACGCTGGCAATATCTCTCGGTCTGATGATCGGGCCACTGGCTCGAGAAAAGCCACTGCCCCGCAAAGTCCAAAAATTCCTCCCCGTCATCGTCCTACCTTGGACAAGCTTTCCGAAGTAGAGACTAAAACAGCCATCAACCACCGGTGGCAACATATCAAACGGGGCCACAAAGGTCTGTTGCCCCAAATACCACACGAGGCGAAATTATAACCCTGCCTATGGCAGCAATTCCGAGAACTCTATATTCGCAGTAGAATACAAGCCTCCAACAAGACATGCATATAAAGAACGGCCGTTTAAGCAAATTGATATTTTTGAGGCTGTTCCATCTCAATACAGGAAGCCAAATCTTGCTACGCATAATTCAGCTCGGCATGTCAACCCTTGGGTAAGAGAGCGAGTTGCACCTACACGGCCCGAAACTATCCATACCGAGCTACCTCGTCGAAGGTCCTCGTCCAATACCCGGCCGCTTCCGGTACAGTTTCCAGAACGGCTCCGGCAGGAGCAGGTTGTGCCAACAATATAACGCTGGTTGCAGTAGTATGTCAGAGAGCTCGCAGTCTGAAGTGGAATACAAGCCAGTGCCAAGGCGACCGGCGTATACCGGGTCAAGACCATCAGTACAAAAGGTCTACACCATCACACCTACAGGAGTGCGTAAGAAGGGCGTCCGAGAAGAACCAACTTGTTACCGTAAACGATCCCGGTCCCCAGATTATAAACCGGTTTTCCGGAGCCATTAACACGGCGGCCTTCCAGGCGAAAGGTCTACACTCCTACACCCAAGGAATGTTGAATATTCGACTCCAAGAGTTATTCCAGGAGAGCTCGGACCTGCTTATTCAATGTTTGAAATACCCTATAGCGCAGGCAACATCGAGCGTTCAAAGCCACGGAATTGTAGCGCGGAGCCTGATGGGGTGGCAAGACACTATGGGAAGCCAGCTACCACCCAACAGCACAAGACAGACAGTAGTAAAGCCAGTGGGTTGTTTGGTGAGGTTCGGGTTCTAAGTGCTCCTTAACCTCGTCGAAAACCATATGAGGCATTCTCGGGCATGCGTGGGGGCTCTTCTTCTGGAGTCAGATCTGCAAATACTCAATCCGAGTCGACTCAATCTGAATAGGAAATGATGGTTGGTGGAAGAAGTGAGGGTAAGGCAACATTTTGCCGGGATTCGGAGGAACGCTATCATTCGTTCAAATCGATGCAGGACCAACAGAGGAGGAAAAGCCGGAGAACTCGGGAGCGCGGCCGTGGAAGAGAACCGGAATAGGAGGGGGTGAGGAGTCATGACGACTATATTATAGACGCGCTGAATAAATATATAGGTCTCCTTTTGGAAAAGCAAATGAACATGCCAACTCAACGGCAAAAGATGCAAGAACTAACACATGATAATATGATAGATGGCAAAAAAAACCTTCCAACGACCTATCCTCCTCCGAGGACGGGCCAATGCGTGATCAGCACGACAGCGGCCCAAGATATGTTGAAGACGTGCTCCACGATACCAACGACGAAAAGCACAGCCTGATTGAAAACGACGACCCGTTTGTTGACGAGCCCTATCCCGCCGACGACGAGAGAGATTACCGTCCGACGGCGAAAGCTGACCAGTTAGGACGGGAGCAGAAGACAAACGACCCAAGGGTCGAGAAGACGCCGCGAACTCCTGAGAAGAAGAAAGGGGCGGAACAGGAACCGAGAGCGAAATACCAAGCCTTTGTCGAGAGTGTGGGGAAGGACAAGGGTGAGGGGGGGGGTCCCCAGGCTGGGCTGGGGAGCGGCAGTGACGAGAAATCAGTTCGCTTGTTCTAGACATGCTGACATATTTGGCTCAAATGTAGTAGTAGTCATAATTAAATCCATTACTCCGCATTTAGCTCCCAAACAATCAGTAAGCCAAGCTAAATAACGGTGTCTGTCCTCAAAGTCGCCGATGAAGTACAGAATCATATAGCAGAACAGCTGCCTACGGTCTCATCCCCCCTACGGACAGACAGCTGCCCCTCCGCTAATTTCTCTACTATCCCAAATCAAGGAAAGCCCTCTTTCTTCAACGCTAAGAAAATATGACCAACTCTCAACGGCGCCGCCCAAATATTCAGTCATCCTTGCCCAACCTCTTTCTGCTCCCGATCCCGCTATTAGGAGCTCAAATGTATTACGCCTCCCAATGGTCAACCGTCCATGCTAGTCATCCTCATGCGTGCCAATTCTCCCAATCATCCAGTCTGAATACTGTACCGCTCTCGCGCCATACCACCTCAAACTCGCGATGGAACACCAGCAGATCATAACTCTGCGCCTGCCAAATATCAAATCGTTATATATCCATTTCTCGCAAGCAAAAGAAGAAAAGCCGTTACTATATTATGCCGCCGTACATGCGAATCTCAGAAACTCACGAAACCCATTCCCAAACTCCATAAACCCAAAAGAAAAATGCGGCCACTTACTCTACTCTATCCCGCTCCAACGTGTTCGCGTCGAGGCTGTTGCGTTGGACTACTTGTATGATACGCATACGCGCTACCCATGTCCCGCTCACTCGTCGCATAGGGGGAGTAGCTAACCTTGGCAGGGTCGTAGCGCTGTGCGTACCGCACACCCGATATCCCCCCAAATGGTTCTCTCTGCGAGGCGCTTAGTGGTTCATCGTGATATCTCGACGATGAAGTTCTGGTAGGCTGCGTGCTACGAGTAGATAAAGAAGGACGTTCGGCGCCGCGCCGACTGGAGCGGGGCGACGGAGAGCGGTCGCGAGAGTATGCGACTGACTCCTCTTTCATAGCTTTCCGGACCCGCACACCAGCAGAGGTGGGACCGACCTGATAGACCTTCTGTACTGAGGGTCTAGACTCCGTATACGCCGGTCGCCTAGGAGCAGGCTTGTACTCAATGTCAGACTCCGAGCTGTCCGATATATCGCTGTACCCTGCCTTATATCGTTGGCTCAACTTGCTCCTTCCGGCGCCTCCATGGAAGGTTTGCGCCCGTGTCGGCTGTGGTGGGACATTTGACGAGGAGGACCGACGAGGTAGCTCGGTATGGATGGTTTGCGAGCGCGAAGGTGCGGCTCTCTCTCTTTCACCTGGAATAATAGGCGGAGCCGAATTATGCGTTGCAAGACTAGGCTTCCTGAATTGAGATGGAATTGCCTCAATGATGTCGGCATCGACTCCGTTTACGCGGACTGACTCGGCGGCGCGGCGGGACCTCGGGCTGGAGACATCCTCGCTTCCTCTCCTCCTCGCCGACGAACGACGGACGATGTCGTCGTCCTCGACGTAGACAGTTCGCGCCAATGGCGGTGACGAGTATTCGTTGAATGTCTCGGCGCGTCTAGGCATTCCCCGTGGTCGAGCCTCTTCGAGCTGAACGGCGGACCGTGGTGTTGGCACGCTCGGAGGTGCAGCCTTATTCCTGGCGCGTTCTTGGTACCGCATAGCAGTTTCTAGACGCAGAGAATCTTTCGTTGGTGTGTCGAGTTGCATATGGCGGAGCCCGTCTTCAAGCCTCTCATCGGACTTCTTCGACTTCGACGGTTTGACAGACTTGCCAGATCGATCTCTCGAAGACGTGTGAATCTCGTCAGAATTATCCTCAACGATAAACGCTGAGTGCTTCGTTCTAGTCTTCTCTTCCGTCCCTCTTCTCCTGTCCTTGTCTCGGGACTTCTTCGCGTCAGACTGATCCTTCCTCTTACTCTCCTTCTCCGATCGAGCGCGTCTCCGATCATCCTCCTCTTCCTCAGCTCTGCGACGTCCACTGCTTCTAGACGTGGGTTTTGGCGTCGTGTAATCATAACCCATGTCCCTTCTTGGCCGCGGGTCCTCCTCATGTCTGCCTCCAATCTCGTCTTCGTAAGATCGTGGCCGAGTAGGATTTGCCGCACAGAATTCGGCCTCCTTTCTGAACTTCGCGCTCCTCGGCTCGGCCGTCCTAATCTCGTACTCGAAATTGAAATAGCCTCTAGATGGTGGAGGACGTTGTTCCCTGTATTCCCTATCGGTCGACACGCTTCCTCTCATTCCACTCCTCGTCGTCTTAGCCCTCGCATTGATCTTGACTTTCTCGTCATAATCCGCCCTCTTCGCCTTGTCGCTCAGTAAATCCCATGCTTCTTGAATCTTGTGAAACTCATCCACCTTTTGCGCCTTCAGCGTTGGATCTTGAATCTTGTCAGGATGACATTTCAAGACAAGCTTCAGATAGATCTTGCGTATGTCGCCCTCTGGGGCTGTCGGCTCAACGCCGAGCGCTTTATATGGATCGGGCGGTAATGGAATGGCCATCTTCGTATATTAAGACTATGTCGCAGCGTATTTCTCGCTATTGCATCTCGCGCCCTTCGTTGGTGGTGAGTACGGACGTCGATGGGAAAGATCGGAAGTGGCGACAAGGGTTGAAGTGTTAAAGGGGCGGTCGGAGTTGAAATAGTCGTTAAAAAGAGGCTGGTTGAAGAAGAGGCGAAACGCCAGACTTCGCGGCAACAGACAGGCGGGTGTCCCTGGTGTCCCTGAGCAACGGCACCTTGGCAGTTGTGTCGCGGCTTTCGGCCGCGCTTGACAGCGGAGGGGGTCGATGGCGATGGAACAGATTTGTAAGCGACGGCACAGCCAATAAGCCAATTAGATCGTAGGACTGAACAGGATTGGCCTGGAACAGGGCGGTTGTCGCAAGTTTGTGGCGATGGTCAATTTCGATATAACAATGAGTAACGTATTGCTGGTAGTTGATGAACTATGCCTGTGAAAGGCGTCGTGAAGCAAGACTGTGAAGCGGGTGCTTGTCTGTGAGTAGGCGGTATGAAGGGGCCTGATAGCGTGCGTGTCGACCACCGAAGAATGGGTTGAAACAGGCTGTGTAAACCGGCAAACGGAAGAACAATGATGAAGGCAAAACGAGGCAATCCAATGAAGAGAAGTAGTAAGAGTCCAAAGCAAGAATGTCGGGAGACACAGATAGAAGTGGTCTTTTGGTTGGTATGTTGTTGTTTGTTGTCGTCGCTCGTCGAAAAGGCCGCGGATAGGGTTAGTCTTGAGTCGGTCAATTAGTGCAGCCAGGAGTCCCACAGAGTTACCCCCGCCTGAACACTGGAGCCAATGTCGAAGATAACAGCTAGCTTCGCATATCGTCGTAATGCCCTCAACGTGGCGGTGAAGTGTTCGGCCTTCTACTCAATTCGTCTTATGATTCCTCTGCACTGGCACCCAACTGATCGTAGCAGCGCGAATTAAAGGTGATATTGATACGCAAGCGCAGTTTGGCGTCCAATCGACCAACCCTACTTTGTCCGAAGTACAATAGAAAGACCGCTGTTGCCATGGCAGGTCAACAGTACCGCAGGCGTGAGTTGGAATCCTTCGGGAGCTGAGAGCCTGCCTCAGTTCGGAGAAAGCACTTGAGGGTCGACTATGCCAGGGAAATGAGGATGAAGCGTAGCTCAGAAACCAGAAGTCCAGTCAAGAATCCAGGGCGGCGAGAGTGAGAAAGAGCCGAAGGATACCGGGCTGGGAGGAATCCCCCATGATAATATAACCGCCTCACTTTCAGCATCAGGCTCAAGCTGTCCAGCCTACATAATGCTGACTACGATAGCTGCAAATACTCCAGTAATCGTCTTTCGCAGTGTGCCAGAACTTCATCACACAAGTCATCAGTTGAACACCTACTTGGCTTACCCTCTTGAGTCTCAGCCAACTGCCACTCACGACGCCCATCGTGATGGAGAAGTAGAACCTCCATGCCTTACAATGCTCCTCGATGGCTCAATCACGACACCGGGAAAGCAGTGTGGCCCCAAACAGCCAAGTCGAGCCGGAAGTGTCGTCTCTTGCATACAGCCTGTAACCGTGATTGCGATGGATACAGTTTCAAAGAGCCATGGATCGCATCGCCGGCCTCTGCATCCAAACACATAGTTGAGGTCATGCTCATATTGCCTTTGTCCATGTCGTGAGCTATCACGCAACATTTCGAGCATTTATTCATCCCCTAAACATGCTTCTCGATCATCAGGATTCTCGCATGAGTTGGCAGCTTGCTCCGCCAAAAGCAGTGGGTCTATCCGCATTACCCCTCATCGACCTACCAAGGTACCCTTGCACCACTCAACCTGTGCACGTAGGCGGGGTACCTTTTCGTCTTTAACAGGTTTCCAAGACTGCTTCAATATCCACATATCATCATAGCACATGAACTGTAAATTTACGCAGAGATCCAGCCCTTTTCTTTGAGCCTGACTTCAACAGCTTCATCCTCCCCTATCATTCCTGACTCCAACAGCTTCATCCTCCCCTCTTCTTCGTCCCTTCAGGCGGCAGCTGGCCCCTCTCCGCCCAAGACATGCAAAATCATGACCAATGTCTCACCAGCGCTGCGCCTCACTCATCATCAACCAAACAGATGGCCTCCACCATTTCGATACGCGCCGACTCCCCCGAGCCAATAGATAGGTAGGGCACACTGTGATCCTGCTTCCACCTCGTGCTTCCGTCGCTTCCAGAACCAATCCTCGGAAGTGTCACAAATTGTTCGAGTAAAAGTTCTCTGCATGTCGTACAGCTAAGAAGGGGAATGCGTTGCGGCCAATCAGGTAGGAGAGAAGAGCCAAGTGTGAGACATTTCGAGATGGCTTCCATCTCAGTTCTTGCCAACACAGCTGAGTCGTGGAGTACGGTTTTACTGAGGAGCATCCGGGCTTGAGCTTTCAGCTGCATTTACACGGCCTCGTTGCCTCGTCACCCACATTACTGCAATGCAGCACCGAGCACATATACGGAGTAGTCGTCCTCGTAGGAGACTTTTCCGGCAGTCAGTTTGTGGCAAGGGTAATAACAGCCGACGACTTTCATGCCACTTGAACGTTGTCAGCACTCAATTCGAATTGTGGCTGTGTGGATTGACATATCTGGAACCTCTCCGAGGTACTGATCGCGCTAAACTTCAGATATGAGTACGAGTTCCATCGTATCTGTACCAATTCTTCAAGCTCACGATTGTACTCTTGTTAAGCATCCGAAGGGACTAAGAGGATCCGAATACGGTATCGGGACAAAATGAAGTGGAGAGTGGCTTTGCAGCTTGCTTAGTCCTGTGTCCGCGCCGACGATGTTTCGCCATCGATGTGATTTTGACTCGGAAATGTCCAAGGGCCGAGGCGAATAATGCGACGAGCTGAGGCAGACATGTCTGTTGGCACTGGGTAGCAATCGTTGCGGTGAGACTTTGAACTCTCATGTCGCGGCCTCGCAGTAAGACTGTACGAAGCACAACCTGCAACGTAAGGTCAAGGATCGGGTCCGTTAGCTGTCGTGTATGCTTCCGGCAGCACTTCCAGACCTCGTAGTCGGCTCCGATTCGTGGACATATTGGCAATGGGTGGGCTGTATCGGTGTAACACGACGAAGCTCTAATGTGAATGAAGTTGTTCTCAGCGAGTTGAAAGCTGCTGGTGCCGCCCATCCAAAACGGTGGGTTGGGTCGCAAGACGCATTCAGAGCACCCATCATTGTGGTGAAAGGTAATCCGGTAGGTCGTCGTACTTCATATAATCCCATCTGCCTAGAGTTCTGCGTATACTCCGCCAGTCCTCGTCCCCGGACTCCATGGTAGTGAAGCATCTTCAGCCAATTCATCTTGGTTTTATTGAGTATGGTTGGTTGGCGTTGTCCAACCTATTTAATGTAAGATGGAGCTGTGTAGTCCATTTCGTGGTAGTCACGGTGTAATGTTTATCGAAAACTGTGCCGACGAGACCACGGTGGTAATGCCAGGCAACAGCTTTCGTCCCCGGTCATTGTCAATGCTGCGCAAGGTTAGCCCTAGGTTGTTCTGTCTTCCCACAGGGTATCCTTCATCCGTGCAGTATGACATAGTATGTTTCGTCGTCCAGAATTGGCAGGCCGAAATTTTGAGGTGAAGCGAACTCGACAGCATTTAGGTTGGGAGCTCATGACAAGGTAGCGACCACCAAGTCGGCCATAGTCGACGTTCTGCGTATGCCGTATGTTCTAGGGGTTCGTCGGACCGTCAACTGGACCTCGGTTGAGCTAGAAAGTCGACAATGCCCAGACTGGGAAATTATTATCAACAGTCATCTTCAGTATCGTTTTTAGGTTCAAGAACAACGGCACCAACGTGTTAGACAAAAAATTCAACAAAGTATGGTTGTCCGTACCTCAGACCTCTGCAGGAGCACGGTGACCTTGGGAGGTAACAGAGGGTTGAGGACACTGATACTGACATCGGCACATCGCTGTCACGCAGGTGTAAAATAGGCCTGAACGCCTCAGACTCCCATGCCACCCAAATCATTTTTGTACCTTGATCTGCCACCTTCAAAACGGCAGAATGACTTGCGATGCAACCCAACTTCAAGGAACCGTCCTAGTGGCTAAATTTTACTATTAAGAATTTTGGTAGCTTCAGGCTTCCAGAGGTGCTACTGAATGCATATACCACACTTGCCGTCATCCGTTGTATTCCAACTTGGTGGTGGGTTTCCCGCATTGGGCTACTCGAGTTGTTCTCGCCCAAAGCGCTGAACGTATCAACGTGCAACTCAAAGTAACAAAATTCAACTTTGTCGGCATACCAATCTAGTGCAATACATCGCCAAGCCACATAACATGCAGGGGAATTTATCATATGCGTTGCGGTGCCTTGTAACAAAGGTTTGTATATGCCATAACTAAACCTGGAATTTTCCAGCCGTAACATCCGGATGTAGGAATGCCATAGGTCGCCATTCCATGTTCCCAACTCCATCAAATTTGTCTCCCATCTCACTTCTTACCTCTATGTGGGATCCCGGTGCTGGCCTTGTAGAATTCCTTTGCCTCTTCCTCCGTCACCTCACTGACCTCACTCTGTTTGTCACTGATCAACCCAAGGTTCTCCCTCCGTACCTCAAACCATATCTCCCGCCTATCACCACCCAACTCCCCGCTCAGTACTTCTTCCTTGAATTGCTTCAGAAAGTCGTTGTAAACGACTGGCATCTCGAAATCCACCAACTCCTCCCTCATCGCCCTCATATCCTCTAGCGCTCTAGCGTAGCCACTATCTCCCACACTGTTCTCGACAAGACTCTTGATAATCGCACCCATCTGCTTAGCAGCCTCCTTGATAGTTTCTTCCGAGTTGGCCAGACCAAGAGCCTGCTTAAACTGTGGTACTGCGTTCTCGGCATGTATCTCCGTGCGGTGCTCAATGCGGAGCAAAGCATCAACATCCAGCCCAGAAAGCGGCTTAATGACATCCTTCGCCTTCCTTCCCTTAGCACGTGGCGGTACTTTCTTGACATCCGCTACCGTTATCAAGTGCTGAATATGTTTTTTGACAGCTGCCTTATTCACCAAATCCTCTGGTGGGTGGCTATACTTAACAAGGATATCGGCGGGTGGCTGAATTGTGGCATCGGGGTTAATAGCACGCAGCCTAATAGCCTGCTGTATCCGATGCAGAACCGGTGAGTACGTATCCTCGATCTTCATGTACTCCTCTGCGTTCCCATTCTCATCCACCCCCGCAGAACCAAGGTCCATGGACTCGACGTAGTCGGACACGGCTTTCTTTAACGGATCGGTGGGCAGGTAGCGATGCTTTGTGATGGTCTGCCCTGAGGTGCTTATTACGCGGTCCAGGGGCGGGAATTGATACATCCTGAAATCCTCTGCGAAAGGCAGTGGTACGTCGATCAGGGCCTCGAGGTCGGCTTCGATGTGGGGCGCGATTAAGACCAGTTGGGGATCTTTACCCTCTTTCAGCACGATGCGGGCGACGGCACAACAGCCTTGCTCGTACATCGTGCGCGCGACACTGGAGATGGCGAGACGTGCCTTGTCGTTCATGCGTGCACCGACTGTGATGCAGGACTCGCCCATGTTAAAGTACTCTTCGTAATCTTCTGATGGGAGGAAACCGAGGATGGTGAAGCAGGGTGTTGTCTCGAGCTTCGTGACGTTCTGGTCGGATTCTGAGATTGCGACGGCGGTGCGGCCGTATTCGTAGCCCATTGCTAGGTCGTCGCGGTCGACGTCTCTTTTTCCGCCTGGGGCGGAGGGATCGTCGACTCTGTATGTCCTTTGGTTCTTGACTGAGTCGAGCGTCTCGCCGGTGGTTGTTAGATTGACATCCTCCATGTCAATATCCTCCACTCCTACCTCGCCTTGCATTTCCGCAACGACGTAGCTGCTCGCAGTTGGTGGCTTCGCAATCTTCGTCCTGAAGTATCTCTCCACATCAATCGCCAGACCCGTATCATAATTGTAGGGGTCACCCAACGTCAATTGTCCCTTGAACGTCGCATACGGCCTATACTCCTTCGTCCTCGGCATACTGATATCATGAACCGCCTCGGCCGCCGTACCGAAGACACCCTTCTCGCACTTCTCCACAAGGCCCTTCAATATCTCTTCATTCTCCCTCTTCTGCGGATCCTTATCCTCCTGCTTGAAGCCAAACTCCGCATCGTCAAAGTCCACACCCATAACAACAAGCTCAATATCATCCTCCTTCAACTTCTCAATCGTATCCTCTAATCCATCAGCATCCATGAGGCCTGTCCCATTCGTAACCAGAACAATCTTCCTAATATACTTCAACTTCCTCGTAAACTTCTCCATCATATCAATCGCAATAATAATGGCACTAATCGCATCCCCCTTGTCCGTACTACTCAGCACAACCTTCTTCTGCAGCCTCTTCAATTCCGGGAACTTGAAGCTGCCCAAAGGTTGCTGGGTGCATATATTTTCATAGCCCTCTTCGCCTTGCATGGGGTTTGATGTCTCGTCTGTGCGAAAGCCGATTGCGCCAACACAGAGGGTGCTGCGACCGGTGATCAAGATGCCAGCCATGGTGTCCCAGACGTAGCGGAGGGCGAATTGCAGGTCGGTTTCGGTGCGGCCGTTGTGGCATTCTCCCATGGAGGAGCCTTGGTCAATTATGAAGATTGTTGCTTCTTTTGACATTTTTGCGGTTGTATCTGTGTATGCTATTCGTATATTGGCACTTCGTCGGTGTAATTATGTTATAGAGTAGAACATCAAGAGTATTTGAGACATGAGAGTAGACAATGGCAGATGATAGACAAGCTGTCAAGCTAGATACGCGACAACCAGGCACCCATCACTGAACCGCGTCCGATTAAGCTCGACCTCACGAACACACGTGAGGATAAAGCTATTGGACCTGGTGGATTAGATAAGATATCATGGGCTTGGCATTTCAACTGCCAAGGTCATGATGCCGTGTTGTTGGGTGACCGCATTGTCTCAAAGGATACCTTTTCTTCCTTTACATCTCAATTTCATTTAAAAAATCTTGTTAGGCTTTTGAATAGACTCAATAAAGTCAGCAAATATGGTTGACACCACTCGTAATATCCTCACTACGGGAGCTCCGTACCACATAATCGCGTGAGTATCATGACGGCACCGTGTCGAAGCTCTATTTACTAACCTTGAACCAGCTATGGCACTCTTCTCGGAAGCCAGTTCTGGCAGGTAAGCTTGCATTGCCTTTAGTCACCCGGCAACAAGAAGCTGTTCATTCATCTTTCCTCGTATTCGAAATATTCATCGTCCAAATCCAGCGCGCTCTTGCAACAACACGCCAAACAACCACCACATCGCCACCAGTTCACATGACAACCGTCCAGAACCCTTCACTAACACTTCACAGTCCTTCATCGGCGGAATCGTCTCCTTCCGCGCTCTTCCACGCCCACAATTCTCAACTCTCCAATCCCGACTTTTCCCAATCTACTTCAGTCTCCAGACCGCCCTCCCCGTCATCATGGCGCTGACCTACCCGGTCCCATCCCATCTCTCCCTCTCCGACCCAACCCGCTCCGGCCTCTCCACACTCCTCGACCCTACTCTTCGCTCGACCGTGTTGGTGCCACTGATCACCGTTTTCGCAACTAGTGCACTCAATCTTTTCATCGTCGGCCCAGCAACCACCAGAGTCATGGGTGAGCGCAAGCACCAAGAGACCAGAGACGGCAAGAAATCTTACGATCCGGCACCTCACTCTAAGGAGATGATGAGACTCAACAAGACCTTTGGTCGTATCCACGGCATGTCTTCCCTCCTCAACATGGGAGGCTTCCTCGCTACCCTGTGGTACGGTGTCGGATTGTCTGCTCGCCTTTAGAAAGTGCGAAAGGCGATCCGTGAACCTAAGAAGGGCTTGAAAGGGCCTTCTGTCATGTTTGTTTGAGTAATATATACCTGCTTCAATACATCTACATATCTACCCAAACCAAAGCTCATAAACCTTTCTCCTTTCATGCTCGATCATGCCTCCATTGTCCCTCCATCCAACCCTTTCTGCCGCAGTTGCTAATGTTGTGCCAACCGGCTGGCACAACGGCAGAGCTTACCAGGTTGAAGCCACTAAGTCAAGTCCTCGATCGGAGTAGGATATTAAACATTATCATTACTGATACCGCTAACCCAGGCCCCGCACATTATTTTATATTAGGCTTGTCGCAACCCTACCCCCATCTTTTCGACATTAACATTCTGTTCTCGGTCGGTGCTCCTTGTACCTCAAGCAGAGTCTATACATTACACCACACCCCCACTCTCCCTATCACACAGCCGCATCCCCCCTCAAGGACATCCTCCTCGCCTTCGGCTTGGCCTTCAGCTCACCCCCGGACTCCAGATCCTCCGCTTCAGCGGCCCGCTTGATCCCCCCCCCCACCTAGCAGAGATAAGCGATTGCGATCAGAATGGCGACGCCGACAACGGTGGGCATGATGATGGCGGGGAACATTTGGCAGAGGCGCATGTTCTGGTTTGCGCGCCTGATACAGGAGTGAAGGTCCCATTTTGATGTCTTGGTTGGAGCAGATGAGACAAAGCTGGTGAGGAAGGGGGTGCGTGGAGGTGGAGGTGGAAATGAGATTCTTACTGGGCCAGGGCTTGGTGTACGAAGAGCACACGGCTTGAGACGAGAATATCGCTAGAATGATCGCCTGTATTGACGAGAGTGAGTCGGTACGGAAGATTGCGTCGCTAACTCTCCCCTTTAGGTACACAAAGTACAGATGGGATCTCAATCCGACTGAGCCTCTTCCACATGCGTGTGCATCAGCATGCGACGTTTGCTCGGTCCTGGCATACAGACCCATTTTATTGGCTCTTCCTTATCTAGTTCAAGAATGCTTAAAACATTGCTTAGTTGCGCCCTGTTTGACGTTGCTTTGCAGGATGAAATTCTTAAGTGGTTAGCAAGAGAGTCGCGGCGAGTGGGAGTTGCCCATCGGAGAATTTGCCTTACCTTTAGCATGAGTAACATTGCTCCGCTCCAATGCTGCATAAAGTGAACAGCCAAAGACTAGTAACCACAGTATTGACGAATTTACTCCGTAAGGGATCGCTCTATCTAGACCGCAGTCGACTCGATGCTAAGTAGTGTGCTTGATACAACGTACGACGCAGGCTTCACGATCACGGAGGAAGGGATTGTGCCGATACCTCCGGACTGAGCATTGCAGCGCCCGCCACCTTACAGAACCATTCGAGCGCAAGGACTGAGCAAGCCAGAGCAGAAGGGTCTGAAGGGTTTAATCCCATAGCAGTCGACGGAGGGAGCCAGAAGACAATCTCGATGTGTGAGCTTACGAGGATTCAGGAACGGAATTTCGAAACGCCTGCAACCACATGTCCGAGCCCAAGGATCGAGCAAGATAGACACTCAGGCGCATGAGGAGATCTTGGTGACTCCTTCATCCTCAGATGGGGGCCCGACGAGAACCCTGATGGATCTAGGTATTCTCGACCATCAGCTCAGTAGCCTGCCGGAGATAATTCCAGCTGAGGCAACCACAGCAGCAACCCCAACAAGCAGCAACCAATGCCATCACCGCCAACTGCTAGTGCCAGACGCTTGCATCGAAGCAATGTTGACTCGAAGTACGGCATGTACGATGCCAACTAAGTGACCAGTATTTCAGCTGGCACAAATGGGAAGCAGTTCAAGAAGCCACAGGCTGCCATGAACCAAGTCCAAGGTTGAGAGTCCTTCAAATCTCCACAGCTTCAACAGTACTCCTCATGCACGACGTTCGCCAGCAGTGGTGCCTGATAATCATACCCACTTTCACGTTCGCGAACTAAAACCATGGAAATCTGCCCCGTCGACGGCCACAAATATGAAGCTCTGTACGTTGGGTGCTACAAGGCACAGCTACCAGAAGAGTCTCAATGATGAGGCCAGAGCCAAGAGTAAGGACCCTATGGAGGCTTGGACCACTCCAATTTCTCAAGCCGTGAGCACTGGACAAGGTTCAGCTTACCTCTGCCAGAAGCAAGAACCCTGCATTACCACCAGCGCTCGAGGACCACCCTAACCTAGCCACGTTCAGGTCGACGTCATCTATTATGCAAACCAAACCAACCATATGACGCTCGCGAACCCCTTGATGCAGCCCGAGAAAACGACTCTACTGCGAGAACTGTCAACATCCCCCGCCAGCAGCAGAGATTGCCCACAATGAAGCTAGGTCGCCAGGTTGACTTTTGCGTTCTGGGGCCCTTCGACCACAGGATACAGCCACTCCAGCCAACGTCGAGCACTCGCCCTCAGCCCGTCTCTCTCTCCTTTTCTCTCTCCTCGCCTTGACGATTAGTGCTGCTCTGTTGTTTTGGTCTGCGAGCTCGACCTGGGCACTAAGTCTACCGAGAACTTTCAGATCAGCCCGATTCTACCTACGCAGGCTGTTGTCGCAGTAGCCGTCAGCGAGTCCGTGGCGTGGGAGAGACGGGGGGTACTGGGGGTGCTCGAAGACGGTGCTGAGCACAGCGTTGAAAATGTTCAAGACTTGAGTTGGGGTTCATCGGCAGCGATGGCTAGGAGCGTCGAAAGCCGTGATGGAGACAGTCGCGATGAGGGTCGAGAGCTGAGGTTCATCTTTAGTGATGACAAGCAGCGTCGCAAGCCGCAACGATAGCAGTAGCGGTGTCAATGGCAAGATGGATAGAGAATATCAAGGCCGTGGCGATGTAAGCACGGGAAGAGTTTCTCACTGCGTTGCCTACGATGTACTCACACCATGCTGCGATCGTATTCGGTATCCCAACCCCCGCAATTCTCCCAACACATTCTTTACGACTCGAAACAAGGCTGGAGGGGCGGTCCAGCGATCGCTATGTACTCCATGATGGCCAACAAGCGGCAGAGCGTGGCAGCAATATCGGCGAAGAAACAGGTCATTATAATAGTACTTGTCGTGAATGGTGAGGGTGAATGGTGCTCGTAACGTCAAACATTCTTATTCAACGCTTCTATGGATAGCGGCAAGCTTCTGCCTAGTAGCGGTGTAACAGACAGACGTCGAGGCTGTGATACCACCTCTGTATCCGTGTAGTTCTTGCAGTTCTTGCCTCAGACAATCCGCCATCGTTCAAGGTTCCATCTCACACCATCCATGCATCGTCCAGCAGACTCGCCATCGCCAATCCACAATTGTGCTCGGGTGGAGGCAGAGAAGAGAAACAGGAGAAAACGTTCTGTACTTGGAGTGCCATGCGTGGAGATGCGATTGCCCGATCAAAGTATAGACTACGGTGGCGCGGCCTCGATGACAGAAGCCTCGGAATGTGGATGCTAGCAATAGGTGCGGTGATAGACATGAAGAGCTGCAAGACACCATGCGGCGAAAGGCAGGACGCGGTTGGGATAAGAAGGATATGTGGAGTCTTAGAAGCCACCAACGCAGCAGGAGAGAAAAGAAGAATTGAGCTTACCTGCTTTCAACTGACGGCAACGGTGATGAGCAGTAAGGGACCAAGGACGGCGCACAGCCGCAAGTCACACATCGCCACTCATCAAGTTAGTAGGATAGGCCGGAGCCTTGTCAAGACTCATCTGAAGCAATAGTTATCATTCCCTTCATCTCGTGAGCTAGCAACGATCGTGGTAAACTATGCCCCCCCAGTGACCCAAGTACAACGGCCCCTTCCCCACCGAATCGCTCTCCATCTCTCGAGGTACCTCTCATCTCCAAAATCTTTGCTCCCAGTGATTCTTAAACACGGCCTGCTTTAATTTCGTCTCTCCCCAACTCAACCGCCACGCAGTCTCGCCAACATCGTTTCGCGGCGCCGTTCCAGGCGCCCTCGTAGCAACAGAGGCAAGGAATATCCATAGTCATACGATGCGGGTCCAATGATGGTCCCCTCAAAATCACAAGTAGGCCAAATGAAAGCCAGAGTAGAGTATTATGGTCATCGTGACCCATCGACCTATCAAGCCCAATAACCAAATGCTGTTTTTTGTCGGCCTGAGCCTTTTAGACGCGTGTTCGTTCCAGAGCCCATTCGTCGTTCCCAGTCAACCGTAGCGTGCCGTTGAAGGCATGCTCTTCCCCCATGTCGTCTATGCCGTGCATAATGCATCGTCCAGGGAAGTTGTCGCTGTGAAGCAATAGTGCTGTTAATAAGCATCTGTGTGGCTATGATAGCGGTGGCGAGCTGATTGCTCAAGCCAGTGTCCTCGGCCAAGGTGAAGGATGGGGTATATAAAGTGGACGCAGCCAGCGCCCTAAATACCCAAAACGCCGTGTCCGTGATCCCCCATATCTGGTGGAAAGTAAGATACGCCGATAGAGAACAAATTCGTAAAGGTGTCCAGGCCCCATATCTGAGTGCCAGGTCTTCTCTTGTCGTAGTCTTCGTAAAAATATATGCATCGCCGTCTCCAATGGAGTCTTCCAGTGGAGATGCGTTGCCCATTACCCATGTCCGTACCTATCCATCTGTGCCCACACCCATTCCACCATCGTGACCCAAACACCTTGCAAACCATAAGCAAGAAGTAAAGCAAAGCAAACCAAAGCAAACCCAAATGTCACTAGAGAAAATCAATACAACCGTCGCCGCGGGATCGTCTGTCGTTTCGTTGAATGATCCAGAAAACCCACCAGTAAAACCCTAAACGCCTCATCTGTCATAACCCGACCACCCATACCTTCGTCCTCTCGTATCTACACAGCCGGGGATGCCGACAACTTAAGCAGCGCTTCAATAGCGTTACGTTCCTCATCCGCGCTGGCCGGCATAAAACTCTTCTGCCTCTTCACCTCATTCTGTGGTCTCCCCTCAGCACTCAGCCCACCTAGACCACTCAAGCCACTCTTCCCCGCCACCGGGCGAACAGGCACAGTCTGTCTCTTCCCCAGACTCGTTCCCAGGGACCCATAAGTAGTTCCGCCGTGTCCGTAGCTGTAACTCGCCGAGCCACCAGTATACACATGCCTCTTGGCCGCTCCACCTCCCCAGCTGCCAAGCGGAGCAGAATCTTGGTATGAGGCTTCTCTCAGAGCCTTGGCGCCGACAGCTTCCCAATTCTCCTCATCGGTTAAGTCTTCTGGGTCGTCCCGCATAACGTCGTCATGGTCAAGGTCGCTTGGTGCTTCAGAGCTGCTGCACGGGTCGTCAAGCGACATGCGGTCCATGTCTTCCATCTCCATATCCATCTCCTCCTCCTCTTCGACCTTATCTTTATCACCATCATGGCTAAACTCCCCCGTCCAACTGCTGCTCGGTGCCTGCGGCCTCCTCGCACCCTCACGCATGTTGGACGTGTTGGTGATAGGCATACCCGTCGGGTATCCCGGAAGGGCTGGGGATGGCGGATGTTGGTCACGGTTGGCGCGCGGCGCCTGCCCACGCAACCTAGCATCCCACCGCCCCCACCCAACCTTATCAAACTTGACCTCCCCCCTCACGCCACCCCCTTCTCCGCCTCCGCCTTTACCCTCCAGCGCACCAACCACAAGCCGTCTAGCCTTAGCTGGTGAAACGGAAGAGAAGCCAGGTACGGAGGTAGTCAGGTAGCCCATGATATGTCTAATAGCCAAGGGGCCATTAGTGAGAAGAATATCAGGGAGGTGGTGCTTGGCTAGGAGCGCCGAGGTGATGGAGCCCGAGGATTCAAAGGGCGAGGCGGATAAGGCGCTGGTGTCGCGGAGGTCGAGATGTTCCGTGTCAAGCTCGTCAGTGGCATGGGCAGGTGCGGATGTGCCGCCGTAGCGGGTGGCTGTGATCACAGCCGGTGGAATTGTGGGACTGATACTGTTTGGCGGGGTCGGAAGAGGTCGACGGTTGCCCACAGGAACCGGTTTGTTGCCGGGTTTATTGGCGGTAGTGTTGTTGTTACTGCCTCTGGCATCAGCACTCGTAGCGACTGCCAGACGACTAGCTAAAGCGTCGGCATGCCCGGCGGGCTTTGATTTGTCGTTATTACGATTGGGTTTGACATTTTCCATGGGGCCAGTCAAGGCGATGGAAATGCCGGATCTCGGTGCGGCCATACTGGGCGGTAGGGTTGATGTTCGTTTCTCTGTCGAAGGTGAGTCAGTACGATGTGATAACGCCAAGTGGTGATGGCAAGGTGACAGGTCCGTCGGTAATGGGATAAAGGGAGAACATACTCGCTGTGCGAAAGAAACGAGATATCTCCTGACGTGAGAGATGCGATAACAGACGTGTAAGGCGACTGAGTATGGTGTCTAACTTGCTTCAGTGAGGCGAGTAGGCTGACGAGGTGGAGCTGTGTGTTGTATCGACGACGCGACGGCGACAACGAGATGCAGTAATCAGCGACGGGATCGAAAGTGTTTCGTGACGGATGAGTACGATTGCCTTGGGCGACTGCAGAATTGTAATTCTCGGATCTGTATCTGTTGTTGTTGGTGGAGAGGAGGAGGAAGAGGAGGAGGGGGGGAGTAGGTGGTATTCACAAGTGGGAGGAGTGAGTGTGCCATCTACCAAGGCGCGGCTTGCGGACAGGCAACCAAGGGTGGCAGTTCCTTGTGCGCGATATTGTGTGCGGGAGGTGCGGGCAGGGCTTGCTGGTGCTGGACAGGGTAGTCGTGCTTTAATCTGCCATGTCTAATTTGGGAGTGGTTCAGTGTGGTTTGGTGTGCTTGTGTGTGGTCAGTCGTGTTGTCCGCTAGCGAGGTGTCAGGGTGGCAAACCTGGCATGCTGTAACCTGGCGAATCCCAGCGAGAGACATCACTAAATTGGGGACTGACAGCGTCCTAAACAGACACTAATCTCTCACTAATCTCTCACTAATATCTCACTAATCTCTCGCTAACCTCTCACTAACCTCTCACTGATCTCTCACTAACCTCTCACTAATCTCTCACTAATCTCCCTCTGGAACAACTCAGTCCACTTTCCTCTGTGTCCCTCTGTCACTAGAATGAATGGACGCAGCAAACCAGCGACCGTGCTTGCTCTGCTGTCTCTGAATGGCAGCGCACAAAGGGAAAGGGTACATCGTCTACTTCATCGTGACATCCACCGAAAGGAAAGATACTCCTACTCTACTGCTAACAAGAGTATAGAAAGCGGTAGAAACAGCCTGACTCATTCGTACCATCCGCGTACCATCCAGTTGAGTACCTGTGTCGTAAGTTGAAGAAGAATGGGAAGATCGCCTGACCGGCCCAACCACGAGTCACTTGCCCTCCGCCATCGCTCATCCGATGTCCCTTCTATTACTTCCTTCTCTAACCGTCTAACCCTAACGCATCCGGCTTGCGACTAAAACGCCGGCAAAGAACGGCCTGATCGCTTTTCCCCATCTCCAATCTTCACTGACCTTCATCTCAGTCTTCGCTTCATGCCTGGTTTCCATGTTTGGTTTTGGTTTCCATTCTTGGTTTCCATGCTTGGCTTTCCATGCTTGGCCTCCATGCTGCATTCCATGCCAAATCGGTTAGCAAACCTGCGCCGGCAGAGTGACAAACACATGTCTCTACCCTACATCTCCCGGCGCAGCCACCCACCACAAACTTCACTAACCACCATCCTTCCCTTCTTATCTCTCACGCATATTTGTATCTCGTCGTGGTGCATACTCTATCTCTGTCTTTGTATCTCGTCGTGGTGCATACTCTATCTCTGTGTATCTTAACCCTCAATGTGTGCCCTTGGTGGATATTACCCCGGTGTTGCCCCATTGCCCCATCGCCCCACCCGCTCGTCTCAAGCTAAATCCCACTATCTACGGTGCCAGACTTCACTGTGTCAGGATGGGATGACGTGCAGACTGATCACCGAAAGACGCCGAGAGGTGCGCGAACTCGTCCGAGCAATACTGCAATCAAGTCCGACACGCATGGCCGATACGCAGCACGTTCTGGGGTGAGAGGTTGAAGAAGTACAACTGTCACTGCAAGTTATACGAGGGGGATAAGACACATGTAAGATCTTCGGGTAAGTGAGATGCGTGAGATGCGTGAGATCCAGGAATAGCTCCCGCTCCCAGCACGTTCTTCAGCCACCACTTATGTGTGGAAAGATCTCGTCCACTTGCGTCTCACATGTTCCCAATCCATTCTTCGGCGCGCGGATACATCCGCTTAAGCTGATCACTTTGCGTACTATACCACCAACCACCACCCTTTCCAACACCTCGTCTGGAATGTTATACTAGGGCTCCAAGACCCTACATTCTCCCACTTTCGACATACATCGATATTGTTATGTACAGTACGGAGCCAGAGGTATTCATACGGCCCACTTATTCACAGGCCATGTAATTGAACGCTGCTTTAATAATTCCCCTTTTGATTCTCTAGATATTCAACAACGATAACAATGCTTCCTCGTATCAAACGCCCCGAGCTATCACCTCAATTGCGAGGCCGTATTCTTGAACTTAATAGCCTTGGATGGTCCCTTCAAACGATTGCAACCAAACATCAACTAGCCAAATCAACTGTTCAGTACACAGCTACGAAAGCGAA
>RCNJ01000194.1_pt1 | contig 43481 bp, 36 predicted proteins | sample 2041171 | NCBI WGS metagenome assembly RCNJ01 (sample SAMN09708213, study PRJNA481090) | feces metagenome | biome: feces | host: Pygoscelis adeliae | place: Antarctica: Rookery Lake | collected 2010-03-01 | reverse complement strand
CCTGAGCTATCACCTCAATTGCGAGGCCGTATTCTTGAACTTAATAGCCTTGGATGGTTCGTTCAAAAGGTTGCAACCAAACATCGACTAGCCAAATCAAATGTTCAGTACACAGCTACGAAAGCGAAAGGGCGCTCAATCAACCAAGAAGGCAAACAGGTATACAAAGTATTGGATTATTAAGGCAGCGCACAATTACATGGGCTATAAATAAGTGGGCCGTACAGATACCTCTGGCACCCTACTGTACTGTACATACCATGTCGGACCATCCCGCACCGTTTCAATTCGGACCCACTTGACCAATTTTGCCCCTGCTAGCCTCCCTTATCAACTACCCCTGTATTGTTGGACTTTAATCAACTTTGTCGTATGTTCTTTTTTTTTGCCTATTCCGTATCCGCTTCTTTTATACAAAAAACAATAAGCTTCCCTGCTAGAAGGCGTAGCTTGTCCGCCCAACCCGACAGCTGCCTGCTGGCTAGGTTAACCTCAACGCCCTTTGATTAGGGGACTCCACCATCACCCTCTTTAACCGTCGCTCGATGAACCCACGCCTGCCAGGCTCCCCCCCACACCCTCGAGCCGCTGCCAGTCTTTCAGCTGGCCAGTGGGATTCTGTCCAGAGTTTTCATGTCGCCACAAGGAGGGTAGCGATGGAGACGGGCGGCCGTTGCAAGGCTCTGTGACTCTCCATGGGTTCGAAGCACGGCGTCTACCACATCTGTTTCTTGCAAGTCAGGGGCGACCGAACGCCTTTTATCATGTCCGCAGAGAACGAGATGGACCCAGGAGAGCTGCTGGTACTCTGTCAGAGCTGAATTGCCCGTTCTCACATGCACATGATGAATTACCGAGCTCGCCAATACCACTACTCGACATCCACGACGAAGGGTTCGGTCAGCATCCCCGTTGGCGGTTTTTGTCACTCAGCTTACGCGCCGGATGGGGGGCAGTTACGCCAGTTTTACGTCTCGAAGGGATCGTGTTAGGAGAAGCTTGCCGATAATTGGCTTGGCGCTGCAGCACAAATGTCAGTATTACTGGTAAATGCAGGCGGAACAGGGCGTCGTAATATCACAGTATATAGCACGGTATATATCAATGGAATCAATTGTCTAACAACTACTATTTATGGGGCCTACGTACAATATGTAGGCCGATGATTTGGGGCTCGCTTGACCGGCTGAGGGGTACGTGGTATCGGGTCTCACATACGAGGCTCAACCCGCCTTTTCTTTCATCCGGCTCACGTGCGGCATGGAACAGATCGGGCTACAAAAACCTCGCACGTGACGAACTCGCGGATGCCCTGTTAGTGGTTCGATTTCGGGCCTTCGTGGATTATGTTCTCCGTCCGTACTTGGGTTTTACAGACTACTGGGACCGGTTTGAGTGGCAGGCTCAGGTTTACATGCATTATACTGACGGATATAATGGAAAATGTGGATAGGTAGTCAAGCTAATTTAGCGTTGTTGGAACGGCCCTACACGTGTTATAATAGATTCGCGCTGTTGGACGAACTTGGCCCATGTTTAGTACATAGCACTTTATCCTGTATTATTACAGTAGAAGGGCGAGGCCGGTGAGCATACAGCCAGGCTTATGGGCGCCTTTTTGTAGCATAAACTGGGTGAAGCCATAACTTCGAGCCTTGCCGATTATTTGTTTGTGTTGCAGGGAATTGGTTACCGAGCAGTTGGAAGCAGATAGCTTCCAGTTGAGGGTTACGAAGAAGCGACCGTTGGTGCCGTTGAGAGTATTGGCGTAGGAGACGATGAAGTATGACTCGTTGCCACTCGTGGAGTAGTTGGCCCGCGTCAGACTTATCGGCGAGTATGGTGCTGGTCAATCCATAACGATGAACAATCACCTTCCTCATTCGAGGAACCAGTGGATAGATGTCTTAGCCGCTTATGTGGCTAAGCAATCCCCCCGTATGGCGGACTTTTAAGCGGCGCCCCACACAAAACTCACAACCTGTTCTGGTCGCCTTCCCTTGTGTGCACAAAATTGGGCTGATTTTCTTTGGCTTTTCGGCGGCTCTTTTTTCCTACACTTGCAAGTCAGGGAAGAATTTAGCATTGAATTAGAAGCGCCCACAAGATTCAGGACTACTTATCGTTAACGAAAATTACACTTATGATTTCTCGCTCGAATGTCTCCCAGTGCTCCTCAACCCCTCAATTCTTCCCAGTATCCAGCATCTCCCCGTCATTCTCCTTGGCGCTGGCCAGCTCATCCAGACGCGCATTGGTCCTCTTCTGGACATCCTGCATAATATCAATCACCTCCTTAATCGCCGGCGACAGTTGGCCCCAATGCTCAACCTTCAAAAACCAAGCATGCTCCGCCATCTTCATGAACGCAATCAAGTCCTGATCAACCTCCTTCGCCTGCTTCACGATAACCTGACAAGCAGCCTCGCTGGCATCCGGACCCGCCATCCCGAAACACCTCTCTGTTGCCTTGATCTTCGTCTTCGCCAAACGCAGCTTGTGCTGTAATTCCTCAAAAACCTCATCTAAGCCAGGTTAGAGCGACCTTGAGTGCAACACCTGCCTGACATACCTTCGGCTTGTTTCTTGGCGGCCTCATCCTCCCTGGATAACTGCAAAGCGACTTCGACGGCCAGACTCACATCCTCGTCGGTGATCTTTACTTCCTCTTCAATAAGCACCCCCTCCAAGGATGGCAGCGGCACGTCTTCGTTGGCAATGGAGGTATCGGTGCCCGTGTCTCCGACTTGCTCCTTCTCTCCATCGGATTCCTTCTGCTTTTGATACGAACGACGGATAAATGCGTCGTAAGAGGCTCTCGCACTCTTGCCTACGGTTTTCAGGCGCGGGAGTGGTGGCATGATGTTTAGCAAAATTGAGAGTTTTGTGGATGTCGGAATTGGGATGAAGGTGAGTATGTGTTGCGTGCGAGACAAGGTTAAGTGTGTAGAGCTCGAGAAAGATGTTGAAGGAAGTCGCTCTTGCCTTTGTTTTGTGGTTGAAAAAGGAGGCCGCGTATTGATACTATCGATGTCGTAACAATGGTGCCTTGAGCCTCGCGGCGTTCGATTAAATTATGAAGTTAGGCTCCCGTTTCCGCGCGAATATGGTTGTCCGAGTATTGGGGACGCAGTGCCGAGTTGATGGGGCAGCAGCCAACCAGGCCTCTGCTTAACAGAATGAACGTCGTTCTTGCAACTTTGACATGGTTGGTCATGCGAGACCAAACCGGTTAAAATACACAGAAAATTACGAACCCTTCCGTATAAATTAGACTTTGCCTGCTGCCTCATTGTTCAAAGCCAGGTTTTAACGACTATTTCACCACGCTTCACTAAACTAGGTCATGCTGACAGCACTTGTTAGGTGGAATCAAGCTGCCACAGTTATTTTCTGACTCTCTTTCAAAAGAGTACGAACGAATGCCTCTATCAGTCGTTGTGCAATAAAGTGCTCTAAAGGGTCTCCACGTGATCATTTCCTGGCTTCTCAAACGCCTGATATGCAGCATGCATGCTAGTGCCAGGGATATCTACCTTGGTAGCATTCACGACACTCCATGATTTATTGCCTTGGTCGTCTTCGACGGCGGACTTTATGCGGACAAACAAACCAAGTTCTGACTGAGCTGTGAAGTCGTCAAAGCGAATGCGCAATTTAGCTTCCTCGCCCGTGGATTCGGCAGACACAACTGGCAGATCGTCAATCGTAGATTGAACACAGCCAAGTCTGATACGAGGCTCAACTGGCAAAGCCATGCGTTTTTGAGTCTGGGTCAAGCCCTCTAGGCCTTGCGTCGATATGAAGAATTGTACTGTAGACCCTGGCTTGGCGATATCACCCAACGCTTCAGTCTGTTCATTAATGCCACCACGGTCGCTCTGGAACGAAGAGAAATCGTATTCAGAGTCTGATCCAGGGGCTATGGTTACTGGGTCAAGTGAAAGCAGCCCGGCTTTCTTTCCCCATCCACCACCACCAGACACTGCATGCATTAGTCAAACGTTACATTGTCGCCAAACAAAGAATAAAGAAGACTTACAAACGCGATGAAGCCCAGCCCCCAGATCCTGGATCTTTGCAAAAATCGGAAGGGTGTGCGCCTCAACAGGTGCTGCTGCACCTTCAGGAACGACTAGCGCCCAGACCGAGACAGTCTGCTGCGGCAAGTTCTTTGATGATAAGTAAGAAACTACTCTTTCCTCCAACTCTGTCGAAGCAGGGACAGCGGCGCCATCGGAGCCTTCAAGTTGACGGACAATATTTCCAAGGCCTGCAACAATGCGCTTCGGCTCTGTTAAGTCATCTAATGGCACGGAGACCCTGTCACGAGGGAGCCGAAAAGGCTCGGAATGAATGGTGCACGACTCTTGGTAGGCTAGTGACTTTGGGGTGAAATATCGTCGTCCACCAGCGAGGGGTGTACCTACGCGTCGTACAACCGGTGTGTTTGTGTTGGACCATTCTCCAACCATAAGCGTAGATGCCCTCCCATTTCGGAAAATCGTATTTGCTAGAGGCACCGTGACCTCTGCCATAGCTCCAGGAGCGGCCAACTGCTTCAACGACTTGCCTGGACTTGTCATAAAGTTGAATATGAGGCCCGACTGAGATTTGGCAGCATCCGCGAAGCCCGCTACCTGATCGCCGCCTTCGCCTAACAACTTCGGTATTGGCGAAATCATGAACGAGAAGCCTTCTGAAGTTGGGCTCGTGTTGCGAGAACTTGCAATTTCCTTCCTCGATAGACATGGTGATAACCCATCAACCACTGCGGTTACCGTTTTAGTACGATCGGAGCGGTGAGCTCTGACCGACACTTTGTCAAGAATCTTGCCAATGAAATCGGCGTCCTGAATCCAGCAGGCAAATGGCGGTGTCGCAAGGATCACAACATTCCTAGCTAACCCCTCATACTCGAACCTACGCTTCGGCGTCCTCCATACCACTTGCTCTACGGACTTTAGCACGTCGTTTTTCGTCTATCAATGATCAGCACTTCGAGTGGATTTATTGGATGCACAAGCATACCAATGTACTAGGACTTGAAGTGGTCAGAGTGAAGAGTCTCGGGTTATCAGAGAAACTTTCTGGGCTCCACGGTTTGCGAGGGCCGCGAGCATCTACTGATGACTCTGTGCTCGATGTGGCGATGGTGGAGTTCCGTCTTAGCAAGATGTGACGACAAGGCAAGAGATAACCTGCAGCGCTGTTAAGGCATAACTGGCGGCGGCCTACCTGGCGGAGAATTATCGAATTCATCCGAAGGTATAATTACAAAGTAGAGTCTTGCACAGTGCTGATTCCTCGATCTTCAACTCTAAATTGACTTTAATCAGATGAGGTTAACCAGTTGCGTAGCCTCGTTGACATAAGTAGAGGGCGGCTCTCGCGTCTAGCATCTGCGTGGTGAACTCGTACCTTAGCTCAAATAATCCCTGTGCCCATTGTTAGCGCGCGGCAGACTTCCTGGGTTTTGACAAGGCTGCGGCACCAGGATACAGGAGGAGCTGATAAGCGTTAGCGAAAAGTCCCGTTCAGCCCTCCGCCAACCGCCCGAGGTGTCTTCGAGCCTTGCGCAGCTTTCACGAACCACCTCAATCGCTGATCTATCCCAGCACAAACGATAAAGTCCCGAAACACCCTTCCGATCCAAGGGCCAACTACTGCGAACGCCTAATTACCATCCTTCATCATGGATCGCAGCTTGGATGATATTGTGATGGAGCGCAACGTACGTCGGCAGTCCTCCATTCTCAGCCTACTCGCAGCCTTCTCAGATAGTAACTAACATATATTTAGGATAGCAGAGGTCCACGCGCACCAAGACGTGGTGGTCGTCGCAACGACAGAAACGATTATGCCCGCGATGGTGTCAGAAAGGTATGGATGCCCACCGGGGGAGGTAGAGCTCACGGCATCTTGATTGTTCTCGAGGACTGACAATGCACTTCCAGGTTCATACACTTCTTTCTTTTTCCATGCGCACTAGCTCCACAGCAGCAATATCACAGCGATTAGCAATGGCAATCAGAGCACATAAGCACAGCACAGCATGTCTTACTTCTGGGCCACTTCGCTAACCGGCGCCGTCTATAGTCGATCCGCGATGAGTCCCACGACCTTGATGCGTAAGGCACCACCTCCACTCCGAGTATGGATAGCCGCTGACATTCTGCAGTGAGTGGGTTCACGATAAGTTCAACGATAACCGTACGCCTCTATACGTCTCACCTAAATGAAACAGATCCTAATCCGCACAACAGCAATGTCCTCCCGCGTTTCTCGTCCAGCAAGGAGACAATCCCCAAGACGGGAGCGCCCATAGTAGGCATTCCTGCTCATATGGTGTCATGAAGCTAACAACGATTGCAGCGGAGGACCAAGCGCAAAGCTTCGCGTGACGGGTATTCACTATGATTTGGCCGAAGCCGACATCCATGTAAGCTCTTCGCGCCGCTCTTCATTGCCAGCTGCTGACCCTGTCCCAGGACCTTTTCGAGCGCATCGGCCCAGTTGGAAAGCTGGAGCTTCTTTACGACCGTGCCGGCCGCTCCCAGGGAATTGCCTATGTCACATATGAAGAGCCTCGCGACGCCGAGATTGCCACCAGAGAGTTCGATGGCGCCAATGCCAACGGCCAGCCAATCTTCTTGGCTCCTGTCCCAGTGTCTCAACCCCGCGCCAGACGCAACCCTTTCGATGACGCTGTCGTACCAGGCCGCTCCTTGGAGGATCGCATCACCAGAGCTCCAGCCCGCGGCCGTGAACGCTCATACTCTCCGTACCGTCACTCCGATGTCAGCGGGCCACCACCACCAAATGTCGACCGCTATGTTCCAGGAGATAGCTCCTTGCGCTCCCGTAGCCCAAGACCGGCCCGTCGCGAGGGTCGCCCACCAGGAGGCAAGAGGGAGAGAGGCGACCGTGCTGAGGGTGGCAGACCTGCCCGTCGTCCAAAGAAGACTCAGGAGGAGCTTGATGCCGAGTTGGATGCCTATTACGCTGGAGCCAAGTCTAATGGTGGTACGGATGGTACGGAGGACACTGTGCCAGCTGTTGCGCCAGCTCCAGCTGACCAGGGCGGCGATGTCGACATGATTTTGTAAGCGACTTCTACGAGAGCGCGGCACAACAAGTTGAACCACAAATTGTTTGCGCATTGGATGCATGGCCTTGCTTCGATACACCGGACAGATAGACCAAGAGGATATGTTGGATTGCGATGAATGGAACGAAATGCATAAATCTCGTAACGACATCGAGAGACGCATTCATATTTCGCCATTAGATAATGGTAATCATAGCGGGAGTTAGCATGTACATTAGAGATGACCAGATAAAGCACACCAGCAAATTTGAAACCTAGCATAAAGCGAGATAACTGGACCTCGAAAAAAAAGGGATTAACAGCATGTAAATGTGTTAGTTGTAAAGACCTGAGATTCGCCAAGTCGCCCGCTTACAAAATGAACCCGCTAACTACCAAGAAGCATCCTATCATAATCATTCTTCATGTGCAATCCATCGTTTACCAGGGTCCATCGCCCCAGAGACCGACCAACGAGAGCACGAAGCCGATGGTAGACACGCCGTGTCTAATGGTCTCCTGCAAAGCAAAACCAGCCATAAGCGCCTTGAGCTCCTCGCCATTGATATCCTCATCCAACACCTCATCACTAAGGCCGCCCTCACTAGTGTTATCGCCCAATATCTCATAGCTCGCCTCCATTTTCATCTTTCTCTTCCCACTCTGGTCCCTAGACTTTGCCTCGGCCCCAGTTGTGGCTGTCCTCTTGACTGTCGGGCGGAGAATGAGGTCGTAGATACCGCTGCTGGTGGAGAAGAGGGTTGCCCAGAGAAGGTACGGATGGGCGTATCCTGCTGGTGCGAGGAAGTAGGCGGACAGGAAGCCTATGGAGGAAATGCCAGAGAGCGCACGTATGTATGTAGTGGCGTGGAGGATGTGAGAGAATGGTGCTGCGGCGGCGCTTGCCGAGGAGAGAGAGAGAAGGGCTGGGACGGTTATCACGGCGAGTGTGCCCGATATTCCCTTGGTATCAGTGTTAACTAGTGGTCATGGTGCCGATGGATTCGAGCTCTTTAATGCGTGGTTGTTTGGCAGCTTGACAGCTGTAAGGCGGGGTTATAGCACTCACCATAACGGCTCCCAGTGCTGCGGAGCCAAACACCTTGGACGTGAGCCCAAGTCCGGGCCTCAAATGCATGTTTAAGACTAGCGAAGGCTTCGAATCAGTTTAACGTGAAATTTCAGTTTGTATTTACGTATGATCACACAAGTTTGAGTATGAATGTGGGCGGTTCTGCGACAGCTGAACGCCACAGGTCGTGCTTGGCAACACCACTGACGTTGACGACAGCCAGCAAGGTTGCGGTGTCTGGCCATTTCGGCCTGGACTTTGAGGCAAGCATGAGCCGAGGCGGTATCTCGGATTGATTAGTTGGAGATGGGGCACATGCCGGGGTACTTTCCACATTTCGAGCTTGGAGTACGTGTTGTTAAAAGTGCTGACAGTCCTCATAGTGTTGCTTGGCTATCTTACTCTTTCTGCTTCTTATATCTTGCTCTCCCCGTTGTTATTAATTCTTATTGCTTGCTCAACACCCAAATCGCCCAAGATATCTGTTCTCCAAGCACAATGCCTATCCCAAAGAACGAATACCTCAGCAACGTCTGGCGCGACGACATCTTTGCTGGCAAAGTAGTCTTCTGTACCGGCGGTGCTGGAACCATCTGCTCTGCACAGGTCCGCGCTCTCGTCCATCTCGGAGCCAACGCCGCCATTATTGGTCGCAATGTCGAGAAGACAGAGAAGATGGCCAAGGACATCGAGACCGCTCGTCCGGGCTCGAAAGTCATCGCCTGCGGAGGAGTTGATGTGCGCAGCATTGAGTCTTTGACCGCTGCTGCGGAGAAGACTGTGAAAGAACTCGGTGCCATTGACTTTGTTATGTATGCTGTCAATTATGCTGTTGAAGCACTTGTGCCAGAACCTGTACTAACATATCATCAGCGCTGGCGCAGCAGGAAACTTCCTCGCTCCTCTCACGGGCCTCTCGGCGAATGCCTTCAAGTCAGTCATTGACATCGATGTGATCGGCTCTTTCAACACTCTGAAGGCTACCTTGCCATACCTCGTCCGCTCTGCCGAGCAGAACAAGAACACCGGCACAAACCCCTCAACCGGTGGCCGCATAATCTTCGTTTCCGCAACCCTCCACTACATCGGCACTCCATTCCAGACTCACGTCGCCGCCGCAAAAGCAGGTGTTGATGCCCTCTCTGGAAACGCTGCCATCGAATTGGGCCCAAGAGGAGTCACCAGTAACGTGATTGCACCAGGCCCAATTGCAGGGACCGAGGGCATGGAGAGACTGGTTGGTGATGAGGGGAGAAAGACGTCGGGGAATATGGTGCCTCTTGGCAGATATGGGTTGGTTAAGGAAATTGCGGATGCGACCGTTTACCTTTTCAGTGATGCTGGAAACTATGTCAATGGTGAGACATTGGTTGTGGATGGTGGAAGCTTCAGGACGCCTGTGACTGGCTTTGGAGGCGGGCTCGCTTACCCACAGAACGTTCTGATGGGGACTGTGCCAAAGGGTACCAAGAGCGGAAGGAGAGACGAGAAGTTGTGAGGGAATATTTCGGGAGCTTAACGAAGACAGAATGATTGGAGTTACAATTGAATCATGGTCCTACTACCATCATAAAGACCACATCCCGTGTTCGGCCGTTAGCTAACCGGCTAAGTTCTCGCGAATCGAGGATCAAACGGTCATATTAGAGCTGGTACCTTCAGTTAACAATCGACTACAAAGTGGAAACCGCGGAAAACTGGTTACATCCTACTTCCTAGGCTCGAATGCTGATAAACTGCGCCAATTGATCGTTACATGGCTTTCAGATGCTCGCAAATCCAATTTTACAGGTCGTTAGATGGTCTACCCTTCTATATGACCTTCGCCAAGTGCAGCTCTATCATCGAGATCGATCCCCTCTACCATTACCTTCGCAACGTCATCCGCCGTCGTTCCACTCGTCCTCTGAACCTGCTTCTCCCCTCCCAAGGCAGTGTCCTCTGCCATATTCCTATAAACTTTCGCTGCACCGTTAAACAGATCTTCCTCAAAACCCCTTCCTCATGAAACGTCGCAGCAATCTCCTCCATCTCTCTGATCCAACGATAAGCCTTCGGCGAGATTCCAGGCAAGCCTCGCTCCACATTCTCCAAGGCACTAGGCGTCATCCGTGCCATTTCCGTCTTCAGCTCGTCAAGCACTCCCATCTGCAAGGCGGCCGTAAATGATGTCAGTCGCCACCCCAGAATGCAAACCCCGTCACGTGCATAAGGAATCGTGTATATGATGAGTGTGACAGCGGAGGTATTTAATTTGATCTGGTATATGTTTGGGATTGAATGGGTCGTGGTTTTGTGATGTCGAGTGAAGAGGCAATGCGGGGTTAGCATGGTGTTCCCGGCCGATTTACGGACTGGGACAAGCGAGCTGCAGACTTCCTGCAAGGAACCGACGACGACGCTGACAACCTTGAGACTTTACTTCAACATCACTACCTTCAATCTCAAGCCTTCTGGAACTCTTGCTATGACATCCCATAGAGTTAACTATCAATGTCTTGGCGCTCTATAGCCATGGTGTGTTCGGGTTCAGAAATCTGAGGTTCAGAGGCCTTGGAGACACAAGTTAATTGGTCAACAAATCCGGTATGCTAACAGCATAACTTATCTGCATTATTAAACTTTGAGATGCAAGTTTCGACTATCACCCTGTTAACAGCATACGGTGGCCTCAATCCTCAAGGAACTTTGCGAAACATAACTGGTATTCTCAACTCTATCTGCTCGACCCCATTCACAATCATGACCGGTTCGCAACGCATGCCTCTCATTCACCGCATCAACCAGAATCATCGCCATAAACTACCCGAGTATCAACAAACAGTCCTCTACGAAGATCCCTCGGCCTTGTTATCGAGCATGTTTCCCAACCTAGCCATATCCTCATTAATGGTCCTCAGTCTATTCTCCCTCGGCAGCAAGTACTCATTATGTTCCCTCACCTGCCTCCTAATCAACTCAATCTGCATCCTCAACGGCACCGCAGCCCTCAACAATTGCAACTGCTCAAAATTCAGCCTCAACATCTCATCCCAGCTCGCACCAACACTGCCCAATCTCTGTATATTTTGTGGGATTTGACGTAACCTGTCCTCGATCGGCTGAAATTGTACGGTGAAACTGTCGAGTTCCTGTACGAGCCCGTCGCGGCGGGCGCGGAGAGGTGTGACCTCTCTCTGTAAGTGGCCTTGCTCGGCTGAGAGTTGTCTAAGCTGTTTCAAGGTTTTACGTGTCTCAGGTTTGAGATGGACCATCCAGTCGTTGGCGTCGCCAGCCGGGTGTGGTGGCTGGACAGAGGAAGCTGGGTTCTGGTTGAAGAGGCTTTCGTTGTATGGTGGTGTCTCGTGGTCTTTTTCATTCTTCACAGAGCCCATTTCCGAAGTCGAAGCGCTACGATCAAGGACAGGTGTTTGAGGGTGTGTACAAGCAGCTGCAGCTTGGAAAAGGTTCATCTGCTCCTGCTCATCTTCCGGCGTGAAGATCTTCGATTCTCTTTTAGCCTGGAGTCTCTTGACCCTCTTCCCCTCCTTAGCTTTGCGCTCGTCATCATCGTTTTTCTTATTGGCCATGGCTTGGTTGTAAGTTCTCTTGCGACGAGTCTCCCCACTAGGCACAGCCCGCAACGGCCCATCGACTTTGCTGGATCGACGGACTGGAATTGGCTCTTGAATACCCGACTTTGCAGAATCGGCGTGAAGGGGAGCGGAACGCCGAATATTTTTGTCGGTAGAATTCAGGGCCTGTGCAGTTGCGAGGTCTTGGACACTCTGACGAAGAATCTCCTGCTGGAACCGCGACACTCTATTCTCACGCGGCCCATGTCTCGCGAACGGAGATGGCTTAGACAGCACATTATTTCCCACAACGGCAACCTCCCCGTCCTTACGTCGTGCAAATCCTCCGCTTGGCGCTGATTCTCCAGCTGGAGAAGTCAAGTCAATGGGCTCCCTCCTATTCTTCATCACTCTCGGCTTCGAAAGGCTCTGTGCGCCAGTATCAGTCCAATCCAAGTTCGAAACATCATGCAGGTTGTCGTAAGTCTGCCAGCACTTCCGGCAGTGCTGCCTCTGGCAGATAGTGCAGCGTTGGACGACGGACTTGTTGAAGAAGAGACATCTGTCGCACTTTGCAGTGTGGATTGTCACCTTCCTGAAGGGTCCATGGAGGCGCTCTTGGTTCCTGCCTGCAGGTTGAGCAGCATCCTGGTCGGAGATCTGGATTGGAAGCGTTATTGCTGGGCTGTTGGCGGCTTGAGCCGCTTGCTCAAAAATCGGTGCCTGCAGCCCGGTGGCCCATGTCTCTTGAAATCCTCCAAAAATATTCTTCGAGTTTGTTGCCCAAAAGCTTCCCTGCCGGGACTGAGACCTTTGGAAAGATTGACCTGGTCTGGGGGCCCCCGAGGCCGTCGGCGTTTCCGGCATCGCCGCACATAAGGAAGGATCGCAACCAGTGCGGTTGGGTATCTTGACTATCAAACTTGGCTTGGAATCGCCGTTGCTGGCAGTACGAAGGCCAAACTGTAGCCAGTGTGACTCGGCCTCCTGTAATGGCACCGTCGCAGCTGGTATGCAGAATGGTCTTTCCCGAGGCCCTGGCGGTGAAAGAGGCCGCCTGGTTGTCTTCTGAGGAGGAGGCGTGGTTGGCGGAGGATTCATCGACGCTACCGTCTGCTGGAGGCTTGGGTTGTCCTGACGAGACGCCATCATTTTCCGGAAAAGAGTTGTCGACTGCGAGGCGGGCGTAGCTGGAGGAAAGTTCTGACCCAGGGCTGTTGCTGGTGGAGGAGTTGAAATCTGATTTGGCGGCGTCGTCTGGATGTTCATCGAGGGATTGGCCACTGCGTGATGACGATGTTGCGCCTCTGTAGCAGTTTTGCCAATATCTTCTGATCTTGCTTGCCTTGGAGGTGTGGTGATGGTCGATGGTGCTAAATGAGAGGTGTGATTGAGGGCCGTTGCTGGAAGGGAGTTCGCCATTTGACTGGTTGTTGTGGTGGTCGTCTGAGAGAGGTTCATCGCTGAATTTGCCACTATCGAGGGAGGATCTTTCATCGCTGCAGCAGATGTACCGATGGAGTGGAATCCTGGCTGGCTTAGAAGTGTAGTGACGGTTGGTGCAGCTGGTGGAGCCGATGAAGAGCGCTTCGGCGGGTGAGGAGATATGTCTTGAGTCTGTCGATTGCCGGCCATTTTGGTCGGGGTCAAATAATGCTTGTATGTTGTGTTCGTTGTTTGCGTAAAAGGACTCGGTAGGAGGTGGGAGGCGGGCTTCTTATGCTTTTTTGAGAACTGGTGCTGTGCGTGGGTGGAAGTGAATCGCTGTAGTCATTCGGAGTTTGGAAATGTGGCGAAGGTAAAGTTGCTCAGATATTGTTGGTTGCGGCGGTTGTGTAGTGGTTCTAAGTTGAGGTTGAGGACTCCAAGATGGAAGTTCTGGTACTGATGTTGTGCTCAGCGTATGGACGGTGAGTTCGTGGAATGATGCTGTCTTTGGCATTCGAAGGTGATAGTAGCGAGAGATCAGGCAAAGGCTTTGGGATTGGTTTCTTTATGGTACATGTTTCTCCAAGGCGTTGCTTTAGTCACATCATTGTAGATGCTGTCAAGATGTCTACGCAAAATTCTCACACAAAGAACGAATGTTGTGCCCAGAGGCTTGAGTAAACTACGAGGCTCTGTTTGATCTCAGTCGCACCAAGGTTGCTTTATCTTGAAGGCAGTTCGGACTATTTAAAACAATTGCGACAACAGGCCCTTGCATCAATCCATTGTTGTGTTGTAGCAACACCGATTAGTGGAACGCGCTTGAAAAATGGCCCTGCCATTCAGTGACTGGCGATCCCGAAAGTCTGTGCTGCAATGAGACCAATCTGGGGCGAAGAAGTGTTGAAACAGCGCTGCAGCTGAATGGAGGAAATCCTTTGAGGTAAATAACTTCGTATATGGAGTAACTTATATGCTATATATGGCATAAATCCTGCTCTCTTCAGAGCACCGCCTCAATAGCGCTCTCCACAACCCTAACAGGAATCTTCTCATCAAGCACCTCCTCTCTCGTATTCAACCCCTCCAGCCTCTTCCTCGCAGCTTCATTCCCATTCTTCCACATCTGAATCCTCAAGTTATGTCCCTCATAATAAGCATCCATCCACTTCTGCTGAAAGACCGGCAGAACTCGTCCCACCTTTCTTCCATCCACCTCATCAGGCTCACCGGCCAACATCCTCAGTTCCTCAAAATGCTCCACGATATCCTCGTTACACCCCGCCCAGAGAGCAGCAAACGCGGCGCCATCGCCTGTCCGCGCCATCCTGTCTTCTTCCCACTTGACCTGCTCCTGCAATGGTGGAAGCGTGATTCTGCCAGCTAGGAACCGTGCCGCAACAACAGCCTGCCACTCAAAAACCTTGAACGTAAAGCCCGCCTGCACTGCACCCACAAAGCACAGGCTCGGTTCTTCTTGCCAGAATATATGCTGATAGATGTGCCTCGGCCTATTATTCCTGATGTCGATCTGTGGCAGGAAGGGAAGCGTCCAGGTATAGCCCGTGCCGAAGATGATGTGGTCTACGCGTTCGACTACCGAGCCGTCTTCGAAGATTATTGTAGCTTTTGAAGATGCATCGGTGGTGATGGATGACATTGAGGGTTTCCGCACGATGTTAGGGTGCTGGAACGCCCAGTCCTTGAAAAAATTATTATAATTACCTCGCACCACAGCTATCAATGGTGGCGCCACGTCGTCTGCTAGGGCAAATGCGATGTCGGCGCCGGAAATACTTGCGCCTACCACAACGACATTCTTGTTTTTGTACAAGTCCCAATCTCTGAGTGCCTTGCTGTGGATCACAGCTGCAGGGGACGTTGCTGCAAATTGCAGAAGACCGGGAATCGATGGGATCCACGGCACGATGTAATGTCCTGTGGCAACCAGCACGGCGTCGAAGGCCTCAGTCCACCAGTAATCCTCGTCCTTCCCGTTTACCGGTTTTCTGAGCGCCAACGTCCATTCTCCACTTTCCTCATTCTTGGTCACAAGCTCGACTGTCGTGTTATAGGATATTGAAGCATTGTTCTCGTGACGGGAGACGATATCCTCAATCCATGTTCTGATAGTCGCATATGGCCGGAAAGGCGATTCTGGGCCGTGTCTTTGAATTATTTTCTGTGACCTGACTACAGGGATTGGCTCTTGTGAGAACCCGACGGTTTCTGAATGGATGTTGGTATCTAATCCTGGGTATATCGAGGACTGGACAAAGCGGTGCTGTTTGAGGGCTGGAGCTGTGGTAGGGAGCGTTGAGGGAGGAGTGACGGGTGTATCTGCTTGGCGCCGTGCGAGGACATCGAGTGGCGGCTGTGGTTCAGGGTCAGGGATCGTGTCTTCTAACCTGGCGAAGCATGAGTTTGAAGCTCAAAGAAGCTGCACGGATTGTCCAAAGCTTACCAACATCCTCCTGGTGCTTCGCGGCGCTCAAACACGCGGATCTGTGAGAAGGCCTCCTCTTTGACGAGGGCATCAATAGCAATTGCGCCTGCCGGCCCTGTGCCTATAACAGCAACTCTCTTTACAGGTGCCATTGTCTCAGTCAATCGAGACACAATTTATCTATACTATGGAGGCGTAAACACAGCACCCCGCGACAAATATAATATCTGGATGATAGCCATGGTCTGAGCATTTGTGCGGAGCCGATGTTGCAATTGGCGGCTAGACTCGTTAAGGACAGAAAGAAAATTGGAAAAGGATGCGAATAGACGGGAGACAGAGCGAACTTTCGCTTCAAAGGAGAAAGTGATACAATAGAATCCGATACAACCCACGGCGTTTTACCTGGATGAGAAATGGTAGAAGCCTAGACGTGGCATAGCACAGACGCAAACCTGTCAAGGTTGTTGTCCAAGCAGGGAGGAACTTTTGGATGCCCATCTGTACGCTAGGATAACGGTGAAGTCTTGGTTGTTTCTGATATACGGTCGGTTGTGGAAGAGTGTCAATGTGGTCAGAAATAGTGTTGCGAGCACTTTTCCTGGCCGTAATGATGGGGAAACCCAGCTTGACCGTCCCAGATGGCCCTCTTGGAGTATAACGGGTAAAGGCCGTCATTTGCGGCTGTCGTCATCCGGCAGAACTCCGCTCCCTCCCCTCCCATCCTTGTAATCCTGGGCCGGACTCGACGATCAACAGCCAGTTCATTATCGATTTTGGTGTACGAGCAGGTAGTATCTCTCCTTGACTCTTTTCTTATCTCTGTGTACCCTTCCCTCAAGTTTTCACTCTTTCTATTGCTCTTATAGCAGTTCGTTGCCAATTGGATAAGGATGGCGAAGGTATTCAGTGCGACCGAAGGTCAGTCTTCATTACCCAATTCCCAAATCCTCAACATTGACTAATCGTCACCAGTCGCAAAGCACAACAAGCCTGATGACTGCTGGGTTATTCTATATGGCGAGGTCTGGGACATCACCAAGTTCCTGCCACAGCATCCCGGTGGAACGAAAGCCATTCTCCGCCTAGCTGGCCAAGATGCCACCGACGAATTCGACCCTATACACCCAAGTGGCACACTCGCAGACAACCTCGATTCCTCCTGCAAGCTCGGCAAGGTGGATCCTACAACTCTCATCAAGCCCGCCATGGAAGAAGCCATCGAAAAACAGGATGCGGACGGACCTGTTGACTTACAAACTCTGTTGAACCTCGACGAAATAGAAGCCGAAGCCACAAAGAGGATCAGCAAGCGAGCGTGGGCATACTACTATTCCGCAGGCGACGACCTCTTCTCAAAGACATATAACAACACTGTGTACTGCCAAATCCTTCTGCGCCCAAGAATCTTCATCGACTGCACAAAATGCGATCTCAGGACGAACCTCCTAGGCCACAACGTCGGCATGCCCCTCTACGTCTCCCCCGCGGCCATGGCACGACTCGGGCACCCAGACGGCGAACACGGGATCCAAAAGGGGATTGAGGATTTTGGGGCTATGCAGATAATATCCAACAACGCTTCACAGACCCCTGAAGAGATCGTTGCGGGCGCAAAAGAGGGACAGGTGTTTGGCTGGCAGATGTACATCCAAAGCGACCGCGCAAAGTCCATCGCAATGCTGAAGCGCGTGCATAAGCTCGCGCGGATCAAGTTCGTTGTCATCACACTTGATGCGCCAGTAAGCGGAAATCGGGAGCATGATGAGAAGGTTGGCATGTTAGGGAAGGGAATGGATGTCGTGGCAGACGCACAGGAGGCGCGGCCGTCTGCAGGTGGAGTCGGGAAGACGCTGTTTGCTGGGACGGCGAGTGATTTGACTTGGAAGCCGACGCTGGAGTGGGCGAGAGCGCATACCCATCTGCCTATTGTGTTAAAGGGATTGCAGACTCATGAGGATGCGTATTTGGCGGCGCAGTATGCACCACAAGTGAAGGCGATTATACTGAGTAATCATGGAGGGAGAGCGTTGGACACTGCACCTCCAGCCATCCACACTCTGCTGGAAATCAGAAAATACTGCCCTGGAGTCTTAGAGCAGATAGAAGTCTGGGTCGACGGAGGGATCAAGCGAGGCACAGACGTCGTAAAAGCGTTGTGTCTGGGTGCAAAGGCAGTGGGTGTCGGTCGCGCAGCCTTGTTTGGCTTGGGAGCTGGAGGCAGTGCGGGCGTGCGCAGGACGTTTGAGATTCTGAGTTCGGAGATCGAGACGTGTATGCGTCTTCTGGGCGCCGAGACTGTTGCTGATCTTGGACCACGGTTTATCAACACTAGAGCGATAGAAAGAGATATCTATGATGGACCATCGGGGGTAGAGAAGATGGGCAATTTTGGACTGTGGGAGAGCTTGAAGTCGAAGCTGTAGATTAGCGGATTAGATCATAACGGCCAAAATCCGATTATCGTCCTCAGTAACAGCACCTCATTAGGCATCAGCTGAGACTTTATCCCAGCCAGGCAGTATGAAGCATGCGCGGCAACAAAGGATGCGTTTGCAGACAAAATTTGTGGAGGTATCCTGTTCACGTATACAGGATTGCATAAGTATACAAAAAGTGCATCAAGTCCAAATTACTCTCCATCTCTTCCACAAAGAGCGGGTTCATCCTGGAGCTCCATCTCTCTGCTTACAACATAACCAAGGCACCAAAGACACCAGCGACGAGGCCAGCGCCGTTGACGGCGTTCACACCGGCGGCACCAGTGGCGCTGGTTTCAGCAGCAGCAGATGTGAGAGAAGAGACGAAGCTCGAGACCTGGTCCAAAGGAGCCGTGGAAGTAAGAGTGCCGGCGGTGGTAGAGTTATCATCGTCGTCCTCGTCCTCATCGTCGTCGTCATTGGCACTGGTCTGTGCCGCTCCAGCGGAAGCAGTGGAAGTTCCAGTCTGGCTGGCACCTCCAGCGCTGGACTTGGATTTGCAGATGATTTCGGTTGGGACATCAACGTTGGCGGTCTTGCAGATTTGGGACGCGAATGTGATGGCTGATTGTTGGGAGCCAGCGTCGCATTCGTCGAGGAGGCAGCTGATTGTATTAACATTTTGCCGTCGGCGTAGATGATGCCTCGAGACTCACCAGCCAATTCCATCGATGAAATCTTCAGAGCCGCAGATACATGCGATGTGGATGGCACCGCAGCCGGCAATACCGCCACCGGTGGTGTACTTCTCAAGACATTTTTGCTGTGAAATGTTAGGGGTTACAGGCGAGGCGCAGAGACGAGAAACCTACAGCGCAGGGTGGGATATTGTTCAGTGGGCTCCCTGAGCCCTGGGCCGACGCGAGGGCCACGAGAGCAGCGGTGAGAGTGATGATTGAGGCGCGCATTTTTAAGGTGCAGATGAGCAACAGGTTGGTAGGTGAGGCGAATGAGGTGAAGTGCTGTATACGGAAACAGGAAAGAAGATAAAAGAGGAGATCAAGAGGAAGGGAACGCGTAGGACCTGGCTACTGGAAATGAGAAAGCTTACTTTATCATATGCAGTTGCAACCGTGGAGGGGTCCAGGGGAGTATGGACTGCACACAGGAACTGTTTATCCTCGCTTGGGCCAAAGTCTGGTTGACCCGGAAGATGCGCGTCAGACTTCCTTCCACCAATTTCGCTCTTGATGGGACACGGAGCTAGCTCTCCCGCTAGTCATAAGTTGGCTGTGTCCCTCTCTCTCTGCGCCGGCAGTTACGCATACGTGGGCTCGTACCCCAACTCGTAGTGTATCGATGGCGATAGGAGCAAATTGTTTGCTTCAGCCGATTGTCAACTTGTTAAAACCCCTTTTGGTCGGTTGACCGCCGATCACCTCGGCTGGACCTGAGGTGACAGGAGTGACAGGAGTGACAGCCAATTTGGCGGCGGCCGCTACTGCGCCTTTTGGTTTAGACTCATCTTCCCCCGGACTTTCAGTGAACGATCGTCGCCCCAGCTGATTGAAGATCATGAAAATGGCGAAGAAAGGCAATGACTCGGTACGGATACGGTACGGATACCAGACACTTGTACAGTATACCATTCTGCAGATCAAGAGAAACACCATTACTTGTACCGTTCCAAAGCATCAATCTCGGTATCACAAGTTTCACTCATCGTCCCAATCTGTTAGGCCTCGAGACAAGATCACCCCTGAGGAGGCACTGCGCGGAGGCACTGCAGGCCATGGGCTTGGCTGCTAAAATCGCCGAGGGACACAAGTACCCGCACTGTGTTACAATTATCAAAGCTTAGCACAGAGCATAGCAAAACCGGCTCAAGTGAAACACGATTACTGACTTGCTGAGACTGATCGAACTTTGGCTTAATGCATCTTTCTTCCTAGCATGCTTGTGCAAGACTGGGAGCTTCCACAGATTGCCCAGATCGGACAAGATGTTTCGTTGTCGAAGCACGAGCTTCGGGAGGGCATTTCGTGCATGGTCTCAGTCCAGCCCCAAACTGGCGTAGCCTGTCTTACTTGGCACTTGCACTTTACGAAGTACTCGTGGTTGAGCACTCGCTTACCATCCTTCAAGGTGAATTCTGAGTTACAGAACATAATGCAGTGAATATATCAAACATTCTAAGCAGTGACATCGCCTGCGGCCATCGAGCAAGATCATCACCAGCCATACAATATCCAGTGGCGCTGGGCTATACAACAAGACGCAACGATGGGGCTTTGGGTTCTCCAAGACCGGGCAATGGAGCATGTCCCAGGTATATGATAACTCCACCTCGCAGGTTGCCGTCGTGCTCGATTCTGATTCTACCAGGGACCACTAGATATTTTGACGACCCAGATCGACCTCAACCTGCTCGCGAGGATCAGGTTGGCCGTCTGAAGGTCACCAGCGGTCCGCAACCCATCATACTCGTTCCCCAACCCAGCGAAGACCCAAATGACCCTCTCAACTGGCCACTATGGAGGCGCGACACCATTCTCATAGTCCTCTCCATCGTCTCCGTCTTCGCACAGTCTCTTGGACCAATCCTCGCGGCGAATACACTCACGATGTCCTTATGGTACGTGAGACCTTTTACCGAAGTCGCACTGCTAACCGGTTGGTTTCTGTGCGGCGCTGGGGTCGCTGCGTTCTTCTTTGTGGCATTTGCCAGGGTTTGGGGAAAGCGACATCTGTTCCTTCTTGGAGTCGTGATCCTGATATGTTCCTCTGCATGGGCAGGTGCCAGCGGAACAAATTACAAAAGCATGCTATGGGCACGAATAATACAAGGCATTGGCGCAGCGCCTTATGAGACATTGCTCAACGCAACTGTGGGGGATCTATACTTTGTTCACGAGCGCGGCAAGCGTATGGCACTGACCAACTTGGCTGTATTTGGAGGCGCCTTCTTTACGCCCGTTCTTGTGGGACTGATCACTCATCGCCTGGGCTGGGAATGGACGTTCTACTTCGAGGCGATATTCTGCGCTGCTTGCTTGCCGGCCATCTTCTTCCTTGTCCCCGAAACATCGTTTCGTCGATCAGCCCATTTGGATACCGATTTGCAATCAGACGACACCGATAACCGTGAGCGCACCAGCGAATCCATGCCTCTATCTAACATGGAAAAATCATCACTTCCCACTGCGACAATCCCGTCCTCAGAGGAGACGCTGAACGTTCATCAACCCACCAATGAAGCAACCTCCGGCACAACTTCCACAAAGCCCGAGCGTTCCTATGCGAAGACGCTTGAGCCATTCTCAGGATGGTACACTGAGCCCAGTATCTCACTCTTCTTCAAGATCCTGTTTCGACCTCTGCCACTCTTTTTCCACCCCGCCATTCTTTGGGGTTGCCTCATTCAGGGAACCATGATCGGCTGGACCGTATTTATCGGCATCATCCTCGCTGCCATCTTCCTCGGTCCCCCTCTGTTCTGGGGGGAGGTCGAAACGGGGTATGCCTACGTGGGCGCCTTCGCCGGTGCAATCCTAGGCTTCTTAGTCGCCGGGGCATTTGCCGACTGGTCTGCGAAATTCATGACCAGGAGGAACGGCGGGATATACGAGCCAGAATTCAGGCTTGTCCTCGTGATTCCTCTGCTCATCTTTGGGTGTGCAGGACTGTACGGCTTCGGTGTTACGAGTAGCAAGCTGTACATGTATCACTGGATCTGGCCCATCTTCTTTTTCGGGCTGGAGGTTATGGGCATGGTTATTGGCGCAGTGGCAAGTTCGCTGTACATCGTTGATGCGCATCGGGATATTGCCATTGAGGCTTTTACATGCCTCATCATCTTCAAGAACTTCCTGTCTTTCGGCCTCACCTTCAGTGCTTACAACTGGATTCTCAAGTATGGTATTTGGGAAACGTTCCGATTGATTTCGTCTTTGCAAGTCGCTATTTGTTTGTTGAGCATTCCCATGTGTGAGTTATCACTTTCCTGAGCAATATTTGGCACTTTCACCGGCAAGCTGACAACGCCGCAGATATTTTTGGAAAGCGCAACAGAAGTTTCTTTCATCGACATGATATTTTGAAAATACTTCATCTTAAGTAAGAGAAGACGCACATAGACTTGATAATGCAGCCATTAGGATAGTTTGGATAGCGGTAATGCGATACATAGTCGCTAATCATCTAATAATACTACATGCCGTTTCTTCGTCTCCTCGTTTCCGTGACCGACGGCGATAGCAGGAAAGTTTGACGGCGCTTAATAATTCTGATCTGAGTTCTTCTCCCCGTGGCAGATGAAGCACTGAATCACATTTCCTGATGTCGTCTGGGCTACGTTTCTAAGACCATGCTTCAGATCCGAGGATTACCTTGAATGTCGTGGATGAACACCGTTTTACCAAGCTTCAACAGCAGCTCCTGTCTTTCGAGACATAGTGGACCGCATCTAAGACACCAGTAGAGCATTCCAGTGAAATAAACAATGGCGGCTGTCGGCTACTCGCTAATCGTGAAGACGGAATGTAACGAACACTTGAACGGCTGAGTGAGTCTCTTAGGGCGTCCAATAGTACAGTGGAGTTGATCACTCACCAGTCTATTTCGAGACTCAATACTACCAGAAGCGGTAGATACTGTGGAGACTCGTATCAAGCCCTCGTACGAAACTCCATTTATCGTGTCAGATGGGCGACGTCGTGACGCAGAAATAATCTGAGGAATGGATTGAAGGGAAATATACTACGCCTTTTTGATCGGGCCCATTGCTGGATTGAAGCCGTGATGCCGTGGTAGGGACAGGCGCGAATGTATGCCTCTATTGTTCGCCGCGGAGCCATGCCTTGAACAGATGCGCAACATGGCCTCGAACGAAGTATCGAGATCGATGAAGACTTTTTTGTGGTCTCAAAGGATCACTTTCCCTATCGAGACAAAGTCCGTGAACCAGTGGCAAGCTGGGAATGATGCCGGACTTCTTTGTCAATTGCGCGGTGTTTACGTGCAGTTGAGCAGCTCGCACGCGCTCACAAGCAATGCTTATCTAATCACTACTTGCCGTCCCTCAAGGTTGGGAACGGTTCAGGCACAAGCTCCAGGTCCTGACAATCCCAAGCTTCGTCTGTTTACTTTTTGGTTACTTTTTTGCGTTATCCTTTATCGTTGAGCTTTTCCAACTCTAGCGCGCATATCAGTATTTCTTTCGCTACCATTGGGGTTCTAAGATCGCGAGAAGCTCTACATCTACCGTCGACGACAGGTGTTGCCTAGGGGATCAGGCGCTGCTGTCACGATCCACCATGAACCTGTTCCAGAAAGTCCGCCATAGGAAGTCCTTGGGCAGAAAGGAGAAGGACCTCGCCAGCACCAACCCTGATGCCAATCCGTGGGGCGACGGCTCTCCGCGCGAAAAGGAAAATATTATCGGCATCAATACGAGTCCCCACCCATCTCCCGGCTCAGGCGAAACTCCCCCGCCTCTACCAGCACATCGCAGCCCGTTGAGCGAGAAAAAGAGCCCATTTGCACAGTCGCGCCCTATCGCCAATGGACAATTGAGAAGAAGCAGCGCTATGATGGGCCGACGCCAATCTGTACTGGGAATTGGAGAAGAGGACGAGGACACGAAGTTAATGCGCGATTCTCAGGAGGCTATGAGAAGGCTTGTCGCAGACGAGGCTTCAAGTCCGATAGGAAAGTGCAGCCTGGCAGGCAGACAACAACATTCGATGCTCGCACTCGGCGGTGGCGAGGACGAGGACGCAAAATTGATGCCCGAGAGCGTGGAGGCATTGAGGCAAATTTCGGTGGATGATATGCCGCGGGCGAGGTCGAGCTGGCTTAACCCGTTGACAGCTAGCTCTTACAATGCGGAACCTTCTAAGCCGCTACCGGCGCACCAGAAGGATACCGACGCCCACTCTTTCAACGTTTTACCTCGCAAGTCACCCTCCAAAGAGCAGTTTCATGAGATTAACCTTCTCGACGACCGTCCGAGTGAGAGCTCATTCAAAGTTCTGCAGCGCATACCGGCAATGGAGCCGAAGGAGGACAACCTCTTGGACTCAGCGAATGTCGCCAGTATGTGGAGCGATAAGTCAGCGACTATACCGGATGTTCCGCCTAAGCCAAAGTCCAAGGTCATGACTCCTGCACAATTCGAGAAATACCGACAAGAGCAGGAGAGACTGAAATCTATTGGATATAAGCCCGCTTCGGAGAAGGACGACGAGGAAGATACATACGAGGAAGAAGATGACGAGGACGAGGACGAGAAGCGCAGAGAGCAGGCACGCCAAAGGAGAAAACAAGAGGCACATATGACTGTGTACAGGCAGCAAATGATGAAGATCACAGGTGATGTAATGGCAGGATCGCAAAGACCACCTATGACCGCCACCCAAAGCACTCCAAATTTAGAACTCGACCACAATATTGCGGATCCGGAAGATGAAGATGAAGACATACCACTGGCGATCTTACAGGCACATGGCTTTCCGAACAGAAATCGTGCTCCAGGCCAGTTAAATGGCATGTCATCCAACCCAAATCTGCGAGCTTCGAGCCAGATGGGACTATCAGTTGGATCAGGCTCAGTTGCTGGAGGCGGAAACAGGACCAGCACGCTTCCTGCTTTTGCCAGACGACTTCCGCAAGACCCTTACAATTACGGAGCGGGCATCGTCAATCCTACAAATCGCGAATCGCTTGCTTTCGGCTCCGGCTCGCAGTATGGTGGTGGAGGACCACAGCGCCCAATAGCTGGTGGCCTTGTTGGCGTCATCGCAAACGAGGAGCGCTCGCGCGCCATGCGTCGCGGTTCCCCTAACGCACAAGGGGAGTATCCGGCGATGCCAGCGAACATGTTGGGCGCGGCACCTCCGCCGGGACTGATGAACAGATCGAGCACCATGCCGGGCGGTCCGATGATGCAGCAACAACCGAACTCTGATTCGGCGATGATGCAGGCGCAGTTGGCACAAATGCAAGCTCAGCTACAAATGAACGCGGAAATGCAACTGCAGTTCTTTAACATGCTATCCGGTGCTCCGCCGCCACCAATGTCTGGGATGCAACAGCCAGGAGGCATGCCACCAAGAGCGGGAAGTGTATATGGGATTCCGGTACAGACCCAACATCCAGGATTCTCCAGGGCGAGCACGATGAACAACATGGGTGGTATGAATGGCGGATTCCCGAATGTCGGAGGAACGAACAGCAGGCCGGGAAGTGCAAGTAATGGACGGCCGTTCACGGTAGCTGACCCGAACTTCCCAACACTGGGAAATCTGAGAAGCAGTTTCATGCCTGCTGGTTATGCTGGCTCCATCACGCCCAGCGAGAGAAGCAATGTCGGCCAGCCAGGGAGATATAGACCAATTAGCCATATGCCGCAGGCGAATGTCGACTCCAGCAGAACGAGCACGATGATGAGCGGCGGCCTCGGCAACTGGAGTAAGTCTCCGCGCATACATAATGGATCGCTTGCAAACGGATTCAGCGGCTCAAAGCCCTCGACGCCGACTGTCAGAATTTTGCCACTTGAGCAGGACAACGAGGAAGACGAGGAGAAGGAATGGGAGGAGATGCGGAAGAAGAAGGAGAAGAAGAAGAGCATGTGGAGGATGAAGAGAAAGGATAATGATCTCGGGGATATTGCACATCTCACAAACTGAGAAATCAGCATGTTTGGAGATGGAGGAACTGGCAATTTGATACCACAGAGCATGAGCGAGGCGTTGAGCATGGTGGCTTTGTACATATTGGATGGCTCTCCTTCTAGCATACGAAACGAGTTAATTACTGTATGGTCGTCGAGCGCGGAGTTGAGTACTTGGTCATCATGGCAGGAGCACTGGATATACAATAATAAGAATGGAGTAACTTAACATGTACGAGTATTTATAGCGTCGGAATAAACCGTCCATATTTTGAAGGATCTACGCATTTATGCCTTAAGGAGTCTAATATGCTACCTTGACCGAAAGGGGTTGGCTGTTATGTAAATCATGACTAAGCCAAGACGCTCTGCGCTCCAGCGCCAAGTCGGCACTCCACAAGTCTTCAAAAGCTTAGCGGCTAGGCGCGGAGAAGTACTTCAAGCCTATCCCGATAAAGCAGCTCGAAAGGTACTCTGTACCGATGGGACTTTATCAGCACTCTAACCGCACCTTCCGCACACCGTAGAAGCTGTTGTTCGCGGTTTCTGTGACCCCTCCTGCCTATAGAATCGAGCCCCATCCCATCTTCCCCGCCATCCAATGCGTGCTGCAACAGTGTCCCTAGTCGCCTCGACTATTCGTAACACTTCTTCTAGATTACCCACTGCTAGAAATCTTCTTTCCCTTCGAACCAACTTACAACGTAGAGGCTTGAGCAGTAGATACACCCCAACTGCTGTATCACAACCATTGTAAGCTCACTACCCGCGCGTTTACCCCACCTTCCACAGCCTTCTTCTCGTGTCAAACATCATTGGAATTTTGACCAAACCTAACCATTCTCTTAAATAGTTACAAAGCTTCTTCACAAAGACCTCAAGCTTCGAAACAAACGAAGCATACTGCCCCTATCACAGCCATCAGGCATTGTTCAGCCAGACGACACAACAACATGTGTAAGATGCACGGAGGAGAGGTGGAGGGTAGCTCTTTGACACACGGAAGAGAGATCTTGCCAGGAAATGTCATCCCAAGACACTATGACCTTATCTTAGAGCCAGACTTCAAGGCACTCACATACGAGGGACACGTCATTGTCGACCTCGACGTTGTGGAGGACACCACCTCGATTGAGCTCAACACCCTTGAGCTGAAGATTTACAGCACCGAGGTCAAGAGCGGAGAGGAGTCCATCTCGTGAGTAACCACCTACGTTCTCGGACTTTTATGTGACCAGTACTAATGCTGTGTTTAGCTCTTCCCCAACTCTTTCATACAATGAGGACACTCAGACCACCAAGGTTGCTTTCGAGAAGACAATCAAGGCTGGTTCTAAGGCACAGCTTGTCATGAAGTTCGCTGGAGAGCTTAACGACAAGATGGCTGGTTTCTACAGATCGACATACAAGAACAAGGATGGATCTGAGGGTATCATGGCAACCACCCAGATGGAGGCTACCGACGCTCGCCGCGCATTCCCATGTTGGGATGAGCCAGCCCTCAAGGCTGAGTTTACCATCACTCTCATTGCCGACGAGAAACTTACCTGCTTGTCCAATATGGATGTTGCCTCTGAGTCTGAGATCACCTCTGAGGTCACCAAGACCACCAAGAAGGCGGTCAAGTTCAACAGATCGCCAAAGATGTCGACCTACCTTTTGGCGTTCATCGTTGGAGAGCTCAACTACATCGAGACCAAGAAGTTCCGCCTCCCAATCCGCGTCTACGCTCCACCAAACCAGGATATCGAGCACGGTCGCTTCTCTCTTGAGCTTGCTGCTCGTACTCTCGAGTTCTACGAGAAGGCCTTTGACTCTGAGTTCCCACTGCCAAAGATGGATATGGTTGCCATTCCAGATTTTGCTGCCGGTGCCATGGAGAACTGGGGTCTTATCACTTACCGTGTTGTCGATGTCATGTTCGACGAGAAGACCAGTGGTGCTTCGGTCAAGGAGCGTGTTGCCGAGGTCGTCCAGCACGAGCTTGCTCACCAGTGGTTCGGTAACTTGGTTACCATGGATTTCTGGGATGGACTCTGGCTTAACGAGGGCTTCGCTACCTGGATGTCGTGGTATTCTTGCAACAAGTTCTTCCCAGAGTGGAAGATCTGGGAGGGATTCGTCACTGACAACTTGCAGAGAGCTCTTGGTCTTGATTCTCTCCGCTCTTCCCACCCAATTGAGGTGCCAGTTAAACGCGCTGATGAGATCAACCAGATCTTCGATGCCATCTCCTACTCCAAGGGGTCCTGCGTTCTTCGTATGATCTCCACCTACCTTGGCGAGGACGTCTTCATGGAGGGTATTAGGCAGTATTTGAAGAAGCACGCCTATGGAAACACCCAGACCGGTGATTTGTGGGATGCCCTTTCTGCTGCCTCTGGAAAGGATGTTCGCAAGACCATGGACATCTGGACCAAGAACGTTGGATATCCAGTTGTCTCCGTTACCGAGAACGATGACAAGAAGACCATCCACGTCAAGCAGAACCGCTTCCTCCGCACAGCTGATGTTAAGCCAGAGGAGGACAAGGTCTTGTACCCAGTTTTCTTGGGCCTTAAGACCAAGTCTGGCGTTGACGAGAGCGTCGTCATGACTGAGCGCGAGAAGGATTTCGATATCTTGAATACCGATTTCTTCAAGCTGAACGCTGATCACACCGCTATCTACAGAACTTCATACACCCCAGAGCGCCTTATCAAGCTCGGACAGGCTGCTAAGGACGGTCTCCTCACTGTTGAGGATCGTGCTGGTATGATTGCCGATGCTGGAGCTCTGGCCGCATCCGGATATCAAAAGACTTCTGGTCTCCTGAACCTTCTCAAGGGCTTCAAGGGTGAGAGCGAGTTCGTTGTCTGGTCCGAGATCCTGGCCAGACTTGGCGCCATTGAGGATGCCTGGGTCTTTGAGGACAAGACTGTCCGTGATGGCCTCAAGAACTTCAAGCGCCAGCTGGTTTCCGATAAGGCACATGCCGCCGGATGGGACTTCAAGGATGCCGACGGACACGTGGAGCAGCAGTTCAAGGCTATGCTCTTTAGTGCCGCTGGCCTGTCCGGCGACGAGAAAATTGTTGCTGCCGCCAAGGAGATGCTTGACAAGTTCGCTGCTGGCGACAAGTCTGCCATCCATCCAAACATCCGTGGATCCGTCTTTGCCATGGCATTGAAGAACGGTGGCGCTAAGGAGTACGACATCATCCTCGATACTTACCGCAACGCTATTAACTCTGATGAGCGTAACACTGCTCTTCGCTCCCTCGGACGTGCCTCCTCGCCAGAGCTCATTGAGCGCACCCTTGCCCTTCCATTCGGCAAGGAAGTTAAGGAGCAGGATGTTCACATGCCACTCTCCGCACTTCGCACTCACCCAGAGGGTATCGAGGCACTGTTCAAGTGGATGACCATCAACTGGGAGGAGCTCAACATCAAGCTTCCAGCCGCTTTGACCATTCTTGGCGCCCTCGTTACTATCTGTACGTCGAGCTTCACCAAGCCAAAGCAGAAGAAGAGAGTTGAGGAGTTCTTTGCCGCCAGAAGCACCAAGGGCTTCGCTATGGGCTTGGCTCAGAGCCTTGATACCATCCAGGCCAAGGCCAACTGGATCGCTAGGGACAACGAGGATGTTGCTAAGTGGGTTAAAGAGAACGGCTTTGAGGCCAAGTTGTAAGTTTGGGATAGTGAAACAGATATTTACTATAGAATGTGATCCCAATAAAAGTCTAACATTTGAATTCATCGGACAGCATCGAGACTCACTCTATCTTCTCATTCACTTCATTTTTTACATGGGCGATGTACTGATAAGTTGATTCATTGCTTGATTTGCTTGACTACTGTTGCTTGACTGTTGCTCGCACACTAAGTAGGGGGGTGTCTTCGGTGCTGACCCATCCATAGTTCTTGCAGCTCCGATCTGCTCCAACAGTCACAAAGCACACAAGGTGGCTGGCATCGTTTACTGCTGCACACCGGCATTCTATTCTTCCCAGAACTCAAGCATCGCGGCGCCACTGGTAATGAGCATCTCGTAGTTGTCAAAGGGAGGCGGTAGTGAGTTGGAAATGATGCTCCTATCCGGGCGCTCTTCGAATGGCACCATCCAACTGCGAAATTTCCCAGCGCACAGTTCGCCGATTCTCCTATACTCTTTTCCCAGTTACTCGAACAGATGGCTCTGGCCTAGCCATACTTGCGATATAATGCCTCTCGATACATCATGATGTCCGGAAGAGCCGATGGCTTGCTACTACCTCGCCCCCAGAAAAACAAGATTGTGAGGGTTGATCGACTACCTGGCTCAGCGAGGCGCAGGCAGTGCTCCAGAACGTGCACCTTCAACGAGGCGACGTCGAAATCTGGAGGAAGGAAATAGCTTCCGTCAACGGACAACTTAATGCCGTAAACGCCTCCCGTCGAGTCCTCGAGCCACTTCGCCTCCGTCTGCCAATCCTCCAGGCCGAGGCTGTTAGTGGCTGGGTTGAGACGGAAATGTAGACACCCGGTGTCCACGGGCGTGATGAGATCCAGGATTACGTACCCTTTGTTACCAGTAACCCTGGCAGCAGAACGGGTGGGATCGAGGAAGACCTTGATTATGGGTTTATCCTTGACGGTCGAAAAGGCGCAGTTCAGATGGCCCAGACCTTGACCTCTGTGCAGCCCGTGTACGCAGCCGGCGGAGATTGATAGTGGCTGGCCATTGCTGGCAATCTGAATCACGCAGTTTCAAAGGTAACTTTTGGCGCTTGCCTGACTGGCGCAGCATGTGGCGGCTTGTAAACATGGTCACCCTCAAAACCCTCAAAGCGGTATGCACCGACAAATGGTGTGAGCAGTGGCTCCTGAGCTGAAGACGGCTCAAAGACGGCTTTCTCTGCGCCAACTTGGACCATTTCCCAAGGTTTGCATTGGTATGGATTTGTGAGGTACCCGGAGTCGAGGTCGTGGGTCTCCATTTTTGCGTCCTCAGTCCACTTCTCTGCCGCATTGCGCATTCTATCGTAGTATGGTTCTAAACATTGGTAAACACAACATTTCGACTGCCCAAGCCATGCACAATTAAAACAAAATGTAGCACAACAGAAAATCAAGCAATAGAATAATGAGTTATATTCGCATAAAGCAGAACTGAGCTATTCTAGAAGTCTGGTATCTAGTAGGAAAGCAGAGAGCATGTGAAAAGATCGTCCGTGTAATTCCGAATATGCTTGATGTCCGTAACTCCATCCTCGTCTACTTATAGCCAAGCTGGGAAGAGACTCTTGAAAGACCACAAATGCCCAGAGTCATCAGCATGACACGAATCCGCTCAGTCCAGAGTCATCCTCTTGACAACTGGTTCAACGACATTAGCAACCTCAACGTGGGAAACTCTCTCCTCTCCATCACCCATCTCAACATCGCCATCTGCCTGCTCAATGCTTTGCAGCACACCTCCCTCCTCAACAGCCTCATGTTTCACCTCACCATCGCCAATTTCACCACCTGCAACATAATTTGGCACCTCGTTCTCCTCTCCATCCATAACCTCAACAGCGTTCCTCAACATCTCAAACACATTCATCTTCACCTTCGCCGGGAGCTCGTACATATTTGGTCCTCGGGCACCTCCATCAGCGCCAGCCTGGCTGTTGCCGGTGTTTCGAAGAGCCAAAGACTGGCCACCAACACCACCCTTCTTCTTCAGCAGGTTCTCAGGAAGCGGCTTACGGTCCTTACGGATGACGCTGACAAAAAATCCAAAGTCCTCCCTCTCCTGCTGACGTCTTGGTGTCTCAGTCTCCTCTCCAGAGTCGATATCCATATCATCAACCTCAAGAGGTTGGCTTTTGAGAATTCGGCTCTTGGGAACTGGGCGCTTCGGAAGCTTTGGTGGCGAGCTAGCAACGAGCGTCTCACGTCTCTTTGCCTTGGTCTTGCGGAACTCCATGAGCTTGGCGACGCGAGCATCATTTGCTTCCTTGGCTTGCGCAGCACGCATCTCGTTCTCGGTGCGGACAATTTCGTCTTCGAGCATTTGAACACGGTGCGCGGCAGCAAGCTTCTCTCTACCCCTTTTGGCATACCTCAGTTGTGCAACCACTTTTGTCTTGCCCTCCTTACTTGCAGCAAGAGTTTCCTTTGCCTCATCGGCGAAGCAAAGAGCAGCCATTTCCAGCTCGTGGGTAATGTCTAGTATTCTCTCCTCAATGTAGCCCAGAGCGGCTGTGAAGGATTGGATTCTTCTCGCGTCGATATCAGCATCCTCTTTCTTCTTCAGGTCGCCAATATGCTCCTCCCAGTAACTGCACAACTCGCCAAGAACAACCCGGATATCGTCGTCTTTCCAGCACGCAAGCCACTCTTCAAAGAGCCCGAAGTCGAACGTGCCATTCTCGTCGCAGATCGTGGAATGAGCGTTCTTGACATGCTCCAACCTCGCCTCAACAGTCCAAGTGTGCCACCCAGACGCGTCGTCATCATCGGAGCTGATGTCGCCGTACTGGGTGCTGAACAGCAAGTCATCACCCCCGTCGCACTTGGCGTACTTGTAGAGGTCAAGTATCTGTGGCCAGAAGTACTTGATGTCCTGACGGGTGACGAAGGCGCTTGAGACTCCCAAGTTAACGTTTGGGACCTTGATGAACACCAACTGCTCTCTGGTGGCACACGTTGAGCCGTGGACACTCTTGTGCAGAAGTTCGACCTGGCAAAACTCATAGCCTTCTTCCTGGAAACTCTTGGTCCGCTCATCATAGAGTCCATTCCTGCACTGCATTCCCCAGATAATAGTCGAGCCATTCATTCTCAGCCCGTTTCTATCAAAGAGCAGGCCGCTGAGAAGCATCAGAGCCTTCGCCTTCTCGTCCTCATAGTGGTGAGCTTGACATGGTCCCTTACGTGCAATTCCACTTGGGCTGAAAGACAGACCGGCCTGGGTGTCGATTCTGTCGCCGATACCGGTCCAGATATCGGAGGCTCCAATTCTCTGTGGGTTTTCCTCTGCGGTGTCTCTGCATGGTGCAATCCTGCTGCCTTCAAGGGATGGGTAGAATTCGATGTCCTTTACTTGGCGGTGGATGTTGTTAATGAGAAATGATGAGCCCTTTCCAATGACTTCAGTGCCATCTTGGTGGAGCTGGTCAACCCGAAGGTAATGGCTATCGCTGGCATCGAAGAGCGTTGAGTTTACAGACCCCAAGGTGTGGTGGTGAACGAGGGCGTAAGTGCCCGACATCCATTGGTGAATCTGCGCCTGTCAGTTATTGCTCTTGCAGAACGTGTAACACTTGATACTTACACTCTTGTTGCTAGTGTTGTAAAGATGCACGAGACCCTTGTCGGCGAAAAATGGAGACAATCCCGTTATGTTCTCGGCTTTGATCTCTGGCTCTGGCCCGGGCTTAGGTTGCTCGTTCTTGATAACGTCGGCGTTATAAAATTGAGTGTTTGCCAACACCTGGCTGGCCGGGAGTTTGGGAGCTGAGCGTACCCTCGCCATGATGACGTGGCTCGGTGAAATAGGGAGTCGTAGATGTTGTGAGCGAATTCGTGCTTGAGATAGCTCACGAGCTTTGATAATCCCGATATATCGATCCTTTGTTGCAGGACGAGGGTATGGGCGATTAGACCATAAACATCAAGCCTGGTATAGTTATAGCCACTCGATACTTTTCGTTGCCCCGAGGACTCGACCCGCTTGATATCGTGGTGCTCCCTTGGTGAAGTTGCACCAGCTGCGAAATGTTGTGCGCCGAGGTTAGGGTTGAGAATTAAACGCAAGCCTCGCGCAAAGCTTATAGCACTAGTCCATACTTGAACGAGTGCTGGGTACATCTTAAGACGTTAATTCCCTGATTGCGTCTCTTTCGCATGGAAGGAGGGCTCCTCCAGGCAGGGCGAGAGCTCTTTCCCAATAGAGACAAGAGACAGCACCCAATGAGTCTAACTCGACGGAAGAATTGACGATGGTGTCCCCAGAACCTGACGCCAGTCAGCACTGTCGCCGCTTGTTATCCTTCACATGAGATACTCTACCGCCGATATAAAGAAGCTTGTCGTGACTGAATGCCTGTATGGCATGTAAGAAGCGGCAACGCTAATGAAACTCACAAAATCTGTCAACAGTCAAGGCAGGCTGAGGCTTACACAGTGGTTATAACACTCTGCCCACTACATTCATTTCAAAGTGTGCGAGAGGGCAACGACACTCATTCCACAGTGGTGTTGGACACAACCTGCCGGCCAGCATAGTGAAAGCCACAGGCGCTCACAGTACAGATTCTGCGTCTCACTTAGCAATGATTTCTTCAAAAGCCGTGCTTGGACTACTCACAGGGCACCTGAAAAAGCTTGTGAAGCCCGATTTCGTTGTATACTGCAGAAAAGGTTGGCCCTTCTGTAAATTATCCACGCATTGAACTGATTAAAGGACTCTATATTACCCTTTCATTCGGCTAGCACCACTACAGCTTGTAAGCTGTTCTATTGTTCTTACAAGACCTACCTGCCTTGTCCCAATAACACCATCCCGCCCAAATCCATCCGTCCTGCTAAGACCCACCCTATAATTCGCTAAAAGTGGTATCAATGACGGCTAAAACGCTAAGCAACACTGACTAAACATCACCTTCTCCAGCATGTCTCTCATTTCCGTTTCGGCTTCTCCGCCTGCTTCCCCTGGCTAACATCAGACCTCATTCCGAAACCACTCTCCCTCCCGTTCATCGCCCTCGCAGCCCCTTGCACCGCAGCCCTACTCTCACAACCGGAAACCGAACTATCCCTCCTCCCACTATCAACACCCTGCATTTGCGTTCGCGAGACTGCTCTCGGCTTCGGCTGCGGCGTCTTAGGCAACGGCAACAACGAGCTCCTCCGCCCACCCATACTACTCGCAGCCCTCGGAGTAGCCGCAAGCCTCGACGAGCTGTCCATGACATCCGCATAAACCGTGTCCGTAAGCTGCATACTGCTCCTCCGGTTCGGCGTCCTCTGCGGTTGCAGTATCAGTGCGCCTGGGCTCATTCCAGGCTGGATACTCTGCCCTCTATTTGTCACTCCAAGATTACTACTCGACCTCTGCGTCTGCAATGTCTTTCTCGATGGCGAGAGAAGGTTCTGTTGCGCATAAGGACCAGGATTACTCGCCATCCTATCCCTGAAACTCAGATTCCCGCCGGCCCCCAACTTAGGTCTATTCGGAAGTGGCGTGGTGCCCCTTTCTCTTTCCCTCTGGGCATCAGAAGCCAGCGGCGAAGTGGGTGACGCAGGAGAGACGGAAGAACCACCCATGCTCTTCCTCAGCGGAATCTTGCTCGTCAAAGGCGTGAGTGCGTGGTCACTGAAACTCCTATTCCCACCCGCCACTCCACCTAGTCTACTCACACTCCTACTAGTAACTGGGTTGGGACTTGGGAGCGGTTTATGGATCGACGACACACTGCCAGCGTCAGGACGCACGACGGCGCTAAATCTCGGCCGACTTAGAGTGCTGGTATTAGAATTCGCGCTGAAACTTGGTCGTGTTATCCTGTTCCCAGTCGGTGTCGTGGACTGCCGACCTGGGTGCGACATAGGACTCACGGCGGTTTGTTGTCCATATCCTGAGCTGCGGCCAGGGAGGCGTGGTTTCCGTGGGATGGTGTTGTTGTTCATTGGTGTACGTCGAGCCTCAGGCCCACCGGAAGGGTGAGAAGTGCTCCGCTTCCCTGGTGTACGAGGGTCTGTCCCATGATTGAGATTCGACATAATAATCGAACTCGCTGGTGAGCTACCAGGAGTTTCATTCGCACTCGAGAAGCTGGTCGACCTATCATTTGTCGCCAGACTAGACACCGAATCGCGCAGTTGACGATCGTTATGGAGTACTTGAATGAGCTGATCCAGGTCATACATCTCCTCCTTCAAAATTTCCCACCTCCCCTGCATATCAGCATGTAGACGTATAATCTCACCATTGACTGTGCGGCGATCTTGCACTCCAGTTTCGATAATGCCGAGAACCTTGTCTATCGAAGGGCTGTAGTGTATCTTCTTGCTTTCGTAACTTTCGACCTTCTGGCTGACTGCTGCCATGCTGATATATTGCTGGCCACCGTCGATTGCTTCTCTGACCTTCATGAGAGACCTCTTGACCGAGTCTAACATCTTGTTGGCCTGGGACCCTGCGTTGCGGAACACTGATAGCCATACATCCTCACCAAGCTCTTTGCGGAGGGCGTCAGCGTTGTGCTCAAGCTCCTTCCAGCTGCGCTCGAGCTGCTCGTAGTGGCTCATGAGCTCATCGCATGCGTTGAAAAAGATATGGCCGGCGCTGTCCTTGAAAGAATACAGCCTCGCAGGCAGAACCTCGATAGACACCTTCAGTGGTGTCATCCTAGCATCCAAAGCCAGAAGACTGGAATCATCGATGCTCAAGATTGGAGAGGCCTGGTGAAGCGTTGGAAATGCTGAAGTAATGCTAAAACGGTTGTTCTTTGCTGCCGAAGGGGACTCTTCAACAATCATTTGTAGATCACCACCTGTCTCTGCTGGCAGTGACCTGTGCCTCGTTTCCTCCATCTCGAACACCAATGTCTTCAGTATTTCCACCTCGTCCCCGATGGGGCCAAGAGTCTTTGTCCATATATCCTCCCATTCCTGTGCTACACGCACCTGTTCTTTGATATGTGCGAGCCCACCTTCAATCACTTTCCACTCGTATGCGATATCGTCAACTTGCTTTCTAGCATAGTTGATGTCGTCTGTCGTCGAGTCGTCGCGATGCTTCAGATCTTCAGCGGCATCGTAGTACACGCAGATTAGGAGGTCGAAGCGAGCAATAACCTTGTCGATCTCCTTATATCCGCCCTCACGTCCCCCAGCCGCCGCCCATTCGATACCATCTTCGCCATCATCATCTGCATGCAAGTCTTGCAATACTTCATAAGCTTTCGATATCCAGCTCATTATCTGTGATTTGGCGCTCTTCAGTGCAACCATCGCAGTTCCAGAAGTGGGTAGTGCGGCCACCTTTGTCCTCAACGTCTCTCCATCAGGAAGTTGTAAGGAAGTCAACTGCGCGAGGTGATTGACAAACGATTCCTTCGAAATAGTAATTATAGAGCCAGCCCTGGGACGTCCAAAGGGGTTAAATTGAGGGAAGTAGGAGTCGCTATCTGTTGTAGAGTCTCCGGACATTGGTCTATCTTTAGATAATGGTCGCATGGGCGGGGAGTCCTTTGGCGGCGGCGGTGGTGGTGGCTCATCCATCCTCTCAAAATATGCTACCTTCGTTTGCGGCATTGCTTTTGTACCATTTCCGTTGACATGTTCTGGCAGACGATACTTCTGCTCATCCAGATCCTGAGCACGATATAACACGCCCATATCCGTAACCTCCACGGCAGGAGTTACTGGCTCGCTCTCTGCAGCCTCTGATGGGTCTTCTTTGCTCTCCTCGATAGTAGGAGTAGACTGTATTGGCGGCGTAGCTAGAGCAGCATTCAGGGCTTTCGTTCTGTCTATCGTGGATTCGATGACGATGAAACCGTTATCACCGCTGCCAACGAGCTGTGGTGTGTTGGCACTGACACTTCTGGGCGAACCAGCTAGCTGTGGCGTGCCAGGCGCACTAACAGTCTGCGAACTCCACGTTCTTCCCAATCGCTGTATAAATGGCGTACTGTTCGAATTTGCACGGTGTAATAGGTCGATTGATTTGATCTGATCCTCTGGAATGCGTCCGACTTCGGAATCTTGCGCTACTTTCTTGGAGGAATCTCCGCCAAATCCTAGAGCCTTGAACCTTGCTGCGATCGCTGGTGCTGGTTTCCGCCGTATTTTGAAGATCGATGGTGCTTCGATAATACCGTTGTTCTCTGGTTTTGTCGCATTTACAGCTGGATTGACGTCGAGCTGCCTAATGGTGTCGGAGGATGTTGCATGGGTCGCGGACTTTATCTCAGCGGTCGAGTTGTGCCGGCGCAGTAGTGGGAACACGGGACTCATGGTTACTGCGTTGGCGCCTTGACGCGCAGAACGTGTAAACAATTGTTACTTGCAGCTGGGCCGTTACGTGGTGTGCAAGTACATGTTTTTTGCGCAAGTGGTTCGTAGGACGTTCAATGATTAGGAGTATATAGCGTACAGTAGTCGCGGTCTCCTTGAGGTGTTTAAGATGAGGTTTGACAGCGGTTGTGGCAGTTGCCAAATGATCCACGGTGGTTACCACAATTTGATGTGACGGTCGCTACCAAAGTACGATGGAAACAAGGCTACCACCACCATTTACCGAGTACAAGTCACAGTACATAAACGTGGGAAAATTCATTTCTGGTTGCCATAGACGCCATTCGTATCTTCCACTATTTTCCTGTTTCGCAGCAGGACAATCACAGATTCGGGATTCTTCTCCACATTCTTGAAATTGTTCAGGGTGGCCTATGGAATTGTCAGCCGTTACCAACAGCAGGGGTAGCATCCTGGTTACAGTACTGGAATCCTTCAGCACCCTTACTCGTAGCACGTCTGATGATTCTCAGAACAAGCAGCATGGATCGAGGTTTTATCGTTGCGTTCAGTGTCTTAACAGCTTAGCTAGAGATAATGGTCCTATATGGCTGCTCAGCGACGTCATCTGAGCTCGAGCGTACCGCGTTCCAGAAGTCTACCGGACCATGGAGGACGGGTAGATGGGACTAAAATGGCCTGAAACACCAAGGTTACGCCTTTGTTTACTAAGCACGACGCGATCAACGCGACTGTGACTCTACCGTGTTTACGAGTATGAACCCCTTTGAGATCGATACTGTCCATATCCGGCTGCAAGAATAATTCTCTTCTTAGTCTCATATCCTGAAGTGTGTTACTCAGTACTCTACTTTTATCTCTAAATAGCTTATCGAATCTGAAACGCTCGATGGGTTAGTGGAGTTTGTGGTTTTCGATCTCCAAGAATCCACAAGTCTAATAAGAAGTGCTTCTTCATCGCCGTGAGCACTCACTCTCGTGAATAGGGGCCATTTACCTTAACGGTCATTCTTATGTGCTCTTCCGACAGACGACGATGTAGACGGCCTCAGTTTGTAAACAACGGGCTGTTCTGGACCCCTGCCTAAGCCTTTCTACCTACCCCTGCCTCCCCGTCCCCGTGCCGGCGACCTCAATTACTCTCGGAGACCACCACAAATGGAGCGAAGAGGAGGAACCCGCGCAACAACCAACACAGACAACCACCTCACACCACCGCCCGACGAGCTGCGTTACTACATTGAGACCACAGAAGGGAAAACAGAACACTTGTATATACAAACGCAGGTCTACGAATAAGCTCGTCAACGTAACCCGATCTACCTTTAGTGTCACATTGCTACCTCGATCTCCTGCGCACGCCCGCATATCCGACCACCAGAACGCCATTCTGCACGCGGCACAGCTTCAAAGGCCAATAGATAGCATGTCTGATGGTTCACCAATCGGGGCCATGACGACAGTCCAAGAGGACCTCCATGAGAGGTCCACCTCACCGTCGCCACGGATGACTCCGACTCTTGCGATCAAGGATTGCTCGGATACACGATACTTTTCGACTGGCTCGACTTCAAGCAACTCGTCATATCGATCGTCGAGCTTAGGACCACCATCAGAGGCAGGTTCTTCCAGCTCGCGGGAGTCCTCCGCGAACTTCTCAACACGCCGTCCCGTCTCTGGTAGCTATACAGCTCGCCAAGCCACCGGTGGCCTTGAACGACTAAAACGTCGCGGATATGTCAGACCTCAAGGAACAAACTTCGCCGCTTCGGCACAATCAAGAGAGTCGGTCATGAACCTTGGTAGCATCGCACATTTACAGTACTACTTTGCACGCACGGGACTCTTAGATGGCAAAGGCGGCCAGCTAGCAAAAAAAAAGGACCCGACAAACCCATTGGCGTCTTACAATGTAGACGACAACTTTCTGTCTGCCAATGGCAGCCACTCAGACAGAGACTCAACCTACTCCTCCATGCGCGCCAGTCCCGACCTCGGTCCAGTCGACAATGGCGGATATGTCGAGAGTCCTATGATCGTCTCCCAGGATGGAAACGAATACGAGTTTTTCGACGACGAAGACCATCCAGAAATGCTGCCACCCACCGTCTCAACATACAACGATCGCCCGAAGCCGACTCCCAGACTACCCACCCACGCAGAATACAAAGCCAACCTACGTAGAACATTAACAGATGCTGCAAGGTCATTAGCCGAGGCCAAAGCGGCGGCACCAACAGCTCCACCTTCGCCTGCGGCACGACAATCGCACCTGCGGGCACAGTCCATATCACAAGGCTCCCGGAACCGCTCCGAGTCTGACGCCTCCCTACTCACTGGTGGAGGAGCAGGTCCAGAATCACCAAATCAGGGATGGTACGAGGTGCAAGGCGTGCATATCCTCGACGTCGTCACTCTTGCAATTCGTGCAGCGAGACAATATTACACCGCTCACCCCAATCCGTCACGGTTGTCGGCGATAAAGTCCGAGCGAAAGATCAGGGCCGAATTGCTGAGTGTCATGGAGGTGTTGAGGCGGATGGCAACGAGAAATTTTAACAAGGGAATGCGGAAGGAGGAGGTGCAGACTATGGAGGGATGGGTGGAAGGGTGCTGGGATATGTTGGGAAAGGAAGAGGATATTGAGAAGAGGGAGTTGGAGGAGAGGAGGAGTTGGACGTGGTTGGAGGATTCGAAGTGGCCGACGCGGGATGCGGAGAACCCAGCACCAAATGTGGAAAGGGAATTGGCGTTCCTGCGTTCGCTTGATCCCGAACCAGAAACGCTGTCCTCAGACCCTCAATCAAATCTCGACGCTGACCCGGTAGAGCCTAGTCCCTTTCTCAAAAGCCTACAGAGCGGCTTGCGCCTCGTACGCCTCCACAACGCAATGGTGGCCAAATCTAAACGGGAATTTGGCGCAATCCCCAAATTCCACACCGATACACAAAAGCCCTACCGCTGCGCCGACAATCTACGGTTCTGGATTAAGGCCGCCGAGCTGCGCTGGGAGGTTATTTTAAAAGTGGATGTTATGGGTGTAGTGAACGGTGTAGATGCCGAGGCTTGGAGGAGCTTTGAGACGGCGATTTGGAAATGGACGGAGGTGGTCAGGAAGGAGCTTACGGTGGATTTGTTGAGCGATGAGAGACCGATGACGGCTCCGGGCATACAGGAGCTGATTACTAGGTCGGGTGTGTTGTCCATTGCAGAGTAGATGGGACATTGAGATTGGAGATCAAGGAGGAGTATGTGTTACATATGCATGGCTGCATTGGGGCATTTGGGAATACTTTGATACCATGGGGCGGTAGATATGGAGATTATCTACTTCCAGTATACAAGTCTCTGTGCGCACGTCTTGTGTCTGTTCTTCCGTGATACAGTACGATAACGTTGTGTGCATACACAGCTCAAGATCGCTTCTCATTCGTAGCGCTCATCTCCAAAAGAGGAAGGCTGGGCCACTAAGTGTGAGTTATATGCACATAGGCCACTGTCGACATGCTAACTTGTTTGAGAGACGACGCAACCTTTACCTTTGCAGTTCATCGTTCTGGTTGTCTTCTCGGTCGGCCATAAAGTGCACCATCGTGGGCTTGAGATTATATGATGGTCCTCTAAATACCAGATCCAAGAGGCTGAGGGGCGATGTCGAGCGCGCCAGGGACACAGGGCTCGGGGTATAGATTCTCCCTGATCGCCTTTGTTAACTTGCGTGCTCGCCGGCAATACTGCTCGCCGGGGAGAGAGAGGGTATGTCCATAACACCGTCGATGCACAGGCTTAACAATGTGAGTTTACATAACCTTGTACCATCAGAGTCTACTAACCTGTTAAGAGACGTGGCAACAACGCTCACGGCAGCTTTCACCGGGCTCTTCCTGACTGCCGATTGAGTGTAAGTTGTTGGACGAGTTTACCTCCTCGACGGCGAGGCCTGGTGTTTGCCCCAGCAAAGCTTCCAGACGTGGGCCAGCTTCTGATAGGTGAACCAGTTGGGTCAGGCTGATGAAGCTAAAAGTATGAGCTTCATCAAGTGGCCCATTCCAGACTGGCCCCATATTCTGTTTTATTCCCTAATAGCTAGTTCTCATAAGTCATCCAGTCAGTCAGCCCCAGCTTCTTACGCTCTCGATCAACCACCTTTTCATAGGCAGCTTTCGTCTCGTTATAGTCCCCCAAAACTTGGTTTTGCAACCGAGACAACCACATCACAGTTTTAGATTCAGCACCATCCACGCCACTCAAATAGGCATCGACGGCCTCGCTGCATTCTTTACGAACCTAATCATAGTAAGCGTCCAAAATATAGAACTCAATAGCAATATCCTCAATCTCATTTCGTGTCTCGACAGACATCAAGATGCGGCTATTAGTCTTGTCTCGAGGCAAGGTAACAGCGCCCGTTTCGTCGTGGAAGATCTTGTTAAAGAACCTGTCCTTCTTATCCTTCCTGATCTTGTCGCGAAATTTTTGGCCATCGATCAGATCTGCAGGTTGAAAAGGCGGTGGCTGCCAATTGGGATACATGGGTTCGCTGGTCGGTTGCACCGATGACGGCGATTTGGTTCGTTATTGGGATTCTCGTCCATGGAGCCCATGACAGCTGGTGGTTTGTAGCTCATGATGTTGGGCCGTGGGGAAGTTGATAAGGTCTAGCAAAGATATATAGTCCTGAGTCTTTTGGATGTCAGAGCAGGACACCTCCAGCTGAGGCTGCACGATGCTTGCCATTGTCTTCCTGTACTTAGTTATAAGTCACACGAAGGCGGGAGTCTGTTTGCTGCCTGAGTGCGTGGCATGCGTCTCATTTTCTGATAGAGCAATTCCTAAACGACCTCTTTCTAGCACATTTGCTCTCAACCCAGCCACCGAGGCATGAAGCTTTACGTAGAGCTTACCACAAGAAATATTTCTCTGATACACCATTACCAACCGGTGGTAGCTTCTGGTACAGGCGGTTTTTCAAGCTCGAATCCTACAACCACTTGTCGATAGTTGATGGCAGAGAGGGCTCATCACTGGCGCGCGAGCCATGCTAACAAGTTCTTAATACTACCCTTTCTCTTCGTGTCGGTTCTCTACTGTTTGATCCAATCACTGAGCTCAGGTTTCTTTGTCAACATGACAACCGGATCGAGACAGCTCTTCAAACACTCAGGCCGCATCGAGCTCGAACAAAGACGATCATTTTCAAAGCATACCGTAGCAATAGCCAACTCCACGATGTGCTGGAGCTCACAAAGAGGTTGGTCCCAGTATATTCCCTTCCTCCCCCGAGTCGTTCATTAAGCTACTCTACTGATCTATTTTCCCATTTCTCTGGCTCAACTCCTATATCTTCCTCTTACCTTTTTACTTGCCTCTGCACCCAGCTTATTCGAGAGATCCATGTATACGACCAACATGAAGTTCCCAAGTCTCCAAACACATACTCACACCAACCCCCCTCCGCTCCCGACAATCTCTCCTGCCACCGCTACTCCATCGCCAATCCCACCAATCGTCACCTCCATACAAATGCCGCATTTCGAACGGACCCTCACCTCGCCCATCCACATCCTGCACGCCGGCACTAGGCGCTCGAAGACTCGGAAGGCTGAGCCCTTGACCGCCCGCGGCGAGGAAGCAGGCAGAGCTGGATCAAAGGCACAACGTGAACACTGCGGAGAAGAAGAGGAAGGTGATGGATAGGGTGGAGAGACATAGGGCTGAGAAGAAGGCTTGGGTGACAACAGAGGGGACGGAAGTGGAGGAGTACGTTAGTAGTCATGAGAGTGTGAGTGGGGTGAATGTGAGG
>RCNJ01000213.1_pt1 | contig 43510 bp, 38 predicted proteins | sample 2041171 | NCBI WGS metagenome assembly RCNJ01 (sample SAMN09708213, study PRJNA481090) | feces metagenome | biome: feces | host: Pygoscelis adeliae | place: Antarctica: Rookery Lake | collected 2010-03-01 | reverse complement strand
TTCGGGGGCAAGTACTTCTGTCACGATGTCCGCATCGTCAGGTTGCCCCGCCATGGTGCCTCGCTGCCCGTGGCGATCGCCGTCTCCTGCTCCGCGGACCGGCAGATGCTGGCCAAGATCACCGCCGACGGCGTCTTCGTTGAACAGCTCGAAACCGACCCTGCCCGTTTCATGCCCGAAGCAGGCCACCCGGCGGTCGCCGCACACGACGACGACACCGAGGGTGTCAGCGGAACCGGCCGCTCCTCCGTGGTCAGGATCGACCTCAACCGGCCGATGCCCCAGATTCTCGCCGAACTGGCGAAGCACCCGGTGAAGACCCGCTTGTCTTTGACCGGCCCGCTGGTGGTGGCCCGCGACATCGCCCACGCGAAGATCCGTGAGCGCCTGGATGCCGGTGAAGAAATGCCGCAGTACCTCAAGGACCATCCCGTCTACTACGCAGGCCCGGCGAAGACCCCCGAAGGCATGGCCTCCGGTTCCTTCGGCCCGACCACTGCCGGGCGGATGGACTCCTACGTCGACCAGTTCCAGGCGGCAGGCGGCTCGATGGTCATGCTGGCCAAGGGCAACCGGTCCCGACAGGTCACCGATGCCTGCCAGGCGCACGGCGGCTTCTACCTGGGCTCGATCGGGGGCCCCGCGGCCCGGTTGGCGCAGGATTGCATTCGCAAGGTCGAGGTCCTCGAATACGAGGAGCTGGGCATGGAGGCGATCTGGCGCATCGAGGTGGAGGACTTCCCCGCGTTCATCGTGGTCGACGACCAGGGCAACGACTTCTTTGCCGAGACGCTCACCCCGACCTTCACCGCGATCCCGGTTCGGGCCGGCTAGGCGACCCCACGGGGTCGGCGCCGGACGCAGGGCCTACTGTGAGAAGGCGTTGCGGGCCCAGTCGGGCCACCAGCGGGTTTCCTCGGCGCGGCGCTCCTGGCGTTCCCATTCGGCATCGCGAGCTGCCTTGTCCTGGGTGGCTTGCCGTTCGGCCTCGGCCTCCTGTCGGCTGGCCTGGGCTTCCTTTTCGGAGGTCTTGGTCTTCTGCTTCTTCCGGGCGGTCACCAGGTCATCGGAATATTGTTCGAAGGTGGCGACGCCATCCTGCTCCATCTGCCGTGCCGCCTTGGTTCCGACATAGCGCAGATGCCACGGTTCGAAGGCGTAGCCGGTGGTTTCCTGCTGGTCCTTCGGATACCTGACGATGAATCCGTAGTCGGCGGCATGGGCGGCGATCCACTTCCCGGACGGCAGATCGGCCAGGCAGGCCTTCAGGGAGCACTGGCCACTAGCCGCTCCGAGATCCGCCGAGAGCCCGAGCTGGTGTTCGCTGGTTCCCGGACGGGCCGAGATGCGTGAGGCGTAGTCCTCGCCGTACTTCCGCGTATACCGCTGGAAGAGATTGACCTGGTGGGCATAGGAGCGGTAGGCGCTGACGACCATGAGCCGTTGTCCGTCCCGTGCGCCGCCGGCGATGAGCTTCTTCATGGCCTGGGCGGCGCGGGGCACCATCTCGGTGCCGTTCCCGGAGACGGCGACCAGATCCTTGGGCGCATAGTCGCGCGGCTGCAGCGGATGGTGTTCGTTGACCAGCACCAGCGGGGAGGTGGCGTCGGTGCTGTAGGCGGCGTAGTCCCGTTCGGCCGTGGAGGCCTTGGACTTCTTTTCGTGTGTTGCCTCATCGGTGGCAGCAGCTGAGGGGGAGGCCTGGGTGCTTTGCAGGTCACCGACCGGGGAAGCCTGCGCCGTGGTGGCAGGCAGCAGGAAGGCAGCCGCGAGGGCGAGGGTGGTCGCCAGCGCGGGAAGACTGCGGAGCGTGTGCGGTGAAGTCATCATGGTGTTTGTGGTGCGTGGGGCAGCCTGCGGACTTCGCAGTGCCGTTCGACGCAACAACCTCAGGATAACGCCGGGGACCCGGCATAGGCTATTTTGGGAACCGTGCTGATATCTGACCGCGACATCCGGACCGAACTGGACAGCGGACGCATCGGGTTGGACCCGTATGAGTCCGAGATGATCCAGCCCGCCAGCGTCGACGTCCGCTTGGACCGTTATTTCAGGCTTTTCGACAACCATAAGTACGCCCACATCGACCCCTCTCAGGACCAGCCGGAGCTGACCCGCCTGGTTGAAGTCGATCCCACCGAGGCCTTCGTCCTGCACCCGGGAGAGTTCGTGCTTGGCTCGACCTACGAACGGGTCACGCTGCCCGACGACGTCGCTGCCCGGCTCGAGGGGAAGTCGTCGCTGGGCCGTCTGGGACTGCTCACGCACTCCACCGCCGGCTTCATCGATCCCGGCTTCTCGGGGCATGTGACGCTGGAGCTGTCGAATATGGCGACCCTGCCGATCAAGCTGTGGCCGGGGTCGAAGATCGGCCAGCTCTGCTTCTTCAAGCTCACCTCGCCGACGGAGCATCCCTACGGGTCCGGGCCCTACGGGAACCGATACCAGGACCAACGCGGTCCGACGGCGTCGCGGAGCCACCTGAACTTCCACCGCACCGATCTGCAGGCCTGAACCGGGTCAGCCGCGACCGGTGAACGGCATGCCGGTGGCCGTGATGACTAGAGAATCGACGGTGACTTCCAAGGGAAGTTCGGCCAGTTGCCTCACGGCACGGGCAGCGTGCTGGACGTCGAAGACCGGTTCGATCTTCGTGCTGCCATCCGCCTGAAGAGTGCCGGTGGTGAATCCGGCCGTCAGTTCGGTGGCGGTATTGCCGATGTCGATTTGCGAGGCAGTGACCCGTGAGTTGCGGCCATCGAGGGCGATGGACTTCGTCAGTCCGGTGATGGCATGTTTCGTTGTCGTATAGGCCACTGATTGTGGGCGGGGTGCGTGGGCGGAGATCGACCCGTTGTTGATGATCCTCCCGCCCTGGGGGTCCTGGGACTTCATCGTCCTGACCGCCGCCGCGGCGCAGAGCATGCTGCCGGTCAGATTCACCGCGACCACGTCGTTCCAATCGGATACCGAGATCTCGTCGACCGAGGCTCGTGGGCCGAAGGCACCGGCGTTGTTGAACAGTACGTCCACCCGGTTCCAGGCTCCAGCGACCGTGGAGAACAGGGCGTCGACCTGCTGGGGGTCGGTGATGTCCGTTGGGACGACCAGCGCCCGTTCGTTGGCCTGTGCCGTCTGCTCCAGAGCCTCGGCACGTCGCCCGGCCAACGCGACGTGCCAGCCGGTGCCCAGTAGTTCGCGGGCCACGGCCCGGCCGATCCCGGAGCCGGCGCCGGTGACGACGGCGACGCGGACTGTTGTTTCCGGGGTGCCGGATGGGGCGGTCATGCGTTCTCCTTGGGTGTTGACGGGGTCGGTTTGCGCACCGGCAGCAGCAGGATCAGTCCGATCAGCAGGACCAGCATGATGCCCAGGATGCCGTAGCGCTGTGCGCCGCCTTCGGGCACGTGGCTCGAGGCCAGGATGATGGCCAGGGTGAAGAAGCCGGGGGCCAGGAAGGAGACCGCTCGGCCGGTCGTGGCGTAGAGGCCGAAGAGCTCGCCTTCGCGTCCTTCGGCGGCCAGCCGGGCCAGGAACGCGCGGGCCGAGGCCTGTGCGGGGCCGACGAACAAGGTCAGCATCAGGCCGAAGATCCAGAAGCCGGTGGCGTCGGGTGAGAGGAACACGCCTCCGGCGGCAATGAGCAGACCCACGAGTGATCCGATGATGACCGCCTTGGGACCGATGCGGTCATCGAGATATCCGCCAGCCAGGGCGCCTGCAGCGGCAACCAGGTTGCCGGCGATGGCGAAGACGATCACCTCCGAGAGTTCGAAGCCGAAGGTTCCGGCGGCGATCACGCCGCCGAAGGCGAAGACCGCGGCGAGCCCATCGCGGAACACCGCCGCAGCGATCAGGAAGAAGATCGTGTTGCGTTCGGTGCGCCAGAGCGAGGCGATATGCCGGCCCAGCTGCTTATAGGACTCCAGGATGCTGACCTTGGCCATCTTCTGGCGGCGGGAGATCTCGGGGACCGCAAAGAGCACCGGCAACCCGAAGCCGAAGAACCAGAGGGCTGAGAAGACCGCGACGAGCCGGATGTTCAGGGCATTATCGGTGCTGGCACCGGGCCAGTCGATCACCGGCTGCACGAAGAGGAACAGGACCAGTGACAGGGCCAGGATCCCGCCCACGTACCCCATGCTCCATCCGAAGCCGGAGACCTTGCCGATCGTCGCGGGGGTGGAGATCTGCGGAAGCATCGCGTTGTAGTTGACGGCGGCGAATTCGGAAAAGACGCTGGCCACGGCGATGAGGGTGACGCCCAGGACCAGGAAGCGGGGATCGGGAAAGACAAAGAAGCAGGCGGCGGTCGTCAAGGCCACCAGGGCCGTGTTCACGCCCAGCCAGAAACGCCGGCGTCCGCCGGCATCTGAACGTTGACCGGTGACCGGTGCCAATACGGCAATCGCGAAGCCGGCGATGGTCAGCGCCAGGGACAGCGCTGCGGTGTTGGAGTCCGTATCCCCGAAGGCGGAACTGGCCAGATATACGGTGAAGACGAAGGTGGTCATCACCGCGTTGATGGCCGAGGCACCCCAGTCCCAGGAGGCCCAGGCAATGACCTGCCTCGATATGGTTCGTGTTCCGCGCTCGGGCAGCGCCGTGGGCGTGGCGTTCGGGCTCATTCCTGAAGCGTAGCGCTCTGCGCGAAATTACCTGCCTATTAAGGTGTTTTCTACAGAATCAGATTGATGAACTGTTAAACTAAATTGATTACCTGACCGAGTGCTGCAGTGTCGAACCATGCGTGGCCCAGAACCCCTCAGGAGAACATTGTGGCCGTGGCCCTCATCGCACTCTTTGCGGTGAGCGCTGTGGCGCCGCTTTTGTTCCGTCGCTTCGGTCGCGCCTCGTTCTACCTGCTCGGTGCCGTACCGGCCGCCGCGTTCGCGTGGCTGCTGGTCAACTTCGAGTCCTTCATCTCCGCCGACCAGTCGGCTCCGGCGGGGGAACCGAATGCCCCACCGGGTCTACTGGTCCACTGGATCCCCGTCCTGCAGCTGGATCTCGTCTTCCGCATGGACGCGTTGGCAGCGGTCCTGAGCCTGCTGATCCTGGGCGTCGGCGCTCTGGTGCTGTTCTACTGCGCGCGCTACTTCAAGAACGAGGACGCCCACATCGGGCCCTTCGGAGCCCAGCTGCTGGCCTTTGCCGGCGCCATGTTCGGGCTGGTGATCGCCGATGACCTGATCCTGCTGTTCATCTTCTGGGAAATCACGACGATCCTGTCCTATCTGCTCGTCGGTTTCGCCCGGACGCGCATCTTCGCCCGCCGTTCCGCCCTGCAAGCGCTGCTGGTCACCACCTTCGGCGGATTGGCCATGCTGCTGGGCCTGGTGATGATCGGCCAGAGCGCAGGCACCTACCGGCTATCCGAAATCATGGCCATGGCCCCGGAACTGTCGTCGCGCGGAACGCTCATCGATGTTGCGATTGCCCTGGTATTGCTCGGGGCCGTCAGCAAGTCGGCACTGGTCCCCTTCCACTTCTGGCTGCCCGGTGCCATGGCTGCTCCGACCCCGGTCTCCGCCTACCTCCATGCGGCCGCCATGGTGAAGGCAGGTGTCTACCTCGTGGCCCGTCTGGCCCCCGGGTTCTCCGGGACCACCTACTGGGACGGGCTGGTCATCGGGCTGGGGCTGGCGACCATGCTCGTCGGTGCGTGGAGGGCCCTGCGGCAGACGGATATCAAACTGGTCCTGGCCTACGGGACCGTCTCCCAATTGGGCTTCATCATGCTGGTGGTGGGGCAGGGAACCGCCAATGCCGCCCTCGCCGGACTGGCCCTGATGCTGGCCCACGGCTTCTTCAAGGCGGCGCTGTTCCTGGTCGTGGGGATCATCGACCACCAGGCGGGAACCCGTGACGTGAGGCTGCTCTCGGGGCTGTGGCGGACCGCTCCGAAGCTGTTCATCGTGGCGGTGATCTCGGCGGCTTCGATGGCCGGCATCCCGCCGCTCTATGGTTTCGTCGCCAAGGAATCGGTGCTCGAGGTCCTGCTGGCCGGAGCTGACAGCGCCGCGGGAATCGTCGTGCTCCTCGGGGTGGTCCTCGGTTCGGTCTTCACCGTCGCCTACAGCGCGCGGTTCATCTGGGGCGGATTCGCCTCCAAACCGGGAATGCCGGCCACGGCGTTCACGGCCGTGCCCTGGTCCTTCCTGGCAGCGCCGGCGGTCTTGACCGCAGCAACGCTCGTGTTCGGACTGACCCCGGCACCGCTGGGGAAGGCGGTGGCCGGATTCGCCTCCTTGTTCCCGGCCCCCGAAGAGCCGGTCCAGCTGGCCCTATGGCACGGCTTGACCCCGGTGCTGGGCCTGTCGGTGATCGTCATCGCCGCCGGTCTGCTGCTGCACCGGTGGCGGTTGGGATTCGGCACCCTGCAGTCCCGCGTCCCGGCACTTTTCGAGGCCGAGCAGGTCTATAAGTGGGCCCTGAACGCCGTCGACGAGGTCTCCGTCTGGACCACCGGGCGGACCCAGCGCGGTTCGCTGCCGTTCTATCTGGGTGTCATCCTTCTGGTCGCCCTGGTGGTCCCGGCCGTCGCGGGACTGACCAACCAGACACCGTTGCCCGAGAACATCGTCTGGTTCGACACCCCCGCCCAACTGATCGCCGGGCTGTGCATGATCGTCGGCGCCATGGCGGCCGTCCGAGCCAATAAGCGCTTCCTTGCCGTGTTGATGGTCTCCGTCACCGGTTACGGCATGGCCTTCATCTTCGCCCTGCAGGGCGCCCCCGACCTGGCGCTGACCCAACTGCTGGTGGAAACGATCGTCCTGGTGGCGATGGTCCTGGCGTTGCGGGTGCTTCCCCCACGGCTGTGGACGTTGAACCCCACGGGTCATCGCACCGCGCGTGCCCTGTTGGGGATCGGGTTCGGGGTGGCGATGATCGCCATCGCCGCAGCAGCCATGGCCTCGCGCACCGCCGACCCGGTGTCGTTGTCGTTCCCGGAGTTGGCCTACTTCGGCGGTGCCGGCAAGAACATCGTCAACGTCACGTTGGTGGACATCCGTGTCTGGGACACCTTCGGGGAGATCACCGTGCTGGCCGTGGCCGCCACCGGCGTGGCCTCGCTGATCTTCGTCCGCGGCCGGGGCGACATCAGACACCGCGTCTTCGAGGCGGAACCGGGATCCGTGGGACGGGAACGGGCCCAAGCCGGAGGCACCCGCGCCGCCGCGGCGCTGGCGACCGCCCGGCATTTCGCCCAGTCGGCCAAGGACGCCTGGCTGGTGGCCGGCAAGACGCTGGCTCCCGAACGCCGCTCCATCATCTTCGAGGTGGTCGCCCGGCTGGTCTTCCACACGATCATCATCTTCTCCGTCTACCTCCTGCTGGCCGGACACAACTCTCCCGGCGGCGGATTCGCCGGCGGGCTGCTGGCAGGACTCGCCCTGACCATCCGCTACCTGGCCGGTGGACGTTTCGAACTCGCCGAAGCCACCCCGATCAGCCCCGGCACCCTGCTGGGACTCGGCCTGGCCACCTCGGCCCTCTCCGGCGTCGTCCCCCTGGTCCTGGGTGGACAGTTGTTCCAGACCGCAGTGCTGGAATTCGCCTTGCCGATCTTCGGTGAGCAGAAATTCGTCACCTCCACGTTCTTCGACATCGGGGTGTACCTGGTGGTCGTGGGGCTGGTCGTGGACGTGCTGCGCAGCCTCGGCTCGGAGATCGATGAGAAGACCGAGAAGCGCGGACTGCTTTCCGGCGGAGTGCGCCGGCCCCGACCGGCCGGCGTCCAACGGGTCGGGAGCCGACGATGACCGTGAACATGACCCTGCTGATCGTGATGGGCGTGCTCTTCGCGACCGGGATCTACCTGTTGCTCGAACGCAGTCTGACCCGTGTGCTGCTGGGCATCATCCTGGTCGGCAACGGGGTGAACCTGTTGATCCTGGCGGCCGGCGGAAGGGGCGGGCTCGCTCCCCTCTACGACGCGGACACGCCGGCCGAGGACTATGCAGACCCGCTGCCGCAGGCGCTGATCCTCACCGCCATCGTCATCACCTTCGCGGTCACCGCGTTCCTGCTGGCCATGATCTACCGGTCGTGGGTCATCGCCCGCCGTGATGAACTCACCGACGACGCCGAGGACCGCCGGGTCGCCTCCAAGGACACCTTCGACTTCGAGGAGGACTCCGACGTCGAGCTGGAGACCTCGGAGTTCCCGGCCGATATCGATGACGACGGCGTTGCGGGGCATGCCACGGAATCACGCAGGGCGGCTGCCTCCCGGGTCGCCGGGGATCGGCTCGCCAGCGAGCTGCGGCAGGCCTCCTCCGAGGAGAGCGCGGGAACCAGAAACAAGCGACGGAACAGGAAGGCCCGATGATGGACAACCTGCCCGCGGTCGACTTCGCGCCCCTGGCGGTGCTGCTGCCCATCCTGGGCGCGGCCCTGGCCTTCGTGCTGCGACGGCATCCGCTGGCCCAGCGCACCGCGACGATCGGGACCCTGTGCCTGACCTTGGCGTTGGAATCCTGGCTCCTGGTTTCGGCCTGGAAGCACGGGGCACAGGCCGTCATCATCGGTGGATGGGCGCCACCGTTCGGGATCTCCCTCGTGGTCGACGAGTTCTCCGCGCTGATGCTCGTCGTCTCCACCGCCGTCAGCCTCACCGTGCTGCTCTACGCCACCGGCCAGGGCATGGCCGACGGGGACGAGGACGGGCCGATCTCGGTCTTCCACCCCGCCTACCTGATCCTGGTCGCCGGGGTGTCCAACGCCTTCCTGGCCGGGGACCTGTTCAACCTCTACGTCGGTTTCGAAATCCTGTTGACCGCCTCCTACGTCCTGCTGACCTTGGGCGGGACCACGGCCCGGATCCGTGCGGGAGTCACCTACGTCGTGGTCTCGGTGGTCTCCTCCATCTTGTTCCTTCTGGCGATCGGGTTGGTCTATGCGGCGACAGGGACCGTGAACATGGCCGACCTGGCCGGGAAACTGGCCGAGATCGATCCCGGGACCCAACAGATCCTGCACGTGATGCTGCTGGTCGCCTTCGGCGTCAAGGCTGCGGTGTTCCCGCTGTCCTTCTGGCTTCCGGACTCCTACCCGACGGCCCCGGCGCCCGTGACAGCCGTGTTTGCGGGCCTGCTGACCAAGGTGGGTGTGTATGCGATCATCCGGACCGAAACCCTGCTCTTCCCCGGGGGGCGGCTGAACACCGCCCTGTTGGTCGTCGCCCTGCTGACCATGCTCGTGGGGATCCTCGGCGCCCTCGCCCAGGCCGACTTCAAACGCATGCTCTCCTTCACGCTGACCAGTCACATCGGTTACATGATGTTCGGCGTGGCCACCGGCAGTGCCATCGCCCTGGCGGCCACCGTCTACTACGTCGCCCACCACATCATCGTGCAGACCTCGTTGTTCCTGGTCGCCGGACTCATGGAACGCCGGGGAGGGACCTCCAACGTCGACCGGCTCGGCTCGCTGGCCAAACTTTCACCGGTGCTCGCAGTGCTGTTCTTCATCCCGGCCATGAACCTGGCCGGAATCCCTCCGTTCTCGGGTTTCCTGGGCAAGGTCGGTTTGCTGCGCGGCGGCGTGGACCTGGGCACCCCGCTGGCTTGGGTCCTGCTGGCCGGGGCGCTCCTGACCTCCCTGCTGACCCTGTTGGCCGTCGCCCGGGTCTGGAACCGGGCGTTCTGGCGCCGCGCCGAGGACGCGGAGGACGCCGACCCGATCCTGCTCATCGCCGCGGAGGAGGCCCGTCGTCCCGCCACCGGGACGACGGGCGTCAAGACCCCACCGCACCGCCTCAGCGGACGCGGGGACGCAGCGGTGCTGCCCCCGACCATGGTCTTCGCCTCCGGGGTCCTGGTGGCGCTGGGCGTGGCACTGACGATCTTCGCCGGACCGCTCTTCGACCTGGCCGACCAGGCCTCGCAGCAGATGCTCGAGCGCACACCGTACATCGAAGCCGTCCTGGGCGGCTCCGACGCGGGAGGAGGGAAATGAGTCCGCACCGGCATCCACGCCCCGCCCGCCCCGCGGAACTGCTCACCGGGGCCCGCAGCGCCCGGGCCAGGGCACGACGGCGTCGTGCCCGCTCGGTGATCGAACTTCCGTTGATCCTGTGGCTGGTCCTGGTCTGGGGCGCCCTGTGGCGGGACTTCAGCCCCGGGAACCTGATCTTCGGGTTCGTCATCGCCCTGGGCGTGGTGACGACCTTCAAACTGCCTCCCGTGGAGCTCAGCGGCCGGTTCAACCCGTGGCAGGCGCTGGTGTTCTCGCTGTTGTTCCTGCGCGAAATCGTCCGGGCGAGCGTCCAGGTCGTGTCCGTCGTCCTGTGGCTCGGCCCGAAGGTGCGCAACGCGGTCATCGGCATCCGCATGCGCAGCCAGGAGGACATCATGGCCACGGCCCTGGGGCATGTACTGACCCTCATCCCGGGTTCCTTCGTCGTGGAGGTCGACCGGACGACCTCCACGCTCTACCTGCACGTGCTGGACATCAACAGCGTGCAGGAGGCCGAGGACTTCCGGCGTCAGGTCCGTGCCATCGAAGCCCGGATCATCCGGGTGATGGGAAGCCGGGAGGAACTGGCGGCACTGAACGCCGAAGGTCCGGACGGACCCGACCTCGGGGAACGAACGATCCGACCGATGAAGGAGCAACCATGATCATCGTCGCCGCCTGGATTGCCGGTGTCGCCCTGGCGCTCGCCGCCATCATGGCCCTGATCAGGTTGGCCCGGGGACCGTCGATCCTGGATAGGACCCTGGCCCTGGATGTCCTGTTGATCATCATCCTGTGCGGGCTCTGCGTGGACATGGTCGTGAACCGGCATCTGAACCACATCGTGTTCATCGTCGTCGGTTCGCTGGTGGCCTTCGTCGGTTCGGTCACCATCGCGCGTTACGTCACGGATCGGAGGACCCCATGATCGTGCTCGGCCTGGTCGACGGCGGGACGATGGACATCGTCCTGGACTGGATCGTCGTGATCTGCATGGTCTCCGGCGCCTTGCTGTCCGTCGCCGCAGGCATCGGCCTGCTGCGTTTCCCCGACCTCTTCTCCCGCATGCATGCGGCAACGAAGCCACAGGTTCTCGGGTTGTTCCTGATGCTGCTTTCCGTCGCCCTGCAGATCCGGGCCTGGTCGGCCGTGCCGGTGCTGTTGCTGGCTTGGTTCTTCCAGCTGCTCACCGCACCGGTGACAGCACATATGGTCGGCCGTGCCGGTTATCGGACCAGGCACCTCAAGCAGGAAACGCTGGTCCTCGACGACCTCAATGAAGTGGTCTCCGAGGCCCAGCGTCGCCTGGACGAAGGTCGGTAACGAAGTATCAGACCTCGTCGGCCGTGTGGTTGAAACGGGCAATGGCCTGCTGCGTGCCACGGTTGGTCAGCACCTGGATCACTGCGGAGACCACAGCGGAGACCACGGCGAACCCCACGGCATGGCGCATCGACGCCTCGGCTTGGGCTTCCTTGTCGTTGGGCTTCGGGGGATTCTCTCCGGTGACTTTGTACCAGATGATGTCCACGAGCTTGCCGCCGACAAAGCCGGCGCCGATCGACACGACCATGCCGACGATCTTCAATAATGAGTTCACGAGCGATTCTCCCGTCGGTAGGTGATTACCTGCCCAGCATAACGCGCTGTAGACTCGGCACCACTGAATGACCTACGACAGGGGAGCGTTGTCCCCCGGCCACGGCCGGAATCGTCGACGCTGAGAGTGCGGATCACCGCAGACCCTCGAACCTGCTCCGGCTCGTACCGGCGAAGGGAGTCGAGAATCTCGGGACACGCGGAGCCTCCGCGGAGTCCTCCCCTCCTTGGAACCAAGGAGGAACACCACATGAGCAGCACCCTCTCGGCGGCGCCGACCGCCCGTTACACCTGGCGGGTCGTCGACATCGTCGTCGCCTCCGTCATCGCCGTGGCCTCCGGCGTGATCTTCTGGGCCTGGAACACCACTCACCACGTCTTCGACTTCATCTTCGTGGCCTTCCCGCCGTCCTCCGCCCTGCTGGCCGGAATGTGGCTCTTCCCCGCGGTCCTGGGTGCCCTGATCATCCGCAAGCCAGGTGCCGCGTTGTTCTGCGAGATGGTCGCCGCGGTTGTTTCCTCGCTGCTGGGCTCCGAATACGGCTGGACGGTCTGGGTTTCGGGGATCATCCAGGGTCTCGGCGCCGAAGTCGTCGTCGCGCTGCTGCTTTACCGCCGTTGGTCGCTGCCGGTGGCGCTGTTCGCCGGAGTGCTGACCGGGATCTTCGGGGGAGTGAACGACGCCTTCGTCTTCTCCTGGTTCCCCGAATACACCGCGAGCATGAAGCTGGCCTACGTGGTGTTCATGGCCATTTCGGGCCTGGTCATTGCCGGACTGGGCTCCTGGGCGCTGACGCGGGCCCTGTCACGGACCGGGGCCTTGTCCTCGATGGCTTCGAGGAAGGCAGCACAAGAACGGGTCCTGGGCTGATCCGATGACACATGATGCACCGACCGGCACACGAGGCTCTTCTCCGGACACCGGGGTCGGGGACGTCCGCGCGGCGGCGGTCACAGCCCGCGGTTGGGGATGGCAGCATGCCGGGCGCGAGGCGCCCGCCGTCCTGGGACTCGACCTGGACATCCATGCCGGGGAGAAGGTGCTGCTCGTCGGCCCCTCCGGTGCCGGCAAATCGACCCTCATGCACGCCCTGGCCGGGGTGTTGCAGGACGACGAGGACAACGCCTCGGCGGGTGAACTACTGATCGACGGTCTGCCCGCTGCAGCGGCCCACGGCCGGACCGGGCTGATGCAACAGGACCCCGAAACCCAGATCGTCCAGGCCCGGGTGGGGGACGACGTCGCCTTCGGTGCGGAGAACCTCTCGGTGGACCCGGAGCTGATCTGGCCCCGCGTCGTGGAGTCCCTGCACGCCGTGGGACTCCACCTGCCGCTGGACCACCCCACCTCCTCCTTGTCGGGAGGGCAGAAGCAACGCCTGGCCCTGGCCGGGATCCTGGCCATGCGCCCCGGGATCGTCCTCCTGGACGAGCCGACAGCGAACCTCGACCCCGACGGGGTGCTGGAGGTGCGTGACGCCGTGGTCGATGCCGTCGGTGCCAGCGGGGCGACGATGATCATCGTCGAACACCGGCTCGCGGCCTGGGCCGATGCCGTGGATCGCGTGATCGTGTTGGAGCCCGGCGGCGGCGTCGCCTACCAGGGCACACCGGCCAGGCTTTTCGCCCCCGGACCGATCCGGGACCGGCTCATCGAAGCCGGGATCTGGGTTCCCGGCCACACCCCCGTGCTGCCTGCGCGGCCTCCGGCCGAAGAACCGGCAGCCGGCTTGTTGAGTGCCCGGGGGCTGGCCGTGTCCAGAACAGCCCAGGGTCCCCCCGCCGTGTCGGGGCTGGACCTGCGGATCGAAACCGGGCAAGCGCTGTGCATCACCGGAGACAACGGGGCGGGTAAATCTACGCTGGCGCTGACCCTGGCCGGGCTGCTGCCCGAACGCGGGGGCAGCGTCGGGGCACTACCTGCCCTATCCGGTGGCCCGGCTGCCACGGAGGAAACCGAACCCGAGGAACCGGACCGGCCCTACAGATGGCGGGCCGGGGAGCTCGTCGCGCGGATCGGCACCGTCTTCCAGGAGCCCGAGCACCAGTTCGTCACCGCCAGCGTGCGCGAGGAACTGGCCTTCGGCCCCCGACATGCCCGCAGACCGGGTTTGAAGACCCGGTTGTACACGGACGAACAAATCACCGAACGGGTCGATGTCCTGTTGGACCGGTTGGGGCTGCGGCATCTGGCCGAAGCGAACCCGTTCACCCTCTCGGGAGGCGAAAAGCGCAGGTTGTCGGTGGCCACCGTGCTCGCCGCCCGGCCGCGATTACTGATCCTCGACGAACCGACGTTCGGCCAGGACGCCAATACGTGGAGGGAACTGGCGCTGTTGCTGCGCGAACAACTCCAGGACGGGGTCGCCGTCGTCGCGGTCACCCACGACGCGGCGTTCGCCGCCGCCTTGGGGGCGTCCACGTTCGAGGTCATCGCCGATCCCCGCCCCGCCCGGGAACCGGGCACGTCCACGCCGGATGACCCGGAAACGGGTACCCGAGCCTCCGGGGGGATGCCGGGGCTGGAACCCGATGCGGGTGCCCGGGCGAGCTTCTTCGGGCGGTGCAACCCGCTGGCCAAACTCGCCGCGGTGGTGCTGGGGACCGTGCCGTTGATCGCGTCCCTGGACCTGGTGACCTCCAGCATCGTCGTTCTCGCCAGCCTGCTCCTGCTCCGACTCGGGGGTATCGCCCCGGCGCGATTCCTCCTGCGGGCGTGGCCACTGCTGGTGGCAGCACTGTTCGCCGCCTGGGGCACCGCCCTGGTCGGCAACGATGCCGGAGCCGTCCTGTTGAACCTGGGGGTGGCCACGATCAGCGAGGGGTCGCTGATCTCCGGGGTGGCCACCGGCCTGCGGATCTTCGCGGTCGCGGTTCCGGCGGTCATCGTCCTGTCCAGCACCGACCCCACCGATCTGGCCAACGCGCTGGCCCAACAAGCCAGACTGCCCCACCGTTTCGTGTTGGGGGCCTTGGCCGGGATGCGCCTGATCGGGCTGTTGGCCGAGGAATGGGTGACGCTGGGCATGGCCCGTCGTGCCCGTGGTGTGGGCGCCCAAGGCGGTTTCGTGCAGCGACTGCGGGCCAATGCAGGTCAGAGCCTGGGGCTGATGGTCCAGGCCATCCGCCGGGCCTCGCGGCTGGCGGTCACGATGGAGGCCAAGGGCTTCGGCGGGGCCCACCGCACATGGGCTCGGACCGCCTCGTTCGCCTGGCGGGACGCGGCACTGGTGGCCGGTGGCCTGACCCTGGGGGCGGTGGCCACGGCGGCTGCCCTGCTCACCGGCAGCTGGAACCTCGTCTGGGGATGAGGTGGACGCCGCGGCTTAGCGCATGTACTCGAAGTGCCATGCCTCGGCGTAGGGGGAGCGCTGCTCGTAGACCTTGTGGTGCACCCACCCATGGCTCTTCGAATGGGCCTTGAGCCAGATGTGGTACTTGCCGCCGAAACCGTAGTCGCGGGTCTCGGGGAAGTCGATCGCCAGTCCCCAGCCGTGGTTGGAGGTACCTGGTTTGGCCGCGATCATCTTGCCCAGCTCCCGGTACAGGTAGTCCTGGGTGCCGCGCGTGCGGTAAGTCAGGTCGATTTCGAGGTTGCGTCCGAACTTCTTCCTGAACGCCGTGTTCAGTTTCGTCAGATCGCGCAACGCGGGACCGGCGATCAGGTTCCGGCCCGGATCCCAGGAGATGGCCACGAGGTTCGAGGACGGAAGCCGGCCATTGGGCATCCTGCGGATCCGCGCCGCCGTCGTGCGGCCCGACCATTTGCTGGTCCGCGGTTGGCTGCGCCGCAACGTGGTGGCCCTGACCCAGCCGGTGGCTCCGGCGGTGCGCACGCAATACCAGCCCTTCGGGGTGGCATGCTTCTTCTCCATCCGCACGTCCCGCCAGGCGACGATCCCGGCCGGGAGGTCACCGATCATCAAGGCCCCGTTGGCCAGATGGGCCAGGTCGGAGCCGTTGGCCGAGAAGTAGTACCGGGCGCTGGTGGGCAGGCCGTTGCGGGTGGAGGTGTAGGCGGGGTCCTTCGACAGGTCGGCTGTGAGGTACCGGTGCGAGACATACCCGGTCCGCCCACGATAGCTCAACCGGTACCAGCCGTTGGCGGCAACACCGGTGGCGGTGAATTTCGCGTCCTTCGCCAACGTGCCCAGATGCTTGCCGCGGGAGGAGGCCGAGGACCTGACGTTCAACGCGGCCAGGGTCCGGACCCTGGCCTTGATCCTGACGACCTTCGGGGCTGCAGCCTTCTTCGCGGCGGGGAGGACCTTGACGTAGCGGTTGGAGACATAGCCGGTCTTTGCCCGGTAGGTGATCCGGTACCAGTCGTTGGAGGCCCGTCCGGTGGAGGTGACCGTGGTGCCCTTGGCCAGCGTCCCCAGCTTGGCCCCGGCGGCACCGGCCCTGGAGCGGACGTTGAGGTTCGCCGTCGTCCTGATCCGGGTGGAGGCAGCAGCCGCGGATTCCGGGGTGAGCAGGGTGCCGGCGCCACCGATCAGGGAGGCGGCGGCCACCGCGAAGACGCCGAAGAGCCGGCGGCGGTCCAGGGTGGTCTCGGCCATCGGTGAAGCAACTGCGGTGTCCATGGGGTTCCTTCCCCGTTGATGGTGCCTAGCCGATTGATTCGAGCAGGGCAGAAAGTTCGTTGTGCAGGGGGCGATCGCGGGTGATCGCGGTGCCATCGATCGAGGTGACCGGCGCCAGTAGCCGGATGCTGGAGACCAGCCACAGGGCGTCGGCTCCGAACAGGTCCGCAGGTTCCAACGGGCCGTAGCCCAGCGTCCAGCCGGCGGCTTCGGCGGCTGCGAAGATCGCGCCCTGGGTGGTTCCGGGAAGGATGCCGGTCTCCAGCAACGGGGTCACCAGATGCTTGACCCCGTTGACGCGGGTTGCCAGCAGCACCGTTGAGGTCGGCCCCTCGAGTACGCGCCCGTCGCTGGAAGTGAAGATGACGTCCTCTGCCCCGAGCTTGCGCGCGTGACGCAGGGCGGCCATGTTCACCGCGTAGGAGAGTGTCTTGGCGCCCATGAGCAGCCACGGTGCGCGTTCGGCCAACGAGGAATCGTACCCACGGTCCAAGAGCACGACGGCGACTCCTTCCTCGCGTTGGCGGCGTCCGGACTCCGGGGCGGGGGAGACGGTGACCCAGGCGGTGCCGTGGGGCTGGTCCTCGGGGCCGCGCGTGACGACCAGCTTCACCACTGCCTCGTCCGGGTCCTCGGGCCCCGGGGTGCGGTCTTGTTCATACCGGGTCACCGCGGTGGTGATTGCCGCCCGCCAGAACTGCTCCCCGGGCAGGTCCAGGTCGCAGCTGGCCGCCGACACCCGAAGCCGGGAGAGGTGGGCGTCCAGCTTCCGCACGGCCCCCGCGGTGTACAACATGGACTCGAAGACCCCGTCGCCGCGGATGACCCCCTGATCGGTGACGCGCAGTTGCGCGGCGGAGGCATCGGCGAGGCGGCCGGCCGGCGTGGAGGGGTCCAAGAACACCAAGACTGTCATGCGCCAAGATTACCCCGGCGGTTTGTTCCTGCCGCTAGGCTTGGACCGTCCTTCAGCCGTTGAGAGGTGTGTCCTTGACCGAATCGTTGTTCCTTTGGCAGGACCTTCCCGGATGGACGATATCGATCCTCTGGGTGGTCGACCTCGGGATCCGGGTCGTCATGCTCGGTGTCGTTCCCGGAAACCGCCGCCCGACCACCGCCATGGCCTGGCTGTTGTCCATCTTCTTCTTCCCCGTCGTCGGGCTGGGCTTGTTCCTGCTCTTCGGGAACTTCAAGCTCTCGCAGAAACGGATCGACCGGCAAACAGCAGTCAACCAACGCGTCATCGACGCCACCGAGACCCTGGACGTGGACACTGACCCACCGGATGCCCCGGACTGGGTCCGTTCGGCGATCGAACTGAACCGCAACCTCGGGGCCTTCCCGCTCCAGGAGGGCAACCAGTTCGACTTCATCACGGACTCGAGCGAATCGATCCGGCAGATGACCGACGCGATCAACGGGGCGAAGGACTACGTGAACGCCCAGTTCTACATCGTCGGTGACGACCCCGAGTTGACCGGCCCGTTCCTGACGGCGATGGAGCATGCGGCGGCCCGCGGGGTACGGGTCAGGTTCCTCTTCGACCATCTTGGAACGATGCGCACCGCCGGGTACCGCCGGCTGCTGCGTCGGCTCCGTGCCAGCGGCATCGAATGGCGGCGGATGCTCCCCATTTCGCTGCTGCGCTGGAAGTGGCGCCGACCCGATCTGCGCAACCACCGCAAGATCCTGGTCATCGACGGGGAAGAGGCCTTCACCGGGAGCCAGAACCTCATTGAACCGGGGTATAAGCGCAAGTCCTCGCATAAGATCGGTCGCGAGTGGATCGATCTGATGGCTCGGGTGCGCGGTCCGATGGTCACTGGCCTGGACGTCGTTTTCGCCACTGATTGGTCGCAGGAGACCGATGAGAACCTGCTGGCTGATCTGAACGAAGGCGGCGTGCCCGGGCCCAGTGGCCGGACACCGGGGCAGATCGTTCCCTCGGGGCCGGGATTCGAATCGGAGAACAACCTGCGCCTGTTCAACTCGCTGATGTATTCGGCCACCGAGAAGCTGACGATCACCAGCCCTTACTTCGTGCCGGACGATTCGATGCTCTACGCCATCACCACGGCGGCCCAACGCGGAGTCGAAGTCGAATTACTGGTTTCCGAACGGGGCGACCAGGCGCTGGTCCACCATGCCCAACAGTCCTACTATATGCAGTTGCTCAAAGCCGGGGTGAAGATCTACCGGTATCGGCGGCCGATGGTCCTGCACACCAAGTGCTTCACCGTCGATGACGAGGTGGCGGTCTTCGGGTCCTCGAACATGGATATGCGTTCCTTCTCGCTGAACCTGGAAATCTCCCTCATGCTGCTGGGATCCCGTGCCGTCGGGGAGGTCAAGAAGGTCCAGGATGCGTATAAGGAGAAATGCACCTTGCTCACGCTCGATGACTGGATGGGCCGTCCGCGCACCATGCGCTATCTGGACAACGTGGCCCGGCTGACTTCGACCCTGCAGTAGGCCCGCTATCAGCCGCCGGGGCCGAACCCGGCACCGAGCGCCGACAGCACGCCACGGGATTTGGTTTTGACCTCGTCCCATTCCCCGGCCGGATCCGAATCGGCGGTGATGGCGCCGCCGAGGCCGAGGCCGAGCCGCCAGGAACCGTCGGGCTCCTGCGCGTCACCGGTCCCGGAGGACGTTCCGAGCTCACGACGGGCGACCAGGGTGCGGATGACCACGGCCAGATCGGCGGCCGACGTGTGGGAGAAGTATCCGACGGCCCCGGAGTACACCCCGCGGGGGCGCCCCTCCTCGAGCCGGTCCAGGATGGCCATGGTCGAAATCTTCGGCGCCCCGGTCATCGACCCCGGCGGGAAGGCAGCGGCCACGGCTTCGGCCCGCGGGGCGTCGGGCAACAGCCGCGCCTCGATCGTTGAAACCAGCTGGTGCACGGTCGCGTAGCTCTCCACCGTGCAGAGGCGTGGGACGCGCAGGGTCGAGGGATCGGCAAAGCGGGAGAGGTCGTTGCGCAACAGATCCACGATCATGATGTTCTCCGCCCGGTCCTTCGGCGCGGTCGCCAGGTCATGGGCCAGCATGCTGTCCTCGACCGGATCCTCCGAACGCGGGCGCGTGCCCTTGATCGGTTCGGCACGCAGCAACCCGGTCGCGTCCAGGGACAGGAAACGTTCGGGGGAGGAACTGGCCACCACGATGCCACCCCAGCGGATGTAGTGGGCGAACGGGGCAGGGCTCGTCCGGCGCAGGGCCAGATACGTCTGCCAGGGATCGAAGGTCCCCGGTTGGGCGGTGGCTTCCAGAGCGGTGGTCAGGCAGACCTCGTAGCTGTTGCCCTCGGTGATCTGGGCTTGGGCTGCGAGGATCTTCGCCAGATACCCGTCCCGGGTGTCCACCGTGGTGAAACACGGTGGCGGGGTGGTTGCCGGGGAAGGCCCCGGGTTCCGGTCCGGGGTACCCGTGGCCGGCCGGGCCCGGGCGGAGAGTACCTGCCGTAGCGCGCCCGAGGTGGAATCCAGCCAGTCCCGGGCATCCGGGGCCTCCAGCGCCAGCAACCAGGCTTCGGCGCGTTCGTGGTCGAGGACGATGGCCCGCCCGGGGTGCAGCAGGGCGGCGTCGGGGGTCGGGCTGGAGGCGTTGGGGACCCCTCCGGATTCGCGGCCGAGCTCATAGCCCAACCACCCGAGCCAACCCAGGGCGAATCCGCAGTCCAATCCCGCCGGCCCCTGGAGTCGGGCGGCACCCCAATTGCGGTCCAGCCAGACGAAGAACGGGCCGGCCAGCCGGGCGCGTGCAGAACCGGTGACCACCTCGGTCATGCCGTCACGGTGTTCGGCCCGGGCGGCCGCTTCGCCGACGTCGTCGGCCAGGATGCTGAAGCGGTTGCGGGTGGCCCCGGGGGTGGAGGCATTCGAGGATTCCAGCAGGACGGCATGCTTGCCGGGGCACAGGCGTTCAAACAGGCTGGCCGCAGCCGTCGGAGAGTCCGGCATCGGGATCCGGCGGAAAAGCAGCGTCCCGGTCGCTGCCGCCTGGAGTTCGGGCCTCAGCGGCTCCTGCAGCACCGGCAGCTGCGCCAGGGCGCGTAGCGCGTCGGGTGGGGCGCTCCCGTCGGCCAGGTTCGTCACGATGACATCGGCGCGTTCGATGACCGGGTCCTGGTCGAGCCACGCTTGTTCCTGCGCTGCCCAGCGCTCCCAATGCGGGGCGAAGGTGTCGCCGTCCCGGGCCAGGGCGCGCCGACGTCGTACCTCGTCCTCCACCTCGACCCAGATGCTGGCATCCACATACGGGAGTGCTTCCCGGCAGGAGGCTCCGACCCCCTCGACGATGACCACGTCTGCGGCCACCGTGGTGCGGCGCTCGCCGTCGGTGTCGTGCTCCCAATCCCAGGAGGTCCAGCGGGCGTCCTCACCCCAATACAGGGAGTCCAACACCTCGGTGACATAGCGCTCGCGGCCACGGGCGAGCCCGTCCCAGCCGGTGTAGATGTCCTCGAGGTGGAACAGGGAGACACTGCGGTGGATCCGCAGGCTCGTGGCCAGTTCCAGAGCCAGGGTGCTCTTGCCTGCGCCGGAGCGGCCATCGACCGCTATGACGACCGGTGATCTACGCGCCACGCGTGTCCGCGGTCCGGGTCCTGATATGGCGGACCAGACCGGGCAATGCGGCGTTGATGAGCTGTTCGGTGATCGCGAAGTCCGCCTCGTCGCCGTACCAGGGATCGTAGATGCCTTGCTGGGCGAGGGCTTCCTGGGCAACGGAGGGGTCGAACGAACGCAACATGTGGACCTTGGAACGGTCGGTTTCGTTACCGGCCAGGCGGCGCAGGGCCCCGAAGTGATCGGTGTCCAGGGCCAGGACCAGATCCGTGTCCGCGAAGTCCTCGGCGGTGAACTGGCGGGCGACATGGGTGGAGGGGTCGAGGCCCTGGCGGGTGAGTAGCTCAGCGGCCCGGGGATCCATGGGGCGGCCGATCTCCCAGTCGCTTGTTCCGGCCGAATCAACGTCCACGCCGTCGATGCCGGCGTCCTGCAGCGCGGCACGGAGCAGGTGCTCGGCCATCGGGGACCGGCAGATGTTGCCGGTGCACACTGTCGTGATCCTGTACATGCTGCCAGTCTAGGCGGGCCATGGCGCCGGTGACAGCGTGCGTCGCCGGTGGAGCTACTGGTGCATCAACACCAGGAGGGCGGCCACGAAGATGAACAACGTCCCGAAGGAGAGGTTAAGGATGCGTTGGCCACGCGCATTGCGGGTGAAACGGCGGAATCCCTTGGCCGTGGCGGCAAAGAAGAACCACATGACCAGGATGTCCACCGCAACGATGGTCCCGATGAGCACGAGGTATTGGGGCAGCAGGGGAGCCGCCGGCCGGATGAACTGCGGGGTGAACGCCAGGAAGAAGACGATCGCCTTCGGGTTCAGGAGGTTCACCCAGAGTCCCCGCCGGAACATGGACAGGGCGGGCTCATGGGCCCTGACGTCCACGGCCGCAGTATCGGGGTCCGGTTTCGCCCGCAGCAGGCCCACGCCCAGATACACCAGGTAGGCGGCGCCCAGGTAACGGATGGCGGCGAAGGCCACCGGTGAGTTGGCCACCAGCACACCGATGCCTGCGGCGACGATCATCACGTGCACCAGCAACGCGGCCTGCTGTCCCAGGATGCCCCAGAAAGAGCGCCGGAACCCGGCATTGAGCGCATTGTTCATGGTGTTGATCGCCCCGGCGCCCGGGGTGAAGCTAATCAGGATGCAGGCACCCAGCAGCGAAAGCCAGAGGGAGAGGGTCACCCAAGGATTCTAGGGGGCCGACGTCCGTTACGCGGTTTCGGGGCGGTGGGAGCCGGTCGCCCGGTCCACGGCTGCCGACGCGTCGGCCATGAACCGGGTCATGACCAGACGCTCTTCGGGGCTGTAACCGGCGAGGACGTCGCCGAGCTCCGTGGCCAGGGCGATGAACATGGCCCGTCCGTCCTCCGCGGCGCTGGCGGTGCTGCGGATCCTGACCACTCGGCGATCGGCATCGTTGCGGTCGCGGGTGATATGCCCCGAGGCGGCCAGACGGTTGAGCAGGGCGGTGGTGGCCGGTGAGCTCAGGTTGAGCTCGGCCGAGATGTTGCTGGCCGTCGGTGCTTGCCCTCCGTGCTCGGAGCGCATGACGAAGGACAGTGCGTTGAGATCGGTCCGGTGCATGCCCTGCCCCGAACCGGCGGTCTCCACGTAGCGGTCCGTGGCCATGACGAACTGCTGGAGTAGTTCGACGAGACGACGGTCCGGGTGGCTTTCCATGGGAACAGTTTATGCCGGACATCTTTACTAGAAAATCATATTACTCTATCGTGGAAGTAAAGCCGGATCCTGTGGGATCATGGACACCGGGTACGGCCGTGCCGCCCAGGCCGAGGAGTAGCGATGACCCAGCAGACCAAGGACCCCGACGCCGGATCGCCGAGGACGCCGGCCGGGAGCCGCCGAAACCGGGGACCGGTGTTTCGTGCCCTGCTGGCGGTGCTCGTGGTTGCGGTCTGGCTCGGGGTGACCGGCCTCGGCGGCCCGACCTTCGGCAAGCTGGACCAGGTCCAGACCAATGACCAGGCGGGATTCCTCCCGGCTACGGCCGAAGCCACGAAGGCATTGGATGCCCAAGCAGCCTTCAGCGACAGTGAAGCGATCCCTGCCGTGGTGGTGCTCGAAGGAAAAACCGCAGCCGATGTCCAATCATTCGACGCCGACGGGCTCAAGAAGAAGATCGAGGCGGAGGGGCTGGTGTCCGGCGACATTGCCGGCCCCTTCCCGTCCGAGGACGGCACGGCGCTGCAACTGGTGGTCCCGCTGACCGAGGACATGGAAGCCGATGCCGCCGTGGCCTCGCTGCGTGCGGTACTTGCCCAGCAGGTCCCCGACGGGGTCAGTGCCTATGTCACCGGCCCTGCGGGTTTCACCGCCGATCTGGTGGAGGCCTTCGCCGGAATCGACGGGATCCTGTTGCTGGTGGCCCTGGGCGCGGTGCTGGTGATCCTGTTGTTGGTCTACCGTTCCCTGCTGCTGCCGTTCACGGTGCTGTTCACCGCCGTGGCCGCCCTGTGCCTGGCAATCCTCGCCGTGTTCTGGATGGCCAAATGGGATTGGATCAAACTCGATGGACAGAGTCAGGGCATCCTGTCGATCCTGGTGATCGGCGCCGCCACCGACTATTCGTTGCTGCTGGTCGCACGCCATCGCGAGGCCATCGCCCAGGGCAACCGCGGCTTCGAGGCCGCCGCCCGGGCGCTGAAGGGCGCAGCGGAACCGATCGTCGCCTCAGCCGGAACGGTGACCGTTGGACTGCTCTGCCTGACGTTCTCGGACCTGAACTCCAATAAGGCGCTTGGTCCGATCGGGGCCTCCGGGATCATCTGTTCGGTGATTGCGGTCCTGACGTTCCTTCCGGCGGCGCTGACCCTGCTGAGCAGGACCGCCTACTGGCCGTTCGTCCCGCGCCATGCCGATCACCTCGACCCCTCTCCGGTCGCCGCCATCGGGCTCTGGGGCTCGGTGGCCCGCCTGGTCGGCCGGCATCCACGCCGGATCTGGATCGCCACGGCGCTGGTGCTCATCGTCGGTTCCCTGGGCATCACGCAGCTCAAGGCCACCGGTGTCCCCCAAAGCGACCTGGTGTTGGGTGAGACCGAATCGGCGACCGGGCAGGACGTGTTGGCCCGTCACTTCGACGCCGGCGCCGGCAGCCCCGTGGTGCTGATCACCGCCAGTGGGAGCGCGGAGAAGATGCTCGAGACGGTCGAGAAGGACGATGGCGTGGCTTCGGCGTACCTGCAGGCGCGAGGTGGCGGGCCGGCAGGCGTCGGCGCGCCGGGCCGGGAGCGCCCTGCCCAGGAGGTCCAAGGGCGGAATCTGATCTCCATCACCCTGGAAGCGGCTGCTGATTCAGCGGAAGCGGAGCAGTCGGTGGTTGCGTTGCGCCAGGAAGCCCGGCGGGTGGACCCCGACTCGCTCATCGGCGGTCCCACCGCGATCTCCCTGGATACCCATGTCACTGCCGAAGAGGACCTGGTGAAGATCATCCCGTTAATCCTGCTGGCGATCCTGGTGATCCTCATGATGCTGCTGCGTTCGGTCCTGGCCCCGGTGCTGCTGGTCATCACCACCGTGCTGTCCTACGGCACCGCCATGGGCGTCTCGGCATGGGTGTTCAACGGGATCTTCAACTTCCCCGGCGCGGACCCCTCGGTTCCGTTGTTCGGGTTCGTCTTCCTCGTGGCGCTCGGCGTGGACTACAACATCTTCCTGATGACCAGGGTCAGGGAGGAATCACTCAAGCACGGCACCCGTGAGGGGGTGCTGCGCGGATTGGCCGTCACCGGCGGAGTGATCACCTCGGCCGGCGTCGTCCTCGCCGCGACGTTCGCCGCACTGGGGGTCATCCCCATCATGTTCCTGGCCCAACTGGCCTTCATCGTCTCCTTCGGTGTGCTGTTGGACACCCTGGTGGTGCGCTCCCTATTGGTGCCAGCACTGGCCCATGACCTCGGAAAGGTCATGTGGTGGCCCTCGAAACTGGCAAAAACCGGGGACTAGGGAGAATAGCTGCGGAACCTGCTGGTAGGATGGACCCTTGTGGCTCGTCCAACCGGCAGGATTGCCGGTAAACCGGCCATGCGTCGACAGATTTGATCCTTTTCCCGCCGCCGCCCCACCTTGGGTGAGGCAGTACGTTGCGGCGGAAGGCCGGCCACCCCCGTGGAGGTCCGGCGGAGCCCAGAACCACCGGGCCCAGGCATTCCTTTTCTTCGGCGAGATAGCGCGCCGAACCCGGTTGCGCACAGCAACGACCGAAAGTAGCCCCCGTGAGTGTTTCCTTTACTTCGCTCGGCGTGCCCGCACGCCTGGCGACCATTTTGTCCGAACAGGGCATCGACACCGCCTTCCCCATCCAGGAAGCCACGCTTCCTTCCACGTTGGACGGCAAGGACGTCCTGGGCCGCGGCCGGACCGGCTCCGGCAAGACGCTGGCCTTCTCGCTGCCGCTGGTGGCCCGCCTGGCTGCGGATCCCAAGCCGCGCAAGGCACGCTTCCCCCGGGCGCTGATCATGGCACCCACCCGTGAGCTGGCCACCCAGATCAGCCGCGTCGTCATCCCGTTGGCTGAAGGCGCCGACCTGCGCACCTCCGTCATCTTCGGCGGCGTCTCCCAGGTCCGCCAGGAGAAGGAACTGAACTCCGGCGTCGACATCCTCATCGCCTGCCCCGGTCGGCTCGAGGACCTATTGCGCCAGAAGGTCGTTGACCTCTCCCGCGTCGAGGTCTCGGTGCTGGACGAGGCGGACCACATGGCCGACCTCGGCTTCCTGCCCGTCGTCAAGCGGATCCTGGATCAGACCCCCCGGGGCATCCAGCACATGCTCTTCTCGGCGACCCTGGACAATGGCGTCGACAAGCTCGTCCAGCGCTACCTCGACCAGCCCGTCATCCACTCAGTGGATTCATCACAGGCTGCCGTGGATACGATGGATCACCATGTATTCGTCGTCGACGCGGATTCCAAGAAGGAACTGATTCTCGAACTGGCTTCGGGGACCGGGCGACGCATCATGTTCATGCGCACCAAGCACCACGCCAAGAAGATGGCCGTCTGGCTTTCCAAGGCAGGAGTTCCGGCAGTGGACCTGCACGGGAACCTGAGCCAGAACGCACGTGACCGCAACCTGGCGGCATTCTCCGGTGGGGATGCCCAGGTTCTGGTCGCCACTGATGTGGCCGCCCGTGGCGTGCACGTCGATGGCGTCGAGCTGGTCGTACACGTCGATCCGCCGTCGGAGCACAAGGCGTACTTGCACCGCTCCGGCCGTACGGCTCGCGCCGGATCCGCCGGCTCGGTGGCGACCATCGTCACCCCCGACCAGCAAAGTGATGTGAAGTCCCTGCTGCGGGCTGCCGGGATCAAGGTCCCGCTCGAGAAGGTCGGTCCGCAGTCGGCGGCAGTTGCCGCCGTCCGCGGCGAAAAGGCCGAGGCGGTCACGTATGTGGCACCACGCCCCCATTCGAACCCGCGCACCAAGACGCTGGTCGATTCCGATGCCGCCGGAGGCCGTGGACGCCGGCGGGGTGGGCGCGGCAACTCGCGTCCGGGCCGTCCGGCAGGACGTGGCGAAGGCTCCGCAGCCGGTGCCGAAAACCGCGGTGGACGCGACGGAGGCGAGCGGTCACGTGATGACCGGCCCCGTAGCGATCGTGGTGGCCGCCCGGCTGCCGAGCGTGGTGGCCGTCCAGGCGCCTCGCGCGGAGAACGCAATGGTGAGCGTGCCGGTGGACGCAACGACGGCCAGCGTGCCGGAGGCGGCCGCAGTCGTTCCGGACAGCGCCAGGGGCCGGGGCGTCCCGAGGGGCGCGATTCCAACACCAGCCGTCCTTCCTCTTCCTCGCGTCCCACCGCGTCGGGCAGCCGCCAGAGCAACACCATCGGCGAGGCCATCGGGCAGAAGACCCAGGAAGCCCTCAACGCTGGGCGCTCAGGGCGCGGTAGCCGCCGCGCCGGGGCACCGCAGTCCAACTCCAAGGGCTAGACAGCCACGCATGACGTGAATCGGGTCACCCGGCTCACTCCCAGGCGCCGTTCCCCGTCATTCGACGGGGGATGGCGCCTTTTGCTTGCCCCGGTTCCCTGCGAAAATCGAACTTGAGCCAACTGCACTCAAGTTCGAATTGACAATGAAATGAGCGTGAGTAGACTTGAGTGCAGAACGCTCAACCTCCCCGGTTGGGCGGAGGAACCAGCATTTCCCACCGGAAAGAAGGATGCATTATGTCTCGTGCCGTAGGTATTGACCTCGGAACCACCAACTCGGTCGTCTCCGTCCTGGAAGGCGGCGAGCCCACTGTCATCGCCAACGCCGAAGGCGCACGCACCACTCCGTCCGTGGTTGCCTTCTCCAAGGCCGGCGAAGTCCTGGTCGGCGAAATCGCCAAACGCCAGGCAGTCAACAACATCGATCGCACGATCGCTTCGGTCAAGCGCAGCATGGGCACCGACTGGAGCACCACGATCGATGACAAGAAGTACACCGCGCAGGAAATCTCCGCCCGTACCCTCATGAAGCTCAAGCACGACGCCGAGTCGTACCTGGGCGAAAAGGTCACCGACGCCGTCATCACCGTCCCGGCCTACTTCAACGACGCCGAGCGCCAGGCCACCAAGGAAGCCGGCGAGATCTCGGGCCTGAACGTCCTGCGTATCGTCAACGAGCCCACGGCCGCCGCACTGGCCTACGGCCTGGACAAGGGCAAGGAAGACGAGATGATCCTCGTGTTCGACCTCGGCGGCGGCACCTTCGACGTCTCGCTGCTCGAAGTCGGCAAGGACGAAGACGACTTCTCCACCATCCAGGTGCGCTCGACTTCCGGCGACAACCGCCTCGGCGGCGACGACTGGGACCAGCGCGTCGTCGACTGGCTGCTGTCCCAGGCCAAGGCCAAGGGTGCCGACCTGTCCAAGGACAAGATCGCCCTGCAGCGTCTGAAGGAAGCTGCCGAGCAGGCCAAGAAGGAACTCTCCAGCGCCTCCAGCACCAACATCTCGCTGCAGTACCTGTCGGTCACCGCTGACGGCCCCGTCCACCTGGACGAGCACCTGTCCCGCGCCAAGTTCCAGGACCTGACCAAGGATCTGCTCGAGCGTGCCCGCAAGCCGTTCAACGACGTGATCAAGGAAGCCGGCGTCAAGGTTTCCGACATCGCCCACGTCATCCTCGTCGGCGGCTCCACGCGTATGCCGGCCGTCGCCGAACTTGTCCAGGAACTGGCCGGCAAGGAAGCCAATAAGGGCGTCAACCCGGATGAGGTCGTCGCCGTTGGCGCAGCCCTGCAGGCCGGCGTCCTGAAGGGCGAGCGCAAGGACGTCCTGCTGATCGACGTGACCCCGCTGTCGCTGGGCATCGAGACCAAGGGGGGCGTGATGACCAAGCTCATCGAGCGCAACACGGCCATCCCGACCAAGCGTTCAGAGACCTTCACCACGGCCGACGACAACCAGCCGTCCGTGTCGATCCAGGTCTTCCAGGGTGAGCGCGAGTTCACTCGCGACAACAAGCCGCTGGGTACCTTCGAGCTGACCGGTATCGCGCCGGCACAGCGTGGCGTGCCGCAGGTCGAGGTCACCTTCGACATCGACGCCAACGGCATCGTCCACGTGTCCGCCAAGGACAAGGGCACCGGCACCGAGCAGTCGATGACCATCACCGGCGGCACCTCGCTGGCGAAGGAAGACATCGATCGCATGGTCCAGGAAGCCGAGGACCACGCAGCCGAGGACAAGGTGCGCCGCGAAGCCGCCGACACCCGCAACTCCGCCGAGCAGTCCGCCTACTCCGTGGACAAGCTCATCAAGGACAATGAGGACAAGCTGCCCGAGGAGGTCAAGACCGAGGTCCAGGCCGACGTCGACGCCGTCAAGACAGCCCTTGAAGGCCAGGACAACGACGACGAGGTGAAGGCCGCGTACGAGAAGCTCCAGGAGTCGCAGACCAAGCTCGGCGAAGCCATCTACGCCCAGGCCGAGTCCGAAGGCGCAGCCGGTGAGGCCGGGGAGTCCGAAGGCACCGAGGCACCCGACGAGGACATCGTCGACGCCGAGGTTGTCGACGAAGAAGACGAAGAGAAGAAGTAAGGCGGTTCGAATCTGATGCCAGAACACGGCAACGAAGAAGGGCACGACGGCGACGAGCCGGTGCGCTTCACCGATAAGCGCAAGGTCGATCCCGAGACGGGCGAAGTGCGCGACGCCGAAGGGCATGAGGAAGCGACCGCTGCAGCGGAAGGTGCCGAGTCGGAGGATGCGCTGGCCCAGGCCGAGCAGATCCTCAACGAGGCAGGCGACCAGCAGGAGCAGCCCGCGGCGGCGTCCGACGTCGAAGCGGAACTGCGTAACGACCTGCTGCGTCTGCAGGCCGAGTACGTGAATTACCGCAAGCGCGTCGAGCGCGACCGGGAATCCGTACGCGACCTCGCTGTCCAGTCGGTGCTCGTCAGCCTGCTGCCGGTGCTCGACGATCTCGACGCCGCTCGCAAGCACGGCGATCTCGAGGCGGGGCCGTTCGCGGCGGTGGCGAACAAGATCGACGCCACCCTCGCGGGCCACGGCCTGACCCGGATCGAGGAAGTGGGGGTCGTCTTCGACCCCAACTTCCACGAGGCCCTGATGCAGCAGCCCAGCTCCGAGGTCCCCGAGGACCACGTGGCCCAGGTCCTGCGGATCGGCTACCAGAAGGGCGAGCGCGTCATCCGCGCAGCCCAGGTGGTTGTCTCCACCGGAGAGTAAGCCACACCCCCGGCCGTCCCACCACAGGTGGGGCGGCCGGGGACCCCAATAAGCTTGAGAAACAACCAGGAAACAGGAGGCGCCCGATGGCCAGTCAGGATTGGGTCAACAAGGATTTCTACGCCACCCTCGGCGTCTCCAAGGACGCCAGCGACGCCGATATCAAGAAGTCCTATCGCAAGATGGCACGCAAATACCACCCTGATACCAATCCCGGCGACGATGCCGCGGAAAAGAAGTTCAAGGACATCACCGAGGCCAATTCGGTGCTGTCCGACCCCGAGGAACGCGAGCAGTACGACGCCATCCGGGCGATGGGCTCCGGCGCACGCTTCACCTCGGGAGGCGCCGGCGGACAAGCCGGCGGAGGTGCCGGCTTCGATGACGTCTTCGGCAACCTGTTCAATTCCGGTGGCGGGGGACGCCGCGGTGGCGGATTTCCCGGTGGTGGGCAGGTTCCCCCCGAGTTCGCCGATCTCTTCGGTGGTGGCGGATTCGGCGGATTCCAGCAGTCCCCGCAGAAGGGCGCCGACCGGACGGCCTCCACCACGATCTCCTTCGCCGGTTCCATCCGCGGCACCAGCATCGGACTTCGTGAGCCCGATGGCGAAGTCATCGACGTGCGCATCCCCGCAGGCATCCGCGACGGCCAGAGCGTCAGGGTCCGTGGCAAGGGCCAGCGCAGCCCGGCAGGAAACGGCGACCTGTTGGTGAAGGTTTCGGTCAAACCACATGCCTTCTTCGCCCGTGAGGGCAACAACATCCGCATCCACTTGCCGGTTGGCTTCGCCGAGGCCGCCCTAGGGGCCACGCTTGAGGTGCCCACGCTGACGGGGGAGACCGTGAAGATGAAGGTTCCTGCCGGGACCTCGTCCGGACGGACCCTGCGTCTGAAGGGGCGCGGTGTGAAGACGTCCAAGGCCGTCGGCGACCTGCTGGTCACCCTCGAGGTCGTCGTGCCGCAGAAGCTCAACGCCGAGGCACAGGAAGCCGTGAAGGCCTTCGCCGAAGCAACCACCGACGCGGATCCCCGCGCCGTGATCGCCGCCAAGGCAGTACTCTAGCGGCGGGCCCCGAGCGGGAGACACGCGGCGGAACCGGACACACCAGGAGGAGGCAAGCACATGGCAGTAGGCAAGGCACTGGCCATCAACGATCGTTTCATCCCGGTTTTCGTGATTTCCGTCGCGGCCGAACTGGCCGACATGCACCCTCAGACACTGCGCCAATACGACCGCATGGGATTGGTTTGTCCCTCGCGACAGCGCGGCAAGCAGCGTCGGTATTCGAAGCACGACGTCGAACTGCTGCGGGAGGTCCAGAGCCTCTCCAAGGCAGGGGTCTCCCTGGAAGGGATCAAGCGTGTCCTCGAACTCGAGAACCAGGTCGCGGCGCTGCGTTCCCGCGTGGCGGAGCTGAGCCAGGAACTGGCCGAAGCCGACCGCCGCTCCTCTGAACTGCAACGCGTCTTCGCCGCCGGAGCCGGCGGCGGTGACGTCGTCACCCTCGCCCGGGGAGAACGCCCCCGGGCCCGCAACCAGGCCGTCGTCATCTGGCGAGCCCAGGACTAGGCGGACACCGCATGGTCTCCGGAGAGCCGGCGACCGTTGCCGAGCTGATCACCCGGGCGGAGCATGGCTTCGAGATCGTCAAGGGTCGACGCGACGGATTCGACCAGGACCGCAAGGCAGCAGTTGATGGGGTCGCCCATGCGCTGAGGCCGACGTCCATGGGCCCTCGGCTTCCCGCTAGGCGCCTGCTCTTCCTGGATCTGGAAGGCCCCCACCCGCTGGCGGCAGTGGTGCTCGGGGACCCGGACCACGCAACCCACCTGACCTGGCTGATCTCCGGAGCTGGTATCCGCCCCGGAACCGCCATGTGGGGCACGGCCCGCGAAGCCGGCGAACTATTGCTCCAACAGCGTGCCGCCGGCGCCGAACGCCCAGCAGTCATCGCCTGGCTCGGGTACCCCGCGCCAGGGCTGTTGAAGGCGCTCTCGGACCGTACGGCGCGCACATGTGCCACGCGACTGGCCTACGACATCCGGCGCATCGGAGAACTCCTTCCCCGCGCAGTCCATACGGCGATCGAAGCGCATTCCTACGGAGCGACGCTGGCCGCGTACACACTCGCGCGGATGGGAGAGGAAGCGGTCCCAGCCACAACAGCGGGGACCCGGATCGACACGTTGGCCACCATCGGCTCCGCAGGTATTCCGGACCGTCTGCTGCGGGATCCCTCGCGTTTGGGCGTCTCACCGAGCCGTCGGTACGAGGCGGTGGCGAGCCGGGACCTGCTGGCACGATGCGGCCGGCTCCTCAGTGGGCGAACCACGGTCGCGGGGCTGTGGTTCGCCGTGGAAGGTCACCCGGAATCGGGGCTGCATGCCGTCACCGGGCACAACACCTCCCGCTTCGTGCCCGGAACCGACGAACCGGAGTACGGCTACCGCGACCCCGGCACGATCTCCTTGCACAACCTGGCCCGGATCCTCATCGGAGGGACCCCCGAGTTCAGCTAGCCGAACCCGGCCAGCCCGTCAGCCGGCGTCGGGCTCCCGACGATAGGCCAGATCGAAGACCAGACGGCCGGCCGCGACGGCCTTGCCCTCGAAACTGGTGCGGACCCGCCCCTCGTAGCGCGGAGCCCAACCACCGACGTCGTCCGTGAAATCCGGTTCGGGTTCGTGGCCTTCCAGGCCGTCGCGGCGGACCCGGGTCAGCGGGGAGTCCTCCACGGCGTATTCACCGGGGTGCACGGACGTGAAATCCCTCGAGGCGTCGAGGATCGAACGCATCTGTTCGGCGTACTGCGACCAGTCGGTCGCCAGCCGCCAGATACCGTCGGGGGCCAGCACGCGTGCGGCCTTGGGGAGGAACGATTCCTTGATCAGCCGGCGTTTGTGGTGCCGGGTCTTATGCCAGGGATCGGAGAAGAAGATCCATAGTTCGTCCACGGAACCCGGTTCCAGCATGACATCGAGGACCTCGGGGGCATTGGCCTGCACGGCCCGCACATTGGTCAGCCCCTTCGCGTCGATCCGGGCCATCAACTGGGCCAGACCGGGCAGGTAGACCTCCACGGCGAGGAAATCCCGTTCGGGGTGGGCCTCGGCGGCCTCGGCGATGGCTTCGCCCAGTCCCGTGCCGATCTCCACGGTCAGCGGGGCCTTACGGCCGAAGGCCTCCTCTGCGTCGAAGCGGAAATCCTCGTGGACCGAGGTGTCTGCGTGGTGGCGCGGGACCTGGATGACGTAGTCCCCGGAGAGTCGGTCCCAGGAGTCCTTGCGCTTTCCGTGCAAGCGGGACCCGCGGCGGACGAAGGACACCGGATCGGTCCGGTAGAAGCGCAAATCGTCGGCGGCACGGCCGTTGACCGGGGGCTTGGGGGCTGCGGGATCATTCATTGGGTCAACGTTAGCCGTCGCCGCGGTCGACGTCATGTCAGGGTCTTCCCGGATGGCGGCGTCGGCCCGGGACGGGCACACTGAAGACATGAACGGACCCCTGAACCTGATTCTGAACACCATCTGGCTCGTTTTCGGTGGACTCTGGCTTGCCTTGGGCTACCTGATCGCCGGTGTCGTGTGTTGCGTGCTGATCGTGACCATCCCCTTCGGGTTGGCTTCCTTCAGAATCGCCAACTATGCGCTGTGGCCCTTCGGCCGCACCATCGTCGACCGGGGAGGGCGGACCGGACTCTTCTCCACCCTGGGCAACGTCGTGTGGATCCTCGTGGCGGGGATCTGGATTGCCATCGGGCATGTGGTGACCGCCATTCCGATGTTCGTCAGCATCATCGGTATTCCGTTGGGCGTCGCCAACCTCAAACTGATCCCCGTGTCCCTGGTTCCGCTGGGTAAGATCATCGTCCCCTCGGGCTCACGCTTGCCCATGGGGCCGGCAGCCTGACCCGTTCCCGGCTCGTTGGACCGGACGTCAGGGAGGATCCGGACGTACCCGGCGGACCAGGTGCCCGTCGACTCCACGAACCTCTCGTTGCCCAAGGACCCCATGTCCTTGCACCGCGGCCCGAGGCCGTTCACCCGGGCAACCCGCGGCTCGCTCATTGACAGGGACGACGATTCATTGTCAAATCTGTTCTCAATACATTGACTCGTGTGGCATAGTTATCGACCGTCAGTGATAGACCCCACAACGAGAGTTGACAGCAACACATGGACCGAATAGGTCAGATGGCCGCCGCACCGAGTCGGGAGTCGGCACCGAACGCGGCCGCACTCCAGGCCTTGGGGGGCTGCCATGAATGTTGAAATGCTCAAGAGCACCTGGGCGGATATGGCGGAGGCGGGGGACGAAGCGCCCCTGTACTTCTACTCCCACTTGTTCATCACCCACCCGGAACTCCGTGAAATGTTCCCGGTCTCCATGGCCAGCCAGCGCGATAAGCTCTTTGGCGCCCTGGGGCACATCGTCAGCAATGTTGAAAAACTGGACTCCGATTACGGCTTCGTCGAGGAGCTGGGACGCGATCACCGACGATTCTCCACATTGGTGGGATGCAGAAGTGGTCTCCGTTGATCGGCGCAGCATCGACGTGTCGGTCCTCCAACTGCGGACCTCAGCAGCCATGGACTACCGGCCCGGGCAATCCATGGCCATGGAACTGGGCCGGCTGCCACGGCTATGGCGCTACGTGACACCCGCCAATCGGCCGCGGTCGGACGGCATGGTGGAACTACGTATCCAGTTGGTGCCCGGCGGACAATTCAGTAGTACCGCAGTGCGAAAGGTCCGTCCCGGAGACGCGGCCCGGCTCGGGGCTCCGATGGGTGACCAACTGACCCATCCCCGCAACGACGAGGACCTCCTGATGGTTGCAGGGGGAACGGGGCTTGCACCGCTGGCTGCGGTGCTCGACCAGGTCGGCACACAATGGAAGACCGAAGGAACCGGGCCACGAGTCGATCTGTTCCACGGTGCCCGCCTGCCGTGGAACCTCTACGACCATGACAAGCTCACCACCTTGGCGGAACAACCCTGGTTCACGTACCGGCCGGTCGTCTCGGACGATCCGACCTTCCACGGGCTGCGCGGACTGGTGGGATCCGCCGTTGCCGCGGAAGGCTCATGGGCCGGCCGAACGGCCCTGGTCTGTGGGTCGCCGCCCATGGTCGGGCATGCCGTGGCCCAACTAGGGACCACTGGACTCGCTCCGGATGACCTCCGCTACGAAACTTTCGCAACCCTTGATGAAAGTTCCTCGGCCATCGGCCAGACCGACGAAGAAGGACCACGATAATGCCCTATGCCAATGACACCCATTCAGCTCGCACCCTGACACCGGAAGCCGTCCGCGACGCCATGTTCCCGGCCGTGGAGGTCGGGGGGACTCGATCCGGTGGCCATCAACCTCTTCCTTTCCGATGCTGCCGTCCAGATGGCTTCCGATCGTGAGGAAATCCTGACGCTCCGACGACGCGCCGAAGAAGACCGGGGCTCCGGTCTGGGTGTCAGCGCCGAAACCGTGAACTTGCTGAGTCGGACGCAGGTCATCGCCGATAAACACGTCAGCGACGCCGAGCGATATGCTCATGACCTCATCGACGGTGCGCGGAAGCAGTATACGGAAATCCTGCAGAAGGCCGAAAAGAATGCGGACAGCGCCGGTTCTCCCGCAGCCCCGGGCGTCCCCGGGTATGGCGAACCCGTTCCGGAAATCGAGTATGTGCGCACCTACACGAAGGTGGCGCAGGTCCAGCTGCGATCCGTGATCGAGGCCTTGGCCGAACAGGTGGATCAGTTGGGCCACTTGCCGCAGTTTGGTGCGCCTGCCTCGGATTCAACCGCGGGCCGTAGTCACTGACCCGGGAGTAGTGCCTTCCGGCTCGGGATCTTCGCCCAAGGAATAATCCATCTCGAAACAGAGTTGAGTCAGGTAGACTCAAGTTTGAAATGAGGACGGACCTCCCAGGAAAGGATCCACATGGACGCGAAATTCACCACCAAGAGCCAGGAAGCCCTCTCGGCTGCCGGCATGAACGCCTCCACCGCCGGTAACGCGCAGGTCGAACCGGCGCACCTACTCAAGGCGCTCATGGACGACCGCGGATCGTTGGCCGTCGAATTGCTGAAGAAGGCCGGAGTGGACCCGGACTCGGTTTCCGTGGCCGCCAGCGGCGGGATCCGTGACCTGCCGGCCTCCTCGGGCAGCACCGTGGCCCAGGCCCAGTACTCACGGTCCTTCCTGCAGGTCGTCAACGCCGCCACGAAGGCTGCCTCCGATCTGGGCTTCGAACGCGTTTCGGCAGAGCACCTGCTGCTGGGTTTGGCGGCCGACGCAGGGAAGACGGGGGCGATCCTGCGATCCGCCGGGGCGTCGGAACAGGCACTGAAGGCGGCGGTCGAGGGGCTGCGCGGAGATCATCCGCGCGATACCGAAGACCCCGAAAGCACCTTCGAGGCCCTGGAGAAGTTCGGCACCGACCTGACCGCCATCGCCCGCTCGGGCAAGCTCGACCCGGTGATCGGACGCGATGCCGAGATCCGCCGTCTCGTCCAGGTGCTCTCCCGGCGGACCAAGAACAACCCGGTGCTCATCGGTGACCCGGGAGTCGGCAAGACGGCTGTGGTCGAAGGACTGGCCCAGCGGATGGTCGCCGGCGACGTCCCCGAATCACTGCGCGGAAAGTCCCTCATTGCCCTGGACCTGGGATCGATGGTCGCCGGGGCGAAGTACCGTGGTGAGTTCGAGGAACGCCTCAAGGCAGTACTGGAGGAGATCCGGAATTCCGACGGGCAGATCGTCACGTTCATCGACGAGATCCACACCGTCGTCGGAGCCGGCGCTTCCGAAGGTGCCATGGATGCCGGCAACATGCTCAAGCCCATGCTGGCCCGTGGCGAGCTGCGGCTGATCGGGGCCACCACGCTGGACGAGTACCGGCAGAACATCGAGAAGGACCCTGCCCTGGAGCGTCGCTTTGCCCAGGTGTATGTGGGAGAACCGAGTGTCGATGACACGATCGGCATCCTCCGTGGCCTCAAGGAGCGCTACGAGGCGCACCACAAGGTCGAGATCGCGGACTCGGCACTCGTGGCTGCTGCCACCTTGTCCAACCGCTACATCTCCGGGCGCCAGCTGCCGGACAAGGCCATCGACCTCGTCGACGAGGCCGCCTCCCGGCTGCGCATGGAGATTGATTCGGCGCCCGAGGAGATCGACGAGCTGCGTCGCGTGGTGGACCGGATGACCATGGAGGAACTCGCCCTCAAGGGCGAAAGCGATGCCGCCTCCCGTGAACGCCTGGAGGCCCTCCGGGCCGATATGGCCGACCGGCGTGAACGCCTCGACGCGCTCAACGCCCGGTGGGAAGCTGAAAAGGCGGGCCTGAACCGTGTTGGCGACCTCAAGGTCCAGCTCGATGAGCTGCGCTCACGGGCCGAGCGGATGCAACGTGAGGGCGATCTGGAGAAGGCCTCGCGCCTGCTCTACGGAGAGATCCCCGAGCTGCAGCGTCAGCTCGATGCCGCCCAGGCCGAAGAAGCCGAGGGCGGCCAGGAGGAGACGATGGTCTCCGACGAGGTCACCGCCGACGACATCGCCGAAGTGATCTCGGCATGGACCGGGATCCCCGCAGGGCGCATGCTCCAGGGGGAAAGCCAGAAACTATTGGACATGGAGTCCCTGCTCGGGCAACGACTGATCGGCCAGGGCACTGCCGTGACAGCGGTATCCGATGCGGTGCGCCGTTCCCGGGCCGGGATCGCCGACCCCGATCGACCGACGGGATCGTTCTTGTTCCTCGGACCCACCGGTGTGGGCAAAACGGAACTAGCCAAGGCGCTCGCGGACTTCCTGTTCGACGACGAACACGCCATGGTGCGTATCGACATGTCCGAATACTCGGAGAAGCACTCGGTGTCCCGCCTCGTCGGTGCCCCTCCGGGCTACGTCGGTTACGAGGAAGGCGGGCAACTCACTGAAGCGGTCCGCCGTCGACCGTACTCGGTGATCCTGCTGGACGAGGTGGAGAAGGCGCATCCGGAGGTCTTCGACATCCTCCTGCAGGTCCTCGACGATGGGCGCCTGACCGATGGGCAGGGCCGCACGGTGGACTTCCGCAACACCATCCTGGTGCTCACGTCCAACCTCGGCTCGCAGTTCCTGGTCGATCCCACCCTGGACGATGCGGCCAAGAAGGAGGCGGTCATGAACATCGTGAACACGTCCTTCAAACCGGAATTCCTGAACCGTCTGGACGACGTCATCCTCTTCGACCCGCTCTCGCTCGAGCAGCTGGGCCGGATCGTGGAGATCCAGGTGGCAACCCTGGGCCGTCGACTCGCCGAACGTCGGCTGATGCTGCAGGTCAGCGACGAAGCCCGGGAGTGGTTGGCCAGGACCGGATACGACCCCGCCTACGGAGCTCGGCCCTTGCGTCGGCTGGTCCAGCGCGAAATCGGGGACCGTCTGGCCAAGGCTGTGCTCTCCGGGGAAATCGTTGACGGGGACACCGTGGACGTCCAGCTGGATGCCGATGAGGGCGCCCTGACGGTAAACCGATCCGACGGGCCGGTTGTGCGGACCGGCAGCTAGGTCGTGGTTGTTTCGGGGGCCGGGAGGAGCGAGTCCGTCGTCGTTCCTTCCTCCATGGCGAGGAAGCAGGCGACGCTGCGATCCCCGGCCTCCCAGGTTCCTGCAGACGGGCGGCTGAAGGCATAGTTCCAAGTGCCTTCCAGTGCCGCTGCGGGATCGAGCTCGATTGCCCGGCAGGCCTCTTCGGCTTTCGTGGTGACCCGCGGATCCCCGGGGAAGGGGACGTCATCGAGGGTCTCGAGGCCAATGAGCTGGGCCGCGTGCGGCGTCGAGCAGGTGACGATCGTCGCCGGTTCAAGCGGGGAACTGAATTCGGCCAGGCAATCGCCGACCTCGAATTGCGAGGCAGGGGCCATCTCCGCGATGATCCCGTCGATGCCCGGGGAGCTGTTCCGCGGCACGCTGGTCGAGGGCTCGGGGTCCGGTTGCATGGCAGGGACCAACCGGGTGATGCCGAAGATCAGGATCAGGATGATGCCGATGGAACCGATCAGCAACCAGACCGGAGCGATCCCGAACCGGTGGGAGGCCTGAGTCCGTGCCGACCGCGCGGGTTGGTAACCCGGCGGTTGCTGATCGGGGGGCTGCTCCACGGACGCTCCCTTCAGGACGAGTGAGGCGCTGAGAGTATTACCACCTACTCTAACGGGCGCTCGTGACCCGCTGGGACGGCACCCGACTGGGAAACATGTTAACCTTGGAATACGAAAGAAACAGCCACATTCTCCGGGGCCTTCCTCCTGAAACGAGGGACCACCTCCGGATCTAGCGATAAAGGGGGTCACGCCATGGGGCGCGGCCGTCAGAAGGCAAAAGCGACACGTCAGGCCAGGGATATCAAGTACTATTCCCCGGCCACTGATTTGTCTGCCCTGCAACGCGAGCTGGGACAAGGCCGCGCTCATGGGGCAGGCTCCTCTTCGCATGCCGACGATTCCTACGACGCGGACTATGCGGAGTATGCGGACAGGTATTCCAGCGATGACGACGAGGGCGAATCCCGGCGGATCGGCTGACCACGGCATCTTTTTGGTGCGGTGGCGATGAGTTCCACCCGATACGGTGCACTGACGCCGGACGACACAGTAGTGTCGTCCGCGTATTTCTTCATGCTCGGAAGCCAGGATGATGCACATGGACCTACCCATTGCCGACGCCCACCGGGCGGCCATTCGTTCCATTGAGCGGGTCGTCGCCGAATCGGCGCCACCCCATGACCCCGATGCGGCACGCCGCGGCATCACCACGATGCTCGAAGGCGGATCCGTCTTGGCCCTGACGGGCGCCGGGATCTCGACGGACTCAGGGATCCCCGACTACCGCGGCCCGAACGGGTCATTGCGATCACATCGGCCGATGACCTTCCAGGAGTTCAAACACGATTCCGGTGCCCGCCAACGCTACTGGGCCCGCAGTTTCGTGGGATGGCGCAGGATGTCCGTGTCGGAGCCCAACGAGGGACACCGATTGGTGGCCGCACTGCAACAAGCGGGATTTCTCAACGGCGTCGTGACCCAGAACGTCGATAGTCTGCACCGTCGTGCAGGATCCACCGGGGTTTTGCCCTTGCACGGGGACCTCGACGAAGTGAAGTGCCTGAACTGCGGCTTCGTGGAAAACCGTGTCGATCTGGACCGGCGTCTGGTGGAGGCCAATCCCGGTTACCTCGAGCGCATCGTCGTGGACCCCGGCTCGGTGAACCCCGATGGCGACATCACCCTCTCCGAGGAACAAATCGTTGACTTCACCATGGTCGGTTGCCTGTCCTGCGGAAGCATCGAACTCAAACCCGATGTCGTCTATTTCGGGGAGAACGTCCCAGCGGAGCGCAAGACCACGCTGAAAGGCCTCGAGGAGGACTCCCGGGGGCTGCTGGTCATCGGGTCGAGTCTGGCGGTCATGAGCGGCTACAAGCTGGTTCGCTGCCGGCCGGCCGGTGGGCATCATCAACGGCGGCCCCAGCCGTGGCGACGCCAAGGCCGATTGGAGATGGCGCACCCGGGTCACCCCTGCCTTGCAGGAACTAGCCGATGCCTTGGAACTCGGAGCACCGCGCTAGGGCACCAGGGCATCTCGGGTTCCGCGGTTAGCCCCGGTCCGTCTCCTGGGCCGCCCGCCAGCCGATTTCATTGCGGATGAACTCGTTGTCGGCGAAGTCCTGGAAGTCCTCCACCCCCGAGATCCTGCGGACCTCAAAGCGGGATCAGGGCTTCGTTATAGGCCCCAGCTGCCTGAGTACTTCCTCGATGTCCAGGTTTTTGACGCTTCGAGAGCCGCTGTGGTGTTGCGCATGATGCGTGCCTCCCAGTATGTCGTTGAAGCTCGAGAAGCGGTATGGATCCGTGTGCCGCAACGGTTCGCTGGCCCGCTGAAAAGACCGGAAACAACTACTGCCCCGCTCCCTGGCGGGGAACGGGGCAGTAGTTAGAGGAAGAACGAATCAGCTGGCGTAGGCTCCGCGCATCAACACGGCTCCACCGTCCACGCCCTTGGCGCCTTGGACGAAGTCCACGCCAGCGGCTGCGGCTTCATCGGTGACGGTCCCGACCGTCCCGGCAACCCAGGACGGGACGCCGCGTTCGTTCAGTCGGCCGACGGCCGCATCGGCTGATGCACCGTCGACGATGGCGATCATTCCCACACCGAGGTTCAGCGTGCGCTCCAGATCTGACTGGGGGACACCCCCGAGCTCGCTGATCAGGGTGAACACCGGCGGCAGGGACCAGGTCGAACGGTCCACGGAGGCCATGAGGCCCCGCGGCAGGACGCGGGCCAGGTTCGCCGCCAAGCCACCACCAGTGACGTGGCTGAAGCCGTGCAGGGCCATGGCGTTGCCGGTATTGAGGTGGGCCATCAGGTCCAGGCAGTCCGCGGTGTAGATGCGGGTCGGGACCAGGAGTTCCTCACCGAGCGTGCGGCCGAGTTCGGGTACGTCGCGTTCAAGCGCCCAGCCGGCATGGTTGATGACGCTGCGGACCAGAGAGTAACCATTGGAATGGATGCCGGAGGAGGCCATGGCGATGACCACGTCACCGTCGCGCACCCGCTCCGGGCCGAGCAGGGCATCGGCCTCGACGGCACCGGTGGCGGCACCGGCGATATCGTAGTCATGTTCCCCCAGCAGGCCCGGGTGCTCGGCGGTTTCCCCGCCGACGAGCGCGGTATCGGCCAGCGAGCAGCCCTCGGCGATGCCGCGGACGATATCGGCGATACGTTCGGGAACGACCTTGCCGCAGGCTATGTAGTCGGTCATGAACAGCGGCTTGGCCCCGACGACGACGATGTCATCGACGACCATGCCCACCAGGTCCTGACCGATGGTGTGGTGGATGTCCATGGCCTGGGCGATCGCGACCTTGGTCCCCACGCCGTCAGTGGAGGTGGCCAGCAGCGGCTTTTTATAGGAGCGCAGGGCGCTGGCATCGAAGAGGCCGGCGAAACCGCCCACCCCACCGATGACCGAATCACTATGAGTGGCCTTGATGGCGTCCTTCATGAGTTCGACGGCGCGGTCGCCGGCCTCGACATCGACGCCGGCGGTTGCGTAGGTGATGCCTGCGGATCCGGACTGGGAGGAAGTCATTCTGTGGGCGTCCTTTACTGGGAGCTCGGGGTCTTGTCTGAGGGGGTGAGGGTGTTCTCGAACTCTGCGTCCGGGCCGGGATCACAGCCGTTGCTACCGGCGTTGGGGTTTTCGAGCAGGTTCTTGCCCAGGTGTTGCGGATCGGGCAACGGGATCGGGTAGTTCCCTGAGAAGCAGGCGGTACACAGGCGCTCGCGCGGCTGCTTGGTGGAGGCGATCATCCCGTCTTCGGAGATGTAGGCCAAGGAATCGGCGCCGACCGAAGTGGTGATCTCCTCGATGGTGGCTCCATTGGCGATCAGTTCGGCCCGGGAGGCGAAGTCGATGCCGTAGAAGCAGGGCCACTTGATCGGTGGGGAGGAGATCCTGACGTGGATTTCCGCGGCGCCTGCCTCGCGCAGCATCCTCACGACCGCGCGCTGGGTATTGCCGCGCACGATGGAATCATCGATCACAATGACGCGTTTTCCCCGGATGACCGGTTCGAGGGCATTGAGCTTGAGCTTGATGCCCAGTTGCCGCAGCGTCTGCGAGGGCTGGATGAAGGTCCTGCCGACATAGGCGTTCTTCACGAAGCCGTGGGCGAAGGGGATGCCTGATTCCTCGGCATAGCCGATGGCGGCCGGTGTGCCCGATTCCGGAACGGGAATGACGATATCTGCTTCGGTGATGTTCTCGCGGGCCAGTTGACGCCCCATATCCACCCGGGACTCGTAGACCGAACGGCCGCTGATCGCGGCGTCGGGGCGGGCCAGGTAGACGTATTCGAAGACGCAGCCGGCCGGGGTGGAGGGGGCGAAGCGCTGGGAACGGATGCCCTCCTCGTCGATCGCAATGAATTCGCCGGGTTCGATCTCGCGGATGAAGCTGGCGCCCACGGTGGCCAAACCGGCTTGTTCGGAGGCGATCACCCAGCCGCGTGAGAGCCGACCCAGGACGAGCGGACGTACACCGTGGGGATCACGGGCGGCATACAGCGTGCCTTCGGTCATGAAGACGAGGCTGAAGGCACCCTGGAGCTTGGGCAGCAGGTCCAGGGCAGTCTGCTCGAAACTGATTCCTTCCTCGCCGCGCAACAAGGCGGTGACCAGGGCCGTGTCGGTGGTGTTCCCCTGGGCGAGCTCGCCGCGGAATTTCGAGCCCTGTTCGGCCACGACCAGTTCCATCAGCTCGGCGGAGTTGATGAGGTTGCCGTTATGGCCCAGGGCGACCGTGCCGTCGGCGGTGGCGCCCAAGGTGGGCTGGGCGTTGGCCCAAAGGTTGGAACCGGTGGTCGAATAGCGGCAGTGCCCGATGGCGATGTGCCCGCTCATGGAGTTCAGGGTGTTCTCATCGAAGACCTGGGACACCAGCCCCATGTCCTTGTAGACGTTGATCCGCTGGCCATCCGAGGTCGCGATGCCTGCGGATTCCTGACCGCGGTGCTGGAGGGCATAGAGGCCGTAGTAGGCGAGCTTCGCCACGTCCTCGCCCGGGGCCCAGACGCCGAAGACCCCGCATTCGTCCTGCGGACCCTTCTCGTCGGCCAAAAGATCATGTGAAAGCATTCCGTCACCACGCACCATGGTCATCATTCTTGCACGTCGACGGTGCCCGGCAGGTCCCGGAGCTGCTACTTTGACGCGTTCCCGTCATCCAGGGGTACCGCACGGGCACGTGTGGAGCGCCGCCGCAGGACTGCGTCGACGATCAGGAAGCCGATGGAGCCGAGCAGGACCCCCGCCAGGCCAAAGACGACCGCGAAGAAACCGAACACCGATCCGCGAGTGAACTCGGCCCCCGGATCCCCGGCCAAGGCGGTGAACATGGCCGCCAGGATGCCGATGGCGGCCCCGACGCCGACGAAGGGCCAGAACCTTGGTGAACTGGATACCGAGACCTCAACGGACTCGGAGGCGGAACCGCTATCGCGGTCGGGGGGAACGGGCCTGG
>RCNJ01000193.1_pt1 | contig 43657 bp, 43 predicted proteins | sample 2041171 | NCBI WGS metagenome assembly RCNJ01 (sample SAMN09708213, study PRJNA481090) | feces metagenome | biome: feces | host: Pygoscelis adeliae | place: Antarctica: Rookery Lake | collected 2010-03-01 | reverse complement strand
CCGGTCGCGAAATCAGTGCCCTTGCGTAGCATGCGCATAAGAAAAAGGGCGAATCGGTCGGAGAAGTCCTTGTAACAGGTTAGTCCTGTACACTCTGGAATGGCAGAAAGGGCGATGGTGCTCACTTTTGGAACTCGATGTTCGAACTTAATGTTGTTGATCATCTGATGCTCGGTATATCCTGGATGCTCCCACATCGGCTTCGTCTTCTTGATTCTGCCATTGTGGTCGGGCTCTGGGAAGATCTCCTTAATGAGTGGCGCTGCGGAGGCACTAAACTGCCTCGTAAAGTTTAATGGCCGGGCTTTGATCTGTGGGCAGTGATCGAAGCTCAGCTGGCGTGGCTGTGGGTGATGTGCCGCTGTGCTTGCACGAAGTCCAGTGTAGCTGCGCACTGGGATGTGGGATAAGTGGACAGCAGCCGAAGCAGACAGTTGAGGCATTGCCACTGAAGTGGCGGCCATCATGGACCCTTGGATAGCAACCAGGGACGACATCATCAATTGTTGTATGGTATGTAAACTCCTTGGAAGTGTGTACAGAGACCTTGGTCGTAAAGATTATCCTTGTAGGAGTGTGTATACCCTTGACACAGGTTGTATTATGAGGATAAGAAGCGACATGATTAGGGAAGCAGAACCACTTTATATCAAACTCGGCAGCAAAATATCCTTTCGCGGCGGATAACGGCACAAATAATGAATGGAGATTGAGAGAGATTTGCCACAAAATATCTGAGTTTCCTCAGATCCGGAAAATCGGTTCTGGAACTATGGCCCTGTCAGATGTCAGATCCAGACGCGAGACTGGCTTTCTGAATGAGATGCGCCGAATAGTGCCGTAATCAGACGACAGGTGTGTCAGGAGCGGGAGCTTCCGGCACGCCGATTTGCCAAAGTTATTCTCCACACTGAGCACATTTACCTCAACTCATGTAGCGAATCAAAACGGACTCAAAAATGATATATCGTGGTAAGCTTTGAGGCCCTAGACAACCAAAGACTATTCATCTTGGTCACCCGATTTGGCGATTCATATGTAACAGGGACCAGACCAAGAAAAGTGGCTGGCAAATTCTGCTCGAAATAGCGATCACCACCTCATGCAGAGATTTTTCTGGCCCCCTCAAAGTGTTTCTTCCTCTTAAGCAACAAGAAAGGACCTCTTGAAAGGCTCTTGTGCGAAGAGGGTATGTCAAGTTCTGGAGGTGGGCAGAAACACCCAGATGTTAGCCAATATGGCCACAAATTTTTCAATTCGAACTTCCATTACTATCTCAACCTTGTTTGAAAATGAGAATGCCAATTTTCGATTTAGACTTATTGGTTGTGGTGGAAGGATCATGTTGAAAGAAACTCCGATGCCAACCGGTTTTTCCAATGTGAACTTTGTTTTCAAATTCAATTATGGAGGGTTCTTAAGCCGAAAAATAAACGGTAAGATTCGTGGGTCGACTGGTTCTCCAAGGGATTTCGAATTCAAAATCCAATTATCATGTTCGCAAGATGTCAGCAAGTTAATAATAGCTTGTTAATCGGTTTCCTTACGGGGTTTTCAATTTGGCCTTCGATCATGGTGTCAATTATGGTACTCTGCCGTGCTTCGTCTGTGGTTTGGTACCTTATAGCCGTCGATATGATATTACTGATAGCATGACGTTACTTTGTTCGGGATATGTTCCTCGAGTTTTCGTCCTGCTTGAACGCCATCCTGAGTAAAGAGGCTGTTTGCACCTTCGATATTCCTCGGTATCAATGCCCACCGTGTGAGGATTGGATTATGGCAAGCTCTGCATGTGCAAGTTGGATATTTAACCCTGATAGGCAGTCGTCACATGGCGCACAACATGCAAAATGCGTAACTGATGAGTAGTGCTCGTCGTTCCTGCTTGATGGTAGGTGGTGCAGCGACCAAGATTTTACATTTGGAAAATAACTGGTACCTGTGTCACTTAATACACAATCCACACAAGCTGCTCCCCGATATCGGCGTAACCTATCTAATTAAGACTACAATAGGAAGGCACAAAAATGGAGTTCGGAGAGCCTTGAGAGTTGTCGTGCTGCCTTACATCGGTTTTGAGAAATAGCCATGGCGATGATGACTTTTTGTACTCTCATTCTCGCGAGGTCTTGAGAGCCCAAGTCAGCCAAGAAAAGCAGAATTCTTCAACACCTCACTTGTTGGCTTCGTCCACCGTTTTCACCTTCTAGAAGCGGCCACACGAACCTCAGGTCAAATTGAAGCATCTCATCCTCAAAACACCAACTCGCTGGAACTCGTACCGCTGAGCCGAGTTTGTTTCGAGATTGGCTCATTTGTAACGACACATAGAAGGAAAGGCAATTTGCGCGAGATAACAGACAAAGAGGACAAAAGGGGCGGCGGAAAGATATATGCGTCCAAACCATATTCGCTGTAAAGATCGCTGGTTATCATGGTCATCATAATGGCTGCGTTGGCTTGTGGTGCATTTTCGAGATTTGAAGAGTGAAGATTTCCAGGAGTATTGAAGATTGAAGATTGACAACACGCCAAGCCCTTTCGATTCGGGTTGTCGCCGCTCCGTCAGATCACTGACGGGATGTGTCTGGAGCGCGGCGATGTTGGTGCCTTAGGCTTTCTTGCCAACAGCCACGATAAGATATCCTTATCGCGAAAAATAACTGTAGGAAGGTACCCGATCGCCTTGCTATCGCGACCGCGTCCGACGACAAGGAACTTACAGTCCATTGCGGCCAGTGTATTACCACCAGGACTCGACAATATACTGCAGCCAAACTATAAGGTTTAATTTGGAACTTCAACTAACCGGTTGCATATCCATATCAACGGCCATCAATACACCCTCAAAGTTTCAACCCGGTCGCAAGCGCAGAGCTCCCTCCTATTTGCGCCTCTGCGCCCTCACTTTGAGAATCTCGCCCAGACAATAAACGGCCGCTTTTGACGAGATGGGCGGCTTCAACTTTACCAATGGCAAGAAGAGCGCATTCAGCAAGTCCAACAATAAGCGCAGCATAGATGACAGTAAACAGAGCAATGGACTTGACGGTGCGCGAGACAGGAGCAACAAGAAAATGAAACCTTCGCCAAATGGTGGCGACGGACAACAATTTGGAAACAATAAGCGTCCAAGCCAAGAGCTACTCGAGAGAAGGAGAGACAAGTTGGAGAGGGAGCGCCAAAAGCTTCCAATCTGGAACTGGGGCCCGGACATTCGCATTGCTCTGCGCAAGTACGGAAATGTCCTGATCCTGGTCGCCGAAACTGGCTCAGGTAAATCGACACAGGTGCCGCAGTTCTTGTTGAAGTCGGAAACAAAGCACTGGTTGAAGAAAACTGAAATCTCGGTCACCGATGAGGAGGGCAAGGAGAAGAAGATGGTTGTTGGAGGAATGATTGGAATTACCGAGCCACGTCGTGTCGCTGCAACTAGTTTGGCTCACAGAGTGGCTGCGGAGCACGGCTCGCATTTGGGGGAGTTCAAGGATATGAATAGCAAGGATATGGTTGGATACGCTGTGAGATTTGAGAACAAGATGCCAAGCAATGGAAAGATAAAGTTCATGACAGAGGGTATGCTGTTGCAGGAGCTGCTCCGGGATAAGGCTTTGACGAAGTACAGCTGCATCGTCATCGATGAGGTGCACGAGAGGAGTACGGATGTCGATCTCATCCTGGGTTTCCTGAGGGAGATGGTTGCAAACAAGTTTAGCGGTAGAGGTGGTATTCCGCTAAAGGTTGTGATTATGTCTGCCACGGCAAACGTAAACAAGCTGTATCATTTCTGGACGACGCCGGTATCAGCTGAGGAGAAGGCGAGAATGGATGTCGCAGAGGCAGCTGCCAAGGAGAGCACAGCCATTGATGATGCAGAGGATGATGACGAGGAGCACAAAGTTCGTCCTTCCAGATCAGCGTCGACTACCTCGGCATACTCTGAGTGGTCGGGAATCAGTGACGCCGAAAGTACGACAACAACTGAAAATACGGAAGAGCTCGTGAAACTTGCAGAGAAATACGACGCAACACCGCTGACTGATAAGGAGTTCGAGATCGTAGACAAGAAGAACAGAATCAAGACCAAGCCAATGTCGTTAATGAAAGGCAACGCTAACGTATTGGTCCTCCATATCGAAGGTCGTCAGCATCACGTCGACGTCCGCTACACCTTCAAACCGGTTGACGATGTCATTGAAGCAGCCTTCAAGACCACCTTCCAAATCCACACCCACGAGCCTATGCCAGGAGACGTGCTCGTATTCTTAACAGGAATGGACGAGATCAAATCCCTCGCTGAGCGCTTAGAACAACATGCTCCTCTGCTCTCAAAAGAAATGCCAAGGATGCAAGTCGTACAGCTCTACGGCCAAATGACCATCGAAGAGCAACAGAAAGCCTTCGAGCGCCCTGAAACTAAGAACACCCGCAAAGTCATCCTCGCAACCAACATCGCCGAAACATCGGTCACTGTTCCAGGTGTGCGGTACGTCGTTGACACTGGACGCGCAAAAATCAAGGAGTACCGTCCGCACCTCGGCCTTGCCTCTCTCCTGCCAAAACCAATCTCCAAATCCTCAGCCATGCAAAGAATGGGACGTGCGGGCCGTGAGGCAGCAGGTAAAGTCTGGCGTTTATACACACAAGACCAATTTACGTCTCTTCCTGACCAAGACAGGCCCGAGATTCTTCGCTCGGATGTCGTGGAGGCTGTGTTGAAGATGAAGGCCAGAGGGATCGCTGACATCTTCTCTTTCCCGCTTATGGATGCTCCACCTAGAGATACCATGATAAAAGCACTCAGCCACCTGTTCAACATCGGCGCCCTGGATGAAAATGGGAGAATCAACAAGGTTGGCTTGCAGATGGCGAAATTCCCGCTTCCGCCGAATTATGCCCGTGTTATTGTCGCCGCAGCAGAGGAGAAGAATCATGTGTTGCTTGAGGCTATTGATGCCATTGCCGTGTTATCGGGTGATGACATTTTCAAGCAAGCACAATCGGAAGAGCAGCGTGAAGCTGCGGAGGAAGCGAGGAAAGATATTCAGAGGAGAGAAGGAGACATCCTTACCCATCTTACAGCCATGCAACGCTATGTCGCAAGCGACAACAGGAAGGTATTCTGCGAGAAGCATCTCATGAATCTTACAAACATGAGGACTGCTTCTGATGTGCGGACACAGTTGCGTAGGGCGTGTGTCGAGGCAAAACTCATCACCAAGGAAGCCATTGAGGAGTCGAAGTTGGACACCGAATTCGTGCCGATGGATCCTGAGTGCGCAGAGACACTGCTAAAATGCTTTCTCACGGCATTTGTGGCTAAGACTGCAGCGATGGATGGCGATGGAACATACAAAATGATTTACGGCAAACATAGAGTGGTTATCCACCCAAGCAGTGTCTTGCATGGTAAAAAGAAGGAGGGTATCATGTTCTTGGAGCATGTCTTTACGAATAAGAACTACGCCAAGAAGGTCAGCGGAGTGCAATTAGACTGGGTCTTTGAGACCATGGCCAATGGTGCGTGAACCTGATTCGAGCGTGGCATGGGAGAGAACAGGGCATAGCCGGTCTGTTTTTGGCGTCTGGAACATGGAGATACCTGTGCAGAAGCTGGAGTTACAAGGATGGAACGGTATGTGACCATCAGATTAGTATTGAAAGTGTCTACCATCCTGCGGATTTCCACTCCCGTCAATTTGAAATGGGCGGCGTACATGAGGCCGGTTACTCGACTTGAGGCTCATAATCATGCGACAGGCAACTAGTCGTAGAGCGGCTCAAAATCGCCTGCTTATCTGGCTCTATGCTTGCTGGTATCTAAGAACTTTTGCATTCCCTTCGATTCATAAATCGACTATACTCGCCCCCTAATTATGATGCCAACTGAACTGACATTCACCGACGTCCTTTCCTTCTCGCGCAACGGCGCTTGGACGTCTGTATGTGGCCCCCTTTTTATTTTGGTTGTTAACCTTCTTCAGAGTTCTTCAAGCCTTGTTCTCCTCAATCTTGAGCTCCTCGACCTGCTCAGCAACCTTTGCAACACCAACGTCGACCTCAGTCTTCGCCTCCTCAGTCTTAGCTGTGACGCTTCCATCTGACTGAGCAACAAGGCCCTTTCTCGCGGCAGCGGCAGCGGCACGCAGAGCTGGGTCTCCCTTGCCCTTCTTGACCTTAGTCTTGATCTTCTCCGATGCCTTCACAGGTGGGTAAGCAGCCGCCTCGATCTTCTGCCACTCCAGATCAGCCTCGAACTCCGCTCTAATCGGTGCCAAAAGCTGGTTGAGGGCAGCGGTCAATCCCTGCTTCAACAACTGTGGAGTCAGGACATCCGCCTCGTAATCCGCCTTTAATTTCTCAATATCGGTGTACACAACTGGCTCAGCTTCTCTTGGAGTAACCACGAAGTCGACTTTGCCATTCTTTAGTGCTTGGGCGCGGAAGATGACGTGCTCGACGAATGCGATGACACCGTTTCCGTCGATCTTCTTTGGTGTGCAGACAGCCTTCTTTAGCTTCTTCTCCACACTCTTCTCGCCCTCCAACAAATCGATCTTCGAATCAGGGTCCGACGAGGACATCTTTGCTGCCTCGCCCAACCCTGGAACCATAGTGTTCATCAAATGTGCGCGCACCTTGTATCCGATCTTTGGAAGGTTCTCGCGAGCGAAAGCGAAGATCTTGCGCTGGTCGACACCACCGAACTGTGCATCCACATCCAAGTACTCCTCGTCCAGCGCCTGCATAAGCGGGTAAATCAAGCCTCCCAAGGTTGGATCGTCGGTCTGCTTGACAACCTCTGCGCCTGCCTTCTGTGCGACGGAAATCCTGGTGATGCCCTCCAGCTTAAAGCGATCCATAGTGTAGTCCTTTCCAAACTGGTAGCTGCTTCCCATCACAAACTTCAGCTTCGAGATATCAACACTGACTGCGCGCAGCAATGCCTTGATGAGGCGCTCGTAGTACTTTGCTCTGAACTCAACCAACTCGAGTGGTGCCTTCATGTTATCGAGGTAGCCGTGAATATCGGCAAGCAGGACCTTGACTTGGCATCCTGCGTGCAGGAGCTCGGCGATCTTAACGATTGGGACGAAGTAGCCGCAGTGTGGACGGCCGGTAGTTGCAGTTCCCCAGTAAACCTTCAAAGAGCGTTTTTGGTTGAGAATAACATCGTCGATAACTTCTGCGCCGAGGACCTCTGCGAGGTTGGCCTTGATGAGCGCAATGGACTCCTCTGGAGACATCTGTGCGTCGGACATGGTTTCGCTTTCGTTGGACATATTATTGAGAGTGATGATTATATGCGATCGGCTCAGTCCAGTTGTGACCGCAAAAGGGGTATAGTTATTGAACGTGCTTTTGAGAATGGCACCCAACAAGGCTTCAATGTTTTGACTCAGTCGCCGTGCGTGGTGGGACATTGCATCACGTGTTTGGCGGGGTAGCATGGCGGCAGCCTTGCTGAGGTAAGTCCTGTTTGATGGAATGGCTTTTGCTTGGAGTGTTTTAACTGGTTGGATGCCAAGGTGTCACTTTAGCCCAAGAACGACGCGGGTTACGTGTGCTCGGTGGTCTGAAACTAAATAGAGCTTCAGCCCAGCTAGATGAGTTTGCGACAACGACCATAATTAATTTCAAGTCACAATAATCAGTCGAATCAAACACACTTCATACAAAAATTGCCTTCTCACATCAGAGGAAAGCCTAAAGATGGAAGCACAACAACCGGACCCTCAGGCCGGAGATTTGAGCTGGAAGCTGAGCAGTCACCCAATAACTCTGCTATGGTTTCTCGGACTTAGAATTGGTAGGCATACAATTTATATCTGTGATTCCAGTGGACCATTACGTTGGCGAGCTTCCGCTGATAATCATTTTTAGCCGGACCAGCAATGTACCTCATCGGCATCTACATAGTGAACAACTTCGTCCTCGACTTCATCATCATCATCCTTCTACTGGCCGCCGACTTTTACTACCTCAAGAACATTGCTGGCCGTCGCCTAGTCGGTCTGCGCTGGTGGAACGAGGTGGATACACAAACCGGGGACTCGCAATGGGTCTTTGAGTCCTCCGACCCAGCAGTGAAGGTTATCAACCCCACAGACAGCAGGTTCTTTTGGTTGGCGATGTATACGCAGCCATTGTTGTGGATTGCATTGGGTATCGTGGCCGTGGTTACGTTCAAGTTTATTTGGTTGACGCTTGTTGGTAAGTGGAGATGCGAGAGCTGTTACCATTGAGGAACAAAGCTAACACATTGGGTAGTCATCGCGCTCGTACTTACGATTACCAACACACTCGCTTTCTCGCGCTGCGATAAGTTTAGCCATGCTTCTGGCTTGGCTGGTAGTGCGCTGTATTCTGGAGGACTGGCTGGCAACATCGCAAGTGGAATGGTGAGCCGCTTGTTCAGTGGCCGTAACTGAAGTGGGACAGACACTATGTTGATGCCATAGGGTGTCTATATGTGTGTACGTTAGGAGTTAGGTGGTACATGGTTGGATGGGCTAGAGGCGTCCGGACAATGTGAGTCGTGTTTAGTAGGGGCTCCCAAGCGTAATCATAATAGCATTGCTTTCAAATAAAACCACTGCGCGTATCCTCAGTCACAAGTCGCCGCAGAGATCAGCAGTGCAGAATATCTCTCTCTCTTTATTCAAATTCTATCAGAAGTCTTAGGCATGCATTCTCGTGACCAAAGAGCAGCATTATTCCTCAATCTCGGGCCTGTCGGAATGCTCACGCTTTTTATCTTGTCAAATGCAGCATTGAATCATCGCTCCAAACGCCCGCTGAAAACAAAATGAGGGACTCCAACCAGTGGACTTAGGCGGAGATGTTGAAGCTCTTCTTCACTGCGTTTCCAAATCTCTCGATGGCCTCAACCATCTTGTCAGAGGCGGCCGCCGCAAAAGTGACGCGGAAGAACAACTTTGTTGGGTCCGAGCTTCTGTCGCCCAAGAACCAGCTGCCCTTGGAGCACAGTGTTCCCTGCTCAATAGACTCGAGGAAAATTTCATCCTCAAGCTCGAGAATGGACTTCTGGCCAGCATGGGGGTGCTTCGAGTGGTCAAGTCCCAACCACAAGAACATGCCAGCGGCTGGTGGAGTCCAGCTGACGATCTCATGTGGGAGGTACTTCTCGCAAGCTCCAAGGATAACATCACGGCGCTTGGTGTACTCCTCGCGGATGTGCATCAACCAACCGAGATAGCCCTCGTGGCCCCAGGTCTCATCGAGAAGCTTGTAGAGAAGCAGTTGGGAGATACCAGATGGGTTCTGGACGGAGACTTCGTTGTGGCGGTTGTAGCGCTCAACGATCTGCTGGGAGGCGGTAATCCAACCGCAACGGGTTCCTGGAGCAATGACCTTGGAGAAAGAGTCGAGGCGCATGACACGACCGTCAACATCCATGCTCAACAGGGTTGGAACAAGCTGCTTCAAGAACTCGGCGCTGTTCTTTGGCTGCACAGCTTGAGCAGAGCCAGGCTTGTATGGCGCCATCTGCAAGAAGTAATATGGCTCATCCTCGACGATGTAAACGTCGTGCTTCTGGCAGACCTTGTAAAGGTCCTTGCGACGTTGGGCCCCCTGGGTGGCACCAGATGGGTTTTGGCCAGTTGGAACAGTGTACAAAAGGTGTGGCTTGCGAGCACCACGAGCGTTGGTGTCCCATTCAGTCAAAACCTTGTCCATCTCCTCAGCGATAAGGCCCTCTTCGTCCATCTTGACCCCCAGGAATCTGCAGCCCAACGGCAAGGCGGTCTCGACAGCGGAGGAAAAGGTGTACTCCTCAGACAGAATGTAGTCGCCACGCTCGCAGAACATTCTGAACGCCTGCTCGAGAGCATTTGTGCTTCCGACGGTCAAGTTGCACTGCCAATCCTTGTATGGTGGGTTGCAGACAATCTCGGTGTGCTCGACGACGAAACGCAGCAACTGAGCGGAACCTGTGCCTTGTCCGTAGTTCAATGCAATCGATAAGTCGTAGATGCCGCGGCCCTCAGAGACATCGTACTTCCCGGTGTGCACGACGGTGCCGTGCTCCTTGGTCTCGACCTCAGAGAACTTTCCAACGACAGGAACGGTCATGGAGATGTCCTGGAAAGGGAAGTACTCAGCACATGGCAGTCCACCTCCAAGGGATATCATGCCTGGCATGCTCAGGTACTTGGCAGCTCCCTTAAGAGACGACAGTCCACGAGACTGGGACTCGACGGACAGAAGGTCTTCCATGAGTCAGTACATTTTTTTTGTGTAGTTCATTCTTTTGTGACTCACGGTCGAAGCGCTTTGCTGCCTTTCCGTGTCCCTACTCTACTTAGTATGAGGTAATACGGATATATGTGTTGGTTAAGAGCTTACCTTGATCTTGAACAAATCCGAGCTGGTCCAGGCCGCGACACCAGCGACAAGCTTCGACTCCTTAGCTCTCTTAGCCGAAACATCGTTGATAGTCAATGGATCTGGAAGAACCAAGGACTGGGTGTCGGTGAGAGACTCGACGTCGAGAGAGTGTGGAGCCATTTTGGATTACGTATTTACTGTAGGAATGAAGGAGTTGACGTCGAGGAGAAAAGATGCCGTTGTAGTAGAGTTAAATGTTGTTGACGGAGGATAACCGGAGGGGTGACGCAACATTCGTTATCTAATCGCCAGGCACCTTGCTAGGTCATGCGTCACTAGTTCCAGATCCACCCATCCACCCCACCATCGAACAGATCCAGCTGTATGGATTCTTTTCTTCGCCTGTGCAACGTGAATCAATATTGATGGATTGCTGAGAAACGCATATTGTTAGCCGACTAGAAAAGGACGATGCATTCTCATCATACAATATGGCGCAAACTTCTTGTTTATACAGCGAAAAATGGAAGGAAATGCTGCTCTGACCCCGCCTTTGAGAGGCTGATGGCAACGTGGTGGTTTTAGGAAGGAGTTACATAAGTTGGCGGATAACCAGGGTTATACTCGGTAGGAGACCACGCTTTCCGCGAAAGAGACGGTCATGCGCATTTGTTATTCATTGTATCAAAGTATATATGAGATTATCGGGCAAACTCGTGCTAATTGGTTGCCAGCTCGTACAAGGTCAGCATCTTGCAGATGCGTTCGCGCAAAAAAATACTCGTATGCCACCATCGTCTGATTACCTTGAAGAGTCGACGCCCGCACGCCCACGCCGACGACAATGACGGCGCCAAATGGCTTGTCAAACTCCGACCCCAAGTGGCATGTGTCCTGGCAGCCTGCCCGCGCTATACCAAGCGTGGCTCACGAATCCTTTGGCACCTTCCTCCCCCTCGGCTGTGCCTAGTGAGCACGTAATGGCTGCGCCAAATTGCAACTGTCACATCACACAGCGCAGTACATTTTGTCACAACAAGTATGGAGCTGCATAGCAGCGTTGACATTGATGCGGGCTTCGATGGTTGAACGATTTCTATATAGTGTGCCGGTTCTCCTTTCGTTTTACTCTCCATCAAACTCCTCATTATAACTATACCTTCCCCTTATATACCCGCGACTTCACAATGGCATCCTCCGCAGTTGAGGCTCGCCCAGTGGCAGTCGCACCACCACAATCCAAGAAACCAGTTGACACCTCCATCTTCCACGACGGCATCAAGACCTCCGGGCAGCACCCACCACTTTACGACCTCCGCCCATATTCCGAGTTCCCAAAAGTCTGCTCCGGCCCCGCTCTCTGGACCGCGTCCGACTACGCCAACAGCCCAGAGAAGTGGGTTCACAGACTCAGCGAGGAGGAGGTTGAGGAGCTTGGTTCTGTTGCCGATAAGTACATCGCTGATGGCCTGCCATTGACTGGCGTCTCCAAGGGCACCTTTGTTCTTAAAAAGCTGGGCACGGTCTTGGGTGATATCAAGCACGACCTTCTTGAGGGCAACGGCTTCATCTTGTTGAAGGGCATCCCAGTCGACGCCTGGGGACTCCAGAAGTGCGCTACCGCATATATGGGTCTGGGTACCTATCTCGGATACTTCCTCTCACAGAACTCCCGTGGCCATGTCCTCGGCCACGTCAAGGATGTCGGTGACGACCCAACCCAAATCGATAAGGTCCGCATCTACCGCACGAACGCCCGCCAGTTCTTCCACGTCGATGATTGCGATATCGTTGGTCTCCTCTGCATTGCACGTGCACTTGAGGGCGGAGAGTCCGATCTCTGCTCTACTCAGGAGGTTTGGAACACCCTCCAGGCCAAGCGTCCAGACGTTGCAGAAACCTTGACCAAGCCAATCTGGCACTTCGACCGCAAGGGCGAGACTTCGGTCGGCGAGGAGGAGTACATCCGCACCTCGGTGTTTTACATGGAGAAGGGCGACAATGCTCGTGTCTTCGCCAGGTGGGATCCATATTTCGTCAGGTCCCTCGACCGCTTCTCATCTACCGGCGAGATCCCACCTTTATCTGCCGAGCAGGTGGAGGCACTCAAGGTCCTTGAGGAGACTTGCCACAAGTTGAGACTCCACATGGTGCTTGAGGTTGGCGATATCCAGTTCTTGCATTCTGGTCCACACGTCTTCCACGCCCGTACCGCGTATGTTGACCACCTCCCACCTAACTCACCGAGACACCTGATGAGACTGTGGTTGGCTGTTCCCGAATCAGAAGGAGGATGGAAGTTGCCCTTCCGTGATTCGGATAAGAAGAAGCGTGGGGGTCTCCAGGTCAATGATACTCCGCCAGTGTGCCCATTGGACGCCGAGTAAGGATAAATGGAAAAAGAAACACAAAAGGGAAACGGGTATCCTTGTATCTAAATTTGCATTTTACCGCAAAACACGATTGATGATCACACTATAACACCATCTTCTATGTCAACTGCCTCGCGAGAGCTCAAGGAGAGGTTCTCGTCGAAGAGAGCGAAGCTCGTCGCAAACCAAGGGAAATGAACCACTTAAGATATAATTGTCAAGATGCAAGCCTTTATTCAGATGCAGTGGTATACTCCAAGTGTCAAGATATCCGCCTTGAACGCCATCCCCCACACAACGCCTGCAAATGAAATGCTCTATATGCCGTCGCTCACCAACCAAACTTTCGTTTTGAACTCCTCAGAACCGTAACGACCACTTGTCCTCAATCTCACCCCTCTTAAGTTGTCATCATGTTCAAGTTGTGCCTGAATCTCAGACACTTCGCTTTCAACACCTTGACACTCTCCAAGAACAACTGATCCGAATCCCATTGACCAGTCGACTCAATGCTGTAAATGAAGTGGTCTCTTATCCTTCCAAGCTTAACCTTGTCCTTGAATTCCGCATGCCTTAAACACTCACGCGACACTGTGTCCTTCATGGCATCCAGAACGACGGCCTTCATCTCGCCCTCATGCCCCTCGTACCCACTGCCCTTCTTCTTGGCCTCGGCCGTGGTGATCTTCTCCAATCCGATAACACCGCGTGGGAAGCATCTAGCGAACTTGTCGGCATCACCACCGATGATTGGGGCGAGGATCTTAATAGTTGGAAGGAGGCGGTAAGAGGCGGTAGCGACCGGAGAGAACTTGGCGTGATCTGCTCCAATACCCTTGATGGCATGCATCTCCAAATCGATAGCCTGCTCCGGACGAAGCTTCGCGACCAAGATTTCTGGGTTGGTAGGACGAATAATGTCCTCGCCGGCGAACCAGTCTACTTGCTGTCCCGATGGGTGGTAAACGATATCGCTTGCATGAACGGAGGCGTTGACGTATTTTTTATATGGGTCTGTTTCGTTTGGTGCTGCATCCGAGTTGAACTTGCACTCGATCTTGAGGGACAAGACGACGGTGTTGTAGTCGAAGCTTCCGCCGTCCGGGATTCCGTTTTCCTCATCACCTTTTTGAAACCACTTCAGCTTGTTGAGGAGACCGTCTTTGCCGCCGGTCAATGGAATCAGACCGAGTCTGTGGGCGAGAACTTCGTCTTGGATTACGGAGGTGTTGTTGTTGATGAAGACGTGCTCGATGGCCAGGGTTGGGATCTCAGCGATGAGAATGCGACGGAATGCATTTGCGACGGAGGCATCAACGCCGATAAGAGAGAAGGAGGCATCGAGAGCCCGATTGTGGTGGAACTTGATTTTAAGTTGGTTGCGGAGCTCGTCGAGGTTCCAAGCGTTGTCTTCACCAGAGTAGTGGCCTGGGAAGTCGGTGGAGGTCACATCGTCGACGGTCTCAAGGTTAATGCCGACAACCTGGGCAAATGGTTAGTTCTGAAGTTTTTTGAAATTGGAGCATAAAGGATACCTTGCGGCGATCCAGCTCCTCCTGCGATGGCTTATATGGAACCATTTTTAGAATAGTTACTTGAGTTTGACGCCGGGTGCCTGTCGCGTCTATCACTATCAAAAGTAAAATATTTTGAGAGGTTGCGGCACTTGCCGCCTGGGCACCCCTGCTTAGCCGCCACCCAATCACAGCTCTCTCAAATTCGGGACCAATCGACCTCAAGCCAGACATCATAGACGTCCTAGATGCGGCAAAAGATACATTCCGACCACCTCCAATCCCACTACCACATATCGAGGAGTGCGCCCGTTGAGGAGAATCGAACATAATGGCATCCTCCCTGTACAGGCTCGCCGGCCAGAGCGCCAAGCGCATGTGCTTGCGCCAGTCCGCACCCTCAAAATTCGCCACCCAAGCGGCAACACGCGCCTTTAAGAGCATCGCGGCGCGCAGAGCTGAACCACAAGCATACGAGGGCACTCGCCTTGTGCCAGTCGATGAGCACTTCGGGCAGCCACGAAACAACGCTGAGTTCCAGGATGCCGTCGATATTACACCACAGGCAACCGGAGAGGACGGAGAGGGCGTAGCAAACCGCAAGATCAGACATTATACAGTCAACTTCGGACCCCAACATCCAGCCGCCCACGGTGTGTTGCGTCTGATTTTGGAGTTGAACGGAGAAGAGATCGTGCGCTCAGATCCACACGTCGGATTGTTGCACAGAGGAACTGAGAAGTTGATCGAGTACAAGACATACTTGCAGGCGCTGCCATACTTCGACAGATTGGACTACGTCTCCATGATGACTAACGAGCAGTGTTTCTCCTTGGCCGTCGAGAAGTTGTTGAACATTGAGATTCCAGAGCGTGCTAAGTGGATCAGAACGCTGTTCGCTGAGATTACCCGTATCTTGAACCATCTTATGTCCATTTTGTCCCACGCTATGGATGTTGGTGCTCTTACTCCTTTCTTGTGGGGTTTCGAGGAGCGTGAGAAGCTTATGGTAAACCTTCTTCACCACTGAGGCGCACAGTATACAAAGCAGCGATTCTAACATCTACCACAGGAGTTCTACGAGCGTGTCTCCGGAGCCCGTCTTCACGCCGCATACGTCAGACCTGGTGGAGTTCACCAGGACATCCCAATCGGTCTCTTGGATGATATCTATCAGTGGGCCACTCAGTTTGGTGACCGCATCGACGAGACTGAGGAGCTCTTGACCGACAACAGAATCTGGATCGGACGTACCAAGGGCATCGGTCAGGTTTCCGCCGCCGACGCACTCAACCTCTCCTTCACCGGTGTTATGTTGAGAGGTTCTGGTGTCCCATGGGATGTCCGCAAATCTCAGCCATACGAGGCATACGACCAGGTCGAGTTCGACGTTCCGGTCGGTGTCAACGGTGACTGCTACGACCGTTACTTGTGTCGCATGGAGGAGTTCCGTCAGTCCCTCCGCATCATCCATCAGTGTCTCAACAAGATGCCAGCTGGCCCAATCCGTGTTGAGGACTACAAGATCTCCCCACCACCAAGAGCTGCCATGAAGGAGAACATGGAGGCGCTTATCCACCACTTCTTGCTCTTCACCAAGGGTTACTCTGTCCCACCAGGAGAGACCTACTCTGCTATTGAGGCACCAAAGGGAGAGATGGGTGTTTTCCTTGTTTCTGACGGATCTGAGAGACCATACAGATGTAAGATCCGCGCACCAGGTTTCGCTCACTTGGGTGGTTTCGATCAGATCTCGAGAGGTCATTTGTTGCCTGATGCCGTTGCCATTATCGGTACTATGGATTTGGTGTTCGGAGAGGTTGATCGTTAAGGGGTTGGGCAGTTTCTATAGATGGAAAATGCACGGTCTGGAGGCCAACGATGCACTCCCGACTCGTACAACCAGAATGATTAGTGGGCCAGTTTGGCAATGTATATATCTGGAGCGTCGGCGAACATCAGTTTCATTCAATATCATGTCATGGATTGTCTCGTAGAGTGTAAAGAATGGAGAAGTGATGCCAAAACAGAATGCTAGTTGTTCGCTGCTCGCCGTGCTATGCTAATGCCCATATCATAATTCATGCCCCACTTTCGCCTTTATTGTCCCAAGGGCGTCTCTGCGAAGGTAATGATCCTATGAACCCGTGAAGTTCACCCTGAACCTGAAAGTCACAGAGGCAAATGCGCGGTCGGTCACTGCGATCTCCTCGCCATCTTGTATAAGATCACTCAGTTCCTTCGCCAGGTTCGGTCTCGTCTGCTCTTCCAAACTAGCCGGGGAGCGCATATAAATAGTTTGCCCCTCCGCTCTCACAGACGGCGTCTTGAGCTGCTGCGTCTCGCCAAGCATATCGATCACGTCCTGAACAGTTGCGTTCTTTCCCACCGCCAAATTTCTAGCCATATTGCCACAGACTGGGCAATCTTCCTTCTGCTCAATGGCAAAGGTATTGGTATACACCCCATCGTTCCCTGAATACGCCATATAGCTCTCACCGAAACCTTCAGACATAGCCATGCATGGCCCAGATGTTGTGGCCATCTTAAGAGCTTCATTGCAGCAGGCTGCGGCGACGATTGCATTGGTAGAGGCGATCGCCGGAATGATGTTCTTGACTGTACCTTGCGTCTTGAAGTAGGTTACACCTTCGATGTTGAATTCCTTGGCGCGTTCTAAAGCCTTTATATACAGCCAGGTGATGTGCTCTGGGTTGTCGTTATCGAGTGCTGGGAAAGGCTTCTCGGCTTCCCAGGCAATGATATGCGCCCATTCAATGCAGTGTTCTGGCTGTCTCGGAATACTCGCCAGTGTACACAATGGCACGGCAGCACGAGGAGCATGCATATCGAGCTGGCATTCGATACAACTCGTCATCATTGGAACAATCACCCTCGCTTGCCCTTTCAGTCCTTCGGTTCCACCATCGATGAGAGGTTTCATGCTATCAGGGTTCTCGGGATCAAAAAGGTCGAAGATTTTAGCATTGATCCATCTGCGTGCTTCGATGGAGTCGAGACCGCAAACGATCAAGGCGAACTGCATGTAGAAATCGTCGTCCTTGTCTTGGATGGCACAGTTGTGAGGCGTGATGGTGACGCCTTTTACACGCGTCATGACGAAGCGTGCTGCTACTTCGGCTTTGGAGCTACCTACATCGGAGTGGCGGAAGAGAAATTGGCGGTTGAGGTTGGATACGTCGATTGTGTCTGCATAGGTGTTAGATTGGCAGAGGATGGGGGTGAAGGTCATGTACCCATATCAATCACATGGATTTGACTGAAACCTGAAAGGGCGAGATCCTTCAGTATCTCGCATCCTAAGCCACCAGCACCGCTAGACTAATAAGAAAATATGGCGCTAAGGCGAGTTGTACAATGCTTACATTACTCTGCGAACTGGTCAGCATGCTTCGAAATTGAGAGTCTTGGAAAACTCACAAAATCTTCATCGTTTCTTGCGCACTAACGGTCTCATCCGCGTCAAAGTCCTCTCCGGTTTCCATGTATGGTCCTTGCTGTTTGCGAATGGCATCCAGGTAATGCCTAATGAGTATTAGTATTCAAAGTGAAATTGTCAGACAGCAGGGTAGCTCACCAACGGCCTTCTCTTTGGGTCATGGAAACGTTGCTGGCACTAACGCCACTGCTAATAAACAATTCTTCAGCTGCGGCCATCTTAAAATTGATATATGCAGAACTTGGATGAGTATGAAAGAGAGAAAGTAAAGATGCGGAAACGTGATGAGGGTGTTGCTGGCCACGGTGGTTGCAGACGATAAGAGCTCGGCAGGCGCTATCGCGAAGGGGATGTCTACCTAGGTTTCGGCGTATGTAGTGTTGTGTCCGTTTGAAGGTTGCGTCAAAAGATATTCTTCTAGCTACACTAACCTACCACAATATACTTCACAACGCCTTCACTACGTAGAACGTTGATTTCGGACGACGCAAGGTTGTTTCTTGCCCGTTGAAGAGACGCGGAGTGCTAATTCTGTTTAGGTTGTCCGCCAAAACGTGATCCCAGCTATCTCAACATCGCCCACGACGCGTCACAATTAATGCCAACAATATAAACGATGGACGATCTCCTAAGGCCCGTAAGCACGGTCTTCAAGATCAGGGACGAAACTCACATCGAAGAAGAAATCTATATCACGGAAGCTGCCGCACCTCTTCGATCAACTACCAAAGCACAAAGCTCCGGTGTAGTCCCGAATTCGCCAGAGGATGCCCTGGAAATCCTGAAGAATGAACCAGATTTCGAATCGTTCGTCAACGTGCTCAAGTTCTTGGCCGATAAGGAAGCAAGGCGCCAGGAGTTTCTAGTACAACCAAGCCCGATATTGTCTCAGCTGGTAAATGTGTTTGTTTGCGATGTTATTCCGAACTACTGGGCCATATTGTCCGAAACGAAGAGCCAGAAGAAAGGGTTTCAACATGAGCAAGAGAGGGACAACCTTCTGCTAGTGCTGAGAAGTGTCACTGGTCACAATGCACTCGTGACACGCTTGAAAGCTGTCATTAAAGAAGCCACAGCCAGTAAAAAGCAGAAGAACTCAAGTCCTACACTGCTACTTAAGGACTACTTGGAGATATTAACAGCTGTGTTGGAAGACCCATTAGCTATATTGGATCTCTACCAAGGTTCACAAAGTACTCCTAATCAGGGACAAGCAATTTGGCAAGAGATTACAAGGTTACTCGCTGGAGGTCCAATGCTCAATACGGCCGCCGAGGCATACAGTGTCTTCAAAGAGTCAAGTAACAGCATGGAGTGTGGCTTCTGGATAGCAGATGGTCTTGCGTATAGTCGCTGGATAGGCAAGGCTTTGTGCCAATGGATTGGGCACATTCTTGAAAATGAAGGTAAACAGAAAGGAGATCCGTGGGGCGCGTTATGTACCTTCATGCAGAAGGCTATGCGGCTTGGTCATCCGGGTATGCGATAATCCACTTACATGCCCTATAATTCAGTGCTAAGCCTTACTAGATGTGATCTTGGAGGCGTTCATCGAATTGGAGCTCGAGACCAGAAGCACTGGAAAGAGCAGAAGGCCTCTCGAGCAGGTGATTCTCAGCTCAGGTGGGAGGGAGAAGAAGGCCATTATTCACAGCACTATAAAGCTCTTAGGCAAGCGCTATCTATCGAAAGAGCCGTCTTACGACGCCCCAGAGTGGTGGAAAGAAGACGCTAGTGCTATCTCTGCTGTTGCAGCTTTCTTGGCACATTTATTCAATGACTGGGGCATAATCGACTCCTGGTTGACAAGCCTTTCAGGAGCAGGCGTTGGCGAGCCTGTAGGCATTCGCCGCGCAGTTGTGGCTGTAGCCACGACGGACGGAAAGAGCAACATTGAAACAGTGCTTGAAGATTGCTTGAAGCTATTTGGAGATTCGCTTTATATCAGGCATACGCCCACCTTACAACAGGATGGTGAGTTTGGTGTTGGAAATTGTATGCGGACGACGCTAATAAGGTGTAGCTCATGCCCAGGTACTGCTCCTAGCAGTAGGATGTGTGCACCGGATGAGCCCTCGCAAGCTGAAAATGCTTTCAAGGTCGGGTTTGTATCTTAATGTTGTCTCTAATCGTCTTGCTTCGTCGTCGAGCAGAGCACGCTGGCTAGGTATGGTCGTTGGCGAGGTCATCTCCCGTCTGGTCGACACAGCAGAGGCAAAGCCAATGAACTTCGCAATGGAAGAACTTCAAACTGCGGAGGCGAAGTGGTACAAGAGTTTGGTAGATGTACAAGACACCATCGGAGAGTCCCTTAAAGCACTTCGTAAGCCGGTCTCCGCAGAAGCTGCTGCAGACGTGATCGACTTTCAGCCAAACACAAAAACGACTACCAAAGTCAAGAAGCCAACACCAACGCCAAACCATACTTCCGAGATAATGTCCATAGAAGAAATCGAAACCGACGAGGAAGAAGGTGAGGACCTCATCCCATACGGAAAGCCGGACTCCGACGCCGAAGACTCAGACGACGATCCAACTTTGATAACCAGAGGCAAGCCAACAGCACCAGTCTATATTCGCGACCTTATCTCCTACTTCAGAGACTTCGAGAATTACGATAAGCAGAAGCTCGCCCTCGCCACCGCTCCCTCTTTGATCAGGCGCAAAGCCAATTTCGGTACAGAGGTCAAAGATCATGTGGAGGAACTTGCAGCTATCTTGATGGGGCTGCAGGATAAGTATGATATCGATAACTTCAACGAACTGCGTATGCAGTCCATGATCGCCGTTCTGCTGTCCGATCCTGAGAGGATGGGTAAATGGTACTCCAAGACATTCTTCGATGGTGATTACTCTGTATCTCAGAGAGCCTCGGTTTTGTCTACCATCACAATGGCGGGGCGCGAGCTGGGCGGTTATGCCCAAGAGGATAAGAGTCTGACAGCTGCACCTGCTGTTGGCTCGTATCAGTTTCCCTCAAAGCGTCTTCCGGATCGTCTTAATCAAACATGGGAACCGAGCTCATCGACGGGCGGCAGTGGCAGGATATCACGGCAACTAGAGCCCAACGCTGTCGACCTCCTGACCGAAGAGATGTCGAAAGCTATGATACAACCTCTGGCAGCCAATCTCGCCGACAACGCAACAGGACCAAATATCCTCAAGGTCCGCACCTTTTCCAGCCGCTTGGCTGTAGAGTCTCGCCGCTCGCGCCCTTCGGTTAACAACCTGTCTAAAATTGTGGCAGACTCGTTCTTTTTCCCGTTGACTGGCCGCTTCTTCGCGTACTTGAAAGCTTACGGTGGTAGGAATGTCGTGTTTGAGAGTTTCTTGCTGAGTAGTCTCCTCAAGACGTTGAGTCTGTTGTTGCATGCTTCGGGGCAGAATACTTTACAGCTTGCGCAGATGACGAGGGAGTATTGGGATCTCTTGTTGGCGGTGAGAGGTAATGCTGTTGGTGACAAGGTGGTCGGTGAGGCGGTGCTTTTCGGGTTCTTGTCAATCCTGGAGATCAACGAGGATAAGCGCCGCCTTGCTGAGCAGCATAGTAGAGAAATGCTTGAGACGCAGCGTTGGGTCGAGAATTACTTCACAACGTTGGGCGCGGGCAAAGAGGAGGAAGGGGGGCGGACACTGGCTGCTGGGGTTGTATACCGATTACGCGAGGTGATTGAAAAGTACCAAGCCCTCCTCATGGGAGACATGGCTAGCTATTGAGGCGCTTAAAGTGCCGCGTTGGTTGTAGCGGTCGGCCACGGTCCTGTCAACTCAGCCAAACCTCGCGATGTCGGCCATGGAGGACCCTTCAAATTCATTCACATACCACAACTGACGACCAATATACTCTCTACATTCACTGGTTCATTCATGGGACTTCCACGAAATTTTACACCATGCCTTTTACGTCGCGCAACAGGTTAACCGCCCGATAGAAGAACTCGCGCGTCCTCCGCCTCAAAGCGCGTATAAAGCACACAATATGCCTACATCTTTTGACGTGCAGCTCGCCGAGCTCCATGCTTCAGCCCAGGATGTCCTTGTCAGTGGCTCCATGAATCAAGCATGTCGCATGATTGCAGCAGAGCTCGAGCTCCTCAGCAGCGAACGTGGCGTAAGTTCTCCTGTCGCCTGTCCCCTTCATCTGTCTCTGCCGATTCTGGTTGGTAGAGCTCCAGTTACATATGTGGGAGCTATGCCTCCTTCTATGCTCATATAGCATCACTCGGCGTGATCGGACGAGTGATGAGTTTTGTGTACTTCGACTAATCAAGATCTAGATCTCGCCTCTTCGCCTGGCAGAAACTATTTGGGATTATGGAGAGGCTTTCCATAAGCGCGGACAGCGAATTGATCCAAAGGCGCCAGCAGCACTCCTTTTCGCAAAAAAGGAGTATATGAAATGGGCCATTTACTACCTTGAGCGCGCAAAGGCACATGCGGCCACCGCGATACCTGCGACGCCAGCCCTCGAAATTTCCGCAGTCACAGACCTTCGCCCGATTCGTGAGACAAGATCGACCACCATCAACAATCGCTCCGAGTCGCCCACCAGAAGAAGATCACGCCGTCAAGAGGCAGTTACAGTTGATACCACCGCCCACGATCGTCCAGCCAGCCGCGATTACAAAAACCAGTTCTACGGATCAAACCGATTGAGCTCGACATCGAGTCTCACCAGCAACACCACCTCATCCTCCATCAACACCGTCCGCGACAATGGCAGAAACCTCCGGACGTCTCATAATGACAACAACCTTCAGGCGCTGGCATTGGGCCGCAAAAATAGCGATGTCGGTACCTTGAGCAGTTATCATACTGCTAGCAGTCAGATTGTTGACACTGCCCCTCCTAGTGTCAGTAACGGGTTCTTTGGTGACAGCGAGACTACTCCTCATCGTGTCAAAGGACCACGCGATGCTGAGAGATCTCCACTGTCTCTACCATCGCGCACCCGCACCGTAAGCCAGTACCATGTTCCAGCCAGCAGAACCGAGGCACCAGTTGCTGTCGAGGAGACATCCGATACTGCCAACGTCGAGGCCTTGACTGTCGCTCGTGTCCGCGACGTAGCACGCGGCCGTCAAACACCTGGTAGTCCGGACAATGTTCTCTCTCAAATGAACGTGACAGCCAAAGACGCCCATCGCATTTCAGGCGCAGTCGCAGCCAAGTTTCCGGATCTCCGCATCGCGATGAGAGTTTATGACCCTCTGGTTTCTCTGGAGGCGGGTGTTTCCCATGTCGGCACCGCTGGGCGCTTCCCACCAGGAACTCCAAGTGCCAGAGGTCTTAGCATGGGTACCATTGTCATGTCTCCGGAGATGGGTGTTTCTGCTATGGACACTGTTGGGCGCTTGCATTTATCAGGGACTCCAAGTTCCAAAGCATTCAGCATTGGCACTCACCGATAAACTTCGCGGCGCGTTCCGTAGCCCAACTGCACCACCAACATTCGGCGCCGTTTCCAGTGCAGCTGCTGCTGTGGCATCTTCGGTTTATGAAGGCTCGCCATTCCGCAACAACAATGCTCCACCGTCCAGCCCAGTTAGGGGTAGAGCACGAGCAGGTACGGTTTACGAGCCAGCCGGCCTCCATCCATTTGTTGATGTCCCGGACCTTGGTCCTCTTGTCACCGACGAGCACGCCTATAGCACGGAGTCTCCGAAGGAGGAGTCCCCACAACTCCCGTCACATATCCGTCCAGCACCAGTTTCCGAGACCGAGTCGCCTGGAATCTCCCCTGTCATGGCGGATATCCCAAGCTCACCGCCACTTCGCCTCTCCGCGCCAGTGCGTCTCCGGACTACAGCTGCCGATGCGTTCACCCAGACTCCGAGACCAGTGGCCGCCAGACTGCCTTTCTTCCCGCGCCGCCGCCGTGTTCCAGCAAGATTCGATGACCGTCATGTTACTCTCTCCGGTCGTGATGGTAGACCCCAGCGCCGTGGTGTGAAACTCCCTGCCAGGACCGCGATTGAGGTCCTTGAGGACAAGATCGAAGCGAGTTTAATGCTCGCAAGACAGGATTATACCCGCGTAGGTCTGGCTTTGGCCGAGTTTGTTGGTGAATCCCTTGAGGAGGCCATTGAGCAGGCCAGAATGGGCGGTGAGAGGAAGGGTGGGAAGGCGAAGTAAAGGGCTTAGAACCATGAGAATGCCGGGACTATCGATGGGTATCGGTTCGTGAATGACTAAATTGGGCCTTGGGTCGGCGCTAGGGTTATAGGGGAGTTATGATAACGGGGACGTACATGGATTTTCACCATGAACGACACTACATTAAAAGGTTTTTTTTTGTGGCATCAAAGCTAAATGTATCACAGAAATTAGCATCGAAACAATAAATTCGCTTATATAAGCTTTGAAAAGGCCTCTAGCGCTTCAAGTGACGTCGAAACATAGTCTGTATAATGTGGTAGTCGATAAATAACTAAGTCCTCGCTAGCCTGCTTCATGCACTAGATTTGATCACATCACATTACAAATCAAATCACAGGGCAAGTGTGGTAACTGTAATTGTTACCGACGAAAATAGTCTCTGTATGCCATTGTTCTAAAACTAACGCTGTAGACTTTTCGGCCCCTCATGACCAGTTTCCTGACTCGGGCTCATCATCCATATACCTCCAAACTACCGTTCCCATTGTCGCTCATCCTTCCAGTCCATGCTCTCCATCACGTCTCCGAACTTGCAAAACAGGCGAAGTAAACGATACGCTTCAAGGATGGCGTCTATGTCTCATGCGAGTGAAATCAACGGTATCATTAAGCTGCTATGGGCGCAAACGCAAATATCATCCTAGAGTAGGTCGACGAGCGCTCTACAAATCGGCATCGTCCTCGTCTGGGAGTGGCATGTTGGCAGCATCGTCCATCTCCTGCTTGTACTTGTCGAGGAGGGCCTGGTCGACGGTGGTCTCTGGTGGGGCAAGGGCTGGGGCGGCGACGAACTCGAGGGCTGGGTTGCCGACGAGCTTGCGGGCCAACCACAAGAATGGCTTCTCGAAGTTGTAGTTGGACTTGGCGGAGATATCGTAGTACTGGAGGTTCTTCTTGCGGTGGAAGGTGATGGTCTTGGCCTTGACCTTGCGCTCCTTGACATCGACCTTGTTACCGCAGAGAACGATTGGGATGTTCTCGCAGACGCGGACCAAGTCACGGTGCCAGTTTGGAACGTTCTTATAGGTGATACGGGAGGTAACATCGAACATGATGATACCGCACTGGCCGTTGATGTAGTATCCATCACGGAGACCACCGAACTTCTCCTGTCCAGCGGTATCCCAGACATCGAATTGGAGCTGGCCCAAGTTCTATTCCGTTGTCAGTATGCCGTCTGATGTGTCTTATCGTGGCGATCGGCGCATCGGGTGTACATACGGTGGAGAATCCGAGAGGATGGACCTCAACACCAAGAGTGGCAATGTACTTCTTCTCGAACTCACCAGTCAAGTGGCGCTTGACGAAGGTAGTCTGTATTATGTTTGTTAGCTTATGGGGTCTTCATATTGTTTTGCTACACAAGTAGCACCTATTGCGGGGTATGGCAGCCTCATGTGATGAGGGGTAGATGTGCATTCCGGGTTGCTATGGCCGGGCAGGAAGCTATCGCGAGCTGATGTTGAACTGACCTTTCCAGTTCCTCCATCGCCGACAAGGACGAGCTTGAAGGTTGGGACCTCAGTGGTAGCCATGTTGTTTGTGTGATTGTTAAGGAAGGTGATGTAAACAAGAGATTGTCGATCTCTCAAAGTCTGCGGATGGAGCTGTCAGCGTCGTCGCGAGGTTGACGTAATATATCGAAGAAGTAATCGCTTGCTTCTGATGATCGGTTCGGTGTGTTGTGTACCTTTTATATCGTGATGTGGGGACGTGGAGGTGGTCTTGCAAGAGCCGGTTGTCAATGTTTTGCTGCGATACAGAGGAGAGGGCGGTGGAAAAGCTTAGCGAAAGATCGAACTGATGTAATTCCGGTCACATGACTCTGTCATTTCCCCAGAATAGCCGCCCTTTGAGTGACGCGACGACAACAAAGACAGCGCAACTTCACCTTTTATATGACAGATAAAGAATAAAATGAGACTTGACACGGCAACCTACTCTACTTCTAAGCAGATTATGCCGTACGAAATCAGAGCATATGCACTTCAGCCTCAACCTAATTTGCCGTTCCTGGCTACAAACGGAAACATAGCAGCCCGAAGCCATGTCTTACAGATCCGTTGGCCAGCCAATCTTGTGTGCCTTTACGACAACTGGAGCCACATAAACTTTATTCTGACAGCTCGAAGATCTAGGCATGGTTACCGGCCAGAGCTGAGTATTTTATTCAGCAACTAGCTAAGCTGCCTATTTTTTTCCACCAATGAAAGCAAAATTGCCACGACATTGCTCAACCTCATCAATCGTGCCTGCGCCTATCAAAACCGTCGGGATATAATACGACCTATCAGACCTCAACTCCTTTGCCTCCCGCTCCGAAATAGTGTACAAACAGCTGCTTGTCCTCCGACTCCATCTTGGCAAAGTTATGGCAAAATCTTCCTCACCGGAATAGGCTTGCACAGGAAATCTGGGAATCAGATTGGCACAACATGGCAACCCAACATTCCTCTTCCACCCCAATCCTTCCTCGGCACCAAAGTCAACTCAAGCTCTCTCGCGTCTGAGCCAAGTCCCCTCGACACCTTAACGACAACCTCCTGGGCCTCATTGCCCATTACACACTCCGCCACCTTCTTGAGTCCATCATGATTCCATCTATTCACATACCCAAACTCTCTAATTATGTCCTGTGGCCTCAAACCCGCCTGTTGTGCCGGACTATTCTCCACCACCGAATTCACCTTCGCGAACGGTGGCTCTAATCTGGCTGGTGCTGCAACAGTGTCGCGGTGTCCATTCACTCCATTTGTAACGCCGTTCGTGGCTGTCCCTGTTGATGGAGCTGCTCCGTTGGTTTCTGCAACCTGGTTCTTTTGAAGCCACTCAAAGTGCGCATGCACCGTCTTCTCAATCACAGCCATGAGCTCCTTGTAGTCATTGCGCAAATATATTATGCGTGTCCGAGTAGTTCTGATCTGTGCAACGTCAAGGTCGGCGCGTGGGAAGCCGTCTGAGGTGAGGAGAGAGGTGTTCATGTCGACTCCATGCTAACCGGTTTGTCAGTCGCGTTCTCATATTGCGCCACGAGATGGTTACAAGAAACAGGAGCTACTTACGCTTTGCAAAACAGCACCAAGAGCACGAAGCTCCGCCTCCATATTCCTCCTCTTCTCCTCCAACTGTGGAAGCGTTAAGCCGGCAGTTCTCAAGCCACCAGCTGGCAGCGATGTTGGTCCGCTGGACACGGTTGGGGCGTGCATGTTCTCCATCTTGGTTGTCTCTAATTCGCTCCCCTTATTTATTCCTAATTAGTTGATAGTGGTATTATAGTTCAAGCTACAATTTGCTCTAAAAAAAAAAGGAGTGGTGGAAGTGGTTTGGGAGATGTGTATGAGTTTGTTTGGACTTAGAGTTGTGAAGCTTAGGAGCTGAGCCTTGGGGGAACGCGGCTGGCGCTGCCTTGTGGCGGGGTAGTTCTTATCGTTATCTGTGCCATGACTGCCTCCCCTCTTTTTCCTTAAAACGCCATGTAAGCGCTTTCACTTTTAATAGAGGCCCGACTTCGTTGAGTGTAAAGGCCTTAACTGGAGACCGATTAACATCGCATGATAGCAAAAGGGGGGCCTACCATCTACCCACCTCAGCTAGAAATCCCAACTCGACAAAGAGAACAAGAACTTGATTACTATATACTAATTGAAACTTTAAACAGCTAACAGTTTACCATCTATCAGAATATCATCTGCCACCGGCGCACACAATTTAGGGATGGGTGGCGATGGCTCTTCTAAACTCGGAGTTTCTTTCCCCACAACTGGCAGCAACAAGTCATTGTCTAAATTGGCTTTTGATTATGCTAACCGTTTAGCCCGCACAAAAATATAAAATAGGAATGATCGCTATTTGGTGCGGCGCGACTAATAAGAGATGGCAGTTTAGAAAACCAGTCGCGATAGGTGGCAGTTCGGTAATTTTCCGTAAATTTAATGCCTCATTTTCCAATAATATGTTCTACCTGTGGTTAGTGGCAGTATACATAACATAAGTCTTGTTCTCCGTCGTCGTTATTTCCCTGCTGCAAGAGAGCATAACAGACACTCAGCAATTTGACGCCGATTTCTGTGTGATCTGCTTGACCGGGCGTTGATGCAATATGATTCACGACGGGCTGTTTAAGTGTGGTAAGCCTCATTTCCAACGCCGGTCTTGTTGCCATCAGAAGGCCATGCTTCACACCGCCAACATAGCGGCTCAAGTCAATTGCCGAGCGGCGTTTAATAAGGAAGGATCTGCCACGAAGCTATACGTTCTCCCTGAGAGTTCTAAAACGCTCGGGTTGTTCAACCTTGCAGCTTAGTGTGACAGGCTCCATACGGAGCTTAATATTTCGAATGAAGGTCCGTGCTTGTATAATCCTACGGTTGCGTTCAAAATGAAGAGATTAATTTAGGCATCTGATCCTTCGGCAGTCCATTGATCCAAAGACAGAAAGCAACAGCATTCAATCTCTTCTCGCGCCAAACGATATTACGAAATGGTATCAGCGGTAACAGCAGAAACAAACCCTCGCCCTCGTTCCATCCATCCCTTGTTCTTAACTCTCCACCAGTAATTCTCGCGTCATGACCGTGCCATACTGCATTCACTCCACAGTCTTCCCCTCAGCGTGCACAGCCTTCTTCTCCTTCCTCCCAAAAAGCTTATCTTTCAACTTATCCGCCAACCCCTGCGGGTGCCCCTTCTTCTCCCCGTTGTGACCATGTACCACATTGCCCTGGCCCCCTCTCCCAATATGATGATCAGTCGCATCCTCTGGGCGCGTAGCCAGCTCCGGCACAACTTCAGCGTCGTTGCGCTTGGTCTGTTTTCTCTTCTGGTCAGGGGAAGTTGAGAGGATGTTGGCGACGCCGCCGCGACCCGAGCTGTAGGGGCCGTCGCCGTGGGGTCCGTTGGTGCCGACGCGGACGATTTCGCCGTCTGTGTATCTGGTAGAGTGCGTTAGTATCATGACTATCTCCGAGCTATAGCAACAAGCGGCGCTGCATGGTGCTGTTTGGTTGGTCTCTTACTCAGTGTCGTCTTGGCGAATGTTGCCAGCTCCTGTTAACCGGTCAGCGACCTGACAAAAGACCGGAGCCTGAAGCCAGGCATACCTCCACGACCATGGCTGACGCCCTCCATCGAGCTACGTGATACTTCCGATGGCGACATAAGTATCTACTTGGTTGTGATGTGCTAGTGGTGGTCTCGCTCAAAGCGCAGTAAGAAGTGAGAGGAGTGAGATGAAGTGAGAGAAAAGGCTACAGAATATGGAGAAACGTGGGAATACAGTGCTGACAGCAGCTGATATGTACGACAATGGGAAGTGCACTCTTCTCGTCCTAGACCAAGGGCCACAGGCACGATTAAGATGAAGACTACCGATTTCACACGCGGAGTGAAGGCCGGCGTGGGGATGAGCCGTTATCTCTTGACCTGTCGTCTCGAATTGGCCATAGATAAGGACGAGACTGAATCGGGCGTCCAAGAATGAAGGTCTCCCTTGTCCAAAAGCACTTTCACTTCATTTGAGTGTCTTCGGTCTCAATAATTGAATAGGCAGGACCCCGCGGCAGCGTGGCAGGCTTCATCCGTGAGCGTGAGTATACATTGTCATTGAGTATGCTACTCTTCGGCCATGGGAAAGACGTCAGTTCTTGATGAAGCGTAGATAAGGACATGTTGCCAAGATGCCGCCAAGATCTGTACCTCGGGCGTCCCGCGACCTCAGGAAGCGCCCACACAATTGGCCTCATAAGGCGGTCAATGAAGACGTGGGCGCCGCCTTCGCTCAGTTGGATGGCAGAAACATGTGAATTAGATCCCCAGATAAGATCAAGCTCGATGAGGAGTGAATGATCCTAGCTATTTCAGCTCCATCGGAGTGACCACTCTTGTATTCTTCGAATCACCACGAAAAAGACACCATCTTGCCATCTTGCCCGCATGGCCCTTCTCGTCTCTGAGCCCGATCATGACAACTGCTCATATGCTAATGCGCCTTTCGCCATGCTGATTCCGCTGTCTAGATCGAAGAATTCATGCCATGCTTTTGGAATCATTGCCCCTGGTGCGCTCATCGGAAACTCCCTGGCTTTCCAACCGGTTGGTTGTGCTTGACTTGTCCTCCGTAAATTCCTCAACACTGGATTAAAAACCCTCGTCGCAAGAGCCATTCAAGCAGGTCTCCTCCTCGCGAACTCCTCAAGATCCTGCACTGTCGCAACTCCCAGAACAAATCTCCTCGACAGATCCGTAACCACAGCAAACTCCTGCGGCCCATTCGCCTCAGACCCCTTCATGAAGAACTCCTCAAGCTCCTCCAAGGACGTGTCCATAGTGATGACCTTATAGCTGCCCTTCTTCCTCCTAAACTTCACCATGGCCTCGCTGACAGGATCATCCTCCTTGGCCTTGCCCTCCTTCAATAACTCCTTGAGCCCAGGTATGGAGAGGTAGCCGATCAAGGCGCGCGTGTCCTTGGAGACAACGGTGAGGTGTGTGTAATCGCGCTCAAACGCGGCGAGGAGGGCGTAGGAGGTTGGGTCGGATGGGTTGACGCTGAGAGCGGAGGGAGGATCGAGGTCTTCTACTGTGGCCTTGGTCGATGTGTCAGTAACTATCGAGAACACCAGGCCTGTTTCCTTTGGCCAGGAACGGATGGAAACACTTACTCCACGGTATTTATTGGCCCATTTCGAGTGGAACTCGTTCATTGCACTCTCGTCTGCCATGGTATCTACCTTGGACATGCTGTGGTGTTGTCTCGAGAATTACTGTTTCTGGTGGTGAGGTCCTTGGTGGATGAGTACCGCGGGCATAGCGGGGTGATGGCGGCCGCTGTGGGTTAACCCGAAAGTGGAGGGACCTTCAGAACTTAACGATGACGATGTTTTCATTTTTCTGCGACAAGAGGCATTTGTATGTATGAAGGCATCTTAACTTAAGCGTTCTGTTTTCATGTACCCTAAGAAGTCCAATGGACTGCTTATACCACTTCTGTGATTGATGAGCAGATCGTCACTACAAAGAGTCCTGGAAAGTCAAGGTGCTACCTTGAACGGTACGAGTAAGTTGGCTTAGAGCTCTCATCCAAACCTCACTTGTCAATCGGGAACTTCAATACTCGCTAGCATTGGCAACCGAAATACTGGCAGCACAGGTCTACCAGGTACGAGTACGGGTAAAATTATAAGCATATGCCAAGAACAAACTTCTTCCCATGCAATCGCGGGCCGCATGGAAGCTTTCAAAGTTTTAGACTTTGTCTCCATCAGGTCGGAGAACGAGCTGGATCAAACATGGATAGTCCAGCGAATTGAGATATATGATATATAAGATGCTAATAGCCAAAGTTCACATAGCCGACATAAGTGTGTCCATATATCTGGGCACGCGTAGCAAGTTTTCTGGGACGACCTCCGTATTTGCGGTGAATTCTTCCGGTACGACCGGTTCGCTCGGGCTGAGGATGCCATCTGCAGCGCATCCCCTTGCTACGTCATAAGACACGAGCAGTACAAAAATACAAGGTGTCGCACCCGATGCCCAGCTCTATATAACATATACACACACCCAAGCTTCTCGGCAACTATCCTCCATAATAAACGATTTCCTTCGAAGATTAAGCTTTGTCGAATCGAATCAATTGACCCTTAATTCTTGCGACAGAGAATACCCAGATTTCCAGGGCTACTTTCTCATATCAAGCCGACGAGCACAACACTATAATACGCCTAAGGACATACATCATTGTAAGCCTTCAATCTCCTGTCTATACATCCGCTGGAGTCGAGAACCGCTTAATGGTGTTATTCACCAAAAAAGATCTTGTGGCACTTTCTTCAATTGCAATTGGTGTCTAATCGGTTGATTGTCTCGCGTGCATCTTGCTCGAAATGAGAATGAAGTCATCCTTGGAGAGCGCGGTCTATAGAGCTCAAAATTGGAGGGCGACCCATCTACATACTTTTAAATACCATACTAACAGTTCTGCCAGCTTAACCACTCACAATGCCTTCTCCATATCCAACCACAGACGCTTTGAACAACGTCTTCCCATCGCCTCTCCAGCCGAAGCGCACCCCTCTCGAAGCACCAACCCACCTCTTTCCAACCTGGTCCATCTCCGAAGATGCAAAGAACAAGACCAAGGCGCTGAGCACCGAGGCAGCCGCAGAATTTGAGAAGGCCTCTACTAAGGTCCAAGAAAAGACCGGACACATCGAGCTCTACTCCGCCCGCTACTACGCAGCCTGTGCATTTGGTGGTCTTGTTGCCTGCGGCTTCACTCACTGCGGTGTCACACCCCTCGACCTTGTGAAGTGCCGTCGCCAAGTCGATTCGAAGATGTACACTGGCAACTTCCAGGCTTGGGGCAAAATTGTGCGCGCTGAGGGTCTCCGCGGTGTCTACGCTGGTGCCTCGCCGACCTTCTTTGGTTACTCTCTTCAGGGTGCCTTCAAATATGGTGGATACGAGTTCTTCAAGAAGACTTACAGTGATGTTGTTGGCCCAGAGGCTGCGCAGAAGTACAGAACTGGACTGTACCTCGCCGCTTCCGCATCCGCCGAGTTCTTAGCTGATATTGCACTCTGCCCATTCGAGGCGATCAAGGTCCGCCAGCAAACTACTATCCCACCAATCACCAGAGGCACTTTGCAGGGCTGGAACCACATTGCTGGTAAGGAGGGTGTTGCTGGTCTCTACAAGGGTCTCTACCCACTCTGGGGACGTCAGATCCCGTAAGTACTCCTTCAAGACGGAATGCGGTCGATTTAGGTACTAACCGGTTGGCAGATACACCATGATGAAGTTCGCCTCCTTCGAGACCATCGTCGAGATGATCTACGACTACCTCCCAGGCAAGAAGTCCGACTACAGCAAGGGCTCCCAGACAGCCGTTTCCTTCGCCGGTGGTTACGCAGCCGGTATTCTTTGCGCTATTGTCTCCCACCCAGCTGATGTCATGGTATCCAAGCTCAACGCCAACAAACAGCCTGGAGAGGGCTCTGGTGCCGCCGTCAAGCGTATCTATGGCGATATCGGATTCAGAGGTCTCTGGAACGGTCTACCGGTCAGAATTGTCATGATTGGTACCCTTACCGGTATGCAATGGATGATCTACGATTACTTCAAGATCTTCATGGGTTTCCCAACCACTGGTGGTCACTAAATAATTATATGACTGTAAAGAGAATGATGGAGTAAGAGAATACGAGCAGAGGCGGATAGCTTGGGATTTCATGGGTTAGCATAATAGGAAGCGAACGGTACTCTAGAGTTACCTGGTGGCGCCTATTGAATCCATTAGCAAATGGACGATATGTAAGAATTTAAGCTATTTTTTACAGCCTGACAGTTTGATGCGACAGCTCGATTTGACTCTTTGACACCTTAACTTAATCTCCTTGACATCCCCAACATTGACATCTGTACTAAACCGGTTGACATGTCACACTTTGGTACCTAGCAACTCAAGCCACATCGTAGACGTCATGCAGACCTAGCTCTTTTTCCCCTCCCCTACATCCCGGCCGTTGCTCAAGAACTCTTCCCTCTATCCTGAACCAGTAAAATACCCAACATCCCACCATGGCGTCTTTAGCTACCCTCGACCGACCTCTCTCCGCCTCCTTTACCCCCCTAGGCATCAACCTTCGCATCCGCGGCCACAAGTTACACAATTTACCAGGCAATGCAATCACACCTTTCTATGTCTCGTCCGAGGACGGCGAGAGACAAGAGGAATTCCACTCCTTATTCGACAACAGCTACCGCACCAATGATTTCGTCGTAGATGTTTTGGAGGAGGGGGTTAATTTAGTGGACTCGATAGCCCTGAAAAATCGCCGGCAAGGACAATGGGGGAAAGGTGGGGGGTGGAAGAGGACGGGTACTAAGGAGTTTAAAACCTCCGAGGCGCCCGTGGAGGTGAGTACGCTGGTGTTGAGGGGCAAGGAGATGGCTGCCACCATCGCGATAAAACAGGGTCAGAAAGCGACGGAGTGGGGGAAGAAAACGGGGGATGTGAAGCTGGATGATGAGAGTTGGTATGCACGGAGGAGTGTACACGAAGATAAAGCTACCAAGGGAACAGCGAGCTGGGAGGAGTTTACCAGACACTTTCTGGTTGAACATGCGCAGGCAGAGATGGGGTGGGCGCCTGATGTTGTGGGGGTTAGGTGTATGGTTACTTGGCCCGTCGAGGATCTTGAGGGGGATGAGGTGGGGATACGGATTGTCGATGATTGGGGGAGGGCGGGCGAGGAGGGAGTGCAGAGGTGGGGGGGCGTCAAGATGGGTATGTGGGAGATGAAGCATGAGATGCCTTCTACTGTGCTGATGTCGAGTCGAGTATTCTCTATAATTTTGGTGATGGCGGAAAGGCTGGATGGAAAGGGAGAAGAGTTTATCGTTGTGTCCATACCCGTGGACCATGATGCGATGAGTATGTATTGGCAGGAGGTTAAAGCGGAGAAGTGCATGTTTGGGAAATACTCATCCGTGGAGAGGATTAGGAAGATGAGGGATGGGCGGATTGAGTGGATTATGGCGACGGCAAGTGATGCGGGGGGTGCGATCCCGAAATGGGCTACGAATATGGGGTTGAAGAATTTGATTGCGGATGATGTGAAGTATTATATGGAGTGGGTGGATAAACTGCGTGATGAGGATAGAGAGTCGCGGTCGAGGGATATGGGGGATGGGAGTTGGAGTGAGGAGTCTGAGAGCAAAGCAGATAGTTTGAAGACGAGGTTGGAGAGGCTAAAAAGGAAACAGGGGAGAAGGGGGAGCAGTACGAGAAGCGAGAGTAGGAGTAGGGCGAGGAGGAAACCAGACGGCCTGATCAGTCCGCTGTTGAGTGGCGATGATGGATGGGATAACTTGTCTGATGCCGGGGTGGTGATGGATCCATTTCGAGATCCGAGTCCTGGGTGCACGAAGCGGAGGAGTCAGTTGTGATATCAGTGTTGGATTTGAGAAAGAAACACATGTCCAACACAGGACAACGGCTGTTTCCTCTCTAAGCCTAGTTAATAGGCATCCAAAGTAAAAGAAATTCGCTCCAGCACCAGTGGATGCTACCTTCAGTTCACAATCCCATACACCACCCCTCAGTTACTCCGCCATCGCGAGAGCTGTCACTTCCTCTCCTTGACCTGCATCGCCGTACCCCAGAGATTACGCGCGAAGATTGGCCGGCTCACCGACGGGCTGCCAGTGAAGAGTATCAACTTGTTCCGTCTTCTGAACCTATTCAGGCGGCCAGAGAGAGTGGGCGGTCCCTTTGCACCGGTTAAGGATCCCGGATCGTGACGCGACTCCGGCGCGAGGATGGAAGCTCTCGAGGAGCGGCGTGGAGTGAATAGGACAATAGCTAAGGCTGCACACAGCGACGCGACCGCTGTCCTCGGCCATGTATACGCGGCAGCAAGGGCGGCAGAGCCGATGCCTAGGCGAGTTGGGTCTGGGGTATTGCCTTACCAGCCAGGATGGCTTTCCTCGACATCGGCATAGCCCTAATGGGATACCGTGCGACGAACGACACACTTTGTCGCTCAAGCATAGCTGATACATGTCCAAGCTATGGTTCTTGTTGCCGGGTATGAGAGCGGGGGTCCTATAGGCACCCCAGGCCTCCCGGTCCCAGCAAGCACCATCCGGAAAGGGATGAACTTACATAGAGCAACGTCTGACCGAGATACCCCGTAAGGCTTCGGCGAGGCTCTGTCTACCATCATTATTGTTATCATTACCCGTTTTAGCAGCAACCACAACCGATTACCGCAGCGGCACGTAGGAGCCATCCGATTGGCGGTGAGAGGGACGTTCCCATACGTACCGCGGCATCGCGCTTTGTCCCCGCCAATGGTCGGCTGGAGTCAAGATGGATGGCTGCGAGCAATGCCTCTGGAGGGTCGCATCGAGTGTTGACAGCACGGGCCGCGGCGTCTCGTGAGGTTGACTGATCTGCCTCGCCGAGGTTGCCCCGTCTTGTTCTGGTTAGTCACTTAAGTGCAAACGGTACGTACCTACTCACGCCTATCATAGGATACCCTGCGGTCTGTCGAATTAAGATGAGTACTTGCCGAGCCAAGAGCACTGGTGATGACAGGCAACATTACTTTGCGACATAATATGCGCAGCGTACCTCATAGCACAGGGATCTGATACATAGCTAGAGAGCATCGCAGAAGCGTTTCAAAGTCAAACAAACATCCAGACCAAACTCCACCACCATACCGACCACCACCATACCGATTCCCGACCCCATCCCACAAACCGATTTCCTCCCCGTCCCAACTTTCCATCTCCCCTCTACTCATCCCCCGTCCACGGCTTCCCATTAAACTTTGTCAGGTCCCCCGACAAATGCCCTTCATTCTTATGTCCAGCATCTCCCTTCCAATCAACAATCAGCACTGGAATGGAAACTGGGATGAGGGGATGAGGGGATGAGGGGATGACGATGCCCGAGCCGTAGTTATAGGTTGTTGAGACAGTGTGGAGGGAGTGGTTGTCTTCGGTTTGAAGGGCCTGGGAGGATGTGTTAGGTGTTATCGAAGACCGGTGGGACTGGAGTTTGATGGGATGAAAGGTTGGTAGGGGATGAGGTGGGGGACTTACGCGCTCGTAACCTATGCCGTTTCCTGGCATCATGCCTTCGTGCAACTTTTTTTTTGCGTCGCTCAGGTGTTCTTATCTGCGTGTCACCTTGGTGGCTAGGGACCGTATTACTCTTCGCTTCAGACTCTTGACACACAGCTTATCGCGAACGAATCGTCAAACTTCAACGCAAAACTGAGTAGCTACGGCTTAATCAATTTCTTGGCAATGCAGTAATATAAACCAATTTGATCTCGTGAAAGTGTAATCGTCTCGAGTTGAGGCTTCATGCTGCTAAGCCCCCGCGCTTCGTAAAGTCTTGCCTATCCCTGCTAGCTGCGTAAGCAGCGGCCAGATGTTCATATGCAGTAGCCCAGGCCTCCTCCCCGCAGCGCGACGAATCATGTATTAGGATACCCGTATGGTAAGAGTACTGCTGATGTTGTGCCTTTTGGGGACACTGATTTTGGATGTTGTAATGTTGTGGCGAGTGTCGAGAGGTGGGAGGAGAAGATTGGATGATATGCTGGAGAAGGAAATACGTGATAATCGACAACGAAGCTGAATGATTGCTGGCAAACGTTTTGAGTGTAGAAAATTCGAGCTACAGACTCTGAAGTGTGTCTTTTATCTACGTCGTGCCAAATCCGAGGTATATATATGCGCCTCCCATGAGTGTGGCTGATATAATGTGCTAGATGCATACAAGAAAAGGTCATCAAGATGGTCATCGTTGGCATTGCCCACTGCAAGCCCGTCCGTGCTCCCACCGAGTTGTCCTCTAATAAGACACCGCACTCCAGCCATATACCCCCTCACCATCCACATTCTTCCACCACCCTTGCACAACTTTCTCCCACCCCATCATAACAGCCAACAACTTACACCCCATAGCCGACACTGTGCAAACCACCGCATCACTAGCACCCGCCAGCACCGCCAAATCAAGCAAATACGCTCTACCCACCAAGCCCCTCAACACAAGAATATCCCCATCCGGCACCGCCTCCTGCAGCGCTCCCTGATCACTTCCTACAGTCTCAGTCTTCCCCAAACTCCAGAACATAGGAGCATGAAAGCCGCCCTCCCAACCAATGGGCGTCTCGATGAACTTTTTAAACATCCCAACCTTCAGGTCTTTCTCAGAGATATCTGCAGCCGATGACTTGGGCTTGTTGGCCAGTCTGATCAGAGTCTGAGCGCGGATGGCGGAGGAGAATTCTTCAGTGTAGACCGATGGGTCGTCTGTTGCTATCAGCACGACTTGCTTCTTCTGTAACCTCTCGGCGGCGGAATCTGAGGCGTTGAAAGTGTCGCCGAATAGACCTTCGAGAGCCTCCGTGTACCGGAAGGTAGGGATATAAGAGTCCTGGTATTGCGGCTCGAACGGGTGCCTGTCTCCATGGCGGACGTGCACGCCTATCGCCCTACCACCATCGACTCTCAAACTAGGGTTGCTGAGTCGCGATTTAACGTGCTTAAGATCGTCATCCTTGAGCTTGAACAGCGCTTCATAGCCTTGTCTTGCAAGTTTGTATGCGGCCTCCTTGCTCTTCACTCCAGTTGCAGCTGCATCGTCAAACTTGAGGTTGAACGCGTCACCAAAGACAATCGACCTCGTAGAGTCCGAAACGACCAAATGGCGTGCTTGGTGCGGACAAGGCACAATCTCGTGTCGTGGCGGCGGACGGCAATCTGGACTTGGTGGGAGCTCGAAGTAATCCTGGTATTTTCCGTACGCCCACCTCGAGTCGTCGACAAAAAATGCTCTGTCCTCTTTCTGAGCCAGTCCGTAAGCCGTCCAGAGCATCATCAAGGTCTGGCCGAAGCCTGCATTGGGTGTTTCAAGCAGCATCGTCATGCTGCGGGCACAAACTTGTGCATGTCTTACCCGCTCTTCGCCGACCAGCATACGTTCCGCATTTGGATTTCTTGCCTTGTATTCAATACCCGCCGCCTGATTCGGTGTCATGAGCAGGCCGTTTCTATCCGCCTCAACCACATCCAGGAAGTGAGGATCGTTGTAGTAATAATCCTTGGGCGCCGCATACTTCTCCCCATACAACTCTTCCCTAACGTGCTGGGCGATCTCCTCGGTCTCCTGACAGATCAGCAAATACTCTTCTAGTTTGAGTGGGAATCTAAACCCGAGCGGTATTGATATCGTCCATTTATCCTTCCCATCCTTGTCCGTCACAACGACCGGCGTTGGGAAGTCTGGTAATGTATCGTCGCCAACCAGTTCGTATTCCGGTTCCGGCTGGGACATCCAGCCCATATACCTCGGTATTTTCCTGTGTGCTTCTGTCCGTATCGTGCCATAGTATAGGATGGCACAAACTATGAGTAGCCAAAATAACCGCCGAGTCAACCTCCTAACAACTCGGGGCGTAGGCGGGTGAGGCCGTGCGCCGTGTCGAGGTATCAAAGCTGGCAGCATTGGTGATGGAGGCGGCGAGCCGAGCAGGTGGTTAAAGCTGAATCTTGATGATGTTGCAGATAATGGCCCATTTGTGTATGATTGCCCTCGACGCAGTGTCATCCGTGGAGCGCGGCTTGATGGCAACTTTTTATTGGCCGTTGTCAAGGACACGTTTAGATCGAGATGGTTCGGCATGATTGCTGCGAGGCAGTGGCTGCTGCTTAATGCTGTGCGAGGGAGGAAAAGCAAGCTCGAAGCCACGTCGTGAATGTAGTGCCAGCGCTACAAAAAAGATAATGGTACTCGACGATCGACAGAGTCCGAGACGACTGTGGACAAAGGAGCGTTGGTGTGTTGGTGTGTTGGTGTTGATGCGCCTCATGCATTGACAGCTGGTAGCGGAAGTGAGGGGTGATGAAGTGGTGAAAAGTCAAAGATCGAAGATGTTTTCGTCTGCTATGAATCTGACTGAGCCATTGCCGTCGTGAGTGTAGCAGCTCCGTAATGGGTCGTGCCTCCTAAATGTCGCTGATGCCGTCGTGAGTGTAGCAGCTCCGTAATATGTTGTGCCTCCTAAATGCCGCTGATGCCATGTGCACTTCCCTGAAGACTTCCCTTGAAGTGAAGATTGAGTGACAGGAGTCAAGTTCAACGAGAATTGAGGCTGATCAAAGAATGGTGCCGACTGGCGATCGTCTAGAAGTAGAAATAGTGACGTCAAGCACAGCCCAATCACTTCAGTCCTCGACTCGACCGGGAATCGTGCGGTGAAACCTGGGGGTCGTACGCAAAACAGTGGACGAAGCTGGTAGGCCGAGAATCTCGTGATATGCAGAAGACTGAGTCGACGTGACGAGTGCTAATTGGTTGACAGGTGAGCAGGAAGGTAGCAGTATCGAACCGCTGAGAAGAGAAGAAAGTTGAGTATATCAAACAGAGGAAACGTCAAAGCGTCAAATGACAGGAAAGACGATCAAACGAAGCAAAGAGATGGCGGTGGAGACAAATGCGAATTGCCTCTTTCGACCTTGACCAGGGTGATCGGCCGACTGCCGCGTTGAGACTTGATGGACGTCCATTAGAGATCTGCCCGACGGTGTGACAAGCGAATGAAACGAGCTAAGACGTGTTTCAGAGTCTGGATACGGTAGCTGTCCCGATGGAGAAACCGCGTTGAGGCCGATGATACCTTTTTGCCTCTGTCTCAGAGTTGTGACGGGGAGGGAGGGTTGTGCCTGGGTTGATGACTGACTCCCTCGCAATCACATGTTGAGCTTGGGTTGATGGTTGACTCCCTCGCAATCTCATGTTGAGCCTCGCCATTTCTGATGGTCCAAGTGGTTGAAGCTGTGTCTCGCCGATAGCCCACTTGGCATCTGAGCAGCATCTCCACCGCAGTGGAACTTTAATCGGTTGAGCGAATGGGAATGTCAAACGACGTTGAGACATGAAGCTCATTGCTACATTGGGGGAGGAGCCACATCTGATGAAACAAGCTATCTGTGGACTTCAAGCAGAGCTTCCACCAGTAATAACCCGGGAGGGATGAGATAGGTGCGGGACCGCTGCCTCTCACATTCAACTAGAGACCTGGAAACACGCACGGCCCTTGGAGAGAGCTTATCGCCTCTTGTCCTTACAGCCCTCCGTATCGCTCGACTATTTTCTTTACACTTACTGCCAGCCCTCCGTATCGCTGACTACTCTCCTTACACTTACTGCCAGCCCTCCCTGTCGCTCGACTACTCTCTTTACACTTACTGCCAGCCCTCCCTATCGCTCGACTATTCTCCCTACACTTACTGCCAGCCCTCCCTATCACTCGACTATTCTCCTTACACTTACTGCCAGCCCTCCCTATCGCTCGACTATTCTTGCCCTTCAAGCTTTAAACCTCCATCGCTCCCGTTTGTGGCCCTTGGAGGTGATATTGGAAGCTTCTGGACCCTTTGTCCTGAGCCCGTGGATTTCTTCATGACAATGTAGATAGTGGCGTGTGACATCTTGCATCATACAGTACCAGGTAGAGTCACAAAGGAGGCTAGTGGAAGGAGGCTAGACGAAGGAGGCTAGATGGAAGACGCTAGACGAGGGAACCTAGACTAAGGAAGCTAGAGGTGGCGACAGATGCCGGCCGTCATTGCGTGCCATTCCCCCATCTTAGTGCTGTAGAAAGTGAGTTTGACGACTCTTCCCACATCAATATGCCAGCACTGCAGGCAAAAAGCACCCTTCGCAATAGACACAGCGAATCTGGCATTGGATGTGCAGGGTATGGTGTGATCTCGTTAATCAGCCTACTAATCGGGAACTAAGTGAGGATCTGCCTACTAATCAGGACTAAGTGAGGGGAGGACGCACATGTGATCAGGATGATGCAAACACAACCACAGCCAACCGCCGCGCTAGCCATCAAGGTTAAAGCTTGATAACCCACTAACCCGCATACATGGTATGACCACACCTACCCCACACTTATCGACCTCTGGCGATTGGCTGGCAGGGCAATCCCCGGGAAAGCTGCGCACGCTAAGATAGATGCGCACCCGCCCATCCCTCTTACTGGCTTGGTACGAGTAGTGCCTACGCAACCTCAGGGCTACTCCTACTTCATTACCCCCCTCCCTCTACCCCTTCTACTCTTATTCATCCTCTACCCCTTCTACTCTTATTCATCCTCTCAATCTCTTCACATTCATACGAAGCAATTACGACACACCATTCTAAACTCTATTCGTTTTGCTTGTCACTTTGTTGTCACATCTCCAAAAGGAACCGCTCCAATACAATATTCCAGGCACTCAACACCTTGATAGGTAGTGACGAACGCAGGCAAGACACCGTATTCAGTACACAACCACAACACTCAACTGAGGATCCACCTTGGCAGCAGGCACTTCCCTTAACTATAAGAGCCGCCCGCCACTTTGCGCACCTGGTCATTGATCACTTCGCCAAAGTCAATCAAGAAACAATCCGGACATCGTCACACAGAACGCTACAAGCTTTCAGGTCTCTCTAGGTCGCCTGTGGCCATAAGAGGCAACTGTTATCCCACTACAAGCAACCACACTTTAAAAGGCCACCACGTCGATCACGATGTCGAGTGATAACTCAAACAACTCTGGTGGTGGACGCCGCGGCAGCATCACCCAGAGCACGTTCGGTGCACTGTTCAACCGGTCGAGCAGCGTAAATGGCGGAACACCGGCTACACCAAATGCACCACACTCCAACACAAACCCATCTTCTGCGCCACCAAGACGCATGTCCATTACAACACTCGGCCTCAATGGCGGAGGCCCAGCGCCAATGCAATCGTCCACCCCATTCTTCGCCAACCGCGACCGCCGCAACAGTATCTCCACCGCCGACTCCAACTCGTTCGACGAATCCGCCATTGAAGACGACGAACCATCCGACATCTCCCAATCCGTCCCCACCACGCCGTTCGCGCGTCGCAAGTCAGTAGGCGCAGGCGCCTTCTTCTCGAGCCGTGGCGGCAATAGCCCAGGAACATCTGGTAGCACCCCTACGTCTCTTTACTCTATCCCCGCCCGGCAGCGCGCCGATCCACCAGCAGGTGGCTCCTCCGCGCCGTCGGCCTCTTTCCTGCCCCGCTCGGCGTCTGTTTCCAAGTCGGCGGTGTCGTCTAGTTTAAGTAAATCCTCTAGCGTTTCCTCTGCTTCGACTATTTCGGCCCTTCCGGCCAGTACCATGTTTCCTGTCGTTGCCCCAATCGTTACTACTAAGGCTCGGACGTTTTCTGACAATTTTGGAAATAAAGGCGATGGCCTTAATTGGTCCGAACAGTTTAGATCGAGAGCTGAAAGCGCCGTTGGCCATCATGCTAGACCGAGCTTTGGCGCGACTGGCTCGGCGAATGCGACGAGTAAGCCAATGGCTATCCATCCGCAGGGCATGCATGAGCGTGCAAGGAGTGTTAGTGATATGAGTGATCCGCCGCAGCAGATGCCGGAGAGGCCGCAGGAGGTAAGGGGAAAGAAGACGCCGAAGTGGGCGACTGGGGGTGCCAAGCCGGATGAGGTTGGGGAGAGGATCTTGAGGGGAGAGTTCTTGATGGATTAGGTATGACTACGACGGAGTTCGGACGGGAATGATGGAGCACTTTGCTTTGGGTCAATGAGGATCGATGAATAACACGTCGACCACTTCAACCAGGATCACCAAGCCGTCGACATGTCGGATGATTGGGCATTGAAGGGGGAGGATTATCTGCGGCCCAGCAATCCGCACCACTGACACAGCTGTCTGCCGGCACGACTTGGAGATCACAACACATTCGCTTTGATAGCAAGATACCTTGGCAGTTTATGAGGACATAGCGTTGCTTTTGATGATGGGTTATGATTAGTTTGATGGTCAGGTCAGGTCGGCGGACCCGGGGAAAATGGACAGCAAGGAAATGGAAAGGAAGGCCGAGGTATCTTAAGAACCAATTTGCTGTACAAGTATGCTTTGCATCATTGCTAGGAAATTTGCTTTCAGATGTGAGATAAGACGGGTGGGCCAAGAATCGTTATAACGAGAATGAGAATAATGATGAACAATCCTTCTCAGCGTAGATGTGACTTGGCAAAGTGCGAGACAGTCCTGGCATACACTAACTTGAAATCTGACTTCATCCCAGCCGGACATCATCGCTGTTCCCCACAAACACCACGACCGTTGCCGCGTTGTCCTGTCACTCGAGGTGTCAACTGTCAAGCCATGGAACCCAATCCATGGTGTCATGACTTGTCTGTCGGGGGTGGGGGGG
>RCNJ01000192.1_pt1 | contig 44239 bp, 48 predicted proteins | sample 2041171 | NCBI WGS metagenome assembly RCNJ01 (sample SAMN09708213, study PRJNA481090) | feces metagenome | biome: feces | host: Pygoscelis adeliae | place: Antarctica: Rookery Lake | collected 2010-03-01 | reverse complement strand
TACTATCTCTTCCTACATATAGGCACTCGTTGTTATGAGTGTCGTTTGATGGCGGCGACTTGCTGTCGCTGCCCTGGACGGCGTTTGCGATCCGTCTCTCTCCCGCTTCTCATTTCCGAGGACACGGGACTGTCGTTTGACTGCGGGAGCGGTCTTCCGTTTAACATTATGGATTAACAAAGAGACCTCCTGTCTATACTACGGCAATGGTTTTAATTCCAAGTCAGAGATGGACCTACTTTGAGGATAATTGGCCAGCTAATTGGGTAGTGGAAGCAAAGAAGCATGTACGGGAGTTTTGGGAAGGGCAGTATAGATCTACAGAAGTTGTTCTACCAAATATTGAGCCACAACTAAAGACTGGCTTTGCAAAATGGCGTGCAGAGAAGACAAGGCAGGTACCAGTTGCTGATAAGTATGTACGGTACTGTCAGGCTGTTTGCTGTCCAATTGAGGTTAATTCAAAGACCTGGTGGATGGAGCCTACTCAACGAGCAACATATCCAAATCTATCTATCATGGCATTGGATCTGCTGTCAATACCAGCAATGTCAGCAGAGCCAGAGAGGTTGTTTTCTGGAGCAGGAATTACAGTCACAGAGCGTCGCAACAGATTAAATTCTGAGTCTATTGAGGCGTTAGAGTGTTTAAAGTCATGGTATGAGAGTAATTGTACAGCTTGGTTCGAAGATTAGGCAGCAACAGCGAGGTAGCAACAGCAAGGTCATTTTGTACTGCAGTATATTCAGTATAATCCGTACAGTACAGTATTTTCAGTACAGTACGCAGTACAGTACAGTATAAGCAAGTGATAAAAGCAGGGCGTACAGTATGCTTGAAAAACTGTACTGTACTGTACTGTTTGTACTATTAGCAACACTGGGCTATAGTACTCCTGGAGACTATAGTTGCTTTTGAACTTGGAAAAAGGGCCAATACTGGCAGAATTTGGATTAGTTATAGCATAAGCTATACCAAATAACAAACTAAAAATAAATACATAGCTTATAGCTTACTGCAAGAAGCTTATTAATAAAACAACAACAACAACAATAATTCCCTTCGTCCAATTACGTGGCATCTCGCCAATTGCAAATAGATCTTCAATCAACAAATACCCCAACAGACTGTCCCTAGACTAAATACACCTATCCACCCTCATCCTCCTGTTATCTCATGTTTGCTCAAAGGCGCGAGAGTTGATATGTCAATCAAACAGTACCTACAAACTAGGAGGCACCTTCTGTTGTAATAGTCACGTGACCTATAACCGAGTAATCTCCCCTTACTGTAAATTCAGGCAGCAAGATACTCAGACAGAACAATACAATTCGTTACTCAATACCTTCTGTCACGGGATGACGAGAGGACAACGTGTTCAGGTATCACGTGTTCCCGAGTAAACCTTTCAAGCGCGCGGAATAATCCCTGTCTCGAAAGATTTCGAATCGTGTCCAGTGAACTGGAGTACCCCGCGATTTTGAGCTATTACCCGCATCCCAAGCCCACAAATTCCTGGGCACAGATTCCTTGGCCATAAGTTTGATCACAGATTCTCTTAACCTGTTAGATTCAATCATTGCTTAGTAATAACCTCGTGCTCGCTGGCTTCATGCATTCCTCTTTAGGTATGGCCTGCATGGTCACTAACCCTAAATCCACAGTAAGCATCATCTCGACGACATTGAAATCAAAACGTAAAGTGAAAAACAACAACAAAATGTCTGCAACGGCCCCAATTCAATCCAAAGATACGTATTCAGAGCATCAAATTTCCGCATACTTGACCTACATATCCTTTCCTACGGCCAAGCATCCGCGAGTCGCGATCTCGGAGGCGCGCACGGCCACAGGCCTTGAATATCTAAAGTTATTGCAAGCTTACCAGCTTGCTGCTGTGCCATTTGAGAATCTTTCATTGCATTATTCACCCGAGCGGACGGTATCAATTGACAAGGATGATCTGTTCGAGAAGATCATTGGGTCAAAGAAGACAGAAAGTGGAAGTGGCAGAGGAGGCTATTGTATGGAGAACAATTTGTTCTTTGGGACGGTATTGAAGACCTTGGGCTATGAGGTTGTGCCCATTGGGGCAAGGGTTTATGCTGCTGCGGGTAGAGATCTGAAAGGGAGTTATACTGGATTGTAAGTAAAACTTTCTCTTACTCTCTCCAGACCACGAAGTCTATACGCAACAGTGTAGTCAAATAGTTTGAACTGGCAAACTGTTGGTATTTTTCCTGACATCATAGTAGCCAAAAGAGGGAATTCTCTGTTGACTACACTGATACGCAAGAATTGTGAATCGTGTGAGGAAAAATCCATCTCGCTGTATCAAGCTCAGCCCATGACATAAAAATTATCAGTGGTGCATCTTACCATACTGATATGATCATAGGAGTCACCAAGTGAACATCATTTTCTTCGACGATGCCCCATATATCGTTGATGTCGGCTTCGGTGGCAATTGTGCAACACGACCATTGCCGCTTGTTCATGACCATCCCGCCAAATGGGGAGCCACATCTTCAGGTAATAGGCTCATTTACCAAGAACCTGTGAACCGGGCCCTTCAAGGCCTCTGGATCTTAGAACATCGCATAATAAACTCACATGACTGGACTCCTCTTTACTGCTTCAGTATGGTAGAACTTTGGCCGCAAGACTTGCAGATCATGAATTTTGCCATTTACACCGGTGGTACTAGCTGGTTCACGTACAGGATTTTGTGTCTGAAGATGATATTAGACGAGGAAACTGAAGAAATTATTGGCGTAGTGATCATGGATGGCGGAAATGTGAAGAAGAGAGTTCACGGGAAGGTGGAAATTCTACGCGAATGCACGACTGAGAGTCAACGGCTCGAGGCATTGGAAAAATGGTTTGGAATCGTCCTATCAGAGAAACAGCAAACCGCGATTAAGGGTCTGGTGACGGCATTGAAGTCAGACTAATTATTTTACGGCAAAGAAATTGCCGAATTCATAGACAGCAAGACAGTGTTGCCTGAATACCGGTATCCTGGTATCCACGGATACTTGGTCTGGATATCGGTTTTTTTTTGTCTGGATACTGGTATTCGAGTACAGGTAACGTACAGGTATAGCGAAAGCCAGACAAGCGAAAGCCACACTGCATTTTATATCACTTACACTTTATTTTAATTTATTTTAATTGATAATTTAATATATATTGTTCGTTATAATTCCGCCTCGTCTGGCCATTTATATTAACATTTGTCCCATAGTTCAACAGTTCAAGTCTAAGAAGGAAGCTAAACGGTCGCTCTCCGTGCTGGTGGGAAACATACTCTGTTTCAGCCACATGTGGCCGAGTAGGCTTGGGCTCGAGTCTGCTGAAGCACTTCGAGTGCATCTGTATCCCAGCGAAGCCACGTATACTTGGAGACAATAATACTTCGCAAGATCCGCATGTTCCAAGGTGCAAGATATACACGACTTTTGCCCGTGCTTTGGCTTTGTGGACGTCTCCGCATCATAGCATGAAGCGAGATAAACATACCAAGGTTTTGACTTGTAAGAGAATGATTCGTCTGGTCACGTATACCTTGGCACATATAATCTTAAGCCATGAAAGAGAGGCCGAGATAGGCGCCCGTGGAATTCGCAGCTGTACTGTTAATGGATGAGTTCCACGGTCTTGGAGACAAGTTGATTCTGTAGCTATCTCTCCACGGGCCTTTGTTCCGCGTACCAAAGGCCGTTTACTAACTCTCATCTCGCTTTCTCTTGCGGCGGTCTTCTGTTGCTATTCTCTCGGCATGCATCCATGTTGCCAGCTTCAAACAGTATCCACGGCCAAAACATTTAAGTCAGATTCCCATATTTCCAAGCGTTGCTATTGCACTACTTTCGTCCGTTTCGCTGGTGATGGGCCACGTCTCGATGACAGCAAGACCAAAACGACCTTTTAAAATTATGTATACTTTAAGCACTAGTGCCTCGGATTTTGATAGGCGTGCTGCTATCTACAACCCAGTAAACCCACATGATCTTGTAGTACGAGGAGTTATCCTCCGCCGTCTATTGTGGTTTTGTTAATGATTTCGTAGATCGAAACTCCAATGGATAATACTCGTGTTCGACTATTTAATTTGAGAGCGGCATCCATCGAGTCGCTCAAATGAGAAATAATATACAGGCGTAAAAATAAATCTACAGACCAGACCAGGCAACTTGACAATTTTTTGTTGGGTTTGGCTTTTTCTTTGCGCGGGTCCTTATGGTGCCTAGATGTGGTTTGTTCGTGTCAAATAAAACTCAAGAGTCGTGATTTCCACTTCCGCAACCACAGATTGAGAATTCCAGACAAAGAGAGTTCGCGCATTTGTTTTTGTTTCGATGTAAGGCGAATCCCGCCGCGCTTTCTTTCATTGCAAAAAGGAAAGCTCTTATCGCCAAAAAGCGACCAGCTATGAGAATAGTTGGAATGTTTGACAGGCCTGAAGATACCCTATTCCTAACTCTTGCTCACTCACGGTACGAGTTCAACAGGACAGTACTCGTAACACTGTCTGTCAAAGTGAACCTCTTGAAACACAAATTACGTCTAACGATGGGTTTGGAATAGGGGATGAAGGTATGTAAGGCTTATTTCCATAATCGACAGTAAAAAGTACCGTCTGGTTGGCGCCAGATGATGTTAGCGAGTCCGACCATTCTCGAGGTATAGCTTCAGAGGGTGGAGGGAATCATTGAGCCGTGAACCGCCCAAGTCTGAAAGGGCATCGTGTCAAAGGGATAAATAAAGAGAGAAGAGAGCCTACCATGTGAGGAATCTGCATCATCCTCCGCTCCTCCCCGTCCGCAATGTTATCCCGTCAAATTATCGCCACCCCCAGTCGACCGTCGGATTCCTGAGATGTGAGTGTAAATGCACGGCAAGGTAGCTTTGGCCGTGCAAATGTTTTTGGACCGTCGACCCAGCTTTGGCCGGGTTTTGATTTTCCACTCCCCGCCCAGATTTCCGCTGGGCCCCCTCCGCCGCTCTCTCAGCCACGATTTCTCTCAGCCCGCCCAACACTAACCTTGAAATCTAGGGCAAACTTTGGAACTCGGGCCCCAAGCTCCCAGCTCTTATGCACGCTCACCCACCCCCAATCGCCTCGCCTCGGCATCACACATCGATTGGGCCCCGACTCACCTAGCCTAATGATCCCATTCAATAAACGTCGTCGTCACCACGCTCGCTCGATATTTTGGAAGTTGGGCGTGTGTCCACACGCCCAACTTCCAAAATATCGATTGCATGAACGCCTCATTTGCCAGCTGTTTTTTCCTGCTTCACGCCGTGCCGCTCCCGACAATATGGATTCGCCGGCGTGCGTACCATCATTTTAACGGGCTGGCGCGCCCACCGGTAAGCCTGTGTCGAACCAGGATGGCGCCCCCCCACCGCGACCGCCTTACTGTCCGAAAACGAGGCTGGCCCATCCATAACGGTTCTCCACCGCCTCCACAGCATCCAATTTGGGTAGCGCCTTAGCTGTGTCCTTGATCCAATTTCCAGCTGTAAATTACGGTGATCACTTGTGCAAGCCGTGTCTAAATCTGTGCATTTCCCACGTGCTGCCCGCGAGGATGGGGATGCCGCCGGGCGGTAGAGCATGGGCTCCATGGCGGAGCCAGGCGGTGCAGCCCAGTGTCCGCTCGCAGGGCCCTGCGATGAGCGCCGTGGGAGCGGAGTGCAAAATCGTTAGTTTGCGGGGTTTCGCCGGAATAGGCGTGGCTAAAGAGATTGCTTCTGCGATCAGAACGTGATGGTGAGTGACATTTAGTGACTGGCTTGTAAACTGCAAATCTAGGACGTGCGGACGGTGGAAGGGTGTGGTGCTGTTACCAGAGGAAAACGTGGTAAGGAGACACATGGGCCATGATGAATGGTAAGTAGGTATTCGGCATAGATATTAAGGTATTTATGATGAATGGTAAGTAGGTATTAGGCATAGATATTAAGGTATTTATGATGATAGATGTGTCCTGAAATGGCCGAGCACCCTTCCGTCTGTCACACATCATCTGTCGCGTCTCCATGCCGCGTCTATTCCTTCCGACCACCAATGCCCACCAATGCACAAATCAACTGCCGACTCCAATGTCTCTCCCTACGCCATATCATGCTGTTGTGAATTCCCTCATTCGTCTGCCAATTCTCTTAGTATCAATATTTCTAAAATTGGTCATGCCGAAAGTGTACCCCTGTCCGCCTCTCACAATCTTAATTTAACCCCACAAACCACCATCTGATCGTCATTCTGCGCCGACGTCGACGACGCAGGATACCCGGCAATGAGCAAGGCCCAAAAGATGGATAGAAGAAACGCATTCAGGCGGCGTCAGGGTGCTGCATGCCATGCTGTGTCTATCCCCGTGCTCCGATGTGGATGCTGCCACTCCAAACCAAAAGCATCAGTTCTGACTCCTGGTTGCCCGGCCGACGGATGTATGTGATAACTAAAGCAAAGTCCCAAAACGGTGATGAAAGTAAATCGAAGTCAGAATGCTGAACTAATGGTTCGCATTGAGCGTTTTAATAGTGATACAGGTGTGGAGTTGGATCTCAAACACATCGTGACCACGTTGCGTGGCTGTAACGTCTGACGGGAATGCAACGCAACAATCCGATGTCATTGACCCGCAGGACCCCAGTTGTAACCTTGGAGGTTATGGGAATCGTCTCTGGTACTAGCCGGGTACGAATCTGCTGCATATGTGTAGCTGGAAGGAGGCGGCGGCTGGTGAGACTGCGCTTGGTGTTGCTGTTGGTGCGGCTGACTGTGAGCATGCTGTGGATGGTGCTGAGTTTGAGTCATGTGTTGTGAGCTCGGCAGTGGTAGGCCGGGGTGCTGTACTTGAGAATGATGCTGCGTATGAGGCTGCAATGCTTGCGCATAATTGGCGGCCGCATTGGCTGGCGCCGCCCACGTCTGCGGTACAGCTGCCGGTGAACAGTACAGGCTCCTACTGCCAGACGCTGGTTGCAGGTCTGTTGCAAATGGAGCTTCAAATGTCTGGTACATATTGCCTCCCGACATTCGCGAGTGACGAGGCGACTTGGTAGGACGCTCTTCGGAGTCATATTGCGAAGGCATCGAAGAAGAGGGGGAGTAGTAATACCGTGAGGGATTTTGAGAAGCCCCTTGCGAATTTGGGGGCGAAGCTGCCGAGGCTTCATGCATTGGCTGCATCTGCATATTGGTCATGTAAGGTGGCATGCTACTGCTGGCTGGCACATAATTAGGGGTTGAGGTGCCGGTGGTGTGCTCTGGTTGTGGCTGAGAAGGAGCATGCCATTGGGTGTATCTGTGATTTTGTTAGAACACTGCGACAACGGTATGTTGCACCGAGAAATACTGACGGGCTGCGAACCGGAGCGCCCTGGAAGTTGCTCGAGTCGAACTGAAACTGGCGCTTCGGCAGCTCGATAATCGACGACGTCCCAGCGACCATTCTTTCTTGTCCTAAGCTCGACTTCTTCCCAGCAGTTGGCGATACCTGCGAAGTTTGTCCGCGCGGTGAAGCGGAAGAGCCAACAAGGGGGATTTCCTTCCTTGCCTGGAAGTTCCTTGGACTCCTTCCTCGTACCACAATGGGCGCTGTCGTCGATTCATTCAAGCACGCTTTGCTTCCGTCCGCGAGTGTGGCCGTGACTTTCAGCCTAAGCACAAAGTGTTGTTGCAATTCCTTCCTGCGCCCGTTGTTTGCTGTTGCAACTCGAAACTGCAGTCTCTTCCACGAGATTTGCTGGCTGACCGTTCCGCTGGTTTTATCCTCATTCTCACTTTCGTCGTACTCCAAAGGAATAGGTATAGGTTCCTGCTCCGATCCAGTGGGAATTTCGGGCGAGTTAACTGGCGGCGTCTTCCATGGTATAACTATGAGCCGAATGACGTGGCCGTCAACCGATTCCATGGCCGAAATCGCAAGCTCTTCAGACACGACCTGGACAGACTCTCCGCGCTCGTTGATGACCGACAGCTGCCCTACTGATCGCGTAACCGAGCCTGATATTTGGAAAAGATTGCGCCTGTAGCAGGTGAGCTCAGGCTGCATTATTATGCTGTCGCCGGCGTGAGTTGGCATCTCGGAGAGGAAAAACATTCCATGCATTTGCGCCGCAACATCCATCTTGGCCGGCGCTCCATATTGATCTATGACTGTCTGTCGTCGTGCCAGAGATGAGAACGACAGCAGTCTATGGTCGGACTGGATGGATGGCTTGTTCTCCTCATGATGTCCTTCTTGTATGAGTGGTGACGCCCGTCCATAAGGACTCTCTTCAAAGGTGCCGAAAGGCCTCTTTAGTGACGGATAGCTTCGGTGGCTTGTCAAAGCTGGATTCATCCTCCAGCTCGCGGATAGCGCAACAGTTTCGCTACCTCTTCGTGGCACATCGTGTTGCGGGATATGATGAGGGCTTAAAGGGCTGTAACCTTCTGGCGGCGCCCCGCTGTACATCAAGTTCAGCGGCGCCGACGGCGGCGCTGGTTGGTCGTATGAGTAACCTGGACGTGATACTGGTGTAGGCAGAGGAATGCGATAGTTCTGCCATTGTGGATTCGCGCTCGCCCCAAGGTCCTCCGACTTGATATCTTGCATTGTAAGTGCGAACGTTGTAGAACACATCAACGCATGTCTTGCAAAAAAATACTGATTTAAAGAAGTAAAGAAGTAAAGAAGCAAAGAAGTCCTCGGTCCACACAAGCAAATAATTTAGAGATCGGCACTCGCACTCGCACTAGAACCAGCGGCAAACTACCTAAACATGATAATGGCATTGGGCGACCTTGGCGGATCCCACAATCTTCGAAGTGGAAGGGAATGTCCCGGACGATGCGTGCCGGGGTCGTTCACTGACCATCGGGCTGACGAGCAACGCACTGACACAGAGATGGGGGTACAGTAACTTCCGCGTCAGGGGTATGGTAACCCGGGATGGGTTTGCCGCTGAAATGATGGGATTCGTGCTCATCCTAGGAGAAGCATGCCACCAATGTGGATCACCCAATGCTGAAAGTGGAAGCGGGGACATGAAGGCAGCCGTGGGTAAGGGTGTGATGTTTGTTGGCTTTGGTCTCGGGGAGCTCAGTTGATGGAAGTGACGGGTCTCGTGTTAGCCATGGAAACCCGCGATTCTTCTCACACCAGGCAACAAGCAACAGGCAACAAGCCAACAAGCAACAAGCAACAAGCAACAAGCAAGGACAGGAAGTGAATCCTCTTAAATGATGGTGGAGAAGGGATCTAGAGCCTCGCTCGCGTTTAATGCTGATAATCAGCAGTCACCCGCGCCCAGGACAAGAAATTCTCCAGGGCGAGCCTTTCCTGTAAAGCGCAGATCACTCACTGACGCCCAAAACGGCTTTCAAGCTCCTGGCCCGCCATGGCATCCACTAAAGCCCCCAAAAGAGACGGGCGAGTTGAGGCGTCCGGCAGCCCGTTTCTCGTTTGGGCACGGGGACCACCAAAAACATGGAGGCTCTCAAGCTAAGCTTCACCAGAACAGGCACCGTGGCCTGTCTTGGCTTGTCTTGGCTTGTCTTGGCTTGTCTTGGTTTATCTTGGCTTTTGCATGGTCCGCTCGAGGTTCCTGATCCACGGTAGCCCAATCGTGCAATAATAGCATGCCCATACAGTACAGTAGCTGGAGACATGGATGGCACGTGTCACATGTTAATATAGCCATGAAAAAGGAAAATACGCCGCTAGCTCTCCTATTAGCTTCCCCACAAGCTATGAGGGGTTGAATCCACAACTCAAAGTTTATCACAATGCTGCGCTCTCTTCGGGCTCTGATCCAGTCATCAGGATGAGAAGATCACGGCGTTTGATGAAGAGCCAAGAGCAAGGGCAGAACACGACGAGGTTTGAAAAGGTGTAAAGAGCTGTAATCTGCACTGCAGGGCCGTTGTCGTTCGAATAGCGGTTGCTCACATGACGGTCTGGCCCACTTTGGCACCAAGCTCCCCCAAGGGAGATGGTGGGCAGTGGTGACGATCCAATAATAGATCGCTGTGAACTGCAAATCTCATCTGCCGATTCCTGTTCAAGGGCATCCAGTTTGGGGAAGAGGTTCATCGCATCGCATGCTCAGGGGTTTGCACGGCCTTTGCTGTATCTCTCACTGATGATGATGATTTTGCATTTTAGGTTTTTCTTTTCGTTTTCGCAAGAGACGAATGCCAACCATGTTCGGTGCTCAATTTTGCTTGTAGTCTGCAGCGGAAATATGCAAGACAGAAACGAGGTGCGGTACGCACATCCCCACAACAGCGGATATTCGCCGCGACTCCTTACACGAGGTACGGCGCGGCAATTCGGATTCATCGAATAATTAAGCATCGAATAATTAAGCATCGAATAATTAAGCATCAATAAAACTTTTTTGAGACAGCTTCTGGGCGGCGCCTCAGAATAATTTCTGGGACGTGAAGAGGCCAACCTCGAAGCTGCTGCTCTGGCCCAGGCCAACCAGATTCGGGTCTTTATCGGTGGCGTTAGAAATGTCCGCAATGAACCGAGTATCGATAGCGAAGAACGCGCATGAAGCACTTAATCTTACCAATCAAGGTCGCTGGTTCGCTGTGTGTGGTGGCCGCAGCGGCGACGTCTGCGCCGCCTTCATTGCCCTAACACCCATGTCCATTAATCTGACTCAACCCCGACGGACGTGCGGGAGTTCTCCCAAAGAGGACGGCCAGTTATGATTAGGAGCGGGGGTGGAGAAAATGGTGGTGTGTGACCTTTTTTGGATGAGATGCGGGTCCTGGTCCCGCGCAGAGTTGTCGGCAGAATTCCTAAGCCCCGATCGCACGTACTTCTCGCCTTGTGGTTGGCTGTCGCAACACAGTTGGCATGACTTGACATAACCGGCGGGCCACCCCCGCTTCGCGTTCCTGAAAGCGGGGCGCGGTTTTGTTGTGTTTATGCATGGTGTTGTTGAGTCTCACAATGTCTCGAAGCCATTTCGTATAATAGCTCCATGCCATTCACGCAATCGTGAGCTTGTTGGTGGCATGTCGTGTCGACAATGTTTGGCATTAGAGAGAGTTTCATGCGTCCTTTACACGTTTTTCCCAGCATCCTTCGTTACTTCGTTACTTCGTTACTTCGTGGTCGATAGGTCGATAGGTCTTGGCAGCAGTAAGACACCTTGACGACGTTGAAGGGGTCGCAGGCAATCAAATTTCCCACTTCATGCCAGAAGTCAATATTCAATATTTTAGGAGATTACAACGACGTAGATGGCTTGTTTAGCCGAAGCGTATCGCCGGCCACTCATAGGGTAAACGTGCGGCTAATCACGACTTGGAGTAAATGGATCAGTCACAAATTGGCGATCCTCTGTCAACAACTTGATGATCGCCGATCATGAGCTCCTCAAGACTACTCTATACTTCGTGGTGGACCATGGTGGTCTAAATTCTCCTTTCGGCCGTTGCGGACTCATCGGCCGAGCACCGCAACTCAAACTTCACTTCACTACCAGAGGATCGCCGCCGGCGCGCTAACGTGTTGAATCTCGCCCTCAATTCGGATATGATGATCATCTCATGTTCATGCGGGTTGGTGTGTGGGAGGCCCAGAACGGGTAAACGGTCGGAAGAAGTGAGATTCGCCGCTAGGACGCGGGCCAAGGCCGGTGCAAGGCAAGATCTGTTCCTGAAGAGGTAGGGCCAATGTCGGCATTTCCATGGAGGACGGATGATGGTAAGCTGAGAAGGTCGGAACCCAGATGGAAGGCTGGAACGTCTTCCAAGCCGGAGGATTTTAAACGGGATGCAACAGGTTGATGCATTTCTGCCGTCGGATAGTGAAACCAAAGCAGGTTTGCATTAAGCCAGACGAGGTCCCAATCTGACATCTCGAGTACAAGGACATCAGGAGTTGCCAATGCGCGCGTGGAACTTGGAACTTGGAACTTGGAATTTGGAATAAGAGCTGTGCGGTGTCTGTGGATCTGAACTCGTCTGGTGGCAGCTCTCCTTGGCAAGCCGTGACTGTCCAAATGAAGCGGTACAATGTAGAGGTGCCAGACATCAACATGCCGTTATGCGTGAGCATGGGCTAATGTAGCAACTGCTGTGGCGGCCCAGGCCGCGGATTTCGCCATTAAAGGGGTTCGACTTATTGGAGGTGAAGTCGACAGCAAGGTATGATTTCGCGACAGAGACATCAGATGAAGTCGTGGACGGGATAGGGTGCCGAGAGTAAGCGAACTCGTCTAAACGAGACTTGAAAAGTAAGTTTGATAAGTAAGTTTGTGAAGGCGAAGAGGTGGAAATGGGACGAAAGGAGAAAAGAAGTAGGGCTTTGGTGAGCTCAAACTCGAGGTGTTGATGCCCTTGTTGAGGACGAAACGAAGCGGCGGCCGAGAGATGCGATAAACGCCGGCGCGCGACTACGACGCACGCCCGTGTCAGAAGTTTGGCCAGGACAACCCGGAAGTCTTTCTAAATATGGCTTTCGTTATCCACCACCATACTTGCTATCTAATCTTCATCTCCCTACTTAGTCTTCTTCTCTTCACCCAAGCCTCCCACCCGGCCTGTGGCACATCCTCTTCAACCACCAAGTCTCTCATTCTGAAATGCCTAACCACCGGCTGATCAAGAGCCCATTTCAATATCCCACTCCTTCTCACCACGGTAGTCATTATAAACCAGCCAACCGCGCTCACCGTTCCTGCAATCAATCCGACCAGAACCTGTTTTGGTGTGTGGTAGCTCAGGTATATCCTACTCCATGCCACCGCGGCCGCACCAGCCATCGTCAACACACTCAATCCCGCCCTTGTGGCCAGCGTCATTGGATTATGGTAACCCTTCCCATCATCGAACCTCCTCGGCTTGTGTCGCAATAACAAAAAAAGTGTCAAGTGCACGGCAAAGAATGCAACAAACTGTGCATGGCTGCTAGGCATTCCATAACCGTTTCCATGCATTGATTTTGGCCTCTCTTCTCTTATTATGCGTTTGAGGCAGAAGTTGATTGCTTCGCATGCAAGTTGACCGGCGAACATGAAGAGTATCTCAACCTCTCGAGTCGCAAAGCATAGGGTTGTATAAACGATAACCAGCCCTTGAGGAACAAGCGCGAGCCATGCGCATAGATAGGATACCGGATCGTAAGGATTCTAAGACAATGTGTTAGCATCTGTACATTCTATAACGACGTGGTAGAGGTGGCGTGTCGTTACATAGTGGACATGCGTTAGTGAAAACGACGCATAGGTAGGGATGTCACCCATCTTGGCGAGGCTTTTGTTGCAACGTCGCAATGTTGCGCTCTGGATCGTTGTTGTTGACGCGGAGAGCTCGGCGAGGCTGGAGCAATGGTGGTTGAAGGCGGCTTGAGGCGGCTGCCCGGTCACAAGCTTGGAGCTCGCCGAAGCTTGGCTGCCACAGGGGCCTTGGGCCGAGGCAACGGCGGGGCGGGATTGTGCAGTGATCGAAGGTGGAATGTCACGGTTCTTGGGCCGTATTTTACGGCGCAAATGGCAGAATTGACAGCCTTACTGGCATGAACAACACCACAAGGCTGCGCGCGTATCGCAATATATACACCGGCTCAATAGGCAATAAGCAAGCTCATTTGACTTGAAGAAGGACTTGTTGACTAATGTTTTAGGCCCCCATATTACCAAATCTAGGGAACAACGATGTTTGACCTCCCAGAAGCGAAACGGTTCGCCCATCTTTACTCTTCTTTTCAATGTTTCCTGGCGCAACCTATTGCGAGTATCTAAAAACAATCTAACCTTGTCATAGTGTCCGTCGCGAAGACCTTTACGCCTCAGCCTCAGACTCCGAAGATGAAAGCTCAAAAGCCAACACAAACAAAGCACAAGAAAAACTGCGCGCACAACTCGCCCTACTCTATGGACCCATAAAGTCACCTTCACCACCACCTACCACATCGATAGACGATGAGGAGCTACCTGATGCGCCAGTTGATGAGAAGGATGACAATGGAGAAGTGGGGTTTGAGTTTTGCCTATTTGCGCCAACACCAAAGACCGCTGCAACAGCAGGCGCAGGGGAAGGGACGGAAGGAGAAGGGAAGCCAAAAGTACAGAAGATTATGCTGAGCCACTCAGACGATGAGGATGAAGAAAGGGGAGAAGGTGCGCTGTTGAGGAGGCGGGGAGACGGATGGTGGATGGCGAAGATCACAGTGGAGCAGAAGGCACAGTTTAAGGGCGTGGAAGTTACGCCACAGATGATTCAGCGATGGAGAGAGCAACGGCATTTCGGGATGGAGAGGCCGTGGAGGGTGACTGTTGTAAGGACGGGTATGGATGATGGAGAGATTGCGCGGGCTGCTAGGGCTATGGAGAAAGAGCGTGCCCAAGCAGGTGACAAGATGGACAGGGAGGCGGGAAAGAGTAAAACAAAGCCGAATAAGAAGAAGAGGATATTACTGAGGCAAAGAGAAAGGGCAGCAACGGAGGCAGTAGAAGCAGAAAAAATAAGGCTTGAGAAGCAGAGGGAGGAGAAGATGGCGAAGGATGAGGACTGGGCTGTTAAGAGATCGGCTAGGAATAGGGAGAGGAAGATTAAGAAGAAGGCGAGGGAGAAGAGGAACAAGGAGGCGCTGAAGGCTGGATTGCCAGAGCCCGAGGATAGTGGCAGCGAAGACGAAGGGAGGCCCGACGACAACGCGAGGGAGGTGGTTGCTGCTTAGATACCCAGCACTAGAGGAGTAGCAGAAGTGGAACTGGTGTGCCACTTTGCAAGCCCAGAAAACGATGTGCTAGCCACTCTTCGTTGTGGTCACTGGAGATCCGCGGCCATTATGCCTAGGGTGCTTGTGGCGTGCTGACTCTGGAATTCCTCACTAATTCTATCTTTCAACAATAAAACTTCAGCATTTGACAATTTAATAATGCTAAGCAGTTGGTGAAAACCAGGTTACCCAAAGGGGTTAGCACGAGAACTACAGCTCTGACGGGCCGGCATTGTTCCGCAACGGATGGACAACGCGGCAAGGCTGAGACATCTGAACCACATCCAGGGACAATCGCGCCCAAATTGGAGACCAACAGCGATAAGTCCAACGTGTTTCTGGTCAACCTCTCTTATTATTTCTCCAATTATACCACCTACAACAATGTTGTCAGTGTTTCTAGATTTTACAAGCAGTATATAAAATTCGGCCGCCATACGATTGTCACGACGAAACGACAACCTCCAAGGTTACAGTGCCAGCCAATTCTCGCCCATCACGATGATAGCTGGCCTCTGGAACTCGGCCCAGAAGGGCGCTTTGAAGGTTACGAATGATACAGAGAAAGAGAATGAAGAGACACCAGAGACCCTTAACCACGGACCACGTGCCTCGCCAGCTCCAGAACCGATACACGAACCAGCACCAGAGGCAGCTACGCCAGATGCCGACATAGCAGACACAGGCCTCGTGGGCCTCGGCCTCCCACCACCAGTCACCGATCCCGCACAGTCTGTTGAAGGCGATCCGGCACCAGAAGGTATTGCGGCAGCGCCCAGGAGGCCGCCAATGAAGAGGGAGTCCAGTACACCAGCGCCGCCTGTGCAACCTCCTCCTGCGACACCTGGAGCTGGGAACAGGACTGGACAAGCGCCAGAGCCGACAGATTCACTGAGCTTGATGCAATTGAAGAGGATAGTGGCAGAGTTACCGAAGAACGAGCCGATGAGCTATGCATACGAGTATGCAGATACTGGGAGCTTCGAGGAGGAGATCGATGAGTGGTTCAGCTATGGCACGACGGAGAACAACAGGATAAGCAGGGCAAAGATACAGTTCGGGACGAGGTGGAGGAGTTTCAGCCAAAAGACTTGGACTGAGGAGCCGTGGGGGAGGAAGAAGGAGTTTGTGAAGCGGGAAGTGGAGGGATTGGCTGGAAAGAAGGGCGATAATGCGAGGCGGAAGGCTGTTGCGCGGCTGATGCATGTTGCGTTGGGCGTGTGGGAGGAGAGTGCGGGCATAGGGAAGAGTCTCAGCCTCACGATTGATCACGAACAGAACAAAAGAGACGGAGAGCCACAGGTAAGAAGCCAGGCTACGAAGTGTCAAATTGACGCTATGAAGGACGGCGTTAGGCTCGTGGCGGAAACAGGAGGAGTAAGAGCAGTGTTTGATACTATGCGCAAGATCGTGGGCGTCAGGGATGATGAATATGGGGAAGCGAGGGATGCATCAGGACAAGGGAATACTGGAGTGATGACTGACGAGATTGACAACATTATGACCGTTATGTATGTGCTGGTCGAGGTGACCAGAAACTGGCCGGAAGAGTTCAAGGCGACAAAAGACGACATTGTCGCATTAGAGCCGAACCTGCTGGAGTATATGCTCAACACGTTGGCACAACTACGCTGGGACGATTGTTCGGAGTTACCACAAAACAGGATATTCAATCTCTTTTGGAAGTCCCTACTTCTCATCTTCGGCAACATGACCGAGCTCGACGACGTCAAGGCCGCTGTCGCCGAGTCCCTACAACAAGAGGGCAGGAGGAGCGAGCTAATCACCGCTTCTCCCCTTGATTACCACATATTCCGCCAAGAAATCATCTCAAAATACCCCGCATACATACCTCCAGTACCACTCATCCCACTGGATGCAGACGACAACAATATCCTTCCGTCACTACATACCACTCAACCACGAAACAACAGCCAAAATGGCATCATGAACCTGCCATCTGCGAACAGTGGTGGCTCCATTCTCCACCAACCAGTTCACATTGCTACTCCGGCACCATCACCACCGCCGTCGCCGGCAATGAATGGCAAGGCGGGGAAGAAGCAGAACTACCAGACCAACCAGAATTTTCCGTTCATGTATCCGCCGTTAGACAGCACTTCTAACAGTGCAGGTGGAAAGGGCGAGGCTGGGGCTCAGGCGCAACTGGTTGGGAGGAAGTGGGAGGGCAGCGAGATCCCAGCGTCGATATTGGAGGCTGGCGAGCTGTTTGCGAAACGCACGAAGATGACGAGGGCGATGAGGCAGTTGTGGGATGAAAGGGAGGCGTTTTTGAAACATGAGCGTGGGTATGGTGATGAGGATGAGAAGGTTAAGGATTTGGATGATCTGGATATGGATGTTGACGAATACAAGCTGGAGGAAGAATTGATGAAGAGGTTGGAGAGGATAGGCATGGAAGATGAGGAGGACGAACTCGAGGACAAGGGGAAGAAGGTCGAGATCGATACCGGACCAAGAGATGTGAGCGATGAGGTCCGACACAGACTCGAAGTTGTGGAAACGTTCTTCGAAGCTTCCCTCCCGCACCTGGGATCCCTCGTTGTTGTCCTCCTCAAAGCCATCCTCTTCAACGTCACCGCCCTCCTCACCCAGCCAAACTCAGGCATGAACGCCGGCCTCCAATCAGCCCACCAATCCGAGTTCAACCTCCGGTCTGGCGTCCCAGCCATGCAACGCCAAAAGCCAGCCCAAGGAGGCGGAGAACAGCAATACGAGAACTTCGTCCGCGACCTCCCCATCGACGAAGTAGAGGCTTTGCGCCAACGCGAAATAAGTCTCAAAGCCGTCTCGGGCATCCTTCTCACACTCTTGAAATGGTTCAAAGTGAGCCACATCCGCAAGTTTGAATACCTCAGTCAGTTACTGCTGGATGCAAATTACCTGCCGCTAGTGCTAAAGTTCTTTGTGCACGCTGATGTGGATAAGCTCATCGACATCGACTGCGACCGTCCACCACTCAGTTTCTTCGGCTACTGCAATCGCACGTCTAAGCAGATGGCGTCACCAAACTCAACATCTCCAGCTGGCAGCCGGCAGCCACCTGTCTCGAGTGCGACGGCTGGGACGGAAAAAGAGAATTCCCAGCCAGCTGCGGAGTCGACAGATGAAGATGATGCCGTTCCGCCACCTATCCGTATCTCGCGCTCCTCCAACCCTCCTGGCCAAGGCACATCGAAAGGTCCACGTCCCATTCCGCCGCCTAACCAGCGTACAGCCTCTGCAATCCATTCTCCCCAACTAGTACCAAAGCTCGACGAGAATGGTCGGCTAATCCCCTCAACCTCCTACTCCGCTAGGAACTTTTTGTCGAGTATCAACCTGCTGAGGGTGATGCATAAAATCACGGATGGCAAGACGCACAGGTTACTGTTGTTGGTGCAGTATAAAAGCAGTGCGATATTGAGGAAGGCATTGAAGGTCCCGGATCCGATGCTGAAGAAATATACGCTTAAGCTTTTTAAGGGGCAGGTGCCGTTTTGTGGGAGAAAGTGGAGACAGGGGAATATGAGGGTTATTACGCAGGTGTACCTGGACCTCCGTCCCCAACTCCGCGACGAGTGGTTGTCGGGTGGGGAAATCGAACGAGGCGTGGAGGAATCTCAAGGTGTGGAACAGGCTGGACGGGCATTGGTGGGATGGGGACTGGGAAGGAGGTATAAGGATATACTTCGGGGCAGGAAGGTTGGGGCAACCGGGGAGGAGGAGGTTGAGAGGGATTGGTTCCATAGGGAGTTGGAGAAAATGTCTTGGAGAGGCGCCGATCAAAACGAGGAAGTGGATTGGGAGGATGAGGAGGGGATGGAACCGGTTGATGGGATATTGAATGCCGGGCCGCAGTGGACGCAAGGTGGGAAATGGACGCCCGGGCAATAGTGAACATGGTAGAGACCTTGTCCGGCGAATGAAGAATAATGTCCACAAGCTCAACATATCCTATCCTTTGCTTTGCTGCCGCTTTACTCAGACATACAGGCCTGTATTCAATAGTTCTAGAAGCTCAGCTGGATATATCGTACATGTCTCTCACGCCATACAGCACATCCTCCTCCCTACTTATCATCGTTCAGACTGGGCGCACCCGATTCAACAATATCAGGGCCCATGTGTGCACCTCTAACAATCCCTATTGCGATCACCAGGACAGTACTCGGCATTTATTGTCCGTTCCTGACCCCCTCCAGCTGCTTGATAACCAAGAAGTTTGCGTCCAAGAAGCGGTCGACGCAGTTCTTGGCGCAAGACTCTTCGCTCTTGTCGAGGCCCTTGGACTTGATGGTGCCGGTGATGCATTTCGTCCAGCAGATGTCTGTGAGGTTGTGGACGGCTAATGCTCTGTTAGCTCGGGGTAATATTAAGTGAGGTGCGAATAGTGGAGGGCCTTGCTGGGCTCGGGACTTACATTGCTGAATCTTGGACTTCTGGGTCTCGTTCACGATGAACTGCTGCAGCTCCTGCTTGTCGCGGTCTGAGAGGCGGGAAACATCGATTTCTCCGTTGGCGTCCATTGTGTATATCTGATGTGTATTGCGGTTTTGGAAGGTGGTGGATGGGTGTAATTGAGAGTCCTGTCTGGGTAGCTATAATTGAGGTTGAGGTACACGAGGCTGTCAAAAGTCATGATGCAGGCCGGCTCCATCAGAATCAAGCTCGAGGCGCTAAGACAAGGCTGAGCGGTGGCCAACCAGGCTGTAACCGCGAATGTGCCTGGATGACGATGATTGGCACACGACATCATACAGGACAGGCAGTACCCCGGACTCTGACACACGCGACAGAGACAGTTTGATATATTTCAGTCTCGATATTCTCCTAGAACATCTCTTGTCTTCTTGATTTCCACTTTACCTCTGTTCCTTTGTTCTATCATCCAGCGATCATATTCACCATTAGCTTCAACAACCAGCCAGCGAACCGTATACAAGATACCTCCTCACAAGGTATCTCTGGCGAGCCACCAAGACAAATCTTCCAAGACAACCTCCAAGCCCGGCCAGCAGACACCCTCTCGTGATGTACTAGGCCCAACGCCACCGCAGTCAACACCCGAAAGTAAGCACCTGTGTGCAACATAGTCGTCAACCCTCTAAAGGTTGCGACCACGGATTTGGGAACAGGCGACCTGAATATCATTGCCTGACACGAATTCAGCCGTGTACCCCGAGTAGACAAGTACCCCGTAGACGTTGTATGCTGTGACTTATACGAATGCGCCGAGGTTTCAGTTTACTTTCATCGACTATAAGGAAACGAAACAAAGCGAGGTTTATAACGGAAACCGGCCAGCACGAGTATTTGAGTGTTCGTTTACAGGAGCGCTATTTACCCGTTTGCAGCCTTCACCTCAGTTATCTCGTCGCGGCGAGGCGAGCGACACGATTACACTATAGCGACATCATCCAGATAAGAGTCGCGACTAAGACGACACATTGAGCGCGTCGACAGCACGCCCCTCTATCCCCATCCAAGAAATGGGAAAATCCTCCCCTTCCACCTCCCCACCCCGAGGCCGCCCTACCTCCAACTCCCCCAGAGGCTCCCGCTCCCCACGAAATGACGACACCATGTCCTCAGACGCACCAACACTGCAAGGCAGCACCCATACGCCCCGAAAAACGTCTCTAGACCGCTTAAATAAACAAACCGACGGCGTAAACGAGCAAAGCCCGTTACTACAACCCAGCGATACAGACTCCGAAAACGACGACTTTCTAGACGACAACACGGTGCTGGATGAGACTGATGAGTACCAGGTTACGAAGTCGATATGGTATCTCATCATCCTCACAATCAGTCTGGGAGGGCTGCAGATTGCTTGGAGTGTGGAGTTATCCAACGGCTCCCCCTACCTCCTCTCACTGGGGTTGAGCAAATCTTTGATGGCGTTGGTGTGGATCGCAGGCCCATTGTCAGGGACACTGGTGCAGCCGTATGTGGGCATACGGAGCGATAACTGTAGAATCAGTTGGGGGAAGAGGAAGCCGTTCATGATTGGTGGTGCGGCGGCTACAATCGTTAGTCTGCTCTGCTTGGCGTGGACGAGGGAAATGGTTGGTGGGTTCCTGGGCCTCTTTGGTGGGAAGCCGGAGGATAAGGGGGTGAAGGTGTGCATTATTGTTGTAGCGGTTGCGTTTGTTTATATTCTGGACTTCAGCATCAATACTATTCAGGCTGCGATTAGGGCGTTTATGGTTGATTGTGCGCCTACGCATCAGCAGGGTAAGTCCAGCGTCTCTCACCCCCTCGCTGTTTTTGTGTCATAAACAACCGCTAATAATGCAACAGAAGCAGCCAACGCCATGGCCTCCCGTGTAACCGGCATCGGCAACATCATCGGTTACTGCTTCGGCTACATCGACCTGCCCCGCCACCTCTGGTTCTTCGGGGACACGCAGTTCAAAGTCCTCTGTGTGATTGCCTCCCTAGCCCTCGGCTCCACAGTCCTGATTTCCACCATCCTCGTCAAAGAGCGCGATCCCAACGAAGAGGGCCCGCCCGCTAATAACAAGGGCGGAGCCGTGGCCTTCTTTAAGGGAGTGTTTAGTTCGATCAGGAGATTGCCGCCCCAGACGAGAAAAGTGTGCGAAGTGCAGTTCTTTGCCTGGATCGGGTGGTTCGGGTTTCTTTTCTACCTGTCGACCTGGGTTGCGGAGTTATACGTTGAGCCGATCGTAGAGCAACATCCAGGCATGAGTCCCGAGGAAATTGACAAGCTCTACGAAGAGGGCACGCGGATCGGCACCTTCGCGCTTTTGGTCTGGGCGTCCGTCTCGTTGCTATCCAACATACTCCTGCCATTCTTTGTGGCGCCTAGCTACGAAGTCCCCATCATCCCCTCCTCAGCCAGCCAACTCAACTCCTCGATCCGCTCAGGCAACACCGGCACCTCCCAACAATCCAACCGTTCCTACACCACGCGTCTCGATAGATTTCTCGACGCCCTAGTAATCCCCTGGCTCACCCTCCGCCGCGCCTGGACCCTCGGCCTCATAATCTTCGGCCTCTGCATGTTCAGCACCCTCTTCATCTCCACCCCCTTCGTCGCCTGCATCGTCGTCGGGTTAGTCGGCATCCCATGGAGTCTCACAATCTGGGCGCCGTTTGCCATCATCTCCTCCGAGATCTCCAAACGCGATGCATTGCGTCGTGCCCAGGCTTTAAATCTGACGAGGGGCCTGAGTGGGGATCCGTTGGCGATTGATGATAATGGGGACCAAGCCGGCGTCATCCTAGGCATCCACAACGTGGCCATCGCTGCTCCCCAGGTCATCGCGACGCTGGGGTCGTCCGTCATATTTAGGTGGCTGCAGAAACCACGGGGGAGTAGTGGGGATTGGTCCATGCCGGTTGTGCTGGCTACGGGGGGGATTTTTGCCTGTGTGGCGGCGTGGATGGCTAGTAGGCTGCAGGAGGAGGGGCCGGTGGAGGGGTTGGAGGCGGCGAGGGGTCAGTTGAGAAAGAGGCCGAGCGCACAGAGGAGGGCGTCTATGGGGAGGGAGGGGCTGAGGAGTAGTTTGAGCCGGAGTCAGAGTTTTGGTGGGGGGTTGAATTATTAGATGAGGTTATATCGCGGATGGTGCGAGGACGGGGATGGAGATAGGAGGTAGAAAGTAGACTTTCAACGAGCTTTCTCCTTGACATGACCTCTTATTATCTTACCATCCAGGTTCTGACCGTTACCACCTCCCGCTGCCTCGCATATTTCCTCTCACAACTCCTCAAGCAGCTCCATTTTGTCGATTGATTATATTCCTCACGACTAAAGTAATAATCCCATGCCGTCCTCACACCTAACCCTCGGCCACGGCTTCTCAGTCTTCCTATAAAATAAACACTTCTCAGAGAAATCATCATGCTATAACTGCGGCACGACAGCTTCCTTCCTATACCCAGGAGTAACCCAGTATCCATCCTCTCACTCACCCATTTCCGCTCACCCACCCTTCGAAGCCAGTTGTATCGACTGGCTGGGCGATTGAACCTTCTGAGCTTCCGGTGCTGAAGAGGTACGGTCGGGAGGGCCGGATTTGCTGGTTGATAGGGGAGAAATTTGTTGGAGGTGCGTTTGGGGCGGCGTCCGATGCAGCTGGTTCTCCCTTCATCTTGCCCACGCGGTGAGGTGTGGAGGATGACGGCTCATCTCGCAGGAAAATCGGAATGAAGAGTCTCGACGAGCTGAACAACGGATTGGATGGGCTAGGGGTGGATTGGGGTTGTAACAGTCCCCAAGTCCAACCTAGGAGAAGATGAAAGGTGATGCTACCTTGAGAACATGGGGCTATGCACTAGGCCACTAATTGTCTGAACTTCGGTATCGGGGGTAGGCAACGCCTTCAACAGCGATCCCTGTCGTCGTTTCAACGATCTGCTAGCTTCTGAAGCGTTCAGCGTCTAGCCGCGCGGACTCCTCCTCCCAAGCGTCTTGCACGGTGTCCTGTCGTTCTGGGTCGATAAGCAAGACGGGAGCTGTAGAGTTGTTATCCTCGTGCTGGCAGGAAAGGCGGTTTTGGAGTCTGGCTGTTTTTGCTGCGGGAAGTGGACGAACTGAAGACTGCTCATCTAACTTCAAAGGGGCCGCAGCAGGAGGATTATTCGGCAATGGCTCGTGGGGCGAGCTAGCTGCCCGGGTTTTACGGGCCAAAGCTAGGTTATCAGACCTGAAGGCTTCGCATGTTACTGGGTTGGGTTGCCTGAAATCATGAGAGGGAGGAGGCTGATTTATATCTCCTTCATATGATTTGTACTCCGTTGGCGCTGGAGCTGGCGTGCTTCGCTGATTTGCGGCGGGATACCGAAGTGTTGAGGTGTTCTCCTGGGAGTACGAGATGGTTACGAGATACATATCGAGATATAAATCAAAACCAAGAGACTCCTGGCCCAATAACGATGGTGGGCATGAGGAGGGCACCGGCTGACGATGCATCAGAGGCACGCTCAACTTCACCATGCCCTGCTGCAGGCTTGGAGCATTTGCAATGCTAGTTGTCCTGGAATGGGTCGCAGTCTTAGTATTTGTTACGCTCATGCTGAACTCTTGGTGACGGTTGTAAGCCTTCATCCTCGGTCGTGTACGAAAGGGGTAGTCACAAGACTCCATTATGCTACTATTTTAGTATCCCGACGTGCACTGAGAGAGGCAATGTGATGAAGTTGAGAGGTAAAGGTGTCAGGGAGGATGTCGGCGTTATCTCATCTAGTTTCCATTGACACCTTGTCGGTGGCGCCGTCTGAGCTGCCGCCATCTTATCATACATTGGTACACATGTTGTAGCGCAACTATATACCTTTCCGCACACCAACAACAGCCCTCCCATCTCCCTCCCCAACAAACCTCACCCCCCTCCCCCTCAACTCCCTACCCCCCACCGACCCCGAGTCCGTGATAAAATCCTTCCCCGTCAAACAACCGCAATGCGTAACCGGCGTCGGATCATCGCCCCAAATCTCAACCTCCCATCCGTCATCCAACATCAACTCCGCAATCCTAAAGGCCTGCGCCGAACCTTCAACTTCAAAAAGCAGCATTTTTGAGTATAGACTGGCGGCGTGGGCGGTGATGAAGTGGTAGAAAATGTCTTCCGGGTGATTACCCTCCTTAGCCCCGCTCCGCTCGGCACCGGGCACGAGTGCGAGGCGCGGTTCGTAGTTCCGGACTGAGCGCTCGGTGGAGGTGTTGAAGTGGGAGAGGGATATGTATGGTGGGTTTGCGGTTATTATATCCACGGATTTTGGGAACTTGGTACGGTCGAGAGGTTTGAGGACGTCGGCGAGGAGGAAGGAGATTTGGTGGCCGGCTGCGGTGGTATGCGGCCACGACGCCTCGGCGTAGGTAGATGTCCGTGTTGGCGAGGAGAGGAGGGATCGGGGAAAGTTGGCCCACGCATTCCGTTTGGCGAGCGATATGGCTGTGGGTGAGATTTCGACGCCCGTGATGCTCAATTTTGCGTCAGGGAGCTCTTTCTCGAGCAGATGCAGGAGCAGGAGGGGTATACAGCCTGTGCCTGTGCAGTAGTCTATCACGCCAAGACTCCTCTGATCTCCAAACCTTTCAGCGACAATCTGCGCTAATCGTTCGGTATACGCTTCCGTACACTGTCTCGGTATAAGAACGCCTTTCTCGCACTTAATCACCAAATCCCCAAATGGCTGATTGCCAAGGATATACTGCAGTGGCACACCTCGTCCTCGCTGCAGGGCGAGTTTGACTACACATCTATGTTTTAGCCGTTGCGGCACATCTTTGGCGTTTCCGAACTTGTTGAGGAGACGTTCGTCAACATGTTCTCGCAGCCATCGCAGTTCGTTGTGGGCGCTGGGTATTGTGCGGCATGTTTGCAGCAGGATTGGGAGGAGAGGATTTATGGTGCGGGCATGGCGGAGTAGTGAGGTTTGGAGACGCGGCATCTACAGGTTAAAGAGATGCTGGCCAAGGCTGGATTAAAGTTTGAGCTAGCCAGTATGAAGCGGGGTGATGGCTTGTGAGTGGTTGGTTTGAGGTGTGGTGCTGACTAGCGCAGGCTGCTTCCCGGCGCTAAAACTGAACTGGGGAGTCTTGGCATTTCGACATGACTTGACTGCTTTGCCATGGTGAACAATTGAAAACCATTGAAAGCATCTTCTTGCACTCTCTTGGTTATGTAAATAGCTGGTTAGCAAAATTGTACATAAGACTGATGTTCAGCATGCTGAACATTTAAGTGTCCTAAGCTACATCTGGTCTGCATGAGGATCTGCGATCGTAGGCATAGCTAAACAGAGATAGAGTGCTCATCAAGTTGCGGTCGGCCCTCTTCCCTGTTGAACACATCGACTACCAATGCTGTTGTAGGCCAGAGGAAAGTGAGCTTATTCTTTTGTGCTTGTCCTGAGGTGCTAATAACCATGGTATATCCCGCCATCAAACTCCATGCCATTGTGAATCTTTAACAATGACTGCCAACGCCATAATCTACCTCAGAAGACTTCCTCTCCTTCGCCTGTCCTTCCGATACCCTCAGACGCCATCCAGCACCTCCCACCACCAACCTCCCAATATGTCCGCTCATCTCCTCCCCCCTCTTCCCCCCATGTCCGCCTCAATAAACTCCCTCAGAATACCCCTCAACGCATCATTCCTCCTCGTCAGCAAAAGCACATCATCCGTCGTCACCGTGTTCCGTCCAGCATGATGCGCAAAGCTCTCCAGATCCGTAGCCGCGGACTCGATATGCGACCAGACCATTTCGGTGAGCGCGCCGATGAATTGGGGGGTGGCGTTTACACCCAGGCGCAGGGATTCAGAGTCGACGATTTGGCCGATGGAGAACCAGAGGGCTGCTTTTTGGCGCTGTGGGGTTTATGTTAGAGTGGGTGTTAGGAAGTGGTAACGAAGCGGAAGGGAATAACGTTTGGAAGGGTGATGGAGGAAGGGGAGGTACCTCGCGCTCGTCGTCGTTTGTTTCGTCTGCCATTCTGGGGTCTTCAGGTACGTCAGCTTTCGACGGTAAGAGTTGGCGGAGAAGCTATTGTGGTGCTATGGTTCTCGATTAGGCTTGCGTCGCGTTGCTCTGGAAGTGAAGCTTGGGGAGACGCGACGTGGTCCGAGCGTGGTGATGATTGATTGCCGATTAGATAGCGATTGCTGAGCTTGCCGTCAGGCCCGTCACTTCCAGCTGTCAAAACCCAAACTTAAATGAGGTGGAACTAAGGAAGCGAGAAGAACGTCAAAGACCGATCCCTCTATTCACTCCGAGTACCGCGCAAAACAAGAACTGTTACAGCTACCCTGCTTCTATCAATCGCATAAACCGAAGAGATACACCTGTCATAAACCAAACCGTTCCATCGAAACCACATAAACACAAGCTCCAGGAGCTACCGCCACTTAAGATGGACGATATCGTCGACACCGTGTCGCACTACGCGATGATGGCCTATAGCAACGGCCGCGCCAACATCCTCAAATTCATCAACATGTCCGGTCTGCAATGGATCCGCATCATCACCATCGTAGGCGGCTACCTCCTCTTGCGCCCATACATCACCATGTTCGCCGAGAAGTCCCAGAACAAGCAGCTCGAGAAGCCACTGGAGGTGTTGCAGGAAGCACAAGCGGAGAAGCGCGCAGAGGCGGTTATCAGTCCGAATACGCTGAGGGGACTGGTCCAGTTGCCAGAGGAGAGTGATAGTGACGAGGAGAAGGTGTCGGGGAAGGATGTGAAGTGGGGACAGAAGGCGAAGAGGAGACAGAGGGAGACGTTGAGAAAGATTATTGAAGCGGAGGACAAGGCGAGGAGGGAGGCGGAGGATGTTGGTGGGTTTGTGAGTGATGAGGATAAGGATATTGAGCACTACTTGACCTAGAAGAGGTGTGGTTGGGACATGGAAATGCAGCATCGCTGGCGCAGCTTAAAAGCGATAATTATACTCGACTAATAGATGGATAACACGATTAATAATGGTGTGTAGTCCTGTCCCTGCGTCGAACTGTGCCTTACTCGAAAGTTTGGAACGTCTCTTCCGCCAATGCTGCGTACGCAAGCTCGTTCCTATTGCATTCTGCTAACCGTCAACCTTGTTCTTTATGCATAGGACAAGTCCGAGGGGTTCTTCATACGCCACTTGTGTTCTTGTGTTCTTGTGTGCAGCATGCAGATGCAGATATCGACCAACGCGTTAAGAGTGTATCTACAAGAGGACTTACTTCGTCGCAGGCTGTTCCCCAAGCTACAGTACTGTTTACCTTCAAATGGCGAGATTGTAGGAGACCAGCCGTTTACCGAATGTTTTAGTGTTTCTGGCTCAGAGCTAGCAGATAACGAAGATGAATATGCATCAGATGCCCCCTCATCCAAGAACGTAATGCCTGAGGCATACACCTGTCACCACCACCACCACCGTCACCTTGCAGGTGCAGTTGGTCGCACATGGGCATCTCTGGTGGTCGCACATTTACGAAAGCCGTTCCTACGAATCACTTCTCCTATCTCGACGACCTTATGATTTAACGAATATCCACTTTACTGCATATTCGCTTCTATTGCTTTTTTACTTATAGACCAGATAATAGACTACGGGATTCTACCTTCTTTGCTACCCTGCGAGCCCAATACTGCCTCTACTTACATGCTGCGGTGACTAGACTGAAGCGGTTCTCTCGACCGACACTTGGGCATATCGATATTGAGTGCTTACTTATGGGAGATACAGGATAATAGCGACAACGCATTGGAAGAAACGGCAAGAAAGCATTACATGGAGCTGAGTTTCAAGGTGGTCGCAAGATACGACAGAATAGCTAGGACTTACAGGTTAAGGTCGCGCACAGCATTTTAAACAAAAGCTAGAAGAAGTACTGCGTGGCAAATCTTACTGCCTCTATCTAAGAATACATGATGTCGTCCGACTGGTGGAATCAACAATCTTATACGTCGTCAAGGTAAGTTTCTCATTCGGCGCAAAGCTTCTACAGCTAACATCCTCAGTCGCTCAGATCGACGACCACCTCGCACCTCATCATACCATCACGACCTCAATTCGAAGAGTTACAGTACAAACAACCTCTCATACGACCAATACAACGATCGCCGATACACAAGCCGGTCTCCAAGGCCGCCTCGCAAACGCAGAAGCTGGCCACCAGGTCCACATGTTGAAGACGAAGAGATCTCCCTAGCTAGGGAGATAGGAGGACATAAAGCACTTGTCACACACGACCCCCCGGAGAAGGGACGGATAGACCAGCAGCCTATATTGTACGAGTCGGAGCTTTCGGCTGCGGAGGTGGCAAGCTCGGAGGCGTTGGATGTTATTCTTGCGAGTAATCGGAGGGAGGATGCGAGAGCTAGGAAAGGGTTTGGTGCTCAGCAGAACGGGGACAAAAAGGAAGCGGCAGGACCGAACACAGAAAAAGCCCGGGGTCGCGAAGAGGATAGCACAACCACTAAAACGGCTACTGGACGACAAACACGCTCACACTCTCGGGGCGGATTGGGACGTGTGGATAGCTACAAAGAGATTGACTACTATTCAGATGTTCGTAAAAATGGCACTGAGGAAGGAGAACGAGGAGGAGAAGGCGGCCGAGACAAGGGGGAGGAGAACAAGGAGATCAATTACTATGCAGATGCGCAACAACCAGTTTCTGAGGGTAGACGTCGTAGACACGAGAGATCGCGCGATCCACATGACCGACCGAGAAGGAGGAGTCGAGTCGATCTGCCTACGTTGGCTACCAACCTTACGGTGGATCAGCCACCACCGCAACGGTCTCCAAGTCCATACTCGTACACTCCTAGAGTACGAGAGGATCTGAGCAAGCCTGGGCCAAGCCGGAGTGCGTTTTTATCTCCAGACATTTCTGCTAGACCCAGGTCTAGAGGTGGAGATGACTACTTTGGTCAATCTTCGAGACGAACTGGCAGCAGCAGGCCAACGACGCCCACTGATGCGAGAACCCCTAGATTTTCGGCGCCTAACCTCAGAAGGGCAGAATCCGACTTCTCCTCGTACTCGCCGCGTACGAGAGAAAAGAAGACGCGGCCTGGCCAATTAGTTGACGAAGAAGCAGGACGATATCGGAGGCCAGGTCATGAAAGAAGACCAAGCTATGAGGGACGTGGCCACTCACGACAAGACTCCAGTCAGAGCAGCAAGACTAACAGCGACTTGGACGATGACAGTGCGGAAGCAGAACAGAGGCGAAGAGACGAGAGGCGTCGGCGTAGAGAAGAGAGAAACCGTCAAGAAACATTGCATCCATATCCTTTGGATGATCCTGGTAGAGGACACCGTAGGACGCGGTCAAGAGATGACAGAGATAGCAGACTAGCCAACGAGTTCAGCAAGCCGACGAAACGCATGTCGTCTCCATTGCCCAGCCCATCCATCACAGGTCCTGCGATGGGACTAGGACTGGGTGCGGGCCTCGCAGCACGCAACATGTTTGATCAACGGCGAGCAGACACCTTCCCCCCAACAGTCAAAGAGCGGACTCCGACTTCATCGAGACCTGTAAGCCCATTTGACGGGCGTTTCACCAAGACCCCAACACCCCAAGACCATCAAGCCCTTAGTCTTCCTGTTAGAGGCAAAGACTCGACAACACTGGAAATGCCCGCATCCCCAGCACTCGACTACTGGCAGCGTCACCACCCAGCCTCCCCATCCACACCCACACCAAAGCGGCAAAACTTAGTAGACCACCACCTTGACCCCCCAACAATGGGTTCATACCGCCGGCACTCCCTCGACCAATCCGCCGGCATCTCACCTATAGCACCATGTCCACGTACCACGCCTGTGGCAGGGAAGCTCGACTGGCTGACCCTCCCCCGGTGTCCTGGTTTCAACATATGTCCGAGGTGCTACACGGGGACTGTCGAACGTACGCAGTTTGGGAAAGATTTTGTGCCGAGGCCGTTTGCAAATATAGGCGCGGAGGTCGTGTGTGATTTTGGGAGCCAGGCTTGGTATCGGATTGCGTGGTTGATGGTGCAGAAGAATCGTGAGAGAGACCTGGGGCTTATTTATCGGGTTGCGGAGATTGGTGCTGATTGGAAGTTGGAGGCGTGCGTTGGATCGTTTCCTGCCATCAGAAATTGGTACGGTGTGGTTGATCCCGCGAGGGGGAAGATTGTCGAGGGGTTCGATATTTGTCCTGCTTGCGTGCAGATTGTCACTGCTGTCTTACCACAGCTCGAAGGGATCTTTGTGGAGAAGCCGGGGTCGAAGAAGGAGAGGGTGTGTGATATGCGTTTCGATACAGAACGGTTTATTCACTATTTTGATGCCCTGGAACTGGTAGCTGAGCAGACACCACGCCACCTTGGTCGCTATCTACCAGATATCAGTCTTTTCGTTGAAGTGGTCAAGAAGCTGGCCCCTGCTGCTATGGCCAAAGCAAAATCCGCATCAGCATCAAGCAGCGACGTCTCCTCCACCTCAACCCCAAAGAAACCACGCACCCGCCCTCAAACACCCTGCGAGCGCGACCAACCCCTCAAATCCACAGAATGGTGGGTCATCGCCCAACTCCCTGAACTGACAGTGTGCAAATCATGCTTCTCGGACGTCGTGAAACCTGAGTCAGAACGTGGGAGGGCGCTGCCTAGGATGTTTGAGCTGGAGAGGAGAGATGGGAGGACAAGCTGCCAGCTGTATTCGGACAGGATGAGAAGGGTTTTTACGGATGCGGTTGAGAGTGATGACTTCGTGAGGCTGGCTAGGGCGGCGAGGGAGAGGAGGGAGAGGGAAGGGGAGTATGCGGGGGATATGGAGTTTGCGGCTAGGTTTAGAGGTGAAAGACGAGAGGAGGAGGAGGCTAAGGCTGAGAGGAGTTGGAGGAAGTGGGAATGATTTATGTGATATAGAGCATATGTAGATGAGAAATGATAACGAGTACCCATGCATGATGAGTCCTCATGCTGGTCAGAAATTGGCAAAGTGATAACCGAGCTTGAGGTCTGCCAAGACTCAGCACGAATTCACTGCTATGGCAAGACTTTGAACGACTTCACTGTCAACCCACCCGCATTGCAGCATGAACCATCTGCAGCCTTCAACCTCGGAGACGACATTAGGATTCTCGTGGCTCCCAGTATTTATAAAACCCAATCATGTCCATTTCACCCAACAACCCTCCAAATTACCTCCCAATCCAAAGCAGTCCCACATCAATCTTTCTTGAAACCTCACTACCGGACAGATCAACCCTCCTCCTTTCCCGTCCTTGGTTGCGACTATTACACCGCTCCGCTTGCCCTCCGCTATGAGTTATTTATGGGCACCACTTGTTCAAGCAGCTTAATCCGTGGTGAGAACGAATATTTCCCCGTGGCGAAAGCGGATCGGTATGTCCTGGAATTTCTGGATTCGGACTCACAGGATCCTGTGTTCTGCTTGGATGATGATCCCCTGGATCATGGGAAGTTTGAGGTTGGAGGGGAAGTCAAGTTGGAGGTGAAGAAGTAGTTTAAGGAGGTGAAGCAGGATGATAAGCGGGATGTTAAGGAGGTAAAAGATGAGAAGGTCGTTGGAAGCCAGATGAGATATCCCCGCTCCGCCGCCCCCTACTTCTCCATCTTCCCAACAACCATTTACAGACGCACAAACTTCTGATGGCCCAACTCCATCCGCCCCGACTCCTGACTCCATCCTTAAACTCTCCCCACATCCAGAATCCCCACCAGCCACCGCTCCAGAACCAGCTCCACCACCACCCACCGCCCCAGACCCAACACCGCCCGCCACAAATACCAGGCCCAAACGCGCCACCATAACCCAAAAAGATGTCCGCAAGCTCCACGCCCTCGACATCGCCGAATTGTTCCAAATAGTCGATGAATGGGACGCCAAACAAGCAGATGGCAGGCATCGCGTGATCAAGAAGTCGGAGGAGAGGTTTCGCAAGCCCCTGCGTATCTGGTGCGAGAATTAGTGGTAAATGAGGTGCGAGCTTTGGGGGAAGTTTTGTGAGTCTTTCTTCCTTGTTGCTGCCTGTCGATGCGGGGTTGAGTTGGCGGTTGAGTTGGTGGGTGGGGATGTGCGGATGATGAAGCAAGGTGTCAAGAATGACAGCGACCATCGCTGTGAGATGTGTCGAGTTGACAGCCACGTCAAGGGCGTAACGGAGCTCGGCGTGGGAGAGTAAGACTGAGGGGTTGACAAGGTACGAAGTACTTATGCTGAATGAGCCTGCGTCTTCATTAACCTTGCTCCCGCCCTCGCCGCAGCATTAATCTGTATCCATCTACATAGCATCTATCATAGTTGAGAAGAAGCGAACTACTTTCGAACTTCCCTACACTATATTTTCCTGCAACTCCTGACAGGAGGGAATAGGAGTTGGCGGGATGCTAATTGAGGCAGGGCTTGAATCTCTGATGAGCAATGAGGTATGCGATTTGAGAGTGCAGACGGATGATTTCTTCTATGCGGTTATGCATGGATTGCCGCTTTGGTGGTTTAGGAGGTTTGAGTACGACCTGGAAGAGGTATCCGGACGGATGGGAGTAGTATGAGAGAAACCCGCATGCGCGGAAGAAAAGGCAGGCAATGGGTGCTGGTGACCCCACCGACGAGGACGCTGGAGACTCAGCTGAAGACAAGGAACTTGGAGGAACTCAAAGTGATGACGCAGCGTGCCAAGACCGCAAGCGCATATTGAGTCAGAGTTCGCAGACTGAGGACGGTGACCAGAAACGTCAGAAGTCTGGCACTTTCACACGCACGGTCACGGTGGACGCATTCTTGGAGATGTCCCCCGAAGAGATGAAGCCGGCTCTCGCCGATGAAGAAGCACAGGTAACGGCGCTGGAGTTTGAGATCGGTGCAGCCCAGTTGCAGGCCAAAGAGGCGAACGACAGAGTGCAGGTTGGGAAGTTGAGAAGTGAGGCGGTGTTGAAGGGCATGATTCGGATGTTGTTTGTTGAAAAACAGTGGCGGAAGGGGACAAAGGTGGAGAAGGTAGAGGTTGAGAAGCGATGGCCACGACGATGCTATACCTCGAGAGGTTGGATACCATGGCAGATAAGACGAAGATGGAACATAGCAGACGGCTCGCAGCGCCAATCTACTTCTCAACTCTTCGAATTTGTCTCTTGCCAATCTATTGTGCTTTGTTCCAGTTCACGGCTTCCTCAAACGCGACACCCTTGCCACCGAAGACGTCCAGGGCGGAACCGATAGTCAAGTCCACTTTGCCGTTACTGAGAGACTTGACGAGCTCCAGATCCTCTATCGACCGCCCACCACCAGCATAAGTAACCGGGATCGTGCACCACCTGGCCAACGCCTTCACAAGCTCCGTATCGATCCCCTTCTGTAGCCCCTCGTTATCAGCTGCATGGATCAATAACTCTGAGCAGTACGGCTCTAGGGCCTTGATATTCTCCTCCGTGACTTCCATATCTGTCAAGTCCTGCCATTTATTCATAGCCACCCACCAACTATCCCCCTTCCTCCTACAGCTGATATCGATAACCAACTTGCGTTTGTCTCCATCGAGAGCCGATAGAACGGCGTCGAGGCAGGACTGAGAAAACTCTCCGGACGGGAAGAGATATGAAGTGATGATAACCTACCTTTGCTTAGCGTACATTCATATCGACCTCGCTTAGCTTCCTACCTGTTTAGCGCCCTTCTCAATCCATTTCTTGGCATTCGACTCATTGACTCCCCCTCCCAACTGTAAACCGTTTGGCCAAGCAACCAGTGCTTGCTCGGCAGCGGCTTCCTGCGCTGGTCCACCTCCTAACATGATTACATGGCTTCCCTCGCAATCGGTATCCCTATACAGTTTTGCGAAGTATCCTGCCGAGTGCTCAGAAACGAAGTTCGTCCTCAGCTCTGAGGTATTGGTTGTGAGGGTGCCACCAACAATCTGCTTGACGGCTCCAGCGTGAAGATCGATACATGGACGAAATTTGGTCATTTCGGTATAGTTGTAAAGAATTTTCAAAACTGGTTTGTGTGGTGATTAAGTGGTTGATGAAGCTATCGCAATGACATAGAATTCGATGTCATGTGACTCACGGTCCTAGTTCCGGCCAAGACATGTTAGACGTCAACATGGGTCGCAACCACGTTTATCCGCGCCCGGTCACCTCCAAAGTTCAGCTCGTGAGTTACCTAATTGGATCCCCAAAGGTGTCACTTTTGTAAGGCTACGACTTTTACGACTTATACGCCCATAGCTTCTTACTGCCCATACGTGGGAACTCGAGTTCAGACTCGAATATATTGCGACGCAGTAGCTTGAGAGCGGTATATGGGAAGCTCTCTTGCGGTCGACAGGCTTATCGCCAACTAATACGACAGCTATAAAGGCGCATCTTGAAGCTTGAACGAACTTTATACCCCACCACGAAGTAGAGAAAGGCGACATCGAGAAGCATGGTTGCCGCAATTGCTGTGTACCTGATCAATGGATTAACGAGTAGGAAAACCAACCGTCGTCTCTGTCAACTCAGTACTAACGCTCACCAGAACGAGCAGCAGACGAAGATGACGCCGAAGGTAAGCCACCGCATCCTCCCAACCAGTTAACTCCCCTAACCCTCCACAGAACCCGACTCCTCCCAAAAAGAGATCACCTCCTCCTGGGCTCTCTTCATTCTCATCTCCCTCCTAATAGTCGCTCTCTTCACCTCCTACGTCCTGCAAACCCGCAAAGTACAAGCCATCCACGAAACCGTCATATCGATCATCGCCGGCATGGTCGTAGGCCTCATATTACGAATCACAAGCGGAGAAAGCATACAAAACATCGTCAGCTTTGACTACCAGATTTTTTTCAACCTGCTGCTGCCTCCTATCATTCTGGCCAGTGGGTATGAGTTGCACCAGGCGAATTTCTTTCGGAATATTGGGACGATCCTCACTTTTGCGTTCGCAGGGACGCTTATTAGTGCTGTGGTGCTGGGCATGATTCTTTGGCTTTATGCGCTTATTCCGTTGGAGAGTCTGAGTTTGACTTTCGTTGAGGCTATCAGTGTTGGTGCGACCCTGAGCGCTACGGATCCGGTTACGATTCTCGCCATCTTTAACACTTATAAGGTCGATCCAAAGCTGTATACGATTATCTTTGGAGAGTCAATTTTAAACGATGCTATTGCGATTGTGCTGTTTGAGACGGCGCAGCGCTACAAGGAGGGTGGACATAAAGGCACTCTCGGACCATTGAGTTTGATCGAGGGTATCGGTATTTTCTTAGCCGTCTTCTTCGGCAGCTTGATCATAGGAGTCATCGTCGGTGTGATCACCGCGCTAGGGCTCAAGCACACCTACGTGCGCCGCTTCCCCAAGATCGAGAGTTGTTTGATTGTCCTGGTCGCCTACGCCTCGTACTTCCTGTCCAACGGCCTGCACATGTCCGGTGAGCCCCCATCACCCATCCCTATACCTTCCTAGCATCCACTAACCAGCCCAGGAATTGTCACCCTCCTCTTCTGCGGCATAACCCTAAAGCACTACGCGTACTACAACATGTCGCGCCGCACCCAACTAACCACAAAATACATCTTCAGCACCCTCTCCCAGCTCTCCGAAAACTTCATCTTCATCTACCTGGGTCTCAGTCTCTTCACAGAGTCCCACCTCCAATTCAACCCCATGTTCACCATCGTGGCCGTCTTCGGAATCTGCGCCGCGCGCTACTGCGCCGTCTTCCCATTATCAAAAGCTATTAACTGGTTTATTAGATACAGGGCGAGAAGGAGGGGGAGAGAGCAGGTTGCTGATGAGTTGCCTTGGAGTTACCAGGCAATGTTGTTTTGGGCGGGCCTGAGAGGTGCGGTTGGTGTGGCGCTTGCGGCGGGGTTGACCGGACCCAATGCTTTTACGCTCAAGGCGACGGTGTTGGTGGTTGTGGTGCTGACGGTGATCATCTTTGGTGGCACAACGGCAAGCATGCTCGAGATCCTAGGCATCAAGACAGGCGTCATCGAAGAGATAGACAGTGATGACGAATTCGACATCGAAGCCGTGACCGGCGGCCACGGCGGGAAATTCGTGGCCAGAGGCGGGACGGGGATAGGCAATGTGCCGCCCAAGCGGAGGACGAGTGTGCAGCTTGACACCGTAGGTGTCGCCGGAGGGTTTAGCGCCAGTAATGGCAGGCTGGCGAGCCCGAATCCTGACGCCCGAGGCTTTGCGTCAGGCACCGCATCACCCAACCCTGAAAGAGGGGGCGTGAGTCGGAAAAACAGCATGAAGAACTCTTCAGAGACGGAGTTGCTTGACCAAGACGCATTCAGCGATGAGGAGTCAGACTCCGATCTCCCACCCGCAGTACGCCGCTCCTCACCACTGCCACCACCGACAGGGAATCTGTTACGGCAGGATTCTTACCCCGTCGGCGGCCTCGGAGACGGTCCGCCGAGAGCCGACGGGAACGGCGGCCATGGTAGGAGTGGAGGCACAGCGGGAGCAGCGGGTTTTGTGGCAGGGCTAGGACACACGGTACAGGGCGCAGGAGCAGCTGTGGGCCATCTACTTAGCGGTACGAGTGAGGACCATGCGGAGTGGTTCAGGCAGTTGGATGAGGGGTTTATCAAGCCTACGTTGTTGCTGGATGGGGGAAATCAGAGGTATGGTGGGGGTCTGAGGCCGCCTCCGACTAGCTGATAAGGGACGATGGGTCGAAGGAGGAAGAATGCTACGGCTTGTTCGGTGGCGGATAGGGCTGGGGTGCATGATGGACATTTGCAAGCCGTTGGCAAGCTCAATTAGAATGAAATGAATGATTTCTGCGCGCAGGAGGCATCAAGACACCGAAGTAGATTTCTGAGCATAGATTGCTTTGTAATCAGTGACTTCTTCTCATCTTGCAAGCCTAGCTGTCAGCTAGTCCGGCTCACTTTTCTACCGTAAACCTGGTCATCATCGCGTGAAATCCCAAACCGTAAATACCCCAACGCCGGCTCCTACCCATCTTGTTATTCATCCTCATTAGTCTTGCATTACTTCTCCTCGTCAATAGGGTCCTCCAGCTCCTCGATCAACTCTGTATTCGACATGTCATCTTCCCTTTCCGCCTTCTTCGGGTCCTCCACTTTCGGCTGTTCCACCTTCGGCTCCTCCTTAGGAGATTCCGCCCCCTTTTGCTTAGCCTCCTCCTCCGCTTTCTTAGCAGCTTCCTCCTCCTCAGAAGTCCCAATATGTTCCACCGGCACAATGGACCCCTCCCTATCATCCCCCTCACATCTCTCCCTCTCAAGCTTCATCGGCAAAATAATCGCCAAATCCGGACAATACCTCAGAATCCTCGCCCTCTGATCCTTATTCTTCCAGACACCCTCCGGTAGATGTCCTTGTCCATTCCTCAAATGATACCCCATAGGAGCCTCGTTATAAACCTCCTCGACGGAGAAATGCTTGGAGTCGGCAGCAGTGGCGGACTTCAGGTCCGGCATGGAGATGATGCGCTTCCCGAACCATTCGTCTTCGGGTTGGGTGTCGTTTTCTCTCCGTTGGAAGCCGAGGATGCGGCGGATGACGGACAGGCGGCGGATGGAGAGGCCGCCGTTGCCGGCGAATTTGTCGTCTGCGGTTCTGGGTTTGTTAGTCCTGTCCTCCTCTTCCTCTTCAAATCGCCAATGGGAGATGGGAGTGGGAAAGCTTACCTCGGCGCAGCAGCCCAATCATAATGCAGCCAGTCGTTGAGACTTTCTTTCGAGTTGGCGCACATAATGCTGTCGGTTTCGTACCTCAACAGCCACTCCACCCCAGGCAACAAATCGTCGTAAAATCTCGCATCGGTTAACATCCTCCACACGCCCTCCTTTCCGCTGATATCCCACGCCTCAGGCACAATCATCAGATCCAGCTTGCCCGCCGCCTGCTGGTACTTGATCGGCACGCTCCTGCTCACGCTCACCACACTCTTGTTGCTGCCGATGAAGAGGAAGCGCCAGTCCGCGGGCACAACAGACATCATGTGCAGCATGTGAGGGACCAGCGTCGGCTGTGGACGCCCCTCGATGAGCAGCGCCAGCTTAGACTGGTTGTAGGCCGTACGCGGGTCGGTTTGAGGGTGGAAATCGATTTTTATGGAGGGGATGCGCTCGCGGGTTGCGGCGAGTTGGGTCTTTATGCGGGTTTGGATTGTGTCTTGGTAGGAGGTGAAGATGTGGGCTATTGACCAGCTGGAGAGACATGTTAGGAAGTGTTCGTGAGACAGTAAGCTTGGTGGTGGGTGAAGGGTGGCTTGGCTTACCATGCTATTAGTAAGAGGAAGAGGAGGGCTTTGGTGCGTGTTGTGGCGACCATGGCGGGCTATGTCGTGATGGGGTCGTGGTGTTCTAGGAAGTGGGTGTATTTTCCGTGAATACACCAGTTGCTGCCGAGTAGTGTTACGAGTCCATGTGCTATAGACGCGGCTGTGAACCTCGTAATCTCTAGCGAATGTCGCGTGGTAAATGGCGCTCGTTCAGTGGACACGTAGGTGTAATAGTTGTCAAAGGATGGTGATGGTTTGAGATAGGCAAACGTGCCAGATGATTTAGTAGAGTGAGAGCTAAGTGCTTAATGGTTGTCGTCGCCGCAGCGCGCACCAAATGACTTCAAAGGGGATGGGATTGTCAGCCTGAGATGCCGCTTTAACGTCCTGATCGGGTAAGGAACATGGGCATTTAACCGATCAATTGCCAATCCATTGTTCCAGCCACTGAGATCACGGCGCTCGTTGACACTTCCGCGGTGGGTACGCTAAATGGCTAAATCATGGATATTATGTAATGGGAAATGCCATACCGTTCAGCCTTGTAAAACGTCAGCCTTAAAGATATAAATTGATGAAACCACCAAGATGAGCGCGCTTAATTCGATAGAGTATTTTAAAACTAAGCGAGGTTCTGGCCAAGTATAAATCCCTAATTCGCCTCTGAGACGACTAATCAGTTGGTCGTTATGCTCATTGCTTTGTGGTGACCATGGCGTCCTTCCTGCGCTCCTTCCTGCTTAACGTGCTTTCAGTGCTCCCGTCTCCCTAGGAAGTAACTTTTGTTTCATACTTCCTTCAACCGTCAAGCTCTAAAGCGGGTGTCTTTTGTATAGTCCTTTACGTATTTCTTACGGCGTTTCTTGCTTGCGTGCTCTTCATTAGACTGCATGCTCCAGTAAAGCATCTCAGGATCGTTTTACAGCATTTCGTGTATGCACTTCGTCCAGCGTATTGGCGCATTCAAAGACTGTCGCTCTACACGTTTTCCGTAATCATGGCGCGCCGCGTCTTGTTTCTTATGGCTTTGCCGATGGCATTTGTCTGCTTCTGCTTCTACTTCTTTTACCAGCTGGTAAGTCTCATCCATGAACATCTACAACCGCACAGGGCAAAGCACGAGGGAGCTAACGCCAAACAGGAGACAGGTGTACCAGACCGTAAGCTGGAGCTCTCGAACTTCGGTCAACCAACCACACCAGATGCCTCCGTCTCAACAGATGGTCACATTCCACATCAGTCTCCACACATCGTCTCCCTCGCCAGCGCGCCATACACAAAGCCCAACCCGTTAGAAGTCAGCCCGCCTTCCGATCGTCCATTGATTCTTTACGTCTACCACGAAACCGACTTCGCCCTCCTCAATCTCAAATTCTTCATCAAGCACGCGTTGCACTCCGCCGGCGACTTCGTATTTATCCTCAACGGCCCCAGCCCCGACGCCGAGTCCCTCATATTCTCTGACCCATATGGCGACGTACCTACAGATATCCGCCATCTCTTCCCTCACCACTCTCTGAGCAACATCTTTGTCAAGAGACGCCCGAATACTTGTTTCGACCTCGGCGCCCATGCTGAGGTGCTTAATTCTGTGGTTGGCGAGGGACCGAATTGGCGCGGTGTGAAGGGCGAAATCCTCAGACCGATTCACCTTAATGAGGGCGGGCATAGCCAGAAGTTGAGGCATCGGTATAAAGGGGTTATACTTATGAATGCGTCGATTCGTGGACCCTTTTTGCCGTCGTGGAGCAATAGCTGCTGGAGTGATGTGTACCTTAATCGGTTGACGGAGAAAGTTAAGTTGGTTGGTACGGCGTATAATTGCCATAGTGGCGTGGGACATGTTCAGTCTATGTTGTGGGCCACCGATAGTGTGGGATTGGACCTCATGTTGACAAAGGAGGGAATTGGTGAAGACTGCTTCGAGAGTATCGGACGAGCAATGGATGGCGAGGTCAGAGTAACGAAACTGTTGCGGGACAAAGGTTACGAAGTCGATGCCTTCCTGAGCATATACCACCAGCAGGATAAGCAAACAAAATGGGACAGGTTAAGAGCCAAGATGAACGCAGGACTCTATCCAAAGAACGAGAGGGATAACGGAAAGTACAAGAGAGAGGGTGATGACCTGACCCAAATGGCAACACCAGAAGACGACACGGAAGAACCGGCCACCGAGGAGCCACTGCGCCAGCCAAACCAAGATGAACTTCGCCGCCAGGAGGAAGAAGCAGTACAGAGAACACTCAATGGCATGGGCGAAGAATCAAAGTTCGACGAGCTGACATACAAGCCAGAGCACTATCCACTCTTTCCTCGTTCAGACCAGGAGAGACACGACGAAGACGGATGGCTTCAGGACATGAGAGCTATGATCGGAGCTGGGTATGGGAAACTCAAAAGGGCCGTAGCTAGCAAAGGGATGGCCTTTCATGATTCCATCCCTGGTATCCATCAGCAGCATGAGCATAAGCGGACAGTTGAAGAGGACGCGGAGATGAAGGCTATAGTGGACCTGTTGGCCAGTTTCCGGGACTTGCATGACGTTGCTACGGACCTGGCGGCAATATCTGAAAAGATTGGTGGTGCTGAGGATTCCGAGGATGACAGAGAACGCGCAACGGCCATTCTGTCAAAGATCCGGGTTATACAGGTTAATGCGCTGAAGTTCTTTGTTGATGCGCAGATTTCTCGGCCCGAGGATATGCCAGGCCCGGCAATGTCAGCGGACTACTTGGTTTTAAGGGCGGAGGGTCTTGAGGCTAGGTGTAGAGTTGTGGTTGATGAGGTGAAGGCGCTTCTGGATAGCAGGCCTGCGGCCCAAGGACCACAGTGTGCGTCTGCTTGTGCCCCTGAGGCTGATTATGCAGTTGTAGCACCTGTTGCAGCTGAGGCACCGAAGACAGGGAAGAGCTTCACTCCATATCTCAGGGCTCGCTCATCGCCATCAACCGGGTCAGAGCATCCTCCAAAGGCCGAGCCCCTCCTTCCAACTCCTACTACCATCGAGCACCGCCCAGAAGTCGCACCCTTCCTCCCACCACTGATCCATCCGGAGGATGATATCTCGGCACAGATGCGTAATTACACGCAGGACCTGATTGATTCAAGCCTAAATGAACCAGGATACTACTGGCGGGAATGCAAGGAGGAAGATTGGCTGGGCCCGCATAGTTATGCAGAGGCCTTCGTGCATCCTTACGAGAACCTCTTCATTAAGTCACATAGACATATTGCGGACGCCTACTTGGGCAACTTGACGGAATGGGTGGATGGTGCCGGTTACAGCAGTTGGGAAGTTTGCCGATAAGACGAGGAAAGGAAAGAGGTAGGTGTGAGATCGAGGAGTTCAAAGGTTGTGTGGCAAGACCAATACCCGGTATTAGTACCAATAGAGTAGACAAGACAGGGTGTTTGAGAGCAAGAACACAAGCTTGTCTTCGACAAACAGCGCTAGATATGTACTAATCCCTTCATCGTAGGCCAAGCGGCCTTAAGAGCACTCAAACTCAAATCTTCAGATTTCATATCTGTTGGCCAATAGTTAATAATATGGATTTGAAGGCAGAGCTGGGAAGAGGTAGCAATGCTATGGAAACTCATGCTCCTTGTTTGGCACTAGTTCCGAGCGGCCGCCTTTCGTGCAACCTTGCGAGATTGATCTTCGTTTATCCGAAATTCGGCGCTACCGCTCAACCCCTGAGCTCAGCCTTACGCGGATCGTCTTCCCATCATTAAAACGGCAAGAAGTTCCACGTTTCATCAGTGATTCCCGCCTGAATTCTTGGCCTGCTTTACCTCTTGGAGACATTTATATTCTTCTTTGGGACAGGCGTTTACTAGTAAACTCTACCTAGGGAGTTGACATTGAGCCTCGAGTACGGGGCTTGGCGCGGTACGGAGTACGACACGACTATCATCCACCCAGGCGCGTATTGTCCAAGCCACTTGTCACCACAACCTCTGCTTCACCATATTTTACGAGTAGTTACGGCCTCACCGTCGCCGAGAACGACGACACGCGCTCGCTACTACGCGACCATTAACAACCACCACTAAATACCTAGACTTATGTCCACCTAAACTCAATCCTACAAAACGAACAACGGCATCACGCGACGCCGCAACAGACACTGCCAGCTCGCATCCGCTCGATACAGATGCCAACAGCAATCGACCCCATGCGCCCCGCGCCCATCGCCCACAACACCAAGACAGACTGGAACCTTCCTGAGGCCATGGCAGGGCTGAAACATAGGTTTGGGAATGTGGCGGGTAAGAGTGGGAGGGTTGTTGCTCTGGTTTGGGGACGGACGAGTAGGAGGATTAGGATGCTTTTGGGGGTGTGCGTTTTTGTGTGAGTTGGTGATTTTCATGCGATAATGCTGCATTTGTTTGCACCTGCATATGTTTGCCCGACTACCTCTAGCTACGAGCACACACGGAGAACGCCTTCGGTGGGCCAAGCTGTAGAGGTAGGACACAGAGCAATTGGCCAGCAACCTTCTCTTTCACTGCTTTCCATGGGCGACACAACCAGGATTTCAGTACGAGAGAAGCGTGCTAACCACAGGATGCAGTGTACTGTTCACACTGCTCAGCTCACTCTCCTGCCCACCACAGAAGTGATTACCTCTTCTGCCAGCGTTTACTACATCTACATCTGCTCTCGAACCCCGCTGACTTTATCCTAGGGCCATAACACTCTCCCTCTGGCGGCCCTCCGCCCCCTCCCTCCCAAGCATAAAACTCGAGTACCGCGGAGACATCAAGTCCCCCTACAACGCAACCCGGGTCGCCCTCCTAATCGAAAACCGTCCAAGCCCAATCCTAGCCCCCATCATGCTCCACTTCATGGCCGTGGTCCCCCCCGAATGGCGTTTCAGCTTCATGGGCTCCAACATCAGCGTTGCCTCCCTCAACCAATCCGCGGCTATCAGAGATGCTGTGCGAATTGGGAAGCTGGATTTGATGTACATTCCGGCTAATATGACGACGAATTCCCAGGAGGAGATTAGTCGGTTTTTGACGAATAGGTGGATTTATGAGACGGTGTTGGCGCCTGCTGAGCACCTGTTGGTTTTTCAGACGGATAGTATGTTGTGCGCCAACTCCCGCCAATCCATAAACGACTGGCTTGAATACGACTGGGTTGGAGCTCCCTGGAATCCATCAGGGAAGTGGGGAGGTAACGGCGGCTTGTCCCTCCGCAAGGTCTCTGCGATCTTGGATATCTTGAAGAATCAGGTGAGGAGTGATAAGATGCCGGAGGATGTGTGGCTGGCAGAGCGGCTCGCGCACCGCCCCGGCGCAAAAATGGCTAACGGCACCGCTTCGCTCACCTTCTCTGGGGAGATGCATTCCGGCGAACTAGTAACTGTCCCCCCGCCTAGCCCAGCGGATGGCGAGAGGGGGGAGAAAAAGGAGTTCGGCGAAGGCATCGATTCTGTAGCCACTGGAGAGGATAAGCTTCCGGTTGATCTATGGAGGGATGGGTTTTATGAGCCGATGGGGTATCATACTGGAGACAACGGACGCACGATGCATTCCCCGATTTGGGGGACCCCGGAGAAGAGGAGGCATATCTGGAATTATTGTCCCGAGGTCAAGATGATTTTTGAGATGGATGCGGCGGAGTATGTGTTGGGGGATTGTAATAATAATTGGAAAAGAGATGGTGGGGTTGAGGGTGTGTTTAGTGGTGTTCGTGAGATAAGGCTGGGCGCGATTGATTGTAGTGCGCGAGACACGAAAAAGGCTCCTTATCGGCTCG
>RCNJ01000191.1_pt1 | contig 44282 bp, 41 predicted proteins | sample 2041171 | NCBI WGS metagenome assembly RCNJ01 (sample SAMN09708213, study PRJNA481090) | feces metagenome | biome: feces | host: Pygoscelis adeliae | place: Antarctica: Rookery Lake | collected 2010-03-01 | reverse complement strand
GCTCACCAACCTGGAATCAATCACCACGGAGCCGGTGACAACTGCCTCTTCGTGGCCAACGAGGCGCCCGCCCGTTGCCTCCGCAACCTGCGCAGCGGTCAGCTCGATCATTCGGTGTTGCTCCTCAGACTGTCGTATACCCAAGTGTCGCCATGCGGCAGCATCTATTGTCACTCACGGATCAACCTACTCGTGTGGCGAGCGCCGAGCGCGCTTCAACGCGATCGTCTAACGGCAAGTCTTCGCCATCGACCTCTTGTACGGTTTCATGCCCCCGTCCAGCCAGTAGCACCGTATCGTTTTCATGGGCCAGCAGAATCGCCTGGCGAATGGCATCAGCCCGTGGTGCGATCTCCAGAACAGCTACGTGGCGACATGTCGCATCAGAGGCATGCTGCGCCATTCGGATACCAGCAATCACCTGCTGCCGGATGCCAGCGGGTTCCTCGGAGTGTGGATCGTCATCAGAGACCACCACAATGTCGGCATGTGCAGAGGCGGTGGCGCCCATGATCGGACGCTTCGTCGTGTCGCGCTCCCCTGTCGCTCCGAACACCACAATGAGCCGTCCTAGCGTCGTTGGTCGCAATGCGTCGAGAGCCAGTGCTAGGGCCTCCGCGTTATGTGCAAAGTCAACGACAACCCGGGGCTGAGTAGAAATAACTTCCATTCGGCCCGGAACCCGCGCAGTCAACCCTCTGGTCCCTAGCGCCGACTTCAACTGCGCAAGCTCAAGCCCGCCCTCTAGGGCCATCACGAGAGCCAGAGCAGCATTCGCGAGGTTAAAGTCACCAGGCAAGTCTATTGCGGTTCTTATGGTTTGTCCGGTGCGATCCACTAACGAGAACTCAGTGCAATCAGGACGACGATCGACGTCGTGCATGGTCCAGTCGGCGCCCTCAGCGTCCGGCTTCGTGGCAATCGTCACCACGGGTACGCTCGCGGATAAGGCGAGTTTGCGTCCCCAGTCATCATCGATAATGATCACGCCGCGTTGCGCGTGCTCGGGCGTGAAGAGTTGCGCCTTGGCAGCAAAATAAGCGTCCAGATCACCATGAAAATCCAGGTGGTCTTGACTGAGGTTGGTGAAGCCCACAACGTCAAAACGCAAGCTACTCACCCGCCCCATCGCAATCGAATGCGAGGACACCTCCATGGTGAGGCTATCGACGTCGTCCTCCGCCATTGCTGCCAACCACTCCTGCAGTTCTGGAGCTTCCGGGGTGGTGAGTGTGCTGGGCACAGTGCGGTCCCCATAGCGACTCTCTACCGTGCCGATCAGACCAGTTTTGTGCCCGCATGCAGCGAGTACTCCGTCAAGAAGAAATGACGTCGTCGTCTTGCCGTTGGTGCCGGTCAGGCCAAATGTGGTCATCTTCTTCGCGGGGAAATCGTAAATGGCAGCAGCCACTGCGCCAACTATGGCCCGTACATTCTGAGCGACAAGAACCGGCACCTCAGCGTGGCCGGTCGACTCGTATTGTGCAGCCCCTGCGGAATCGGTCAGGATCGCTCGCGCTCCAGCAGAAATTGCAGCCTCAGCAAAAAGCACGCCATGTACTCGCGCACCTGCCAGTGCCACGAACAAATCACCAGGCTGCACCCGCCGATTGTCAGCGACCACAGAATCGACGGTGACGTCGCCATCGCCAATCAACTTGAGGTCCAAGTCCCGGGCGAGTTGCCCAACCTGGAGTTCAGCGCGGCGTTGAGGTACCAATCTGGAAGAAGTCACGAGACGAACTTATCGCGCATTACGCTCCAACTCATTCCCATGTCAGTGCATATTCCTTCGCCTTGCTCTGACTAGGAGGCACTTTAAGGTACTGAAGAGTAAAAGCAGTGACATCAGCAAACACGGGAGCAGCGACGACACCGCCGTACTCCAAGCCGGGGTACTTCAGCACTACCGAGACCGCGAGCTTCGGATCGTCGACCGGTGCGATTCCGTTAAACGAGGCCACGTAGTGCTTATAGCTACCTTCAGAGGCCGCCTCAGCCGTGCCGGTCTTGCCGGCGACCCGGTAACCCGGAATCTGCGCGGCGCCTCCCGTTCCGTCTTCAACGACGGTCTCCATCATTTGAAGAACATGCTTTGCGGTGCCCTTTGAGATCACGCGCACTGGTTTGGCAACCTCAACCGGCGTGACTTTGCCTTCTGAGTCAACGTAACCGGTCACCAAGTGCGGCTGCGTACGCACACCGCCATTTCCGATCGTGGCAAAGACTTGGTTCGCCTGAACCGCGTTAACCGCGACGCCTTGACCGAACAGCACGCTGTACTTCGTTCGGCCATCCCAGTTCTCGACGTCGTGCAGGATCCCGCTGGACTCACCAGGTAGACCAATTCCTGTTTTAGTGCCGAAACCGAATTTCTCCAAGTAGTCATAGCGCACCTGTGTTGGCAGATCCTTACCGATCTGCACCGTCCCAGTGTTCGAAGACTCAGCGAAAATGCCCGCTAGCGTCAACTGCTGTTTGGGGTGGTCCAGAGCGTCCCGGAACACCTGCCCGTTGGACGTCTTGTAGCGGTCCTTCACGACATACTGCGTAGTTGGTTTGGCAATTCCTGTTTCCAATGCGGCCGCCATTGTGATGACTTTGGCTGTGGAACCTGGTTCAAACACTTCGGAAACGGCTCGAGAGCCCCAGGTTGATGGGTCTGAGCCGCCTAGGTCGTTGGGATCAACGGATCCCGTCTCAGCAAGAGCAAGAATCTCACCAGTTGTGAGGTCTTCGATCACAATTGAGCCGTAGGTGGCACCGGTTCGACGCTTAGCATCATCGATGGCGTCTTGAGCTTTCCATTGCACGTCATTGATGGTTGACAACTGCACATTCTTCCCAGCCTGAGCTGCGGTGCGTTCTTGTCCACCAGCAGGGAGCTGGTGCCCCTGCCGCGCCCGCTCCATCGAGAAGGATCCCGGTGTTCCGGTGAGTTGCTCGTCCTGAATCTGTTCAATACCGGCAGACCCTTTGTCCTCCGAGTTAACGAATCCAACGATATTGCCGCCCACCGCGCCGTTGGGATACTCCCGGATGGTCGCCTCTTCCGCGGCGATGCCTTGCACGTTTAGGGCGCGTATCGCGCGCCACGTCTCAGGCAGGACGTTCTTCGCAAGGTACTTACCTCGGTTTTCACCTGTAAGTTCCGCAGCAAGTTCCGGAACAGTCATCCCCAGGATCGGAGCCAAGACTTTAGCTGCCGCCCGAGGCCCGGTTCCGACAACTTGCTTGTCTTTGATGCGTTTGTACGTCGCAACGAGCTGCTGATCTGCCTTAATGTGGTATCGCTTTGATGAGGTGGCGAGAACAGTGCCCTCGGCATCGACGATAGTGCCCCGGTCTGCCGGGAGAGTCCCCGAAATAACCCGCGCATCACGTGCGGTCGCTGCAAGGGCCGGTCCTTCAATTCCTTGCAGATAGACCAACCGCACCGCAAAGACGGCAAGAATCACAAAGACGGCAACAAGGATCATCCGCTGCCGCTTTGCGGGATCGCCAAGGCGCGGCTCAAAGAAGTTTGTGCGGGTCCGCGGGCGCTGCGGGAGCTGTGCTGCTCTCGGTCTGGCGTCCACTTGCAGAGGCCGTGGCTTATTGGTTTGCGAGACTGAACGCGCGGCCGGCCGTTTACGAGCGGGCTGCCGAGCACCTGCTTGTGAACCACCGCGCGGGGCGGTTCCACTTTGTGCGTTGCGTTGTGTGCTCCGCGGTTGCGAAGTGCCGGATTCTTTTGACTGCGCGGGCTTTGGCCGCGCAACAGCCGGTCGAGACCCCGTGCTTGTACCCGGCCGTCTACGCGGTGGTGTGTTCCCAGAAATGCCCACGTGTGGAATCCTTCGTTTACTTCTTCTTCGCGGGTGTGGGGTCACCGATGATCTTGCCATCATCGAGCCGGATGAACGCTGGGGTCGAGTCCTGGACCATGCCCAATTTCTGGGCACGCTCTGCAAGCGCACTCGGAGACGCTAACTCATCAAACTCTGCGAGCAGAGCCTGTTCGGTCTGTGCCAACTGCGCTATCTGGGATTCGAGTTCTGCAACTTCGTAAGCGCCCCGAGCCATTGTCGTGTTGAGGATCAGGGCCCCAATGAGCGCGGCTGCCACAAGCATCATGCACAACAGCACAAACGGGATCCTGCTGCGTGGCTGAACCGGCGCGCTGACCAGTTCGATCCGAGGCCTGGCTTGTGGCGCACTTGGAGTTGCCCAGCCAGTGGAGCGCGCGGGGAGCCGAGCTGCGCTGCCGTAGGCAGGAATGACGGGCTGAGCACTCATTTGTTCACCACCGGGAGGTTTCTTAGTACGTGCTGTGGGGTTAATCGAGTGCGAACTGCAGCACGCAGTCGTACCGATGCAGAACGCGGGTTCTGCTCGAGCTCTGTTGCATTTGCCTCTTCAGCACCTCGGGTCAACAACTTGAGGTACGGGCGGTGAGTTGCGGGTTCCACAGGGAGCCCCTCAGGCGCAGATGAGTTCACGCCCGTTGCCACCGCACGTTTCACGAGACGATCTTCCAGCGAGTGATAGGACTCAATGACAATCCGTCCGTCGATTGCCAAGCTCTCGATGGCTGATGGCACTGCCCTAGTCAGGGCTTCGAGTTCACCGTTAACCTCAATGCGCAATGCCTGGAAGGTGCGTTTGGCGGGGTTCGTTCCGGGTTTACGTGTCGCAGCAGGAACGCAGGCACGCACCAAATCGACAAGATCAGCGCTCCGGTCCCACGCTGCCGTTTCTCGACGGCGCACAATTGCGCGGGCGATTCGTGGGGCGAAGCGTTCCTCCCCGAAGTCGCGAAGTATGCGGACCAAGTCCGTTTCGGGGTAGGTGTTCAACACGTCGGCCGCGGTCAAACCCTCTGAAGAGTCCATCCGCATGTCGAGCGGAGCATCCTGTGCGTAGGAGAAGCCACGCTCTACCTCGTCAATCTGCAGGGATGACACCCCCAGGTCCATCAGGACGCCTTGCACACTGTGCACATCCAATTCTGCAAGTACGGGGAGAATCTCGTCATAGACGGCGTGAACGGCCGTAAAGCGGTCGGCGAACTGCGCGAGACGTTCAGACGCCAGTTCGATGGCGTCCGTGTCCCGATCGATTCCAATCGCACGAACGTGGGGGAACCTTGTGAGCACAGCTTCGGTGTGGCCTCCCATACCGAGGGTGCAGTCCACAAAAACCGCATCTGGTTCCGCAAGGGCGGGTTCGAGTAGTTCGACGCATCTGTCCAGCAGAACAGGCCTGTGGCGATCAGCCGCTGCGCGGTCTGAGTGCTGAGCTGTCATGTGTCGTCCTCCCTCTGCCCGAGCTGTTGCTGCTGCGTTTGTCAGTTCTGGTTTGCCATCTACCGCCGGATCAGGTCTCCCTCCGCCGTCTGGCACCGGGGAAGTGCGCCAGATGGGACGGGAGGAGGCCTCATCATGCGGAAGCGGCCGATCGTTTTTAACTCGGGAAGGGAGGCAATACCTCCTCTGCGGTTTCTGCGTAATCACCCTCCTGACCAGCGAGGTACTCGTCCCATGCAGTGGCGTCCCAGATCTCAACACGGGTTCCCATACCGATTACCGCAACGTCCCGATCCAGTCCTGCGTATTGCCGCAGGTTTGCTGGAATTGAGACCCGTCCCTGCTTGTCGGGCATCTCATCGCTTGCACCGGACAAAAACACCCGCAGATAGTCACGTGACTGTTTGCTGGTAATCGGAGCGAGCCGAATTTGTTCGTACATGCGTCGGAACTCGTCCATCGGCAGTAAATACAGGCACCGCTCCTGACCTCGTGTCATGACAAGACCCGGCGCCAGTTGACCGCGGAACTTCGAGGGGAGGATCAAACGCCCTTTCTCATCGAGCCTGGGGTTATATGTGCCGAGCAACAGGCTTGGTGCGCCGCCGAACGTTTCAACCACCCGACTCACCTCCCTGACTCCCCTTGAGGCCCCACATTACTCCACAATGCTCCACCGTCAACCGTTCTACTGACGCAAAGCAACGTAAAAACGACAAAAGCGCAGGTCAGCAAGGTGGAGAATTGTGGAGCAACTTCACCCGAAGCGCTCCTCAGACACGAGGACCAACTGAACGAATCGGCACAAAATGGACAGCACGAGCAAACTCGTGCGCCTCAGAAACCAGCTGGGGCCTGGACCGAACCGGAAGGGAGCGAAGTGGAGAGGCAAAGTGGAGGAAGCGGCTCGGCGATCGCCGCCACCGAATAAGGTGCACATCCCATAGGCTCACTCCAAACCAACAGGAGGACCCTTGAGAGCCGAAACACCCAGCGCTGAACAACTCAGCGAACTGAGCTCAGTGACTACCCAGATGCGGGAACAGCTCTCCGCAGTCTTATCCGGCAAATCGCAGGTTGCCATGACAACAATCGCGGTGCTTTTGGCACAGGGCCACATCTTGCTTGAGGACGTTCCAGGGGTTGGAAAGACAACACTGGCAAAGGCCTTAGCACGCACAATCAGTTGCTCTGTTGGCCGTGTTCAGTTCACCCCCGACCTCCTGCCAAGCGACCTCACCGGCGTCAACATCTACCGTGCTCAGCAACACGAATTCGAGTTCCGGCCCGGGCCAGTGTTCTCGAACATCGTCATCGGAGACGAAATAAATCGCGCTTCTCCCAAAACTCAGTCCGCGCTACTGGAATGCATGGAAGAAGCACAAACAACCGTCGACGGCACGACCTACAGCCTTCCGCAGCCATTCCTCGTCGTCGCAACGCAGAACCCCATTGAGATGGAAGGCACGTATCCACTCCCCGAAGCCCAGCGAGACCGCTTCATGGTGTGTCTGAGCGTGGGCTACCCCGACCACGCTGCAGAACTAGAGATGCTCGACAGGCGTGAATTGGTTGATCCACTGAGCAACATCAAACCCGTCACTGACGCCGCCACCATCGCCCGATTCATCGCAACTATTCGTCAGGTTCACGCCAGTGAGAGCGTGAAAAAATATGCACTCGCGCTTGTGCGAGCCACCCGCTCCGAACCCGCATTACGGCTCGGCGCATCACCTAGAGCATCAGTGCAGCTTCTCAGAGCCGGAAAGGCCGTTGCCGCGCTCTCAGGGCGCGCATACGTCATTCCGGATGACATCCAATTCCTCGCGGCACCGGTGCTGACCCACCGGGTACTCCTGGCGCCACAGGCCCGCGCCACTGGACGCACAACTGCATCAGTGATCTCCGAGATCATGAGCCGCACCGAAGTGCCCGCACCACAGGGCCGCAAAACTTCATCCCATCTGTAATGCGAGCCCCCCTAGCCTCTGGTCGGCAGGCCCGAAGCGTACGACTCACATACCGTGGTCTCGCCATGCTGTTCTGTGGGCTTGCACTGCTCGTCACTGGAACTCTGCTCGGATTTACCACCGTGGTGATTGCCGGAGCGACGCTGACATTACCGGTTGTCAACGGCTGGTTAGTTATGCACTTGAGCGCGTTGGAGCGCGGAATAGCAGCCATAACCCTGCATAGACAGGTATCCCCCAATCCCGTAAGCGTCGGTGCCACTGTCGATGTTGTTGCAACCATCGCTGCAGCGGGACCTCGCGGTGGCTCGGCCAGTAGACTCCACCGACTTGGATTGACAGCACAAGCTCCCGAAGGCTTAGGCCTGGGCCAAGGAATCCGCGCTGAGATCACGGCAAGTTTCGGCGCGATCCAGCTGGCCTACACCCTCACTCCAAAGGTACGTGGCGAGTGGCCGCTGGGGCCGGTTTACGGAACAACGACTGATGTCTTCGGCGTCATCCGAAGCCGGACGGCGTTCACTAACGACACCACGGTCAGAGTCTGGCCTGCGTTGCTGCCTGCATTCGATGGCTCCAGCCACGCTGCCAATGGCTTGCATCTATCTCGCAGCGGACTGAGCGCACCGAGCGATGAAGACACCTCGCTACGTCCTTACCAACAGGGCGACGACCTACGGCGTGTCCACTGGGCCAGTGCCGCGAAACACAACGAGATGATGGTGCGTTCCAACGAAGGCGCCAGCCCTAGCCGGGCCACAGTTCTGATCGACCTTGTCCCACTGCCCGAACATCAAGCGACGCAAGCTAATTCCCCGCTGTCGGCACGTGGCCAGATCACGGAATGGGCCGTTCAGGTTGCCGCAACTTTGAGTCTGCACCTCATCAATACCGGCCATCAGACCCGACTCATCACGACAACGGACGCCTCTGCCAGTCTCTCGTCAGGGAACAGAGTTCAGGATCCCCAAGCTCACGGTGAGATTCTCGACCGCCTAGTCGCAGTGTCCGTTCCGCTCATAAACACAGTGACGATGTCGGCCAGAACAAAAACTCTTGAAGCGCTATCCCTCGAGAGCCGAACGGGTGAAACCCTGGTCTGCGTGTTCACGCCCCCCGACCCCGAACATGTTTCCGCCAGTCTTGCTGCAATCAAGTGCCTGCCGTCAACGGGCTGGGATGCCATGATCGCCCTCATCGCGCTACCGGAGCACTCCCCGAGGTCTGTCGCCCACGTAGAGCTGTTTGAACAACTGGCTGAGTCCGGTTGGTCCACTGTGCCGGTCCCGGTGGGAAGCAACCTTGGAGTGGTGTGGGAAGTAGCAAAACGAGGCAACCGATGAAGCCAATGGACCGAAGTGCACAAGGCAGTTCAACCATGCTGTCACCCGTGCGACAACTGGCCGCAATAATTCTCACGCTGAGTGCAGTGCTCTTTGCCTTCTTCGGACTACAGAACTTGATCGTCACTGGGCCGTGGCTGACTCTCGGTCTGGCATTCCTGATTCTGATTGCCACCTGCACGTTCCTCAGCAGGTTATTGCTTGGCGTGGTCACACAGCGGGAGCCACATCTGTTGGCAAGTATTCTTCCGACCTGCGTTGGAGGTGCGCTGAGCCTTTGGCTGTTGGCAGCACGCTTCGGTAGCGAAACAACGACTTCTGATCCCGCAATATCTTGGGGGAGTTTCGTCCGGCTGCGGGATCTCATCCTCTCAGCCCAGGAGGTGACCGCAGAGAATTCCGCACCTATCGAGGCCTACGAGCCGATTGCACTGATCGCAATCGGTGGTGCCATTCTGGTCTTCCTCCTGGCTGACCTGCTGGGCAATGCAGTCCGGGTCCCCGCTCTCGTCGGGATTACAGTACTTCCGTTGTGGCTTCCCCAACTCATCATCGTTCCTGATGTCGGCATCCTGATGCCGCTGGGGACCTGCGTGAGTCTGCTTGCACTGATGGCCCTCGATAACCCGTTCCAATCTCCCCTTCGGAACTCGACTCTCCTCAGAAAGCGGTTCGCCGCAGCGCCCCAACAGTGGATGGCGCTGCACACACCACAATTCTTCCGGTTTGCTGCCGCAATTTCTCTCATTATCATTGGTGCTGTTCTCGTGGGATGGGTTGCCCCGCACCTTCCAGTCTGGAAACAAGTCACCGCCCCATCTGCTTTACAACAAGGATCAGGACTGCGTATTGCCGACAGTTTGGACCTGTCAGAGAGTTTGTTCAACAGATCCAACGAGATTGCGTTCACGTACCGATGGGACGGGCCTCAGGAAGATCTCGGACCGTTGCGAACCGCGACACTTACTGATTACCGCAAGGGTGTATGGGCGGTGTCTGAACTGACCGGTGATCCAATACCCATCGAGTCTGATACCAAACTCTGGCCGTTCTCCAACGATCTAGCAGAGCCTACGAGCAGCATCGACATCACAATGGAAGGGTTCCGCGACACTACGCTTCCCCTTCCAAACGACCCTCGAACCCTCAAGACGAAGACCCCTGCCCAATACGACCTGGGCCAAGACACCGTCCGACTCGACGCTCCTACCACCCAGGGGCAACGTTTTACCCTAGAAAGCTACTCTCGTGACCTCACTGCGGAGGACTTACGCAGCCCAGGTGCCGATACCTTGCTCAAGCTTCCCGAGGGGTACGCCAGAAAGGTTTTACCACCTGCTTTTGAACTTCCTGCGTCACAGCATATGGATCAAATTATAGATTTAGCAGGTGAGATCACGGCAGACTCATCGACCTCTTATGACAAAGTTCTGCGGTTACAGGAATACTTCCGTGAAGAGGGCGCCTTCACTTACTCTCTTGAGGTTCCCAATGCCAAAACGCAGGATCCGATCTGGGATTTCCTGACTGACAGGACCGGCTATTGCGTGCAATTCTCCTCCGCAATGACCATCATGGCGCGGTCGCTGGGGCTGCCTGCACGCGTCGGAGTGGGGTTCCTCCCAGGGGAGGAAACCTCAGAAAATGAGTACACCGTTCGCGGACGTGACGCCCACGCGTGGACCGAAATCTTCTTTGACAACGTGGGCTGGGTGCGTTTTGACCCCACCCCCGCGGTGCAGTCGGGTGCGGCTCCCCTGTGGGCGCCTGATTCCGCCACCTCTAGTCCAGACCCGGTACCAAGCTCTCCTGAGCCAACTCTGACGCCATCGCCTTCTGCTTCAAGCAAAGGGGGCGAAACGTCAGTGTCGCCATCGGAAAGTGGCTCGAGCACTGGAACTGATTCCCCGTTGACTGCAGCCGACACGGTTAATTCCCCGGTTTTAGTCCTGTTGGGCGCAGGTCTTGCTCTTATCCTTCTGATACTCGTTGCGTTCATTGTGTTGCGGCGCCGACAGAAGGTCCGAGACGGAGTTGAAGGCGCTTGGCACCAGATCGTGGATCACGGAGTGCGCTTAGGTACCAGCATCGATTCCGCTGCGACGGTGCGGCAAGTTGCAGATAGGTTAGAACCGTCCTCACACCTAGAGCCGTGGCTTGGGTTTTCCGGTGCGGGCGAACCTGCCGGTCCGATCCACGAACTTGCGGTCCTCGTCGAACAGGAGCGGTACTCGAAGGACAAGGCTCAGCCCCCCGTCAGCCAAGACGGGCTCGACGTCCTCGTTAAAACTGCTCGCGCAGATCTAACGGCACGGTTTAGCGACCGTCTTCACGACGCTGATCCCAGCGCTCCTCGAGGCGACGCATAAAAGTTTGCTTTCCTCCGCGCGCTTTCTGCGCGGCAGGCCGCACTCGGCCGTCTGGTCCTACGGAGCCGATTGGGCCAGTTTCAGGCTTGTGGCTCGGTTTGGAAAAAGCGAAGACTACTGCTGCGAACATGACAGCGAACCCGATGACGCCAAGAATCGTCGTTGACTTTGCGACACCGAGCACCAAAAGCAGCAGCCCGACGACAACTCCAACTCCGGCTAGTACGTACCTACCGCCCGAGCGGCTTTGGCTCTTGGGCGACTGGAACGTACCGGCTAGTTTTGGATCGTCTGTCGAGAGCTGACGCTCCATCTGCTCCAGTACACGCTGCTCGTACTCGGACAGAGGCATGGGCACCCCCGGTTCTGAAAGATTGAATATCTCTTCTAGGATAGGTCTACATCGGCTTTGGCGGTAGTCGGTGCCAATCCACCGCCACCTATACCGATTGCGCTGCTTCCAAATTTTTGTCGGACAAGGTCCATCGCCGACTCCACTTCTCGCTGGGTTCCAGCAGCCCCAGTAAGGCTTTCTTCAAATGTTGGCTGCACTGCGACTTCGGTCCTGCTGACCAGGCCCTCCGCCCGGACGCCGATGAGGCGAACGGGGAGCCCTCCCAAGTCAATGCCCGCAAAAAGGGTTTTTGCGTACTGGTAGATCTCCTGGGTTCCATCACTGGGATTCGGCATGGTTCGTGACCTGGTCAAGGTCCTGAAGTCATTTGTTCTCACCTTTATTGAGATCGTCCGAGCCATCAAGCCCTGGGTTCTCAGCCGACTAGCGCAACGATCTGTCAGGCTCAGCAGTTTCTCTTCAATCTGTTGCGTGCTGAAGACGTCCCGCTCGAAAGTGGTCTCGGCCCCGATGCTACGTTCGGCACGTGTTGGCTCAACAGCCCGCGGGTCCCTACCCCAGGCAAGGTCGTAGAGGTGCGCACCTGATGCTCTACCGACCGCCTGCTGCACAAGTTGCACATCGGCCTCGGCAAGTTCCGCGACGGTATTGATGCCATACCTAGCGAGCGACTCCTGCGTTTTGGCACCGACTCCCCACAGGGAGCGCACTGGTAAAGAGTGCAGAAAGGGCACGGCGGCTCTTTGTGGAATGACCAGCAGCCCATTTGGTTTCGCGTGCACAGAGGCGATCTTCGCAACAAACTTCGTGCTTGCGATCCCTATTGAGCATGTGATGCCGTGTTCTTGTTCAATCTGCTCCCGAATTCGCGCCCCGATCTGCGATGGTCTGCCAAGTCTGCGCAATGCCCCTGAAACATCCAAGAATGCCTCATCCACACTCAACTGCTCCACGAGGCCAGTCACTTCCCTTAGCGTCTCCATGACACGCTTGGACACCTCGCGGTAGCGCGCCTGGTCTGGCGGCAACACGATCAGGTGCGGGCAGAGTCGCTTTGCCTGAGCCATCGGCATAGCGGAATGCACACCGAACTCTCTCGCTTCATAGGTTGCCGCGAGAACCACCGAACGTTCGGATCCACCGACGACCAATGGTCTGCCGCGCAGTTGCGGTCGGTCCACCAATTCAACGGAAGCGAAAAAAGCGTCCATATCGACATGCATGATTGGACAACCGACGTCGGAAGTTCCCCACTGGGTGCGGACGGACGCCCCTCGACTTGCTGCGGTCATGAAGCGGTCAGTCCTTGCAAATAGTCATTGTCATTGAGGTTGAGCGACATCTCCGCACGCACAGCATCTCGGAAGTCCTCCGCGGCGACGAGCAACTGGTCTGCCCGCACGTCATCAACAAGATCGAAACGACCGCTGTCCAACGCGCTGCGAAATCGAGCACTGGCAGCAAAGATATCGCTCCAACTTGCCAGGTCAGGCACGTGGCGAGCCAGTAACTGCCAAACGTTTCGCGATTGCCCCCGGACCCGGGACTTACCTCGGGCCTCCAGAACCGCGCCGGCTGCGCGCAGCGCCGCGTAGTGCGCGTGGATGAATCGATCGGCGGGGTCGGAAGAGAACTGCGCCGCGAGAAGCTCAGCGTCACAACGCGCCAACAGAGAGCGTGTCGCAGCGGGCACCTGTGCCTGTTTGAGTTCCATGTTCACGTCCTCCCTTACTCAATTATCGAACACACGTTCGACTCTTGTCAATGGTGATGATTCTGCCCTGCCCGCGATGCGGCTTCAATTCGACGTAACTTGCGGCCGCAGTCGCGTTTCGTTCCTGCTGCTGCGGTGAGTACGGTGGTTCCGTGTCCCGCAGATCAACTAGACGTTCATCATCCTCCGCGCCTGTGACATTGACTGCTGATCATCTGCCCCAAGGGCCGATTCCGATTGCCACAGGCGTCGCAGAACTGATCATTGATCAAGATGATCCGCTCGGCATCTTCGTCATGGTCAATGGAATTCCGAGTTCCTACCTAAAGCTGGACGATCCGGAATTCCTCGCCTTTGAGTACATGCAACAGTTGGCGTCGGTCATCGATCTTCTCCCCGCAGGCCCCTTGCGAGCAGTCCACCTAGGCGCAGCAGGCTGCAGCATGGCGCGCTACATTGCCGAGGTGCGCCCCGGATCCAGGCAACTGGGAATCGACCTCGACACGAGCTTGCTGGAACTGGTGCGCGAGTGGTTCAAACTCCCCCGCGCGCCCCACCTTCGGCTGCGGGCCGGCGACGCACGCACCGAATTGAAAACTCTGCGGACCGCAAGCGCTGATCTAATCATTCGGGATGCCTTTGCCCCAGATGTGACACCGGCACATCTGCAAACTGCAGAGTTCCTCACCGAAGTGCGCAGAGTGCTGGCACCAGGCGGAATCTACCTCGCCAACACTGCCGACGGTGCACCCCTGAGCCTTGCGCGGTCCGAAGTTGCGACCGCGCAACACGATTTACCAGCGGCTGCTGAACTTGCCCTCATTGCGGAGATCGGGGTGCTAAAGGGTCGGCGCTACGGCAATCTCGTTGTCGCCATGAGTTTTGATGCCACCGATGTGCTGCACAGTCCGGAACTCGCACGCAAACTTCGGTCACTTGCTGTTCCAGCCGGGTTGATCAACCGAGCAGCGTTGGCAGGGTTCACCGGAACCGCCCGAGTGCGCAGGGACCCGCCTACCGATTCAGCGGTCTAGCGCGACTGAATAATTCCAGTTGTTACTCTCCGCTGCCGGTGGAGTCCTCTGCGTCGCCTTCCGGCCCCTGCTCCGCAAGGAACTGCTCGAACTGAGCGCCCAACTCATCAGCTGTTGGCAGTGCGGAGGAATCAGCTAACAAGCTGGTGCGGTGCGTGGTCTCCATAAACTTGTCGTACTGCTCCTCGAGCGCTTGCACGACAGTGCGGATTTCCTCGGATCCCGTCATCTGACGGTTAATTTCTGCCAGGGACTCCCCTGCGGCCTCTTCCAGCCGCTCAGATTCCAGAGCCAATCCGGTGACCTTCTCAACCTGCTGCACGGCTTCCTGCGCGGCGGGTGCAAACTCACCTTGCGCCAAATAGTGCGGAACGTGGATCGCGTAACCTAGAGCGTCCTGCCCGGATTCGCCTAAGCGGTACTCCAGCAACGCGGACGCACTTGACGGCACCTGCAGTCGGCCGAAAACCGGCAACTGCGGGAGCAACAGCTCTGGTCGCGTTGCGTGTCCGGTTGATCCAACGGGGCGGGTGTGCGGGACCCCCATCGGAACCCCATGGACTCCAACCACCATCGACACGTCAAAATGTGAGATGACATTAGCCATCGCACCTACAAAACGCTCCCACTGCAGGTCTGGTTCCAGTCCGTGCAGCAACAGGAACGCTGTTCCCTCAGAGTCATGCAGCAAGTCAACTGCCAATTCAGGCTGTTGAAAGTCTGACCAGCGATCGCCATCGAAGGTCATCGTTGGGCGGCGTGCACGGTAGGACAGCAGTTGATCGACGTCGAAGTCGACCAGACGGCGTGGTTCAAACTCCTCGTGCAAGTGCGTGGTGAACAGTTCTCCGGTGCTTCCTGCATCGACAAAGCCACGGATGGCATGCAGCAACACAGGACCCTGTCCTGTTTCACCCTCCGCACGCACGACTTCCTGGTCATTTCGCCCAGATGCGATCAGGTCCTCAACATCGTGAATTGTATAAATGCCTTCCGGATCAAGCACACTGTCCTCCTTTGTTCAGCACGGCTGCGCACAATCGAACGACCGTTCAGGTTCAGTGGACCTCACTGAGGCCAACGCATTGGTGCACCGTTCCATTCCGAAGCGTCGCTTGCTCATCAGTTGCATGGTGGACGAGGCCGACAGTGAGCGCGCCGATCAGCCATACTGATGCCCGACGTTTACATGCAATCTACTGATGCTTGACAGGGAGTCTAGTTGTCCGGGCTGGCACACGAGGTGAAAACCGAACAGGATACGGTCGACCTCCTCTATCGCCGTCTGGATGAACTTCGACAGCAGGCAAGGAGCAGGTTAAGCCGCGTGCGCCGCGCCGCGCCGTCCGGGTCCCCACAAAACCGCAGTGAACGGGATGCATTTGCAAGCCTATATGCTGACCGGCTCGCGCAACTTGAGGCAGTTGAAGACCGACTTTGCTTCGGCCGTTTGGACCTAGAGGACGGAACAATCCGCCACATTGGACGAATTGGGCTCACTGACGCAGAACACACTTCGCTCCTCACCGACTGGCGAGCGCCCGCTGCGCAGGCTTTCTACCGCGCTACCGCGGCTGTCAACTACAACGTTGTGCGACGACGTCATTTGGTCACTAAGGGACGAGAGGTGTTATCCCTTGAGGACGAGGTGCTCGACCTGGCCTCACTGGCGGCTGATACCTCAGGCACCTTTGGACACCTCTCAGGGGAAGGCGCGCTGTTTGCGGCCATGGCGGCTGGTAGGACCGGACAGATGGGCGACATCGTCGCCACAATCCAAGCGGAGCAGGATGCCATCATCAGAGCTCCGCTTGAGGGCTCCCTTGTTGTTCAGGGTGGTCCTGGAACCGGCAAGACTGCAGTTGCTCTCCACCGCGCCGCATATCTGCTGTACGCACACCGTCGACTATTGGAGCGTTCTGGTGTGCTTCTCATTGGACCCAGTTCGTCATTTCTGCGTTACATCGACCAGGTGCTGCCCTCGCTTGGGGAGACCGGAGTGGTCAGCACCACAATTGGTGGCCTCCTGCCCGGGGTCCAAGCCAATTCTGACGACGCATCGGCCGTCGCAATTCTCAAGGGTGACGCTAGTTTCGCAAAGGTAATCGAGCGCGCCGTCCGCGCGCGCCAACGGGTTCCGGCGCAAAACGTTCCGGTCAGCCTCGACGGAACTGCCCTGACGATTCGGCGACGCGACGTCGAAAGTGCCATTCACCGGGCCCGCAGAACTGGCCGTCCGCACAACCTGGCGCGAGTAGCGTTCGTGAAGGACATGCTGAACCGACTCACGGACCAATATTCTTCGCAACTAGACTTCCCTCTTGCCCCTGAAGACCGCGGTGACGTCGTCGAAGACTTGCGAACCACCCGCGAAGTACGTGTTGCACTCAACCTTGCATGGATGCCTCTCACCGCTGAGGGGCTAGTCACTGATCTGTTCGCAAAACCACACCGCTTAGCCGAAGCGGCCCCACACCTCAGTGTTACCGAGTTGGCAACGCTGAAACGCCCCGTGGGAAGCCCTTGGACCATCTCAGATGTGCCACTGCTAGATGAAGCAGCAGAACTGCTCGGCGAAGACGATCAGGCGGCTCGCGCACAAGAACTTGCGGAAGCAGGTCAGCGAACAGCAGATCTGGAATACGCCAGGCAGGTGCTCGACACTTCAAGTGCTTCATCAATGGTGTCTGCCGAAATGCTTGCTGACCGTTTCTCTTCATCCGGCTCCTCCCTCACTACAGCGGAGCGGGCCGCGGCAGACCGAGCCTGGACTTATGGTCATATTGTCGTTGATGAAGCGCAGGAACTCTCCGCAATGGCCTGGCGCATGCTGCTTCGACGGTGCCCCACGCAGTCGTTGACAATTGTCGGCGACGTGGCCCAGACCTCTAATGAAGCTGGAACCCACAATTGGGAGGCATCACTCAGACCAATTCTGCGCACCTGGCGGGTTGAAGAGCTCACAATCAACTACCGAACACCGGCGGTAATCGCACAAGGAGCGCAGGCAGTTGCTATTGATCTGGGCCTGCCTGTCTCTCCGATGACCTCAGCTCGGGACGTCGAGAACGCCATCACAATCACGCATTCAGACTCTGGCGCGGTCGAACAAACCGCCGTCGAGGTCGTGAGTTCTGTCAGCGCACAGATCGTCCGCGGCGACGGCACTGGGCGCATCGCAGTGATCGCCGCTCTTGAGGATCTGCCCGCATTGCGAGCACGTTTCACAGCTTCAGACCTAGCCCCACTTTTGCAGCCAAAAGTCGGACACAGCCAACTCGACGCACCGATTAACATCCTCGATGCCCGAGCGAGCAAAGGATTAGAGTTCGACGTCGTGGTATTGGTGGAGCCCCTCGGTCTGCTGCGGCCCGCTGACCTCTATGTCGCGATGACCCGGCCAACTCAAGCGCTACATCTCGTTCATTCAGGTGGTGTGCCAGAAGGCCTTCTTACGCACACCCCCGGCCGATGAACGTCCGCACTGCGGACTCATTCTCCGAGTCCGCCTACCTGGGAGGAACATGGCATCGTGCTAAAAGCCCTATTTCTTGAGAATCTGCACCCATTTGCCGCCGACATCCTGCGAGAGCAGGGCGTCGAGGTCATTACACGCTCGGGAGCCCTTGATGAGTCCGAACTCATCGAAGCTCTCGACGGCGTGCACATCCTGGGAATCCGTTCCAAAACCAACGTCACGCGCAAGGTGATCGAGGCCTCCCCCGATCTGCTCGCCTTAGGCGCGTTCTGTATCGGAACGAACCAAATCGATCTTGCTGCAGCAGCTGAGCATGGCGTTGCTACTTTCAACGCCCCGTTCTCGAACACTCGGTCCGTCGTTGAAATCGCGCTATCGAACATCATTTCCCTCACCCGTCGTCTGCCCGTCTTTAACGAAGAGATGCACCGCGGTGTGTGGAACAAAACCGCATTAGGCGCGCACGAAGTCCGGGGCAGAACCTTAGGGATCGTCGGTTATGGGAACATCGGCACCCAGTTGTCGATTCTTGCCGAGAACCTTGGAATGTCAGTCATTTTCTATGACATCGACGAAAAGCTTGCCCTGAGCAACGCACGTCGGGCTGAGTCCATTGATGAACTCCTCGCAGCCGCGGACATTGTGACGCTGCACGTCGACGGGCGGGGCGGCAACGCTGGGCTCTTCGGTGCAGAGCAGATCAACATGATGCGGCCCGGCGCGATCTTCCTCAACCTATCCCGCGGGTTTGTGGTTGACCCTGCCGCTATCCGGGATGCAATCGAGTCCGGGCACCTGTCCGGTGCAGCAATTGACGTATTCCCTGAAGAGCCCAAGCGTAAGGGCGACCCTTTCACATCAGAACTTCAGGGGCTGGCCAACGTCATTCTGACTCCGCACACTGGTGGATCGACAGAAGAAGCTCAGGAATCCATCGGGAAGTTCGTGGCGACTAAGATCCGGGACTACATCAACACCGGTTCCACAACGCTGAGTGTTAACCTCCCGAACCTTGCTCTTGAGCGCACTCCTGAGGTTCACCGCTTAGCGCACCTGCACCGCAACACCCCTGGTGTGCTGGCGGCTGTCAACCAAACGTTGGCGGAGTACGGAGTCAACATCGATGGCCAGTTGCTTGCGACCGTTGGCGATGTCGGATATGTCGTCACCGACGCCGGGTCGACGATCAGCCCCAGCGCAGTGAAGGCCCTAGAGGAGATGGACGAGACCATCAGGCTTCGGTTGTTGTCCTGATCCACTTCCCTTTCTGAGAGACGAAGAGGGTGGGTGCCTCCGCATTACTGCGGAAGCACCCACCCTCTTGTTTCTCTCAGATCAGCCTGATTTGCGGCGGAAACTGCGCTGACTCCCGGTGACTGGGTCCGCACCGCGGACTGCACCGGAGCTTGCTTCCCCCTCAGCTCCTTGCTGCTGGCCTGCCTTCTTGCGGTCTAGAGCGGCCCGGAACTTCGCTTTTGCGTCTTCTCCGGGGCCCTTTGCGGCGGCCGCCGCAGCAGGATCAGTTTGGGTCATGAACCGCCTCCTCAATAGGAGACGACGCCGAGGCGCCGTCTGTTGGTCACAGTAGCCCGCCAAGGTGTACTCCCTGGCAGTCGACCAAGTCTTTTCTCAAGCACAAACTTTACGGCTCAGTTTAAGCCGTGCGGCTCAAGGCCCGTCTGAATCTACGACATCGCTCAAGTTGTCTGTTTCGCGATCTGCCCGAAGTGCCGTTATCGCTGCTTCAAAATCTGCTAGGGATCCGAACGCCCGGTACACACTAGCGAATCTCAGGTATGCGACTTCGTCTAGTTCTCGCAACGGGCCAAGGATCGCTAACCCCACCTCGTTGGCGTCGAGTTCAGCGCTGCCACTAGCTCGTATCGTTTCCTCTACGCGTTGTGCGAGCAGCGCGAGATCGTCGTCGTTGACTGGTCTACCTTGGCACGCTTTCCGCACCCCGTTGATGATCTTGTCCCGACTGAACGGCTCTGTTGCTCCTGACCGTTTCACCACCGACAGACTTGCAGTTTCGAGCGTAGAAAACCGTCGGGTACACGCAGGGCACTGCCGACGACGTCGGATTGAAGCGCCGTCATCAGAGGTCCGCGAATCTACAACCCGCGAATCTGAGTGACGGCAGAACGGACAGTGCATTGAGTTCCTCATTGACTGGGGCGACGGCTCGCTTCAACATATGCCCTGCGCTCCAACAGAGCAAGACAAACACCCAGTTGAAAGCCGCAATCCTCGGCTTAGCCCTGCGTCGCGCAATCGCGGCCGAATTTCAGGAAGCATCCGGCAGGAAAAGCAGAACGAGGACGACAGCTAGTGCTGTCGTCCTCGCCGGGACGCCCCGTCCCCATCTAGCAAACAAGACTCGCCTCTCGTCCGCTGTAGATGCGCGCGCCAGGATAAGCGCTAACGCTCATCCTTCGCGACCCCGAGCCAGCCCCCCAGCCGGCTCGCGAGTTACAAACAACCTAAGTTGCGCGTACCTGAAAAGCAACAATTAAGTCGTGGTTCTCACCGAATGAGAAGAACTACAATCCTATTTGGCCAAATATACGCGGAACCACTCACTTTAGTTGAACAATCAAGCAACTGGAACCAGCAACTGTTGCCCAACAAGAAGGTCAACCGAACCCAGATTATTGAGGTCAAGGAGCACTGCAACGGAGTCCCGGACATCATTGCCGGATTCGGTAATCGCGGACGCTACGTGCCACATCGTCTGACCACGCTCAACCGTCACAACTTCAACCTGCACTGGCTCGGAGGGCGAGTCAGCCGTGGCGGCCGACAACAATCCCGGCACGAGCACAGCAACGACGCCAAACAAGAGTGCCACAAACAACAACAGCACCACCCTCCCTCGACGAGTCAACTTCATGCCCCGATGCGAAATGCTTTGGCTCACGTTCTGTCCCTTCCTCTTTCAATCCGATTCGCGGGCGACACCTCCAGCCCGGACTCGAACACCTGTTCGTCGTACGCTTGTTCGAATGTATCAGCCTGTCACGGCAAAGTCGACACTCGATCGAACAGGTGTTTGATTCAGCTTGATGGTTCCCATACGCTGTTGAAACAAGAGGACCACGAGCCACTGACACGCCATTGGTCCTGCACTCAACGAACCGCTCCCCGAGCCGAGGAGATCCACCGTGCACGAGCCAGAGATGGTCCAGGACCTGCCACCGCTTCGAGCTGTCGCGAGCAAGCCGCCAACTGCATCGGACCTCACTGCTTTAACGGCACGTCAGCGCGCTGTGCTCGAAACCGTGCAGGTAGTGATCGCAACACGTGGCTACCCACCGTCGATGCGCGAAATCGGAGAAGCAGTTGGGCTTTCGAGCCCGTCAAGCGTTAAGCACCAACTCAATGTGCTGGAACGAAAAGGCTTCTTGCGTCGGGATCCTAATCTGCCCCGAGCCATGGAAGTGGTTCCCATGGCCGTCGCTGAGTTGCAGATCGACCCAAGTGACGCGCACATGGATGCCACTGTGAGTTCGCTACAAATGCATCGCCTCAACAGTGAGGGCGCAGCGGAACAAGACGGACGGCCAGAGGCTTCTTATGTGCCTGTTGTCGGCCGGATTGCAGCAGGTGGTCCGATTTTGGCTGAGCAGGCCATCGAGGACGTGTTCCCCCTGCCCCGCCAACTCGTTGGCGACGGAGAACTGTTCCTCCTGAAAGTCAGCGGTGACTCAATGATCGAGGCCGCGATCTGTGATGGTGACTGGGTTGTGGTGCGCCGCCAGCCAGTCGCAGAGAACGGAGAAATCGTCGCGGCGATGCTCGATGGCGAAGCCACGGTGAAGACTTTTAAGCGCACGGCAACCGATGTGTGGCTGCTACCACAGAACTCCGCCTATGAACCGATCCATGGCAACGGAGCGGACATCCTCGGCAGAGTGGTGACCGTGCTGCGCAGTCTGTGATCAAGACACCCGGCCGGCACACTCTTTGGCTCCGCCCAGCTCTTAGTAGCCCAGGCCCCGAGCGACCTGCCGGATAGCCTGCGCGGAGCGCTTGAGGCCGTCATATTCCTCGTCTGAGAGAGGAACCTGTAGCTGTTCGGTCACGCCTTCGCGCCCAACGATTGACGGAACAGAGAGGCACACGTCTTGGATGCCGTAAAAACCGTCCAAAAGAGATGAAACGGGCAGCACACTGTGTTCGTCGTTAATGACCGCTTCGATAATCCGGGTTGAAGCCAATCCCACAGCGTAGTTCGTTGCGCCCTTGCCTTCGATCACTCGATAGGCAGACTGAACAACCTCTTGAGCGATCTGCGAGCGTGCTTCCTTTGTCAAAGGCCCATGGCTGCTCATCCGGTTCCATTCCAACAGCGGCACCCCACCGATGCTGGCGGAATCCCACAGTGGGATCTCAGTGTCCCCATGCTCGCCCGCGATGTACGCGTGGACGTTCTGCACTGCGACGCCGCAGTGCTCCCCCACCAAATAACGCAAGCGCGAAGAATCCAAAACCGTTCCCGAACCAAACAACTGCCGCGGTGGTAGCCCGGAGATCTTCAAAGATGCGTACGTGACCACATCGACAGGGTTGGTCACCATGAGATAAATAGCGTTTGGCGCCACCTCTACCAAAGGCGGCAGCAGCTTTTCCATCAGCCCGATGGTGGCCTCTGCAAGATCGATTCGAGACTGCCCCGGACGCTGCTTCGCGCCAGCAGTCACCACGACGACGTCTGCATCAGCGCAGACCTGGATATCGTCTGATCCCAGTACCTCTGCTTCAGGCACAAACTGGATGCCGTGTTGGAGGTCAAGGGCCTCAGCTTCAACTTTGGCGCGGTTGATGTCGTGCAGTGCGACGGTTCGCGCACTGCCCCGCATGAGTGCGGCATACGCCAGCGTGGCGCCAACAGCTCCAGCTCCGACAACTGCCAGTTTCGTCCGACGAGGACGACCCCAGGTCCCTGACGGGGATTCGGTGGGCGCGGTGTCGAACGTGGTCATCTGCACTCCTGTTTGGTCTGGCGGAACTGAACGATTAACTTCTACTAGAAGTTTGAGGATGGATTACTCGCTGATCTCTACATCCGCAGCCTTTGCAGTGCTCCAGTGACAATATCGCGGTCCGTGGTTTGCCACAGATCCGGCATGGAGCGAGTAAGGAAACTTCCGTAACGGGCGGTGGCAAGTCTCGGGTCTAATACCGCAACGACTCCACGGTCCTGTGCCGTCCGAATGAGGCGACCCGCTCCCTGCGCAAGCAACAGTGCGGCATGAGTTGCAGAGACTTGCATAAAGCCATTTCCTCCTGCCGCAGCCACAGCCTCGCTGCGTGCTGACCGGATTGGGTCATCGGGGCGTGGAAAAGGAATCCGATCAATGAGGACCAACTGACAGGTTTCGCCAGGCACATCAACGCCTTGCCACAGTGAAAGAGTTCCAAAGAGGCTAGTTGCAGGGTCAGCTGCGAACTTTTCGACCAACGTGGGAAGTTGATCGTCTCCCTGACTAAGAATGGGTAAATCAAGACGTTCCCGCATCGCTTCGGTGACTAATTGGACGGCACGACGTGAAGAAAAGAGACCCAAAGTTCGTCCACCAGCGGCGCTAATCAGTTCCGCTATCTCATCGAATTGGGCTTCGGTTGCAGCTTCCCTACCCGGCGCAGGAAGGTTCTTTGCAATATAAAGAATTCCCTGTTTACCGTATTTAAATGGGGTGCCCACATCAACCGCTGACCATTGGGTTCTTTGGGACCCGACGGGACTATCAGCCACAACCTGGCTCGGCCCGACCAGACCGAGGCTGCGGGCAATCGCGTCAAAGGTTCCACCGAGGTTTAACGTGGCCGAGGTGAAGATTCCGACCCGTTCTCCCAGCAACTGAGTTCGTACCAGGCCCGACACGTTGAGGGGCGCCACATGCAGCTTGGTAACCCCGGTTTCGCGCCACTGGGCGTCTTCCGAAGCGCGTGCACTCCACAACACGTCCTGACCCGAGGAGTTTTGCGCCATGCGTTCGGCAATGTCGAATAAGACATTGACAGTTGCATGTGCAATTTTCAGTCCGCTGTCAGCGGGCGCCGCTTTGTCCCCCGGCCCGGGCTTCAGTTCCGTAAGCAGATCACGCGCTGCGTCCCGAACAGCACTGACCGCATCTAGGGCATCGTCCGGAAGGCCCTGCGGGAAACGTCCCTCAGGGAGGTCCAATATGGCAGCGCCGAACCGAGCCGCCGCGGCATCCAGATTCGGAGTCGCCACGCCGCCGTGCCTGCGGGCCAATCGCGCAGCGCTGTCGATGGACGCTAAGGAGAGCTCAGCGGTGGACTGCTGGGTAATGCGATCGGTTAGTTCATGGGCTTCGTCTACAACAAGGACGTCGTATTCCGGGAGGACTTTAGATGTGCCTTCAGCCGCGATGCCGAGCATCGCGTGGTTTGTGACAACAACGTCAGCTCCGCGGGCGGTTACCCGGGCCTGCTCCGGGAAGCATTCGCTGAGCATGGGGCACTTCTGCCCGATGCATTCCAAGGTGGTAACGGACACCTGACGCCACGCCCGATCACTGACACCGGGCACCAGATCGTCACGGTCCCCCGTTGTCGTCTTTTCTGCCCAAGCGCGAGCACGCAGCACTTGAGACCCCAGGCTGGCATCTTCGTCAGGTTCAGCAGGATGTTCCACTGCAACCGGGGTTTGGCCGGCACCCGGTTCCAATTCAAACAGCGCAGCGGTGTCATCTGTTGGGTAGCCACCTGAAACTTTGTGAACACAAACATAGTTTTGCCAGCCCTTCAGCAGGGCTACCCGAGGTGCACGAGACAGCGCTGGGGTCAAAGCACTGGTGACCAAAGGAAGGTCACGAGTCATTAGTTGACGTTGCAAAGCCAGCGTCGCCGTCGATACCAGGATCCGCTCGTTGTGTTCAACTGCGTGTCGAACAGCCGGCACAAGATAGCCGAGCGATTTTCCCGTTCCCGTGCCGGCCTGAACCAGTAAATGCTGGCGAGCAGAAAAAGCTTCGGCGATAGCCGAAACCATCTCTTGCTGCCCCTCTCGCGGAACGCCCCCGAGCTTCGTGACCGCCCGGGCCAGTAAATCGAGGTCTCCCGACGTGCTGTCGCTAGCAGCCGCAACGCTGCCATTTGCCTGGGCTGTCGAAGACTGAGTCACGCCGAACACCTTATCGCCTGACGTCAGCGAGCCACCGCTTGAAGTTCAGACGCAAGATCCTCATCGGCACGACCACGCAGTTTGGTGCCCTCAGCCAAGTGCTCAGTGTGGTCGATTTCACCCTCCAGGTGCATTCGGTTCACTAAGTCACCGCGGTCATATGGAATGACCAGATCAATCTCCACTTCGGGCCGGGGCAGGCTCTGCGCGATCCGAGTCAGCAGTTCTGGAATGCCGTCCCGGGTGTGCGCCGAGACAACAATCGTGTTTTCTTCTATGCCTCGGATACGGGAAATAGCATCAGGGTTAGCAACATCGGCTTTATTGAGCACGATGAGTTCGCGGACTTCGTCAGCACCCGGGATATCCGCCAGCACTTCTCGCACTGCAGCGATTTGACCTTCAGGATCTGGGTGCGCCACATCAACAACGTGCAGTAGCAAGTCAGCGTCAGCGACCTCTTCGAGGGTGGAGCGGAATGCATGCACCAACTCGTGCGGCAGCGATCGGACAAAACCGACGGTGTCCGCCAGCGTATAGACGCGGCCGTCATCGGTCTGAGCCTGCCGGATTGTGGGGTCCAATGTGGCGAAAAGCGAGTTTTCTACCAGCACCCCAGCCCCCGTGATGGCATTCAACAGACTGGATTTTCCGGCGTTGGTGTAACCGAGGATTGCGACAGCTGGAATCGCATTACGCTGCCGTGCGGCGCGTTTAGTTGCCCGTCCTGGAGCCATCATGGCAATCTCCCGGCGGAGTTTCGTCATGCGGTCCCGGATCCGTCGCCGGTCGAGTTCAATTTTTGTTTCACCAGGTCCACGGGATCCCATCCCCGCACCGGCGCCACCCACCTGCCCACCAGCTTGACGCGACATCGATTCGCCCCAGCCACGCAGACGTGGCAATAAGTACTCGAGCTGGGCGTACTCAACCTGCGCCTTGCCCTCACGGGATTTGGCGTGTTGCGCAAAAATATCCAAGATGAGCGCGGTTCGGTCAATGACTTTGACTCGGACGACGTCTTCGAGAGAACGCCGTTGCGAAGGCGCAAGTTCACCGTCAACAATGACGGTGTCCGCGCCGTTGCTCGCAACAAGTTCAGCCAGTTCAGTTGCTTTCCCAGAACCGAGGTACGTACCAGGGTCAGGCTTTTGGCGACGCTGCAAAATGCCATCCAAAACCTGTGAGCCGGCTGTTTCTGCCAGCGCTGCAAGTTCCCGGAGCGAAACCTCTGCCTCTTCCGCTGTTCCGCTCGTCCAGAGGCCGACAAGAACGACGCGCTCTAGGCGCAGTTGCCGGTTCTCGACTTCGGTCACGTCATCAAGTTCAGTCGACAGACCGGCGACTCGTCCCAGCCCGGCGCGTTCTTCTCGGTCCAACTGCTCACCATCGTGGGCGCTGTACACGGTCTGCCCGGCGTCACGTGCCGTTCCAGCTCGAGCTAAAACCCGCGCGACGACGTCGTCGACAATGTCACGGTCTGACCGTGGAGGGTGTGGCTCGAGCGATGAATCGGACATGTAATCTCTTCTCTTTCGGGGCTTACCTCCCAGTTTCCCATGCGGACTGTCGACAGGCCAGCGTTTTCTCCACGAGCATGAGCCTGCTGGGGACTAAGATTTCGCAGGTGAGCAATACTCCCCAGCACTATTTCACCGCTGAGCCTGCTTCAGCCGCCGATAGACGCACCATGGTCGTACACCTAGCGGGGCAAGACCACGAGGTAGAAACCGCCGCGGGAGTCTTCTCCCCCGGGCGGGTCGACCTCGGGACAAGCGTGCTGTTAAACCATGTCCCGAAGCCACCCCAAATCGGTAATGTGCTCGACCTGGGCTGCGGCTGGGGACCAGTTGCGCTGACCCTCGCGCTACAAGCACCAGGAACAACGGTGTGGGCTGTGGACGTCAATGAACGTGCACTTGATCTACTGCGCCGCAACGCGTCACGTCTGGAGCTCGAGAACGTCAAAGCAGTCCGTCCGGTCGATGTCCCCGCCGATGTGCGCTTCGCTGCACTGTGGTCGAATCCGCCAATCCGCGTGGGTAAAACGGTGCTACACGACATGCTGTCGCATTGGCTCCCGCGGCTGGAACCGGAAGCCGAAGCGCATCTAGTTGTCCAACGGAACCTCGGGGCAGATTCACTGCAAGCCTGGATCAAAACTTACATCGAGGCAGTGCAGACCGTCGATCGCATTGCGAGTGCGAAGGGGTTTCGGGTGTTACGCGTCGCCCGGTAAATTCGCTAGAGAGCACCCTGCTGGCGAGGAACCCAGCGGTCGGCGTGTGAGTTGAGCAGGCGCCGCAGGAAGTCGTCCGGTTTCGGCTGCCTCGATCAAGGCAAGTGCCTGCTCGGTCAGATCCGGAGCCGTGGCGGAAAGCCAGTGCACCCGGGGGTCCCGACCAAACCAGCCCATCTGCTTGCGCGTAAGTCGACGCGTCTGCGTGATGACGTCGACAATTGCTTGCTCCTCGGCAATGTCCCCGCGCAGATACGCCAATACCTGCGAATACCCCACCGCACGGGAGGCAGTACGACCCATGCCGGTCATGAGTAATTCCTCCACCTCGGAGACCAGACCCCGCTCCCACATGGAGTGCACCCTTGTGACCACCCGCGCATCAAGGGTCTCCCGGTCACAATCCAGCCCAATTTGAAGAGTGGGCTGAACATACTCCTGCTTGGGCAAATTTGCGCTGAAAGGCTTCCCAGTAAGTTCAATAACCTCAAGCGCGCGCACGAGACGTTTGCTATTGGCGGGCCCGATTGAGGCAGCAGCAGTCGGATCCAATTCTTGAAGTTCGGTATAAAGCGCCCGCGGGCCGACCACAGCCACGCGCCGCTCTAAGGCCTCACGCACCTGAGGATCCGTGCCCGGAAAGTTGATGTGGTCCAGCACCGCTCGGACATACAAACCAGAGCCACCGACGACGATCGGCCGCGCCCCCCGTTCCAAAACTCCAGCAATGTCAGTTCTGGCAGCTTCTTGAAAGTGCGCGACTGATGCATCCGCGTCCGCACCCAGCACATCAATCTGATGATGCGGCACCCCACGACGCTCTGCCGGCGTGACCTTTGCCGTCCCGATATCCATTCCTTGGTACAGCGCAAAGGCATCAGCGTTCACCACCTCACCAACCGGCGAACCCGTCTTACGCGCCTGTTCAGCAAGCGCGACCGCAAGGCCAGATTTTCCGGTCGCAGTAGGACCAACAACAGCAACGATGAACACCTCGTGAGATTACCCTGCTCAGCCAAGTAGGGTTGACACATGGGATTTTGGACGCCGTGGCGGGGTGCTCGCCGCCGGGACAAGGCAATGACCACGAGTATGTCGCTCACTTCAGCGCAAGGTCCTGCAACCGCCAGCGTTTCAGGAGTTCGGCAGCCTGCTGCCGTGACGCAGGAACGCATGAAGGGCTGGTTAACCCAGAACGGGTTTCATTTCTTCATCGATTCCGATGAAGATCTGGGTGGGATTTGGGACTCACGCGTGTTCTTCTTCTTGCTGATGGGTGACGAATCGGAAATCCTGCAGATCAGATCGCAGTGGAACCGGGAGGTCACAATTGAACGGATCGATGAGGTCTTGTCGTTCTGCAATGAATGGAACACCGAACGGATCTGGCCGAAGGCTTATGTGCGGGTGCGTGACAACGGCATGATTCAGACCTGCGCTGAAATGTCAGTTGACCTTGAGAAGGGCGTCACTGACGCACAACTTGGAATCCAACTTGGCTGTGGCCTCAATAGTCAGACAGTTTTCTGGAATGCCCTCGATGAGCTTTACCCCGACCCAGCTGTGAGTGCGGCATGACGGGATCGTGGCTGCATCGCTTATTTGGTTCCCCGGCAGATAAAATCTCGCCGTCGCACGACGTCGGGCCGGCGTCCACTGAAGAAGTACCCAGTTCTGTCTCTCGGGAACGCATCGAACGGTACCTAGATCAACACGACTACAACTATGGGCTGGACGACGACGGCGATCTGACTGGGCACTGGGATGGGAACCAAATCTGGCTCATTCTTATGGGTGAGGACGATGAAATTCTTCAAGTCCGGGGCCGGTGGCACGACACGCTTAATGTCTCTGACCGGCTCAATGCTCTGCGTGCTATCAATGACTGGAACCGCGACCGCATTTGGCCGAAGGTCTACCTGCGCGAAGAAAAACCTGGTCTGGCGCTATACGCCGAAGTATCCGTCGATCTGGAACATGGCGTCACCGATGCGCAACTTCATCAGTACTTGGAATGTGCGATTGCCACATCCGTGCTGGCCCTGAACGCCGCTCCCACCATGTTCGTTCACCCCAGCGGCTAGCTTCCCACCCGCAAGGGTATGCCGCGGTGCTAAGCCCCCGGCCGCAATGTCGGCAGGCCGAGGCCCACAGAACCGCCCGGAGCCGGTGCAGCGCCCCCATGCGAATGCTCCCCGTCGCCAAACCGGGCCTTTTCACGCTGCACCCAGGCGTCTCCGGCTCGGGTGCGCTGCACCTGATAAAGGTCCTGAGCATCAGCAGATGCCGTCGTCGGGCGGTCCGCAATGAGGTAGTACGGCGCTGAACCCGTCACCCGGGTCGTCACGAAATCGCCTGGGCGCGGCAGACGAGCATCCAAGTCAACGGCAAGCCGAGGATCATCCAAACCCAACCCCTCCACGGGGGACGGCACTCCGGTGGGTAACCCGATGTGCACCAAACGGTTGTCTGCTGCGCGACCGGTCAGCCGGTGCGACGCATCATCTTTGCGTCCCGCACCCTCGGTGATGAGCACTTCAACAGTGCGGCCTACCTGCGCTGCGCTCTCTTGCTCAGAAATATCATCTTGCAGGGCCATCAACCGTTCAAAACGTTCCTGCACAATCGCCTTCGGCAACTGATCGGGCAAATCTGCAGCAGGAGTGCCAGGACGGGAGGAGTACTGAAAGGTGTAGGCCGAAGCAAAACGAGACGCTGCAACAACACGCAAGGTTTCTTCAAAGTCGGCCTCGGTCTCCCCGGGGAACCCCACGATGATGTCTGTTGTGATGGCGGCATCTGGCATCACCTGCCGCACTCGGTCCAGAATTCCGAGAAATTTTGTGGAACGGTACGACCTGCGCATGGCACGTAAAATCCGGTCAGAACCGGATTGCAGCGGCATATGAAGCTGTGGCATTACATTCGGCGTTTCTGCCATGGCGTCAATGACGTCATCGGTGAACGCGGCTGGGTGTGGCGAGGTAAACCGCACCCGTTCTAAACCTTCGACCTCACCGCAGGCCCGCAGCAACTTTGCAAAAGCACCGCGGTCCCCAAACTCCACGCCATAACTGTTGACGTTCTGCCCGAGCAGTGTGACTTCAATGGCGCCTTGCTGCACCAAAGCCTGAATCTCGGCAAGAATCTGTCCCGGCCGCCGATCTCGCTCTTTACCGCGTAGCTGCGGCACGATGCAGAACGTGCAGGTGTTATTACAGCCCACTGAAATCGACACCCAACCGGCATAAACCGATTCCCGTCGAGTGGGAAGAGTGGAGGGAAAGACCTGCAGGGACTCCGCAATTTCTACCTGGGCCTCTTGGTTATGCCGGGCACGTTCTAAGAGAACGGGTAGTGCGTCAAGGTTGTGTGTTCCGAAGACAACGTCCACCCACGGGGCGCGTTCCACGATGCCCTCGCGGTCCTTCTGCGCCAAGCACCCGCCCACCGCAATCTGCATCCCTGGGCGGGCCCGTTTGAGCGAAGCCAACTGACCGAGGTTTCCATAAAGCTTATCTGCTGCGTTTTCGCGAACGGCGCAGGTATTAATGACCACGATGTCCGCGGCATAGGCTGTGGCGTCCTCGCTGGAGGCACGCACATACCCGGCTTCTTCGAGCAGACCCGCCATGTGCTCGGAGTCGTGCACGTTCATCTGGCAGCCCAGCGTGCGCACGGCATACGTGCGCTCAACAGCGCTGTTGGCAGACGGGGCGGGCGCGGATTTTTTGGTGTACGGAATGGTAGACATCCCCTTCAGTTTACTGTCCCCGCGAAGCGACTGGGGCCAGCCGCACAAACCCTGAAGTCGCAGGTCACAAGGCAACTTTACTAAATCGTTGCGCAAACGTTACCGTGTTTTGTCGCAGGACAGGACTTTCGTCCCTAGGTTCGGAAGATGGCAGTAACTTCAGAGTCTGAGCAGACCGCAACGGAGCGGATGCCACTCGTCGAGCTCATCGACGTGAACAAACACTTCGGCGACCTCCATGTGCTCAACAACATCAACCTCACCGTTGACCGAGGTGAAGTAGTCGTCGTCATTGGGCCGTCTGGGTCTGGCAAATCCACGCTGTGCCGTGCAATCAACCGCCTGGAAACTATCGGCTCGGGCACTATTCGCATCGATGGCAAACAGTTGCCCGAAGAAGGCAAAGCCCTCGCACAGTTGCGTGCCGACGTCGGGATGGTCTTCCAGTCGTTCAACCTTTTTGCGCATAAGTCCGTTCTGGACAATGTGACCCTCGGTCCTATCAAGGCTCGTGGTCTGAAGTCAGCGGCCGCGAAACAGGAAGCGTTTGAACTGCTCGAACGAGTGGGAGTTGCCAACCAAGCAAACAAACTCCCCGCCCAATTGTCCGGCGGCCAGCAACAGCGCGTCGCAATAGCGCGCGCCCTAGCTATGCGGCCCAAGGTGATGCTGTTCGACGAACCCACCTCGGCACTCGATCCTGAAATGATCAATGAGGTCCTCGACGTCATGGTCGCCCTCGCCAAAGACGGCATGACCATGGTCGTCGTCACCCACGAGATGGGCTTTGCGCGCAAGGCTGCCAACCGTGTGGTCTTCATGGCCGACGGACTCATCATGGAGGAGGCGACCCCAGAGAAGTTCTTCACCGACCCTCAAACAGAGCGAGCTCAAGACTTCCTTTCTAAGATCCTCAAACACTGATCAGCAACGACAGGAGAAACCATGCGTATCAAACGTATTGCGGCACTAGCAATCGCTGGGGCAATGGCGCTCACGCTTGCAAGTTGCAGTTCCGACGATGACGACGGCATCACCATCGGCATCAAGTTCGATCAGCCCGGACTTGGTCTAAAATCCGGAGATAGCTTCAGTGGATTCGACGTCGACGTCGCCCACTACATTGCCAAAGAACTCGGATACGAAGAAGGAGACGTCACGTTCAAAGAGGCCCCCTCCCCTAACCGGGAGAACCTCCTGGCAAGTGGGCAGGTCGACATGATCGTCGCTACCTACTCCATTACGGACGCCCGCAAGGAGAAAGTCTCCTTCGCAGGTCCCTACTTCATCGCTGGACAAGACCTTCTGGTGGACATCGACAACGAGGACATCACTGGCCCTGATGTGCTCGATGGTAAAAAGCTGTGTTCCGTTCAGGGCTCCACCTCCGCGCAAAAAGTCAAAGATGACTACTCGGCGGGTGTGCAACTGCAAGAGTTCGACACTTACTCCAAGTGCATTGAGCAACTCCTGGCCGGGAGTATCGACGCTGTGACGACTGATGACATCATCCTTGCCGGATTCGCGGCTCAATCTGACGAAGGCAAGTTGAAGGTCGTCGGGAGCACGTTCTCCCAGGAGAACTACGGCATCGGTATTCCCAAGGACAGTGCCCAGTGCGAGGACATCAACAAGGCCATCACCAAGATGATCGATGACGGCTCATGGGAAGAGTTCATCGAAAAAAGCATGGGGGCAGATTACAAGCCCAATGCAGATCTGAACCCGCCGAAACTGGATTCCTGCAGTTAGCACCCTGAGAAGCGGCTCGTAGTCATCCGGGTGTGCCGCGTGTTGAACGCGGCACACCCGCATTCCATGGAGGTGAGCATCATGAGCAACGCCGCCACGTTCCTGTCCGGTTTGTTCGAGCAGTACAACATCATCGGGGCATTTCAGATGACGGTGCTGCTCGCTGCTTTCACCGCCATCGGGTCACTGGTTATTGGCACCATTTTGGCCGTGATGCGGGTCTCACCGATTAAGTCGATGCAGTTTGCCGGCACCACCTACGTGGACCTCGTTCGAAACACCCCCTTGACCCTCATTGTTGTCGCCTGCAGCCTGGGTCTCTACACCCAACTCAAAGTGGTGCTTGCAAGCCCCGATTCTGCGACGTTCATCGTGGACAACAACTTCCGGCTTGCAATTCTTGGCCTCTCGGTTTACCACGCGGCGTTCGTCTGCGAGGCACTGCGCTCCGGTGTCAATACGGTCCCCCTAGGCCAAGCTGAGGCAGCTCGCTCAATTGGCCTCAACTTCTTCCAGTCCCTCTCGATCGTCATCCTGCCGCAGGCCTTTCGCGGCGCGATCGCGCCACTGGGCAACGTGTTAATCGCGTTGACAAAGAACACCACTGTTGCCGCCACGATCGGCGTCGCTGAAGCCTCTTATGTGATGAAGGAAATGATTGAAAACCGACCGGACGTGCTCTTTCTTGTGTTCGGCATCTTCGCACTTGGCTTCGTGATTATTGTGTTGCCGGTGGGGATTATTGTCACTGCAGCGTCACGAAGATTGGCGGTGGTCCGATGACAACCGCCTCGCCGCTCTTCGATGCTCCAGGGCCCGTCACGCGCCGGCGCTTTGTGGCGATCAATATTGTCACCGCACTTGCCCTACTTGCGCTCCTCGTGTGGGTGGCGATTCGGCTCAACGATAACGACCAACTCACCGCAGCGAAATGGCAACCTTTTCTGACCGGATCGTTGTGGACCAACTACCTGGTTCCTGGGTTGGTTGGCACCCTTTCTGCAGCGTTCTATTCGGTGCTTCTTGCGGGCGTCTTCGGTGTGATCTTTGGATTGGGCCGTTTGTCCACGAATCGGGTCTTCCGGGCCGTCAGTTCAGTGGTGGTCGAGTTCTTCCGTGCTGTTCCTGTGCTACTGATGATGGTCTTCGTTTATCAGTTACTCAGCATTTACCAGATCGTTCCCCCGCAGCACCTAGCTTTGACAGCAGTCATCGTCGCTCTCACGGTGTACAACGGTTCGGTTGTGGCCGAATTGGTTCGTTCTGGTGTGTTGTCTCTTCCTCGCGGACAGCGGGAGGCTGGTCTTGCTAGTGGTCTCACCGATGCGCAGACGCTACGGAATGTGCTGTTACCCCAGGGGCTCGTTGCCATGTTCCCAGCGCTCGTCAGCCAACTTGTCGTAGTGGTGAAGGACTCGGCATTGGGGTATCTCATCGGGTACGGCGAACTACTTCGTCAGGCAGATTACATTTCTACGAACTTTTCTAACTACATCCCAGCGGTGATGGTCATTGCGGTGGTGTTTATTGTGGTGAACGCTTCTCTGGCGTGGACGGCGGATAAGCTCTCCCACCGGCTGAGTTCGCGCACGTCAGGCAAGATGAAAGTTCGCGCACCTGGTGGCATCAACCAGATCTAGGCTGCTTGTTAGTGTGACGTCGCCGTAGCGCGTAATTCACGTACGACAGTGACACGAACTTCACCTGGGATGTCCAACTCTGCAGTGATCTCTTGGACAATCGACTGCGCAAGGTCAGGCAGTTGAGAATCGTCAATCTGTTCTGGCTCGACAATGATCCGCACTTCTCGTCCCGAAGACATCGCTAAGACCTTGGACACTCCGGGGCGCTTCAGCACTAGCGTCTCCAGGGTCTCCATCCGCTTCATGTGCTCATCAGCATCGTCTCGTCGTGCTCCGGGTCGCGAAGCTGAGATGGAGTCGGCAATTTGTACGATGACTGCTTCTAGGGTGTTGCCGGGCACCTCATCGTGGTGGGCTGCAATTGCGTTCACCACATCAGGGGCTTCACCGCACCGGTCGGCGAGTTCTGCGCCCAGGGCGGCATGGGTGCCGGCACGGTTGGCGGTGAGGAGTTTGCCGATATCATGTAGTAGTGCAGCGCGGCGCGCAAGCGGCTCGTTTGCGCCGAGTTCTGCGGCGATGACCCCAGCGATTTGGGCTGACTCAACTAGGTGCGCTGTGATGCTCTGCCCGAAGGATGTCCGCAACCGCAGTGCACCCAGAGTTTGGATCAGATCGGGGTGCAGGTCTGAAACGCCAGCGGCGACCGCGGCCTCGTATCCGTGTGCTGTAGCTTCTTCGTCAACGTCGATGAGCGCGCGGGCGTGCGTGGCCTCAATTCGCTCGGGGTTAATGCGACCGTCATCCATCAGCAGTTCGAGCGTAATCCGCGCAACTTCACGACGGCCGGCGTCGAAGCAGGAAAGCAATATGTTGTCGCTGTTCTCGTCAACGATGAGATTTACACCCGTGAGCGCTTCAAAGGTCCTGATATTGCGTCCTTCTTTGCCGATGATTGGTCCGCGCAGAGCAGAGGACGGGAGCGGCACGGCTGTCACTGTGCTTTGGGTGCTTGTTTCGACTGCTAGCCGGCTAATTGCGGTGCTGATGATCCGCCGTGCCTGTTGATCCGCATCGGTGCGGAACTGTCGTTCCAGTCGGTGTAGACGGGCCGTTGCCCCGCGTTCGGCTTTCAGAACTAGTTGATCAGTTAGTTGTCGCTGCGCCTCGGCCGCAGTGAGTTCTGCAATCTCTTCGAGCCGGGCGGCAGTTTTGTTCTGTAGGGCTGTTCTTTCGCCAAGGAATTCCTGCCGCTCTTGCTCGAGTTCGACGAGTTGCTGTTTGAGTAGATCGCTCTTGGTTGTCACCCGAGTCCGCTCGGTGGCGAGGTGCTCCTCGGCGGCCTCAAGGTGTTCACGACGCCGCTTGGTTTCACGCGCGTGTTCACGGCTCTCATCGCGAATTTCCTGCGCATCGCCCCGCGCGTCGTCACGCACCGTTGCGGCTTCTTTGCGCGCCACCAGAACAAGGATCAAGGCGACAAGACAAGCACCGAGCAGAACCAGCAGTAAAATACTGGTTTCTATGCCGTCCACTTATTGTCCCCGATCTACACAAAGCCCCACTAAAACGCCGAATCGTTCTTTTATATCATCCAACACTTTGCCCTAAAACACGTCATCTTCCGCCATGTGAGCGTTGAAGCGAGCAATTTCTTCTTTGATAACTCGGTGGACGAGCCCAGCCCCGTACCCTTTACGGCCGAGGAAGGCCGCTAAGCGGCGATATTGAACCTCGGGAGCAAGACTCGACACACGGCGCAAGCGGCCTTGCACCAGCTTACGAGCGGCGGTGTCCTCGTCGTCTGGGTTGATTTGCTCCAGCGCCGGCTGCATATGATGCTCGGCGATCCCCTTGCGGCGCAACTCTACAGCGATTCCACGCCGTGATAATCCTCGCTCTGCATGCCTTGTGCGGGCCAGGGTCAGTGCGTATTCAGCATCGTCAATGAGACCGATCTCGACAAACCTGGTCAACAACTTCTCTGCGATACGTGGATCCACATCGCGGTCAGACAGCCCGCGAGCAAGTTGATATTCAGATTTAGCGGAAGCAGTGAGCGCGCGCAGCAAATACTCCCGCGCGCGCTCTTCCTCGACGACATCATCCGTTGTGGTGTCTTCCGCGGCCTGCTCGTCATTGGTGTTCAACGGGCCCTACTAAACGGTGGCCTTCTTAGGGGTCTTCGCCTTAGCAGGAGCGGCAACGGGCTTTTCTACTGCATCCGCTGCCAGTGCAGCATCCTCCGGGGTCAACGGCCCGATACCCAATTTGGACTTGATCTTCTTCTCGAGTTCGTCAGCCAGGTCGGGGTTGTCCTTCAGGAATGTGCGGGCATTCTCTTTACCCTGTCCCAGTTGGTCCCCACCGTAGGTATACCAAGCACCAGACTTGCGGACGAACCCTTGTTCAACGCCCATGTCGATGAGACCTCCCTCTCGGGAGATACCGACGCCATAAAGGATGTCGAACTCTGCCTGCTTGAACGGCGGCGCAACCTTGTTTTTCACGACTTTCACCCGAGTACGGTTACCCACAGCGTCCGTACCCTCTTTTAGGGTTTCGATCCGGCGAATGTCCAGCCGAACGGAAGCATAGAACTTCAGAGCCTTACCACCGGTGGTGGTTTCAGGGGAACCAAAGAACACGCCGATTTTCTCGCGTAGCTGGTTGATGAAAATCGCGGTGGTGCCCGATGTGCTCAGCGCACCCGTAATCTTTCGCAGGGCCTGTGACATGAGCCGAGCCTGCAGACCAACGTGACTGTCACCCATTTCGCCCTCGATCTCGGCCTTGGGTACCAGTGCGGCAACGGAGTCAATGACAATGATGTCGAGAGCACCGGAACGAATAAGCATGTCCATAATTTCTAGGGCCTGCTCACCAGTGTCTGGCTGCGACACCAGAAGCGCGTCAGTGTCCACACCGAGCTTCTTCGCATATTCCGGGTCTAAAGCGTGCTCTGCGTCGATGAAGGCCGCAATTCCACCCAACTTCTGCGCGCTAGCAACTGCATGTAGTGCCAGCGTCGTTTTACCGCTGGACTCTGGTCCGTAAATCTCTACGACGCGTCCGCGCGGTAGCCCGCCAACCCCGAGCGCAATGTCGAGCGCAACTGATCCAGTGGGAATTGCTTCAATGGGGACGCGAGTTTCGTCGCCCAGCCGCATAATGGAGCCCTTACCGAACTGTCGGTCAATCTGTCCCAACGCTGCCTCTAGGGCCTTCTCGCGGTCTGCTACAGCCATGTCAGTCACCTTTGTGTCTCGAGAGCGATTCGATCTCCAGTTCGGATCAATTCATTCGAACTGCAGACCAACGCCATGAATATGTGCGTTCTTCACGTGTCTTGTCTCGACCCTAGGCGGAGCCTCTGACACACAGTCACGGGAGATTAATCAGTGGATAGCAGGCTTCATCTTCCGGACCTGTGGTCAACAGTACCGAACACCTGTTCGATTGGGCTGTTTTTGTAGGGTGTGTCGCGAGCGTGCCTATTTTCGGGGCGGCGCCTGCCGGTAGGGGTCGCTGCCCCAGCGCTGGTGTGCAGAAACCTGAAGTGCATCACACAGGACATGCCAGACGAGCCGTGGCTCAAGGCCGGCTTCAATTGCTTCCACGACAGTGCGATCCCCCAATTCAGTGAGTACCTGGTCCTGAGCGAGAGCGCGGCCGTAGGCGCGGCCGAAGACTTCATCGACTAAATCCCAGAACTCACGATTTCTCACCACACAAGCGTGCCATGAAAGCAGAAGGCTTCAGCACCATCCCGAGTGGAGAAATGACTGAGTCGGCGTGAACGGAAATCCACTCACACCGACTCAACGATGATTATCAGCCGATCGGCTGCAGGTCTCCTGCCCGGCGACCTGCTAACCGGAAACGGTCCACACCGACCGAGAACTCGTCAGGCACGGTGTCCGGAATTAGCAGGCCTTCGGCCACTGCAACTCGGTCACTTACCTCACGAAGGATCAATGACAGAGGCATGTCGAGCGCCTCACAGATCGATCCGAGCAATTCAGACGAGGCTTCCTTCTGACCACGCTCAACCTCACTGAGATATCCAAGTGAGACACGCGCTGCAGATGAAACCTCGCGAAGAGTACGCCCCTGTCGCTGGCGAGCATCACGCAACACATCTCCGATTTCACCTCGAAGAACTACCATCTGGCGCCCCCCTCCTTGTTCAGGCACTCGGCCTGCGGCTGGTGCTTTGCTTACCGTGCCGCGACGTTGAGTGTCAGTTAACTTCATTCCACGCTGATCGGTCCAACGGTACCCCGTCGTGGCGGTTGAGCCACGTTGAGCAAGCGTTTTTCGATAGTTCGCTGCTTCTTCTGTACCCATACTCTTATCAACCTCCGAAGGTCCGTAATTGTTCCCACCCTGCCCTAAGGCACTGACAGGCACGACTCAAAATAAAAGCAGTGCGAGTTCAAGGCACCGAATCGCGGCACCGCTTCGGATTTCAGACCGTGAACCGGCGAGTAAGAGTTGCTCGGTCAAGACCTGGCCACCTGGGCGCACTGCTGCGATATGGACAGTGCCCGCAGGCAGACCGCCCTGCTCCCCAGGGCCTGCGAGCCCCGTTGTCGCCAAACCCACATCCGCGCCCAATCGTGTCGCGACACCAACCGCCATCTGCACAGCGACTTCTTCAGCTACTGCGCCTTCTCGCCTCAATAAGGCTCTGTCGACGCCCAGCGTCGCTACTTTCACCTCATTGACATAGGCCACGACTCCACCGCGAAACGTTTTCGATGCTCCTGGTGTCCGGACAATCGCGTCACAGACCAGCCCACCAGTGAGAGATTCGGCTGCGGAAATGGTCAGCCCCGCTTGCACTGCCGCGGCCACCAAAACAGCGCTGAGTGCATCGATCTGTTCCAGTGGGGTTTGTGTTCCGCCGAGTGGTTGGTCCATTGGACTCGCAGCCTAAGAAACCGACGGCCGGGCGCCGTCGCCGCTGCCCGATCCGGAAGCACCGCGGTTCATCCGGATCGCACCGATCACATAGTCCAGGCCCGTCACAAGCGTGATGACCACGGCCACAATCATCAACCCCCACGCCAACCAGGTCACCGGTTCAGGGAGTACATGCAGCGGGATCAGGAACAAGCCGATGGCAAACACCTGAATCATGGTCTTGGCTTGCCCTCCGCGGGAAGCTGGCAGCACAATCCGCTTCAGCAAGAGGAAACGCATCAGAGTAATGCCCAGTTCCCGCACCAAAATCACGGCGGTGATCCACCACGGCAAAACCTCGATCAGAGACAACCCGATCAAAGCTGCGCCGATCAGAAACTTGTCGGCGATAGGATCGAGCAATTTTCCTAGGTCTGTCACGAGGTCGTATTTACGTGCGAGGTAGCCATCGACCTTGTCGGTGCCTGCAGCAAGCACAAAGATTCCGAGCGCAACCCAGCGCCAGAGGTCACTTGACCCGCCGTCGGTTAACAACGCCCATACAAAGAAGGGCACCAGCGCTATACGCGCAGTTGTCACCGCATTTGCCTTGTTCCACTGCGCCTGAACTGAGATCGCCACCCCCTTACCCTAAGCCGCTCCACACATATGCACCGCACCGGGGTACTCTCTGCGTGTGATCCGTCATACGTCTAGGGTTCTTACCACCGTAGCCAAACCACTGGTCTGGCTCATCGGTGTGCTCACTGTCCTCCTCATCGGAGCAGCGCTTACGCTGTGGCAACTGCAAAGTCCGCAGGCAACGCCTGGTGCCTTCGGCTCCGAAGAAGCAGTCCCAGCAACTTCCGCACCAGAACTCGCCCCACCCGTCACGCCGGACCCAGCGCCAGCGCCCACCGAAGTGACATTCTCCGTCCTTGCCGGTGGTGACGTGCTGCCGCACCAGCGAGTGCATGCCTCTGCCCGCACCGAATCGGGATATGACTTCGGCCCACTCCTCGCCGGAATCGAACCCTGGGTGCAAAACGCAGGACTTTCCCTCTGCCACATGGAGGTGCCGCTGACACCCGAGGGAGAGGTCATCAGCGGTTACCCCATGTTCGCGGCCGCCCCTGACCTGGCCCCTAGCCTGCTAGAAAACGGCTGGAATGGCTGCTCTACGGCGTCGAACCACTCAGTGGACCGAAAGTTCCCCGGAGTGGTCGCAACACTAGATGGATTCGACGACATCGGCCTCGGCCACGTCGGCACTGCACGAACGAAGCAGGAAGCCGATACTCCTCAGAACTACACCATCAGCATCGACGGCATCGACACCGTTATCGCGCATCTGTCAGCCACTTACGGGACCAATGGTCTCCCCATCCCCGCTGAGCAACCATGGGCTGTTCAACTCATTGACGCCGAGCAACTCACTGCGCAGGCACGCGCTGCCCGGAGCGCCGGAGCAGACCTTGTCTTGGTGTCAATCCATGCCGGAAACGAATACCAGACGGCGCCCACCCAAGAGCAACTCGATACTGCCGCGGCCCTCGCTGAGTCCGGTGAGGTTGACCTCATGATTGGTCACCACGCCCACGTACCCCAGCCGATGACCAAACTAGAAGGCGGACCACACGGTAACGGAATGTGGGTGGCGTATGGGCTTGGGAACATGATCTCTAACCAGGACACTCAGTGTTGTGTTGCAGAGACCAACTCTGGGCTGTTGCTCTCCGCACAAATCACGCACTCAGACGATAGCGTCGCCACCGTTAGTGACCTGCACTGGATCGGGGTCACGGTCGATCGGCTCGATGGCCACCGCGTGCACGCTTTCGCTGACATCCTGCCGCTACCGGAAGGAATCGGAAAGCTCAGTGCCGACGAAATCACAGCGCGTTATGAACGTGTGAAGAGCGCTGTCGGGTCGGAGATCTCCGAGCAAATCGCCCCAAGCTCCAGCCAAGAGATCGCGGTTGCTGTGCAGAGCCGCTCAAAAAACTGATCAGCGTACGACGTCGTTCCAAGCATCATCCGCACCGGGGTCGTCACCGTCATGATATTCCTGTGCCGCAGGCGGCATCTGGCCTTCGGTGGCACTGGATTGGTCGAAGGGGGCCTCACTGCCCGGAGCAGGATCCCCGCGAAGCATCGCCAAAGTTGCGGCCAGATCGTCAGATTGCACCAGCACTTCGCGAGCCTTAGACCCCTCGGATGGGCCTACAATTTCTCGGGATTCCAGTAAGTCCATCAACCGGCCAGCTTTAGCGAAGCCAACCCGCAACTTACGCTGCAGCATGGAGGTCGACCCAAACTGAGTGGTGACAACGAGTTCTGCTGCTTGCAGCAGTTCATCGAGGTCGCCACCGATGTCGTCATCAACCTGTTTCTTCGGCGCTGACACCGTGACGTCTTCACGGTAAACCGGCTTCAACTGAGTCTTCACATGCTCAACAACTGCGTGCACTTCAGTTTCGGACACCCAGGCACCCTGCACCCGCATCGGTTTGGCTTCACCCATCGGCATGAACAGGGCGTCACCCTGACCAATGAGTTTCTCTGCTCCAGGCTGATCAAGCACCACTCGTGAGTCAGTGAGCGAAGACGTTGCAAAAGCAAGACGTGACGGCACATTCGCCTTGATCAGGCCAGTCACAACATCCACGCTGGGCCGTTGGGTGGCAAGCACCAAGTGAATGCCGGCTGCGCGCGCCAACTGTGTAATGCGCTGAATTGCAGCTTCTACATCTCGCGGGGCAACCATCATGAGGTCAGCTAATTCGTCGACCACCACGAGCAAATATGGATATGGTGCGATCTTTCGTTCCGAGCCGGGCAGCGGTTTGACCTTGCCTGACCGCACCGCAGCGTTGAAGTCGTCAATATGTTTGTAACCGAACAGCGCTAAGTCGTCGTAGCGCGCATCCATTTCGCGGACGACCCACTCCAAGGCCTCAGCGGCCTTCTTTGGGTTAGTGATAATCGGTGTGATCAGGTGCGGGATGCCCTCATAGATGGTGAGTTCAACTCGCTTGGGGTCCACCAGCACCATGCGCACCTGGTCCGGGGTGGACCGCATCAAAATCGACACAATCATGGAGTTCACAAAGCTGGATTTACCCGCGCCAGTTGCACCGGCAACTAGGAGGTGCGGCATCTTCGCGAGGTTGGCCACAACGTAGCCACCTTCCACGTCTTTGCCAACGCCAATCACCATGGGGTGTTCGGAACGACGGGCAATCGACGAACGCAGCACATCACCGAGCGCCACCGTTTCTCGGTCGGCGTTGGGGATTTCGATACCGATTGCGGATTTGCCTGGAATCGGCGACAAGATGCGCACATCCGCACTCGCTACGGCGTAAGCAATGTTCTTACTCAGTGCGGTAACGCGCTCGACCTTGGTGCCTTGGCCAAGTTCCACCTCATACCGGGTCACCGTAGGCCCACGGGAGAAACCGGATACATTCGCGTTGATGTTGAACTGCTCAAACACATTCGTCAGCGAATCAACGACACGGTCATTGGCAGCTGAGCGCACCTTATGGGGCGCGCCCTTGACAAGGTTGTCCTCTTCAGGAAGGAGATATACGACATCACCGGAGAGCATGGGTTGCTCCCCCTGCGGCACCATGGCCGTCGGTGGAGCTGCTAAGCCTTTAGACTGCGCGGCGTCTTGGAGTTGCGCGGTGTCCTTCGATTGCTCGGCACTGCTGGACGCCGCAGCACCAGCGCTTCCGTCGGTTCCAGCAGGTGGAGCGGTCTGCGCTAGCACCTGAGTTTCAGCCGAGTCGGAGGCTGCTGTCTCCGCGTCGTGTTCTGCTTCAAGGCGCGCTTCACGCATTGCTGCGCTCTCAAAGGCTTCATCCCCCGCGTACCCGCCTGGCACTACTGCGGTGGTCGCGAGGTCTTCATCTGCTGTTTTACGTCGACCGAAACGCCGGCGCTCTGTTTTGCCAACGGGAGCGTCGGAGTCAGGGGTTCCGTCATGCGCTGAGACACCATCTGCCAGGACGAGATCCTTGTCGTCGGCATTCGGGTCGACCGCGTCGCTTTGGCGGGTGAGTTTGTTGTAGAGGCCGTGTAGACGTGGTCCGATCTGGTTGAGCGGAGTTGCCGTCAACACGAGCAAGCCGAAGAATCCGAGGATCAGCAATAGTGGCACGGCAATCCACGTGGTGAGTCCCGCAACCAACGGGGTGGCAATCAGGAAACCAATTACTCCACCGGCAGCCCGCACACCTTCATAACCCTGCGTCGGGGACGGAAGACCTTCAGAAATTGCCACTAGACCGCACACCGTCAACGTGACAGCGCCCAAGCCAATACTCTTGCGACTGGTGGTCTGCGGCTCATCGGGGTGACGCATGAACCGGACCGATAACCAGAGCAGCACCAGCGGAACGGCGACACCGACGACGCCAAAGGTGCCGGCCACGACAATGTGGACGAAGTCCATCGCGAATCCAGCTAAGCCCCACCATTCCCGGCCAGCCACAATCAGGGCTAGTCCAAGCAGCAGAAACGCTATACCGTCACGGCGGTGTGCCGGGTCCAGGTCGCGCGCCCCGCGCCCAACCTTTCGTGCTGTTCCACCGATCACGTGTGCACATCCCATCCACAATCCGCGCACCATCCGTACCGGCCATGGGGAGCGTTGCGGCGTGGGCGTTGCTTTTCTACCCGGTCTGGCGGCAGCACCGGATTTGGCACCCTTCTTCACAGCGGGCTTCCGGCTCGGCTTTGCCCTGCTTTTGATACCCGCTGATGGTGAAGACGCACGTGTTGCCATAATCTCTGAAACTACCTGCCCGAAGGCTTGAACCCACGCATTCGCACACGTGTGTCAACTGTGACTTCACGAATTAGCAGGTCAGGGCGGCCCCAGCCGCCCTGACTAGCCAGACCTAACTGCTTAAGCTTCGACGACAACTGGGACGATCATCGGACGACGCCGCAGCCGGTTCGATGCCCAGCGGCCCACCACACGACGCATGACCTGCTGCAACTGCTGTGGCTCAGTCTTGCCAGCGGCGATTGCCTCCGTCAGTGCGTCAGTTACCTGAGGCAGAATTGAATTGAGCACTGTGTCGTCTTCCGCAAAGCCCTTAGCTTGAATCTGCGGCCCCGCGATGATGCGTCCCGTCTTCCGGTCGATCACGGCGAAGAGCGAGATGAAACCTTCGGCGCTCAGCACAACGCGGTCTTCGAGGTCGGAGTCTTCCAACTCCCCAACGCTCGAGCCATCCACATACACGTACTCACAGGGCACTGAGCCCACCACTGTGGCAAGACCGTCAACAAGATCGACGACGACGCCATCCTCGGCGAGGATCACA
>RCNJ01000190.1_pt1 | contig 44347 bp, 38 predicted proteins | sample 2041171 | NCBI WGS metagenome assembly RCNJ01 (sample SAMN09708213, study PRJNA481090) | feces metagenome | biome: feces | host: Pygoscelis adeliae | place: Antarctica: Rookery Lake | collected 2010-03-01 | reverse complement strand
GACACATGTTTTCAATTTTAAAGCGGCACTTGAGTGACATGGGCCATGACAAAGTGGGCCGTACGGAGACATGTTTCCACCCACTGTATCTGAGCCGTCCCCTCTGCGGCAGATGCCGTTGCTGTTTACTCAGCGCATGAAAGCACGACAGACGCACGACCGACACCCGACTCTCCACTCTCCGCTCCCCACTCTAGACTGAACGAGATCGCAAACAGATCGATCACAAGCAAACAAAGCAATCCATCTCCACAAAAGATTTTCTAGAGGTCCCTTAATTCCGAGGTGACCGCTATCCACTTTAATCCGATAAACAAGGGATTTAAACCCGTGTTGGATGATACCATCCATCGGCTGTCAACCAGACTGCGACACGGGAGACGACACGGGAGACGACACGGGAGACGACACGGGAAATGACACGGGAAACGACACGGGAAACGACACGGGAAACGACACGGGAAACGAACGACACGGAAAACAACAACGCTACGATAAGGAGATAAGGAGTTGAAGAGCTAAGGAGATAAGGGGTTAAGGAGCTAATGAGCTAAGGAGATAAAGGGCTAAGGTGATAAAGGGCTAAGGTGATAAAGGGCTAAAGAGATAAAGGACCAAGGTGATAAAGGACTAAAGAGGTAAAGGGCGAAGGTGATAAAGGGCGAAGGATCTAAAGAGCCAAGGATCTAGGGAGATAGGAAGCTAGGAGGCTGAGAAGCTAGGAGGCTAGGAGGCTGAGAGGCTAGGAGGCTAGGAAGCTAGGAAGCTAGGAAGCTAGGAAGCTAAGAAGCTACACCCACGACAAACAAGCTACACTGGACCTTCTATAGCAAGGCGCCATATCCGATAAGGACCTACAGCAGCAACAAGTCCTGATCGCGCATCCTGAGCAAGCATGGAGGGAATGCCAGGGAGCCAGTACCAAGTGCTCGAAGAGCTGGGCAGTAAGTAATCCAGCGGCCGCCGCCTCAATGTCTGGTAACAACAGCATGCTGACACCTGCCAGGCGGTTCATTCGGCGTAGTCTACAAAGCAGTTCACCGCTCAACGGGCGAAATCGTAGCCATAAAACACATCGACCTCGAATCCAGCGAAGACGACATCCAAGAAATCCAACAAGAGATCTCGGTCCTATCAACATGCGCGTCCCAATTCGTAACCCGATATAAAGAGTCCTTCCTCCGCGGCCACAAACTCTGGATCGTGATGGAGTATCTCGGCGGCGGCTCCTGCCTCGACCTCCTCAAGCCAGGGCCGTTACCAGAATCCCAAATAGCAATAATCCTCGCGTCCCTCCTCCACGGTCTCGTCTACCTACACTCAACAGGAAAGATACACAGAGATATTAAGGCGGCGAACATTCTTGTTGGGGAGCGGCCGGGGTGTGAGATTAAACTTGCTGATTTCGGGGTTGCGGCGCAGCTCACATCCCTCAAATCGGTCAGGAATACATTCGTAGGGACGCCGTTCTGGATGGCGCCCGAGGTTATTATGCAGGGCGGCGACAACTACTCTGCAGGCTCTACACCTGGATATGGCAACAACGGGTATAGTTTCTCGGCGGATATTTGGAGCCTGGGCATCACGGCGTGGGAATTGGCGTATGGAGAACCCCCGAATGCGGGCGTGCATCCTATGAAAGTGCTTTTTCTGATCCCTAAAATGGAACCTCCGAAACTGCCAGAGTTGGCGCCGGATGGGAAAGGCTGGAGTAGGGAGTTTCGGGATTTTGTGGGCAGGTGTTTGGTTAAGGATCCGAGGGCCAGGCCGAGCGCGAAGGAGTTGCTTAAGCATCGGTTCATCAGGAACGCGGGGAAGACGGAACACCTCAAGGAGTTGATAGACAGAAGGGAGAGGTATGATAGGGACAAGATGAGGCCCAGCCATCCAAAGTTTTATCAGGAGACGATGCAGAACATGGGACACCATGGGGAGGAGGGGGAGGAGGGCTGGGTGTTTGACACTGTTAAGCCGAAGACTGTGCATAAAACCGGGCGAAGGAAAAACTCGGTACAGTTGACCAACATGCCCGGGCCTGTGGAGGGAGGGGAGGGCCATATTGCACAGAATGCACACCTTAGGCAGGAGTCGCGCCACCTGAGTGCTGAGCCGTTGAGTTTGGCGGATGGGCCGCTGAGTATGGGTTCTCCTTCCCCACGCACCATACGCCATCGGGAAAGTCGGGAAGGGAGAGATAGGGAGCATAGGGACCGCGAGCGCCACCCTGAACGCAGGGAGTTGGACCGAAAGGAGGCCGAGAGGAAGGAGAGCCATGCACGTGGACATTACGAAAAACACCACGCCTCCTCGCATCGTCCCGGCGAATCAGGCACGGCGCGCCGTCTCCCCTCCCGCCGCCCAAGCCATGAAAGTATTCCCGCCACACCAATCAAGGGGGATGGTACGCCGGCGCATAAGAAGAGTGCGTCGGAGGGGTTGGAGGGGGACGAAAAGCGGGCTCTGCAGCCGGATATCAATTTTGGGAACCAGGCCAGCACGGTCAGGTTATTCCGCCGCGTGTCGAGTAATCATAACAGCGCTCACAACAGCCAGAGTAATTCGGCACAGAGTACGCTCGTCAACGGCGACCTATCGCCTGACGAAAATGTCGCCCCCCCAGGTCGCGCTAGTCGGAAACCGAGTGATGAGGTGTTATCACCCACCAAGGATGATAGAGCGGATCGGGAGAAAGCCCTCGGTAAACGGCTTTATAAGACGACTATTGAGCCGGAGTTGAGATACCTGGGCTCTTCTTCGGCCCAGGCTGATGAGAAGAAACGGGCGGTGCTTAAGAAGATGGCGGAAGCTTGGCGGGAGTTGAACGAGATCGATCCGGGGGTGAGTGTCCAGGTTATCAAAGGGATCACGGCCGGCATGGAGCGCGACTCGAAACTGAGCGGTTTGTTACCAAAAGCCCCTCCGCCACCGCACATCGTCCCAGTATCGGATGACAGGTTCGATGCTCTGGCTGGTATGGTTTCACCCGTCGGATCGCCCAGAAGTGCAGCCATGGGTGCCATGGGGCCCCCGCCAATACCCCTGAGTCCGCAGACCAGACGCAGATCAAGTCAGGCATTGAAGACACGCCAACGTGGGCTGTCCTTTATCGGGTTGCAGACTCCATTAGGCGAGACGGAGAAGCATCCTGCGATGCCTGGACAGAATGGGCAGCCTGGTATGGAGCATACGAGGCAGTTGGCTGATGTGTTGTATGCGCGGTGGGTGGGTGGGCTGAGGGAGAGGTGGGGGGGTTAGTTAGATGGGTTGCAGAAGAGGGTTAGAGGAGTGCAAGGAGGGAGGGAAGGGGGGGACGGGACTCGGGATGGCGTTTGTGCCAGGAATCGGAAGGGTAATGGTAATGGGAGTGAGGTTGGGTAATTGACGGATGGATATGGGGATTTGCTTGTGCTTATGGAGCGGCCGAGTAAGATGGATACGGCGTTTTTTAAGCTTCTTGTCTGTACATGTACGCTTTGCGAGTGGAAACAAGCCCTTTGTGCGGCGTTGTGGAATGGGCAGGGAGGGAATAATGGCAAGTGTCGGAAGCTAGATCAGTAGATGCGGCAATATGAATGGAATTCCACCATGTCCTTACTTCTGACCCCTCATGCAGTTGGTCCAGCCTCTACCAATCATGCCTACAATCTCATTCAACACTGCCTCCAAGATGCATCATGTACTCGTGCTATCAGCTATCAACCAACATAGGGGCTGGTGAGGGTCGCCTGGGAGCTGGAGCAGCATGAGGGTACTTTTTTTTCCCTATTTGCGGTGGTTTGGTTCATCACTGGCCAGGTTTGTTGTTTATACATGCTCGCAGGCCCACACTCGCAGGCGAGCAAAATGCCTTTGGTTTTAGTTGCGAATCTACAGTGGAAGGACGCAAGTTTGGTGGCGGAGAGCGGAGTAGTTGAGGAGTACAGTAGTTGCCGGGATTCAAGGTTGAAGATTATAATACCATTAAGGCCTATCTGCGGTGAAGTGGGTAAGCAAAACGATGCCGTTATTATGCTCATGAACTGCGCTGGGGCCCTCCGGTGGGTAGGCGTCTTTACGATCTCGTCACCCAGCAAAGGAACCTGACCATATAGGGATTCTACGTATATTGCCTATTTGCAGAGACCTCTATCTACGTCAAATTACAATCTACCTATTTCACTTGACCGCGAGGCGTGCAGAAAATAAAAGTGCGAGATGTATCTCGTCCATGGTAGGGAAACATAAACGCTCTCGGGCTGCGATCAGGAGCACAGGAACATCTGAACAACCAATGCACGTCTCGCCACGAAATGGATGATGACGGGCGGCACAACGAACAAGGCGCTCACTACGGCCTCAAACCGGTCTGTCTCGGCTCGGAGGCGAGTTGGGCCACATCCAATGGGAACCGCAACTGGCGCGGCATTGATGAGCACTGTACTCAACCGCCACATTTCGCCCTCGGCAGGTGACGGGGCCTACAAGTCCCATGCTGCGAAACCAACCGCTCCAAAAAGAGGTCCGACACATGGCGCGAGGATTACCGAGAAATATGCCTTTTGGGAGTCCTTAGGATAGCGAGGGCCAACATAGAATAGGCGAACCCCCGTGCAGGGATCTGAGCGTCGAAACTTCCAATCGTCTCTGTAAAACTGCTCGGTAAAGTCGAGGACCGATTCGCTTTGCTGCTCCGACTTCAAAAGAACGACGGGCCGGTTCGCCTCGGCGGCGGTGCTGTAATCCCTCATCCGATCCCTGAAACTCTTGTCCGCCGTAAATGCGCACTGCCGTATCGCGCACATCCATTGGTTTATGCCACCAGCATGCACATGTTCCGATAGCCAGTGGAATGTACGTCAAGGCGCCTACGTCAAGTTCAGTATACGGCAGCTGTCGAGTCACGCGTGCAAAGAACTGTCCCACAAACCGCAGCACCTGCAACAGCGCAATAACGTTGGTCAGAACGTCAGCCTCGCTCGTCGCATTGAGGGTCGTTCCTTTTAGCGCCATGTTTCAAGAGTTATTGGTCGAGTAATGAAGCCATAGGGAGTACCCGAGTGTTGAACGCCATCATTTACTCGAGAGCTGGGTCCGAGCGGAAGCCGTTAAAACCCTTCCCATAACGCTGGCCGAGCACACCGGCTGCGCAAGGACGCCGCATGAACAACTGCCACGATGGAGGCACAGCCAGGACTGCCGTCGCAGCCTTGAGAGAAAAGCTCACCGCATGCTGTTTCGGGAAAGATTTGCAAAGACGTGCCAACCTCATGGGCTCAAAAAGTCCTCGGTCGCTCTTTGCCAGCTCAAAGTACTCACATAATACTTTCCATGTGCGCTTACGCTTACGGTGTTGCTAGGAGGCAAGATTTATACAACTTTCTTGTGTCGAGTATTACTGGTCTGCGAAGCTCTTTTTGAGTAGCCACAAGCTCCTCAGGGTACAACATCTTGAAATACTTACGGCCTACCACTTAGCATGAGGGATACAAATCACAGGAAATCGAGCCTAAACATCTTCCAAGCATCGTGTATCACCACAAGTACCTTAGACGACGGTATGGCAGCCAGTCATCTACGATAATTGTGCGCACAGGAGCAACTGTGCCCTCTTGTTACGGACGAAGCAACGAATCATGAAAGTCATATCTCAATTCATTTTCTCATAATGCGTTTCAAACTTTGGTGGTATATGTCTAATCTTCGTAACGATTCGCAAGCTCAAAAGAACAAACAAACGTCTACTTCTTAGCCTCCTTACCAGTTGGAATGTTGAACAGGATGGCCGGTTTGCCCTCAGAGGCAACCTGGTCAACTCTGTAGTAACCCTTTCTCTCGAACTGGATAATATCGTCAACCTTGAAGTCCTTGGCGTTCTGGTCACAGACAGCCTCGGATCTCATCTCAGTGACTGGGTTCAGGAATTTCTCCCAGTCGTCATCCTCGTCAAGCTTGTCCTTGGTGATCAGGTAGTCGAAGTCAACAAGCTCAGCCTGAACAAGATCCTGACCAGCGGTAGACAGCCAGGTAACCTTCTTTTCGGTCTTCTTGACATCACCCGCCAAGTGAAGCTCGAGCTCAATCTCGGTGATTGGGTTGGAGCCAACAATCTTCTTGACGATGGCGTTACCCCATGCCATGAGAGTGATCTCCTCGCCCTCCTTCATGAGCTTAACATCGTCCTGCTCAAGGATGAGCTGGTTGCTGAAGGCGACCTTCTTGGTGCCGACAGCTGGGTTCTTGACGTGCTTTGGCTTCTCCTCGTTGTACGGAGCTTCTGGTCCGCCAATGATGGTGGCGTTAACTGGGTCCTTCTTGTCGATGGCAGTGAATCTTGGCGCAGTAGCGTCAATGACCTTCTTGTTTGTGGCCCAGAAGTTGGTCCAGTCCATGTTGACAATGTTACGGGATGGTCCCTGCTTCAAGATGAAGTCGCGAAGCGCTGGGATGGTCATACCACGGCGTCTGACACCACGGATGGTTGGCATACGTGGATCATCCCATCCCCAGACCTTGCCGGCGTCGACAAGCTTGGTGAGCTTGCGCTTGGACAAGAAAGTGCGGATGAAGTTCATTCTGGCGAAATCCCAGACGTGGACCTGGCGGAGCTTCAAGGTGTCCAAGAACCACTGGTACTGGTCGTTTCTGTCGGCGTATTCGGTAGTTCTCAGAGCGTGGGTAACTCCCTCAAGAGCGTCAACGATTGGCACGGCCAAGTCGTAGGTTGGGTACATCTTCCAGGTAGTGCCGGTTCTGTGATGTGGCAACAAGTTGCAGCGGTAGATGACTGGGTCACGCATGGCCTTGTTTGGATTGTCGACCGACATCTTCGCGCGAATACAGTTCTTCTGACCCTCCTCAGAAGCAACCTTCATCTCCTCGAGGATGCGCAAGTTCTCCTCCACGGAGCGCTCGCGACGCTCACTGGCAATTCCCTTCCATCTTTCGTCACGCATCTTCTCCTGCTCAGTGTCATCGGCGTAAGCATGTCCCTCCTTGATCAGGCGGACGGTGTACTCGTACAAAGTCTGAAGGTAGTCGGAAGTGTAGCTGGTGATATCTGGCTTGATGCCCATGAGCGCAAGATCCTCAATGATGGAGTCTTCAAACTCCTGCTTCTCCTTCGATGGGTTGGTGTCGTCGAATCTGAGAATCATCTTTCCCTTGTAAAGGTCGTGAGCGAAGTAGTCGTTCAGGAGAGCGGCCTTTGCGTGTCCGATGTGAAGGTATCCACTGCAAAATGGTTAGCATTATTCGTATTTGAAAACGACGCGTGTCTTACGATGGCTCAGGTGGGAATCTGGTAACGACGCCCTTGTCGGCATCCTGGAGCGCAATGTTGTAGCTTGCGCCAGCCTTGCTAAGAGCAGCCTTCTTAGCCTTAATGGCATCATCAGCGACCTTGATCTCGGCCTGTATCTCTGGATGAGACTGCTCAACAAAGTTGAACCATCTTGTGAGGTTGACAAGCGATCCCTTCTTCAGGAAAGCGTTGGTGACCTTGTTGCTGCGGAGTGCGACCCAAATCTTCACATCAGCCTCGCTGATTTGGTAGCCATCGAGGTAAGATCTGAGGACAAGATGCTTGTCGAGCTTCAAAAGATGCGGCTCAACAGTCTTGTAGTCCGGCTTCGAAAGCGCGGTTGCAATAGCTGTCACCTCGTCTGCGTTCATTTTGTTGTGGTTACAGCTTGAGAGCTTGGGCGGTCTTGGTGGGGTATAGACAGGCGCTGACTATGTCGGCGCCGGAGCGGAACATCTATCCTGCAGTCCAGCAACCTTTCTGAGCCTCGACGGCGTGGACCGACTAATTATAACCCAAAACACACCCTTCACTATGTCTTCCACAAGGCAATGCCTCTCTCAATTGAGTAGGCTGTCTATCTCGGCGACTGCGACGCGCCCAACGATTCAGGCTGCTGCCGCCCTTCAGCCGATCAGCCAGCAGCGCCTCTACGCCGCAAAGCCTGCGAAAGCAAATGTCGCCGGAAAGTACACTGCGAAGCTGAAGGCCGCCAGACAAGCCGAGAAGAAGGGTCGTAAGCCAAGAACAACTTTCAGAGAATACGACATTCGCGATGCAGACCAATATGCGCTCCTGGATGCCATGAGGTTAGTGGACTTCACGAGGCTAGCTTTTCACATCTAACAATCAATTACAGATACATCCGTGCCGCTGAGATCGGCAGGCCTGCGACTTCGGTTAAGTACGAGATGGCGCTCAAGTTGAAGAGCCCAAAGAACGGCCCAGTTGTGCGCAATCGCTTGCGCTTACCACACCCTGTCAAAACCGACATCCGCATTTGCGTTATTTGCCCACCAGAAGGAAAGATTGCAGACGCCGCAAGAGCCGCAGGAGCAGTGTTGGTCGGGGAGGAGGAGATTTTCGAGGCAGTGAAGGACGGCAAGATTGAGTTTGACCGCTGTATTGCACATATCGACTCCGTCGCAAAGTTAAACAAGGCAGCCTTGGGAAGAGTCCTTGGTCCTCGCGGACTTATGCCTAGCGCAAAGAACGGAACCGTTGTGAAGGACCCAGCCGCAGCATGCAAGGAGATGGTTGGAGGAGCAGAGTACAGAGAGCGTCTGGGTGTCGTCAGAATGGCCATCGGTCAGCTCGGTTATACCCCGGAGATGTTGGCGGAGAACATCAAGATTTTCCTTGACTCTGTCAAGAAGGATTTGGCACAGCTGAGTGAGAAGACCCATAAGGAGTTGGCCGAGGTTGTTCTGAGCTCCACAAACGGACCAGGAATCACGCTCAGCGGGGAGTTCCAGAACCCAAAGTCAACCATCACACCGAATGATTTGACTGTGTTATAAAGAGCGAACACACTTGTAATTTAGTTGTACAATATTTCATATGACCTGTTGGGTATGAACTCCTAACGCCTTCGCTATGCGCTCCAAATGCACCCAGATGTTTCTCAACTTTGGTCTATGGCCTCAGATTCTTCAGGACCTTGACCGCCTCGACATTCTCGCCCATATCTCTGTAGATACCAAGTACCTCCACGAGCCGCCCCCGCGAGCTGTCGCCACTTCTGTTGGCTTTCTTCAATTCGGTGCTCAGATCGAGGAGAAGCACATTCCTAATGCGGTCCGCTCTCTGTGTTTGGGCCGTTACGAACAGGCCGTCCCCAATGGCCAAAGACAGTTGGCCAATTTGCTCGTAATCCTTAACCAAACGTTGCAGCTCCTTGACCCTTTTTTCTTCCCTGGCGGATTCTTCGAGCTCGTCATCGTCCCCATCTTCGCTGTCACACCATGCGTCCTCCTGTGCATCCCTATCCAGTGACGCCACCATAAGCTTTTCCTCGAGCTCTTCCAACCTTGCATCCAGCTCCAGCATCTTCCGTCCTGCACTGATTTGGTGGTTGATTTCCTTCTTCTGCTCAAAGAGCTCGTCGGTTTTTTGCCGTCTGGTAGTGATTTGACTTTTGACTTCCTGGAACCCTCTCTGCAGTCCTAGCATCCCAACTCGAACATCCTCCACCTTCTCTTCACCTCCACGTAGATCCGATCCCAGGCTCAGAAATTGCTCATAATTGTCGTTGACGAGGTCGAGTAGCTCTTTAGAAAGTGCTTTGGAACGCTCGCCAAGGTCTTCCCTCAAATCTTCAAGTGTCTGGTGGCGTTCGGCAAGGGTAGACAGGTACTCAGATGGATTGAAGTTTTCCGTCAAGAAATCACTCCTTGGTAGTGCGTCCTGGTAAAGGGTGCTGTCGGCATCATTTGACGAGACGCTGGCGGAGTCGCCCAAAAAGAAAGGGGCGCTCATTGTGGAAATTTGCAATCCTGAAAGCGTTATGATGAAATGACGCTTTTAAGAGTTGCTTGCCGAAAATTGTCGTGAGCGGTCACTACAGGAGTTCTCGTAGCCTTGATGGATTGCATCCATTTACTGTCACGTGGCAAGTCGAGCTCAGAGCTGGTGAATCGTTGTCCCGCACCGAGAGCATGTTTCTTGCATGTGCCAAGTGTGCTAGCCCGGCTAGAAAAGCAGCCATCGGCTGTCATTGGCAGAATCATAAGCGACACCGGCACCATTTTTATCTGATCATCTAATCTCATCTTGATCTGATAAAGCCCTTTCATCCCACCCGACCTATACATCAACACAAGCCGGCTACCCGACGTCTGGATACAGGAGCTCATTGTTCTTGTTCCACAACACCGAATATACTCACAGAGCTTGCAGTGGCTGCATGAGCTCACCCCCTACCTCATATCCCAACCAGGGAGTCATACGCCTTTAGACTATGGCGTCACCTCAAATTTACTCGGCGGTGAGCACGCCCACGTCCGCAGGGTCGCCGGCAAATATCGCCCCAGCACCGCCGATGCTGGCAATCAAGCCAATGCCGACCACCCAACCAATGATGATGATGCCGTCGCCAGGAGGTGTAGACAGTCCGATGGGATTAGGGCCGAGAAAAGAATGGATTGTTCCGCCAAGACCAAAGCCTGGAAGGAAACCAGCGACCGATACCCCGCCAACAAAGAGAAAGGCACAGAACCGGGCTGCACAGAGAGCTTTCCGAGAGAGGAGGGCGGCAAGAGTGGGCGAGCTGGAGGAGCAGTTAAAGGAAACTGAGGAGGAGAGGCAGAAACGGGAAACTCTGATGAAGGCCGAGCTGGAGGAGGCCAGGTCTCAAATAAAGAAGCTCGAGGAGGAGCTACGACAATCTATTGATGACGGCATACAGTCAAGGGTGAGGTTGACAGAATGTGAGGAGATTCTGGAAAAGGTAAGGAAGGAGAAGGAGGCTCTCTGTGTAGAGGCTGCGTACCTTCGCAAGGGAACGAAGTCGATGGGAACCGAGGCAGTTGCTCTCCCGCCCAGACGTAGTAGAAGAGGTCCATCGAGAAACCAAGAAACTACAGCGCCGGCCCCGCCAGTCGAGGACGTTAAACCTCACCCACTAGGCTGCGGCACATGCTCGTCAACAAGCAGGTGCGCCTGTATCGAACAAGTCACCCATATCACCACCACCTCGTGCGGCCGCTGTGCTCTGGACATTAGCCGCTGTCAATGCCTCGACGAAACTCTTAACACTCTTACTGCGTCTTTACACAGCCAACTTCTGCCAGAAATGGACATGAAGCGGTCATTCGCCTCATCGTCGCCCATAGCTGCTTCCAAGCGTGCACGGATCTCCATCGAGGAAATGGCCCCACAAGAGATCGATTTCACTGCCATGTTCTCATCCAAACCACCACCACCATCATATACCCAGAGCCGTACTGTCGACTACTCAACAGAGATTGTTAGCTCGCGTCCGCCACCTGGGGAAACCTGTGGCTTCTGTGATGACACGACGTATTGTGCCTGTGCCGAGGCTGCTGCTGCCCAAGCTCGTGAGAGAGAGGTGGAGAACACACTGCCACCTCTCATGAGCGAAGTCACACCTCCACCATCCGACTCCGATATCTCATATGCTGAGAGTTATAAGCTCCCAAGCCTTTACTCCAATCATAGCCTCCACCGATCCACCAACAAGCCTCAACCACAATCCCAGAACCAGTTGCCTATGTCGAGACCGCAGAGCTCGGCCGGCCAGCAAGCTGGAGACTCTTGCGCCAATGGACCTGGTACATGTCAACAGTGCCAGGACGATCCAAAGTCGGGGCTTTTCTGTCGCAGCCTCGCTGCTATCCGTGCTACTAATCCTGACTTCTCGGGATGCTGTGGTAACGGCGGACCAGGTGGCTGCTGCAAGGACGATTCGTCTAAAACCCAATCACCACCATTACAGCGTACGGCCTCTCAGCCATCTGTCGCCCAGCAGACTACAACAAACCAGTTCGCCCTGAGCTGCGCAGACACCTACAAAACTCTCGCCTCACATAAGAACTTCGACGTAGCAGCCAACGAGATTGGTAACTGGCTGCCGAAGCTTGCAACCGTTGCGCCGAGCAAGTATCCTGGCCGCGGCGCGATGGATATCGACGCAGCAAGTGTGATGAGTGTGATCAAGTATTTCGATGTCAGGTTCGGACGGGAGTAAACTCTCGTTGGTTCTTTGTTGGGGGATGCAGACTAGGTTTGGTCATGCACATAGAAGGCGAAGGCGGGACCCGTGGCGGGAAAAGTGCTTCTTGTGTTGTGACGCCGAGTTTGATACCCTTATTTCACGTTTATGATGGATGGTTGGGAGGTTTGGCTGGCTGCATGGCGTTCTGGTTGGTGGCACGTCGGTGATTTGCATTTTTGCATGGGGATCGAGAGGGTGTTGACAGTACCTTTTGAGTACGAAGATCAGAAAGATTTTGAGATTCGCTTTGCAGACAAAAGAGGACGAGTAATGACGGGAGTGTGTGTACGATTGTCTAGGAATAATATGTTCCATACAGTGTCGTCTAATGAGATGGCCCTCGGCAGATTTTGTACGAATAAGAACCATTACAATTTGCTTGACAACACATTTAATATGGTCTATTATACCTGCCTGCTGTGAATGAGGATGAATTAATCCAATGATTTCCATGCAGCTGCGTTGTTCGCGAAGAGCACACAATGCTCCTCACATCATCTCTTCACAGTTTGCAGTTCTTTTTCACTTAAGGTTCGTTGTTGGCGATCCCAACCACATTTGATAACCTCTCATTCGCTTTACACTCCACATTTTCTTTTTCCCTACTCGTCTGAATTCCCGCATTACAAACAATTCCTCCAGTTTATTGGAAGCATGCGCGCGTTGCGCGCAAGCAGCGCTGCATTAGTCGGTATGCAGGCCCTACCCAGAGTATGCGCTGGCAGTGTTCGTCCTCGGCACGAGAACCCTCAGGCTGCCTACCATGTGCTATCAGCCTTCCACCAGACGCATTCCCACACGATTCGTTGCAAAATGGAAGAGAGGAAAGTTGAGATTTTGAAGATCGTCGGAATTGGATTTCGAGGCGCAAATGATTGGCATAGATTGGGCATTGAGGGGAGGTAAGTTGGATTAAAGACGGTTAGCAGGTGTCGTGATGAGGGGGACATGCGGCCTGTTTTGAGGCCAGCACATTTTGCATGGGGACGAGGAGGATGGACAACGACGATGGACAAGGGAGGACGGGAGGTTAAATAGAGGCACAGAAGTGTTGGTAAGGGAGGAGAGAGTGCGAAGTGGCGAAAAGTGATGTCAAAAAGAGTACAGAGAGTGCGGTTCGTACAGACACTCGTACTGTAGGTACGGAGTACTGTGACGTGGAAACTGGACGGGCCCACTCAGCAAGGGCGTGCACTGTAAGACCAGCTAGAGCAGGTAAGGTCATCAATTGCGGAGAGGACGCTACCCAGTGTGAGCTGCGACGAAGCGCATCCTGGCGTTCCCTTGTTCCAGAGTGCGGACCTGGAGCCCAAGACATCTCACCGATGAGATCTGGCTGGCATCTCGTGATGCTCATTCGAAAGGATGATTTGCCAATCGAACTGCACCGAGTCATGTTCCCTCCGCGAAAAACCGGCTTGACGTGAGGTTTGGCACGGAGTCCGCTGGAGGTAATCGGGTCGCCGCGTTCAGGACCATCAGGTGGGACACACAAACGACAGGTGTTAAGCATATTGCCGTCGTCGGGTCGTCGGGCCTTGGTTTGGCATTGATGAGGCAGCGCGCAAAGCTGGCCAGTCGCTTGCTTGCCACGTGATTGAAGGCATTTATGCATGTACATCATCAGGCGCTGAGGACAGCAGATTGACCGTGAATGCGCTGGCAACGAGGCAAAGGCAAAGGCCAAGCCATTTCACAGCCACAATGCCAACCTGTCTATTTTGTCATCGCTGTCGCCGTCTCCGAGGGCTGATGAGCGTCCTCGCTTCGTGATGATGTCCTCTTTGCCCCTACTTCGGGCGCCACTTTAGCGGTGTTTATGGGAGTGAGTCTGGTATATATGCTCCATATGTCAGAGGCTGAAAGAGGACGACAACATGTTGACATCTATGGAAAGACTGGCTACCGTTGATCTCTGATCTTGACAGGTCCGTGCACCTGTCTCGCGGTGACCAATTTAATTGGCCTGCCGCGCTTAGGCGAGGATGATTTGCTGGCAACCTGGGCGGATGCCACAGTCCTCCACTCACAACTGCTGGCCGAAGTGGATGATGGACTGGCGGCCGACGCACGTTTCTGCGCGTTCTTGTTGTCTCTGCAGCACCGCCAGTCCGATATCCTAGCTCTGTCGTGCGTAGGCTGCTGAGCTGGTCATACTATTATTACTAGCATTCCATAGCGACATTTCTCCGTTTTCGTATTTTGAATTTTCGAACTGTTTATCGGCTCAACTCTGGGACAGCGACAGCGAAAGCGAAGTGAAGATTGTATTTGTATACAGATTTGTTTGTGATAGCACGACCTGCCGCCATCGCCGCCGTCGCCGACGCCGAAACCCCTGGAATTGATTGCCGCGCCGCGGAATCGCCCCGCCAAAGGTCCACCGCGACAACGGCAACATTGAAAGGCGCTGAGAGTCGCGCATGCAAGCTCAGAGCTGTATACATAAAGAGAAGCACATTTGTTAGATGAGCAAACAGTGCTAAGGCGCAGGGTCGCACGCAACTTCTCTGGCATCTCGTAGCTGAGAAAGCTCGAGACTTGCGCCAGACACTCCGCCCATGGAGTGATGATTTCAACGCAGCGGTCCACCTCCCTTCCTGGGCCTGCGCAAGCTTCTTCATGTATGTGATTAGAGTTCAAGGAGGCAGAGACAGCAATATGGTTGAAGTGACACTGCTAACTGGCATGACAATAGCACGTCCAAGTCCAGAAAGTGCCAACTCTCAAAATGCCGTCCCCAAATCTTCGAGACACTCCCCTTCTAGCTCGCGACATATCCTCAGAAATGAGGTTCCGCAGGATGAGCCCCTTATTACTCCCATAATACCAGACCCGATCCCCAAAAGCCCTTCGGAAACTGAGCGAGCCTGCCTTGATGAAACAACAGAGCCATCAACTCCCTTCCGCCAATCTCGGATTTATAAGCCTCTTCTGGACGATGATGTCTCCCAGTATACCAGTATATCCATAAAAGATGCTGCCACAGAAGCGAACTATACAACCCTTGAGGAACTAGCCCACCTGGTCAGACTATCCACATATCAAGTGCGCAAGCGAACACAGACCCGTGTTCGGCTTCAGCGATGCCTTGTATCCACTGCCCTCTCTGCCCGTCTGGAACGCTGCGGAGAACTTGCCCTCCGAACTTTGGTTGATAGCTTCCGCTCGGACGACAAGAAGACCTTTTCTACTTTATACAATGCAATTCATGATGTCAACAACTCCTGTGATGCTGCCAAAAGATACGCCGTTTTGGAACCGGATTTGGAGCAGCAGAAGAACGGCCGTGTGGACGAGTCTGGTGCCCATTGGACTTTTATCCAGGAGATTCCTCCTCCGGCCCGTGAGACACTGCTCAACTTCCTGACACAGGTACGGACCAATACGGACTACCTCGCGGACCAAATATGTCGACTTTCATCCACAGAGCTCCAAGCTCTGACCGTTTTTCACCAAGGACTGGAGCCGGTGGATTCCGTTTTACCGTTTCACAATAGGCCGCGGAACAAGTCCAATATACGGTCATCGTCTCATGGCCCTTCTCCAGTAGAGCGGCTACTCTCCTTCCAGCGTCATGATCCTCTATCTGCTCTCATTCATACTTGCTTTGCAAACTCGGCTGGTCCAAACTCTGCGGAGCATTTCAGGAGAACAGAAATATGGGCCACTGTGTGTGCCAGGCTAATCAGCTCAGAAAAGAAGGTTGGCGTCGACACATTCTTGAATTGTGTACTTAATATCTGGACAGCCATGCGCCAATGGTCCGGCCGCAGTAGTCTGGAATGGTACCTCATGAAAACTCTGGAAGAAGGAGCCTTCCTTGTTGAAAAATCGGAGAGCTACACCGGAATCAGAGGCCATGGTGAACCAAGGACAGCCAAGGACTCCATAGCGGCAGAGGACTTCTTTGATTCGGCAGTCAGAGGACTATTTGAGTTTGTGGACGATGCCGGCGGTGAAGGTATCCCTGAAAGTGTCCTTGAACTTGGCAATGCTATCCTCCGGAAACTCGATCCCAAGAGACATCCTGGGACTAGACTTTTCCTTGTTTCCAAATGGCTTTTTCATGACTTCCTTCTGAACGCCATCGTACACCCGGAGGTGAGAAATTACCTATCCAGAAATTCTGTGCCATTGCTGATATTGCAAACAGTCCCATGGAATGATGATGGAGTATCACATCTCTGAGTACGCACGACAACGGATTTTGAAAGAGGTCGCTTTAAGAGCTGGCCGGATGGTCGTTGACTTGACATGGTAGGTACGGCGAAACAATACAAAGCCACAAACTGACTCCAACAGGAAACAAACGGCAGGTTGCACTCCGCCACCCGAAATTAAGACGCATATTGAGAATATCATGGCCCGCTTCAAGACCTCGAGGACATCAACGCTAAACCCAAAACTCCTCCCAGCACGATCAATCACTTCTTTGAGAGAGACAGCCGAGGTGCGTCCCTACTTGGTCATCAGTCCATCTGATTTGGTCACCATGGTAAATGCAGTATTTCCCGAAAGACGTCCGACATCTGGATCCAGTGACTCCCAGTTCAGCGGATTTCGCTCCACTACCTCATCTCTCTCAGGCTTTTCCATGGCTTCCGGACCCCGCTCCTCCACCAAGCAATTCGATACTGCTTCAACTATTAGCGAAGTGGAATCGTCTATATTCAGCGAGGTAACAACATCTCATGAGCCATTACTACTAAGTGGTAACCAAATGGGCAGACATGCCTTTTCTTCTACCTCAATATCGTCCATGAGCCAACCCCAGAAACCTGTGGATCCAATAGAAGATGAAGGATCCCGTCTTCGTCAAGCAGTCCGTGAAATGTCGCATGCTTTAGGATCCGACATTTTCTCGGGATCGTGCCATCCATGTGCCGAGCAATGGGCTGTACTGTTTATGGACTGCGAAGGCAAGCAGCTATCGACACACATGCTTCATGACGAAGATGATGCCGAGGATGAGGAGGTTACCTCGAGCAGCGATAGTGATGCCGATGTCCCGGTGGAACGACCAGACTTGGACAAGGACTACCATCAGCTCCGCGATACCATCGTAAAGCTTGTTGGAGAGTTCGAGATACCAAGATCTGCGAACGAGAATAATGACGAGAATACCTTTAGCAACCGTGCCAATAGTGCTACTGATTCCCGGAAGAATCGCAGCCTACGAAGGAAAGCACATGCGCGGCCACTTCTCCCAGAAACCGAGTCCAAAAATCCATATAAGATGTATGTCAGTGCTCCACTGGCAGACAATTCCTACACGAAGGCAGCGGAGTCTGCGCAGGGCAGAAAATCCGTCCTACTGGATATGCTTGAAGCCGCAGAAAAACAATGCCAAGCTCAGTCGGACTTTGTCAGTTCCCACTTATACTGGAGAACCTCCCAGCAGCTCCATTCGTTGTCCTCAGATTCGCTTAGACAGAACGACTTCGTGTCCTTGCTGAACATCTGCTCACGTGGTTCACGGGACTCTATTCGAAGATCGGCAGCAGCAATTGAAGAGTATGATGCATGGCTCGTTTGGCTCAAACAGTCTCAAGAGCGCCACGATGGAACTACCGAGGCCATGATCAAGAGGTGCCGTGCATTGCGAGACAAGATGTGGTATGTAACCGACGTTAGAAACTCGGCTCCGTATGGCACTGCACGCCTCGTTGTGCTTGCGCTTAGAGCTATGGGGTTTCCAAAGACCAACAAGAAGCCTCTCTCGGCAACCTCTCGAGGACGTAACCTGAACCGCTCGTCAGCGAGCAACTACTTCGGCAAAGCCGAGACGGAATTTCTCGATCTGCTCGCAGCATCAGACGAGCACGGCGGACCAAACAAGCTCTCCGATGCACAATCTGACACAACCTGGAAGTGGCTGTCACAGTTTGGCATCGAAAATTTCTGCAAAGGCGAGGAACGCATCCACAGATTTTGCTTAGAGCTAGATAGCTGCATCAGCAAATTAGTTGGTGACGGCGTTATGGACGCGCCTGTATTGTGGTCAAGCGAGCTTTACTCTCGAGATAAGCGCTTCCTCGATAGTGGAAGGCAGAACGGAGATCTTGCTCTCGACAACTTTGGTGGCTTGAGCTTGTATGGAGACAACAATTCTGATCACGGCTCGATTCACAGTCCCAGAAGCTCGCGTGGCATTGATTTCAGCGCCTCTCGGCCCTCTGGTAGAGACCTGCGATCGGTCTCCATGAGAAACAGTTCACAACAAAGCTTTGATTCGAGCAGATGGGGTGGTTCTTCGAGGATGAGCGTGAGTGGCGGAACTATCGACTCTCCAGATTACTTTGGTCATGCCAGTCCAGTCCTTTCTATCGACACGACGGCAACGTTCTGGTCTCCATTCCAGAATCGCCTTGGCTCCCCTACACCTAGCGTAAGAAGCTTTCGTCCTGGAACTTCCTCCACTGGCAATGATACCGTGATGGACACAGTGCCGGATAGTGATGTGCCCTCCAAACTGGTGTTCCTGACAGAGCTCAAGCAAACTCTGAATGCGCTTTTGTTGAGCGACCTTGGAAGTCTGGTATTCTCCCGTGGGAGCGAAACTGATTCATGGTTCTCAGGTGAGCTAGGCCAGGATTGCATGGACAGGAAGGCAGGCAAGGACAAGAAGGAGAAGAGTGCACGTAGGGAAGAGCGACGGAGGAGCAGACGAGGTCTTGAGCCGAAGGATGGCAGGGGTGACTTGCGACTTCCTCACGACAAGAAGAACGCCAGTCCCGGCGGAGTACCACTTGAGAAGACCTCTAGCCGTGGCTCGTCACATCCTAGCAACAATGGCACCTCAACTCCAGAGCACCATTCACGCACCAACAGCTTTGCTATTGTGGACTCTCAAGGCAGCACATTCCTCCGTCAACAGATTAAGCAGCAAGTCAAGGAGTCGATCAAAGAGACCTTACCAACAGACTTTCCTTACAAGAAAGCCTTCCGCAAGCTCCTCACAATGTTCTCCGTCCACCCCAATCCTTACATAAAGCTTAACGCGCTATTCGAACTCGAGCACCTCGTAATCGCTTCTCTCACCACCGTCCCACGCCGTCGACCCAAGGTACCAGGACCAGTGCTTTCTCCGACCTCACCTGTGTTTGAGGGCAACACAAACCGCGAGCCCAGCTTCAACGTCCCACGAGCCAAGAACGTAGGAGGCGAAGCAATAGACAACTGCAAAGAGCGACGCTCGCACGCGATCAGCGACGGCTCAACCTCGCCCACAACCTGCAAAGCCGAGCGTGCAGCCAGCTCTCCCATCGCAACGACTGATATGATTGTCGATGTCCTCCAAAACCTCTTCCGCGAACAAGGAATGAGGCCAAAAACTCTCTTCCGTGATCTGCAATACATTGCGGCCTTTATCCCTGCCTCGGTGTTGGACAAAACGGATAGAGGGAAAGCGTTTTGGGACGCAGGACTCGCGGCCCTGGGATTGAAACAGGAGGTGTGTAGGACGATGATCGAGCTCGCTGATGAGATTGTGAAGTACCACACCTCATCCCGCGGGCCCGCAAGTCATGTCTCAAACGATACGTCGTCGCTGAACGGCGAGGAAGGGGAGAGCATGGCGCTTTATTCTATGGCTGATGCGGCAAAAATGTGGACTATTACTGCACGGGAAGGTGACCCTGTTGCGGAGCGTGAGCTGGCGATCTTTTATCTTACGCATCCGGAGTTGGTGGAGAAGACTATGCTTCCGCTTGCGAGGCCGAGAGAGGTGTTTAGGAGTCTGGGAAGTGGACAGAGGGAGGGTGATGAGAGGAGTGATCCGGCTACGATGTGCGTGGCATTTCATTGGATGGAGGCATCTAGGCAGGGAGGCGATGAGGTGGCGAAGACGTGGATGGATCAGAGGGCCGAGATGGTTGCTTTGCCTGATACCAGGAGGTGATCAATCCATAATGCTTTGAACAGGGAAGAGGAGAAAGAGTTGGATACGAGGGAAAGGAAAAGGATATCATGATCTTACTTTTGTTCATTTGCACGCATTTAGCGAACCGCAATCTGGGAGGTAATACATCAGATCGTACACTTCTGTTAGAGGCGCCTGCTTGATATCACTGTTTTTTGTTGGGATACATTAAAATCGATGTCTTTCGCTGGGATGCGTGGTGCGATGAGTGTGCAGGTAAAACAGTACTGCCACTCTTTATGTTTGTTTTACGGAAGCATTAGTATTAGCGCGAAGCTATGATTGAGATATATGCCAAGCATTTGCCTGAATGCCACCAGTGCTGGCCATCATGATGCGAGCGGTTTCGACTTTACCAATCGGTTGCCTTATGTCGCAGCAATTGTGTTCCCCTTTTGTCGAAGCCTATGCCGATATTCTACAGACTGGACGAGATGCACAAACTGGGAATATGCGAGGGTGCTTCACATCGCATTGCGTATATTCAGCTCTGACAAACCGCCAATCACAACGGCGTGTTCATACAGGTATGCTCAGGGAGTACAACACTTCCTCGCGCAACCTTGTCTTGTCTTGTGACCGAGGCGGAAAGTGCAGCTCAGCCTTTGTGAGGAGCCTGATACTGAGTTGTTTGAAAATGCTAATCCTGGCCGTCGACTTAGATGATAGTCTACTCTACTATCTTGGACATCAATCGGGTGTCCTGTGTTCGTTAAAGCTGCTGAAGCTTATGGTTGCGGTCGCCTCGACCTGTGCGGATACTTCAACACGTCGCAAGCTTTTGTTGGAGACCATTGAATTGAGGTCAAGTGAGAGAGCCAACCGGTTAGCTTGCTTGAGGTGGAGGTTCGAGTGTTTTTCTTGGTTTCGCCCGTGCTGGTGCATGTTTCAATAGCATGAGATAGGCGAGTAGAGGCTAATCGGTTGCAGGACTGGAACGAATATGAACGAAACAAGCGCAAGCAACATCGCTAGCGGACGCCGAGTCGTATGGGTCAACAACGCCGACCGTGATACGGCCAGAATTATATTGCATTGCCTCGCTACGCTTATCCTCTGCTTCTGGGCAGCTATTCACCTGAACATACTGGCGGATAGCGACCTCGATAGCAGGATCTTCTTCCGGAGACTCAAATGGACATTCATCGCTATAGCTCTACCGGAGCTCACGCTCTCTATTGCTACTGAGCAGTTCTTCCAAGCATGGCTCATTCAGGACGTCACGCCGGAGAGGTCGTTTACACCAGCCTTCTTCGCGACATCTGGTGGCTTTCTAATACAAGAACCTGGAGATATGCCATCCATTTTATTAGGGATTCCTATGGAGACGCTCACCAAATGCTCGGCCAGGGCAAGAAGGTTAGACAACTTATTACCTACTTTCCCTCCATGACAAGCAAGAAAACAATGAGCCAGAGCAAAGCCGACGTGTTCACAAAGTTTATAGCCTTGCTACATGTTATCTGGTTTCTCGTCCACTTCTTTACACGCATGAGACGACAACTCCTGGTGTCAGAGCTGGAGGTTGGGACTTTGGCTTATATCCCGATGGCGATTGGCACTTACAGCTTCTGGTGGCATAAACCAATGGGCCTCGTCGGCACCGTTGCCTTGATAACAAATCAGGGCATCAGAGATCGTACCACTAAAAGCCAGGCAGAATCGCCGCTTCAGGAAGAGGCCGCCGAGCTTGTTGTGCAAACGGAACTGAGAACAGAAGCATTCTCCAAGCTCGTCACTGACCTCGGAAAAGACCCTACGGGATAACAATGGAAGACGCTCCTCCCCAAAAAAGCCTCTTCGATATCAGTCCTCAACATTATACCCCTGAGAGATGGCCCTTAAGTGGGACTATAACACAGTGTGTGTTGGCTTGATATTCGGAGCCGTCCACTTCGTCGCCTGGAAATTTCCATTTCCATCGGCAGCAGAGAGGGCTCTTTGGAAAGTGTGTACCATAATCATCACGGTTGTGCAACCGGTCGCTATTCTGTGGCTGTCGCCCCTGTGGTGTCTTTTCAGAACTGCCGATTTTGAGTTACACCCACAGCCCTGGAAAGCCATCCTACTACGGCTCTGGCCATTGACGGTATACCTACCTGCCAGACTCGTAATGGTCGCGCGGATGTTCCTCTGCTTCCGATCGCAGCCAGAAGAGGTTTATATAGCCATTCCGTGGTTGAAGTACATATCATACTTCTAATCTGTTATCAATATTGAGAGTAATCAGATACTAGGGCAGTTAGCTAACAAAGATGAGATTCAAGTCATTGTAACTTGAATGGATTCATATATGACATTCTTCGCTATAAGCAGTTCTCTCGCGACAGCAGAGACCAACTCCACCCCCTAAACCTCCATCATCAATTTATCTATGATTCCTCCCAAACGCCATCAAAATCCATCCGTCCCGTGTCATCCTCTACCACCTACCTCCCTAAATCCCCAAATCCCTCTTCTGCTGATCCCTCTGCATCTTCTTAAAAAAGCTGTTTGAGGGCTTCTTATCCTTCTTCAACTCCCTATTCTTACTCCGATTCATCTCCACATACGCCATATCCTGTCCGCCACTCAACTCACTCAGTGTGCCTGCCGTGCGTCTCGCAACAGCCCTCTTATGCCTCGCCGCAGCCGCCTTGCCACCTTGACTACTAAACAGGTCGTCGTTGATCTTCTCAGTGTCAAAGGCGCCTTCATTCTGGATCATGACGTTTTGAAGTAACTCGCGGCGTTCGGCGGGAGTCGCAAAAGCAAGGCCGGGTAGCTTCTCCATTCCTTGGAGGTGAGTGATGACTTTGAAAGCGTAGCCTTGGTCGACGAGGAAGGCTTGGCGTTTGGAAGAGTAGTACATCTCCTGCGTATCCTTGCTCACCAACGAGTAGAAAAAAGCATTAAATCCTTCGTCATTACGGCGCTTAGCTCTCAGGATTCTGCCTAAGCGCTGCGCTTCCTGACGGCGGGATCCGTAGTGCGAGGAGATCTGTATAAGGCAAGTAGCTTCTGGGAGATCGAGGGAAGTATCCCCGATCTTGGAGAGAAAGAGCGTGTTGATATTTTCGTTGTGCTGGAAATTGTCCAGAATCCTCATGCGCTCTGATTGAGGGGTCTCGCCGTAAATGAATGCTCTACCCAGCTTCTCAGCATAGGTCTTGAGAGCGTAGACATTATCTGAGAAGACGATTATCTTGTCGCCACGCCCTTCGTGGTAGTTGATAAGGAACTGGCAGGCTTGAAATTTATTCGGGTTCATGATGTACAGCAATCCTCTCTTCCGGTGAGATTGACGGAGGTACTCGGAGTAGAATTCTGTGGTCATCGGACACCAGACCTCAGCGCATTGGACTTTGGCGATGTGGCCTTGCTCGGCGAGCTCCATCCAGTTGGCTTCGTAGAGCTTGGGACCGATGAGGAAGTTCAAGTCGACAATCTTCTCGTCCTCACGGAGAAGGGTGGCGGTGAGTCCGAGCTTGGAGTGCGTTTTGATGTTGGAGGTGACTTTGCGGAAGATGGCGGCTGGGACGACGTGCACTTCGTCGAGGATCATAAGGCCCCATTCGCGGTTGTTGAGGAAGTCCATCATCTTTCCTGCCTCGTAGGATCTCTGTCTGGTTTGTGTAACCATAGAGTATGTGGTGACGATGATTCCCGTGTTTCTCGTGAACTTCTCCTTGTGGTCGGAAGTAAAGACTGCAATATCATTCGGGTTGATGTTCGACCACTTTAAGAACTCCTGTCTCCATTGCACGACAGACATGGAAGATGTGCACAAGATGATGACACCTTTCCTAATCGTGCAGGCAGCTGTGATGCCCACGAGCGTTTTACCCGCTCCGCAGGGCAACACAATGATGCCACTCTTCGCTCTGCCGTTACCAAACATCTTAGACAAGGATTTCTCCTGGTATGGACGAATTCTGGCTGTTGGGCGCAAATCAATTTCCAGATTCGCGTTGACGTGATCATTTCTGAAATCGTATTCCTCCAGCGCTGGTAAGCCGATCGCCATACATCTTCTTTGAACGATCTCCACACCCTCATCGGGGATTTGGAACGAGTGAACTTCTCCAGCATCGTCATCATCATCGTCGTCCTCGTTCAGTGTGGCATATATGTCGTCTTGCTTCGGCTGGCCATCGTCCGGTCTAGCTGCTGGCATATCAACCGCTTGTCGTACTCCGGCAGCGTTGTTCGTGCCGGGGATAATGATAGCGGACGACTTGACAGCGGTGCTCTTCGTCTCAGATCCCTGCACACGCCATGGCCCAATGACCTCATCTTTTAGCAATTGTTGTAGCAGCGCGGCATCGGCAGTCTCAAGGAAGTACTTGGTGTCTTTCAGCACCAACTTGACCTTGCCGAAGGCAGCAGTCGAGGTTGTAATGTAATCTCTTATGAATTGTGGAATAGGTGTCTTTGAGAACCTGTCTAATGTGGAGATAATATCGTTTGGATCGAGTCCGACGGAGACTGCTGCATACAGCGAGTTCGAGGTCAGAGCGTACTCGTGAAGGTATTCCGGTCTCGACATCGGCTCAGCAATCGTCGTCAGGAAGTCCTGCGCCTTATCCGCATACGGATTGAAACTCTCCAACACAATATGCGCCTTATCCGGATTAATCCAGATCGGCCGTAGATGATGATCGGGCTTCAGACTCATCCATGAGAAATCCTTTCCTCCAAAGTGATGACTTGCGCTGTCCTGTTGAACGGCCGCATTCCCCTTCGTAGCTTTCTTGTATGCCGAAACCGAGAACTTGTTCATCGCCTGTCCAATATCCTCTGCCTCCGTCTCACTCGCTTCTTGTCCCTCGAAGTCATCGTCGCTGGTATCAATGTCTCGTGGCGTGCCTCCGCCTGGCGTTGATGTCGCGGAGTCTCTACCTACTTTCGACGGCCCGCGCGCACCTGTGTGTGTTAGCAGCTGTGAGTTTGGGTAAAGCTTAGATAACGCATACTGGATGCGGCCTTCCTCTTTGGAGGCATCTTTCAATATCTTGCAGTATAGTACGAGATTCTGGTAGATGCAACCGGTGAGGTTGTTTTGTTTCTCAAGTGGAAGAGATGCTTGGGATTATTATGACCGAGTGGAAGCTGGGTGCCGAGACGCTGTGGCGCGTTTAAGGCGCAAGGCTGACGGTCTGGATCCGCTTTGTCAGTGGATGACAGCACGCTGACCTACTTTAGTGCGCGATGAGTCGCTCCCCGCGGTCAACTTCCACGATAACGATTGTGAGAGTGCTCAAGGTCGCGTTTCGTAAACAAAAGTTGTTGAATTCTCACATCAAGACACTATGTGGTAAGATATAGCCCAATCTCCTTCTCGGAGACGTGAGAGAAGCTAATGCCTATGTAGCAAGCATATTCTCAATGCGCAAGTGAGCATTCGCTCGCCATGCTGTACGTTTTGGCCCTCCTTAAGCTCGCCCTAAGCCCCTCGAAGCCGCCTTTTCCGCACAATATCGTAGTATTTTCAGTTCGACTTCACACTGCCATCAGCGACATGCAGTGATCTCATCAAAGCCTGAGCGAGTTGCACATTGCTATGGATCCATACCTAACAAACTACCTACAGGCCGCAAATGGTTCGACTGCGCCGACTGCCACCGCGAAAGCGAAGATCACCCCCTCCTCCAGTCCGACGAAATGACATTCGCCTGCAAGAAGTGCAAAAAATGCTTCCGCAAGCAAGCCCAAGAGTTCGAGGACCCCGACGAGTACTGTCCACACTGCGACAACCACTACGTCCTCGAAGCCGTTGAGCCAAAGCCGATCTTGGAGTTTGAGGGCGAGGATGTGAGGAAGGATAGCAGAATGATAAGCAATAGGGATGAGAGGATAAAGCTCGCCGATGATGAGTTTAGGAACATTTTCGACGTTAAGGAGGCGCCGAATAAGTTGGGTTGAGAGTGGATGTTGAGTGGTGGCTGAGATAAGGGCACGTTGAGGTTGTTGGGGAAACACGAAGGATAGTAGGAGTGATTCTGATATTAGCGGCATACAACGAGAAATGTGCAGGAGTTTGCTGGTTTACAGGCGAAGAATGGCGGTAGATATGTACGACGAATGGAAAATGCTCCGTTACTTGTTGGCGCAATGCCTCTTTACTTCACGCAGGATGATGACTTCGTCTGGTTGCACTGCATACTGTTTGTGAGACATCAGAAGCCAGTTTTGACACAACAATGTATCCGACGCCTGAAGGAAATATAGCTTCCGGCGGCGAGCCACGGAGCATCATACTCCGACCCCAGAGCATGGGGTGGCGTCGGAGTGGAAGGTTAGGGGGGATGTGGAGGGCGCTTGATGATGAGGCGTACTTGAGGAAAGATATGAGCAAGGCCGTAGCGTGGAAGGGGTGAAGGCGGGAGCTGGAGGTTGATGGTAAGCAGTTGGTAAGCTTACCGAGGAATTCCGCAGTGTGGATGTAGGCCCTGACCTCCTTTAGAATTGCACAGCAGGACACCTCTGAATGACATGGCTGCGTGGTAGCTGGAGGGAGATGTCCCATCTCTAGTGCCATCACCGGCGGTGGCAAACTTTGCGTGTCATTAAACGGTTAGCAAGATATTGAAAAGTCGCGTCCGACCCGTCGGCGAACTCGCTCGGTATCCCCTATTCCGCGTCATTATCACGCTGGTGCACGCTGCACAGGAAGGTGCGTCCTACGTCCCTTCCTCTTTCACCAATGTTTGATCGGAGGGCTGAACCCCACCAGACAGCGGCTTTGAAGTATTGTCCACATTGTGCTACTTCCACGTTCGTCTGATAAAGCTCGGCTAATCACCATTGCAACCCTTTATTTCCTGCAACTTTCGATCTCACGGCCGCCAGCACGTTTCTGGGCTAGGATTGTGACCAACGACATCATATTTGGGGCGGGACCACGGTCGAAGGTTTACTATGTAGGCTACCACGGCGCAAATGCTTTGCTGACGCATGTTCCAGAACAGTACAATTTTACCCAACCTCCATTGTACCACAATGGAGTACACGCCAGAGCCTGCCACGCTTCAGGGGATGATAATCAAGCAGATGGTGGAGACAAACATTCGGACCTCGCAGCAACATCACAACGGCTTGGAGGCCAGAATTACTGATCTCCTTGCCTCAAAACCGGATGTCAATGCCCACGAGTTCATCATCGAGTATTGTTTCAACCAGGCCTCGGACCATTATGAGGTGAGTTGAGAAACCATAGGTTGCTTGCGGACTGTGTGCTAACTCTCCAAGACTTTGGAGACTCTTTATACCTTCAGACATGTTAAACCAACCGAGTTTGCTCGCAAGCATGGTGTCAAGCTGGGATCAGTTTTTCTTCACAAATCAGGGAAGCCAGGCGCCTATACCCATGAGCAATCCTTCGCGAACGACCCAGACTGGCCAGCCAAACTTACGGGAGGACCTACATATGACAGGCTTATGGATGCTCTCATCATACGCGAATACAATTTTCCGGGCTACCACTTCTATCTTACCTATGAAACGACGAAGCTTCAATTGCAGGATCTCAACTCTCAGGGCAAGTACAAGGGACTCTTCGGCGACAAGAAAGCCGAGGCCTACTGCTTGGGAAAGATCATTGCTAAGTGGCAGAAGGATAACCTGTTCATGCGGGAGACTTGGCGTCCCCTCTCATCCATGCCAGCAAGCCCACTCGCTCCAACCGCTTATCAGCGTCACTACAGAGACCACAGCCTCGACCGCCCAGAGAATTGGAAGCTGACGCCTGTTGTCATCCATCACCACCTTAACTCCAGCTGGCCACCAAACTCCGGTGACGGCAAATAGCTGAGAAGGAGACCCGTAACCGTGCTTAGGTGGCAATCGCTTATTGCAAGCTCTACTACGCTTGTTGTATGGGCCACCGGTTTCACATCGGGATTTGGGCGAATGCGCTGCTGTTGGTAACCATCAACAAGTGGCGACGAGGAAGACGTTATAGGCAGATAATTTTTGTTTAGCTTGCCTGCTTCCTAGCCAAATACAAATCGGCGTTGCACAACGGATTCATATTGTGGTTAACGAAATGGTTGGCAACGGTGAGAGGCTTATAAAGTGCAAGAGAATGGATGATACATGAACAACGACCCCAGATACGCCAAGGGAACCGTCACCGAAGCCGATGGGAAGTTGTGCAATCAGCTCAAGGATGCAGTACTTGTGCGCAAGTTTCATGATCCTCGGCAGCGGTTGAAGATGCAGAGATTGATAACTATTGATGTATTGAATAAGTTCAACAAGGAAGGTCGGCTTCTGGGAATGCTGAATGATGAGGAGTTTGTGGATAGGGAGCTGTATGCTGTGATTAGTGCGTGGAAGTGGAAGAATCGGGAGTTATTGGTTGATAGGAGGAGTACGGTTAGAATGCCGCAGCTTGGCGTGGTGCCGCTGGAGGAATACGAGGCAGCTACGCCGGTGGAGAGGGCAAGGATGCGGCAATAGATGGAGCATTATCAAGCAGAGGGTGATCGACTTGGCGTCGTGCGGTTTCAGAACAGGTTGAATCGCCGGGTCAAACGTTATATCTTAATAAGCATCGTTAACCTCCAGGGCTCTAACCGGTCAACAGACGTGGCTCTCAAGGGTGACCAGTTAAGGTCAACTTATTCTATGCAACTCCAAGGCATTTCATTTCTTCCCCTTCTTCCCCTTTCCACCACCATCCTCATCCTTCACCAAACCCGCCTTAACAAAGGCATCCCTCGCAACCCCATTAATACATCCAAACCTCTTCGGCCCCAATTTCTCCCCTCCATACCACCTCGTAACAACCACACACACTTCCCACAGATCCATAAGCTGCATCAAATGTAAGAGCCTCCCCCCTGCCGCAGACTCACCGTCATCATCGCAGTCCTGGAAGCTCGTGCCATTTGGTCCCCGGATTCGATGTGCAGTGATATTGTGCGTTGCCTTGGCGACTTTCTTATCCGTTGCTAACAGGTGGGAGAGGTAGACTTGTGCTTGGGCAGGTGATGTGCAAGGTGCGCACCGAGCGATGAAGACAGATTTATTCTCTATCAGCACATCTGAGAGGGTCCAGGGCGGTGCTTCTCCTTCTGACGCTCCTTCAGCAGAGGTATCAAAGTCATCGTTGAAGTCGTGTACCTCCAGATCATCTCTTTCTTCTGTCTGCTCCTCCGCTTTCCTCTTTTCTAATAATGCTGAGTTATCTTCGAGCACATCATATAAGCAGACCTCGCCAGGTTGGTAGAGCCGGCCTACGGCATCACGGAAGACGTCCAGCAAATGCGCTGCCTCTCCTCTTTTTGAATGCTCGCCTGAACTGTTGACGCCTAGAACGGCGGGTGGTGCATTTGGATAGTCGTCTGGGAATTCGATTCGCAGTGACGTGTCAGAGTTGCGCAGTCTCAAGACGAATATGTGGTTCTCGCTTGTGGTGGTCAATGTGTCGTCACCATATATGGAGTTTAGCGCCTCGATCTCGTTTTTTAAGTCTTCGTTTGGCATTTCGTGATGTGTTTACGGGCGGTCTTGTTGATTTGACGCTCGCTTGACAGCGCTTATTTTTATGTATGTTTGAGTTTCAGTTGGGGTGAGAGGTGGTCTGATTGGTCGGACTGGAGGTGGAATCATGTGATGTGGTCGGCGAACGAAAGTGGACCTGCTGAGTCCAGACTAGCGAAAGTCGCTGCGAGCGCTTAAAATTTGACAGCATGACAAGCTCGAACAGCCACCGACGACATCCGTTTGGGCGACCATATTGTTTTCTTTGCAACTGCGCAGTATGTACTACTCCATACTCGCCGCCAAGGTATTGGGTGGTGTCTCTAGTGCTGGCTCGAAAAGCTGAGACAGGCGAAATCGCTACCCGGTAGCACTTGGCGCGCAATTATCGTTTTGTTCCTGTTCGGCTCCTGCCGCTCGTACATCTGTTTTCAAACCACTCTCCTCATACTCGATGGCTATAGTGCAAGATGCGACGGTTCCTATGTTATCCCAAAGTTGACTGTCGATTTAAAAGATATTCCGTGAAGTCAGCCAACCTCGCGTCCCCAGGTTGCATGGCGACTCGGAAAACTTCGAGTAGAGTACGGGTATGAAATCATTACTGTGCGCCCGAGCGTCGCCGAATTTAACTTGGCGCCGTCTCGTTACACGGACGGTATCCTAGCACGACTTCTAGGCATTGGTCGTCGCGCTTCGAAGCCTTGTTGATTTTTATCTTCCCTCCAATGATACAATGGCCAGACCTGCAGCTCAGTGGCGCTACTCTGCTACCGCCAACGTCCTAGGCAGTGTTGCTGGGGAGTGTGGCAGGAAAAGACCGAAAGCTGAAGAGTTTAACTCAAAAGGGTTCCTCTAACATGGCCAGTCTGCGGTCGGCCTCATGTGCAGCCAGTAGAAAGCCAGGTAGGCGGCGCCTATGCATTGTTGATCAGCATCTTCAACACCGAGGCTGGCTCCAGATGTTGCTGGTGCCGTGCTACCAATCTGCACATGGAATTAAAAAGTGTGGCTGTCGCACTGTCTTGGGCGCAGTCTCATCTCTCACAACTGTCCTCGTTCTCTACATGCTTTCGCTGTAATCGTTATCCTACATTGTTTTCGATCGCTACAACTGCTGCCTGGTTGCAGCTCACGATTCTTATGCGCTTAGAGCCGCGTCCTTGCTCTGGATCCTTTTTGGCGGTGGCCTCGAACTGGCAGTGGAAGAGTGGTAGGGCATAGGAATCATGCCTGGCGGATACGAAAGCAAATGGCCCCAATCCAATGTACGGCCTGACCTGCAACCAAGATATGACTCTTATGGGCGCAAAGTCCCGGAATGGGCTGTAAATGAGGTGGAGGGTGGTGTTGAACAAGAGAGCCCTAGAAGGCCGTCAACGTGGCGGTCATGGTTACGAAAAGACTCGGCATTTACGTCAACCAGTTCGCGAACCTATTCAAGTGATAGTCAATTTCAGACCGAAGACGACAGGCCACCATGGTGGAAGCCCTGGGTGTCGAGGTCGGGTCCTGGGGCGAACCCACGGCTGAATGCGAAAGATGAACAACCTTCGAGCCCCTACTCTCCTGTTAGCTCTCGAGTATTTGGTGATTCTCAGCAATATTGGAAGCCCGTAACAGTCAAACTACCCGTACTTGGCAGCATATTCCTCATCACGATTGCATTGATTGCTGGCCTTGAAGTACTGTATCATCGGAGCACTGGAAAAAACGGCGGAGGCTTAGCATTTGCGGCGACGATAGATGAACTGTCGACGTTGGATATGGCCTCTTATCTATATCTCCCAACGACTTTGGCTGTGGTTTATGCGATGGTTTGGGCGTGGGTCGACCTGGATGTCAAGCGCCTGGAGCCATGGTTTCAACTATCTCAGTCACAAGGGGCGGTCGCTGAAGACTCACTTCTGTTATCCTACCCGTTTGACTTCCTGGCGTTTGTTCCCTTCGCCGCAGCTCGCAGAAGGTATGATTTCTCCTGACCACGACGCTCTTTCAGTGCTGATATATTCCAGACATTGGGCAGTTTTTCTTGCTGGATTTACGATCGTTTTCATCACATGGGGCATCGTGCCTCTGCAATCAGCTATATTTTCAACAGGAACTGTCCTGAGAACTAGGACAAGTCCAAGCAGAAACCCCGATGTGCTCCTTCCAGTTTCCAACCAATCATATGCGCTTACCTCGCAGCTGTTCAAAACCGCGTACGGAATATCATGGCTTGAGCAAAGAACTCCCGAGTTTACGACACGAGGATATGCATTGACTCCGTTTCGAGCATCAATCCTATCCGTTGACGGCCTCGAGAGTGAGACATGGACATCCGAGACGCAGATGTATTACACCAACTTGACGTGCAAGCCACCGCGATTTTACCGCGGACCCACTGCAACGGCGACCCACGCGAATGGCATTCCAATACTCCCTTGGTTATTTGAAGACGATGAGGGATGCATCGCCGGTGTTGCCTCGCCAGCTTCCCCTTACGGCAACCGAACGCAGCTCTTCGGATATAAGCTGGCGTCGACTCCTGTCTCAACCGTCGACGGAAATTTGGCAAATTGCACTGGGCCCAGAAACATGCACAAATTTCTCGCCCTCGCTTCAAACACTACTGCTACCGATGGAAGCGAGGAATTCGGGGCTCCTATTTCATTCTTCTGCGAGCCAGCCTATTATGTACGAACAGTGAATGCGACTGTTAACGCTTCAAATTTGGCAGTAGTGGACGTAAGTTATGACATCACAGCAGTACCGTCAGCCATTACTGAAGACGTCTTCAATATCTCCACCTTCGAGTCTATGCTCGATTATGGAGCCAATAAATGGCCATCGCGCAACAATCAGTTGACGAACGGAAGTGATTACATGGAAGTTGAACAGTATCCGAGGGTAGTTGACTTCAATGTCACATGGCCAGCAGGTAGTGATCCCATGGTTGGTTTCGCTTTGGCAGCTTACGCCAACGAGAGGAGCTCTGTGAGTAGCGACGCGCTCATGGATCCAGTGCAGCTGCAGGGCGCAATTGACGCTGCTCATAAACTTCTCTTTGCGACCGCTATTAATCAGTTGTTTGTGTCGAAACCCGACGCTGAAATCGCTGGCACAGCAGACTCGGATTCTCAGCCGCTTGTCGTCATCAAAGATAGCCCAGCAGCCATTACGTATGTCCGTCCTTTTGCCATTGTGGTGGAGGTATGTTTAGGAGTAGTAGCAGGACTCACAGGTGCTTTGTGGGCGTACTATCGCCGGCGTGCCACCAGCATGGTGTCCGATCCTGGTACCATTTTCGATGTCATGAAGCTCGTTAGATCCAGCGATGCCCTACTACAAGACTTTGCAGACGACGATGGTAAAACAAAAGACGAGGATTTGCAGAAACGATTGAAAGGACACAGCTTCCGACTCATCGCCACAACCGTTCATGGAAGGCCAACGATGCAGCTTCAGGCGGCAGCGGGGTATGGAAGAGTGCACTCTATTCCACTCCAATCCAGAAGAACTATAGATGGGCCGGAGCAATTCTATCGTGTCAGGCCCTTCCAGCTACAGTTTACTGCAGGATTCATGATCATGGCATTGATTACCGGGGCTGCGGCCGCAGTTATTACTCTGTACATTAAGATTGACGCAGAGGATGGTATGTTGCTCTCAAGTCAAGTACAAGATGAGCTGACCAGGAATAGGAATACGCAAGCCTACACGGAACGAACTGGCAATGGCGATTCTTACCAATCTTGTGCCCACGGCTTTTGCCATGATGATCGAGCCGATCTGGATTGTTCTGAATCGACTTCTCTGCGTTCTTCAGCCTTTTAAAGATCTCCAAAACGGCGGCGCAAAGGCCGGCTCGTCAATTCAAGCACGATACACCTCTATACCACCGCAGTTGGCATTCTGGAGGGCACTTCGGTTTAGGCATTTTCTGCTGGTTGCAGTATGTGCTGTCGCCATGTCTACTAATGTGCTCGCGGTTGCTCTAGGAGCTCTTTTCGAGGAAAAACCAACGACTGTCTTGGTGCCATCAGTAACTAAGCCAAAGTATACACCAGTGCTAAAAGGCTCGCCAGATTTCATGGAGAATAGTGTGGACGGCACGCGTATAGATATGGTCGACCACTTCTACGCTGCTTTAGCAAATCTCTCGGGAGCAGCGCCGTTGCCCCCATGGGTGGACAATGAATACTGGTTTATGCCCTTCGACCTTCCGAAAAATGATTCGAGCTTCAATCTGCCAGCAAGTTCCATGGTCAGCGGCTACTCAGCAACCACCCGGGGCTTTGGCGTTGATATCGACTGTCAAGAAATCAACGACCAAGGGAATGGCGACAAGCTCGTATTCGAGCCCAACAAAATGGGAGCGGCAAACATTTCAGAAGAAATGAGAGAATGGGAGTTCTCGCTATCTCACGTCATGCCAGACGGACAAAACATTACATGCGGCCAATGGAACTTTGCCTCCAACAACGCCACCTACCTAAATTTTGAAAATGGCTGGGGCCCTGGCCCAAGCGCTTTTGAGGTGTCGGGTGTGGGAGGGCTTAACAATGATACCTCTACGTTCAACGTTCAAGGCCGCATAGGAGTTTTAAGAATGCCTCCGCCAGATAATGGATATTGTGCTTTATCGTTAATACTGGGATGGGCACGCCTGAGTGGGATACTTAACAACGCCACGGAATCTTATAATCGGAGAACAATGGAGAAGTCGTTCATGCGCTGTGAGCCGAGGTTAAAGAGTGCCATGTTTAACACTCTCGTTGACACAAACGGGAGAATATTATCCAGCAACCGGACTACCGAATTTGACACTGACAATGAGCTTTTCGGCGGAGATCTTGCTGTTAGAGGTTTGCTCGAGCAAATTAATCAGCTCGCTTCGGGGAAGAATCGTTGGCGCTGGCGAAGCCTGCATAATCAAACAGTAGCGAACGACTGGTTCAACGAAGCGCTCGCAATGAGCACGGGCTCCATGCGTCTTGTGGATCCATTGAAACCTGTGCCAGTCATCAAGGACACCATACCCTCGGTTCAGGAGACCTACCGCCTTATCGCTGCGCTATTACTGTCTTACAACGCAAAGTCCTTCATCGAGGCTCGCGAAAACGATATCCTCCTCATCTCCATCGTCACGACCGAGGAGCGGATCTTCATGGATCCGATAATGTTTTACGTTTGCGTCATACTCCTCGCTATCCAGCTCGTCACCTTGGTATTCTACTACGTCTTCAGGCCTCGACCTTTCTTGCCACGCATGCCCTTGACTATTGCGTCCATCATCACTTACGTCTCTGCTAGCCAAGCGACGCAGGATGTAGACTTCATTGCCGAGGATAAAAAGGCGAGATTTGGTTACGGGAGGTTCAGAGGTGTAGATGGAAAGAGCCATGTGGGGATCGAGATTGAGCCATTGGTGGTGCCATTGAAGAGTGGGAATCCGCAGGCGAAGAGGAGAGCCAAAGGGACATGGTTTAAGAAGGAGGTGGATGAGAGGGTGCCGAGTACTTGGATATAAAAATAAGTTTGGGAGCTTATGGGCATACCGGATGTGCTCCATAACGCGTAATGATTGAAGCAATTTGTGTGCGTCCTTGATCACAGCATTTAAGATAACTTACCACACATATATATATATGTATTTATTTATTTTATTTAGTAAATAACGATTAGTTTTGGCATCGAAGCTAGTGCTTGCACTATGAGTTTACTGCAGCTTATTGTGGCAGTGTGCCACAGAAGGCACTCAGCCAATTGTTGAAAGCTGAGAATTAAGAGAGAGCTTTGATAAAATTGAAGTGCTGCGCTTAAATTTCAGAGTGATTAGTATATTGAATATAATCTTAGATTACCCATCTCCAATCAAATCGATTCAGGCAATCTGAACTAACTATAAAAATCAATTGACGTGATTTTTCGATCTCGATTACATCCGTCAAACTTTTAAGGCGAAAATATTGTCTAAGGTAGCATAACCTTCTGAGCTAGAATTCCAGCTAGGGTCTGAGGAAAATGGCATATGCCGTTTGAGTTTTTCTCTTGGCGGCTGGGCGTCTGCGCTAAGTTGGAAATTGGAAAAACGAGGCCCAAATCACCGAGTCTTACAACTTTTAAAAAATAATACCCCTACCAAAAATCCTAATTTGTTCTCCGAAAAACACTTATATGCAATTTTTTTTGGTTATTCTAGAATTTAATTATAGAGCGTCTAACATGCCCTAGTTCCCAAGCTTTTTTATTATTATCAATCCGGCTGTTAAAACCGCGGCTTTGGCACTTAAGTACACTGGCCCAGTCAGAATCATCCTAACATGACCGCTTGTTGATTAGACAAACAGGGCATCAAATCATCACTTACAGCGTCAACATGTTCATCAATATCTTCAGGAAGTGGTTCAGTCGGAACCGCAATCGGTTGGACAACAGAGCTAGCCTGAGCTTGAGTAGACTCGGTAGCCTGTGTGCGAGCAGCGTTGTTGGAAGTATTTTCTGCCATTTCGCGAATAACAATGAGAAGAAGGCGTCGGCACGGCGCGGTCCATGGCCTTTATTCTTCAGGACACAGACTCTCCTGGATGTCCTGCATTTGTGAACGTTGGCGCTGTAGCCTTTCTGAGTTGGAAGCTTAGAATCGACCAATCGCATGCTTTCTCACGACTTCGACCCCTCATACTTCAGGCACGGCTGAGGAGCGGACAAGTAGAACTCCTCATTTCCCACGATCTTGTACTGGGTACGTTCAACGATTTCAGAATCACTTCTTTGTGCAGAGTCTGCGACGAAGTTTGCTGCAGATTGCCTTTCGGATTGCAGTGAAGCTCCATTTGCGTACATGTAAGAGCTGAGAACAGGAAGAAGCCGCACGACACGGAATGTTCTTGGATGAAATAGGAGGCAGCATTTTGCTACGAGCCGGCGGCGGTGGTGGCATGCACTTCAAGACAGGCTCGTTCAGTTTGTCACCTATCTTCAGCGGCGATTTCGTGCTCAGTTTCTTATTGTTTGAAGTTGAAGCTCCAATAAAGATGGAAGAACGAAGGGTGAAACTGGTTGGTAACTAGAGGTTCTGCGTCCGTATCTGGAGTGAGAATATACTCAGAGATTTCTCGATGATGCTGCCGAGATCTCAAAAGTGGCCTAACCTGCAATGAAATGCTCCGTAGTTCGTAGGAAACAACAGAGTATGGTCGCAAGCTCAAGGTTATTTTTTTCATAGACTTCGAATATTGTGATAATTGGCATCTTAGCGCCAAACTCCCACGGCAATCGTCTTCGCCTCGTACGAGGACGGCGTACTGTACTTCGTAGAGTCAGGCCAGAAATCACCGACACCCGGCCTTTCAAGCCTCACTTGTGCGCCTGTGCCTGCCATGAAGCTCATCTGGCGTCAGTCCATCCATAGCACCTCAAAACGACTTGGCCATGACATCGGCATTCGGGCACCATCCGCGAAATTGCCTCCGTTTCCCGCCCCGCTAGTAGTTCATGCATCTGCTAATACTTTCTTAAAGCTTGATATTATAAACTTCGGATGTTCCACAGCTTGCGAAATTAGGCCCTCTCGGACCGTTTTGAGAGTGGACTTCAAAGCTCCCAGAAGCGAGGACGATGCTGAACTAACCCATTGGCAGGACGAGGAACGATGGCATAAGAAAGCCACAGATGACAGAGCACAACAGCATGAACGATGACGGCTTAGACTTGGATGAGGCCCTCTCGGACATTTTGGAGATTACGGAGTAGGTGCCAAGCAGTCTGGTGATGAAGAGAAACGAGGGCCAGCCGATTGGCAACACAGGGAGAAGCTGCCGCAGAATCGACCCCTGAAAACTGACAAAAAACCTTCAGCAAAAGCTCAGAGCAGGACGGCTCGCATTCGGCACAGATGCTGGAGGAGGAAGTTCGTGCACAAGTACCCGTAACGTGACATGCTTCACCAAAATGCAGGGTAAGGAGATTTTGCCGACAAATTTGCCGGCGAAAATCATGCGAAATGGAAGAGTGGGACAACGTGCAGTGAAGTGAAGAAATGACTAGCCTTCACCGAACATAGCCTGATCTCTTGTGAGGTCTGTGGGTGTCGTCGTATCGTGAGCATACTCCGTATGGAGGCTGGAGTTGTGGATTCGTGTGGCGATGGTGGAGTCGGTCGACGAATGCTGAGCACGGCGGTTCCTCTGACAGCCACCCTAAGAACTCAAGAATGCGTGACTGCGTCAACCGCCTCAATGCCACGCGTTGTCGCGGTGAGGCTGGCGCCAGGAATGTGAATAGTCGTCCGACAGCTGCTGCATCAGGCGCACAGTAGCTTCTTGTTCGTAGCGGATGCTGGGCCGGGAGTTTCTGAAGTCAACATGATGATTCGTGCGGTTGTCGGCGATGTCGGCCAATGAATAACCGGAAGACTCCCATGTTTGTGATCGTGAGTTTGCGCTTCTGCTCGCTCGACCTCCTGCTTCTGGACTCTTCCTTCTGTGAGGCCTCTAGCAAGGTGAAACGAAGGCTTCGTTTCATATAGATTCATTGGGCCAATGAGTGGTCAAAATCAAGTTTTCACAAGGTGTGCATCCTTGCACATTTTTATGCCGTGGGGCAAGATGCTTGTTTCGAAGTGAGGTGGTGCGGCCGCTTAGGGGAAGGTCTCGGGGTTTTGATGCGAAGTGTGGAGACAGGAGACCAGGCCGGTTAAGGAACACGGACCACCTTAAGCTTGTGAAACGAGCACTAAACATCAACCATATCTATAGCTTGCGGCAATGCACTCGTCTCAGGAATGCTGTGAAAAAAAATCCTTAGCTTAGGACAATGAAGGTTCTAGCTCAGCAGAAGGTTGAGGGTAAGCAACTAAAACAAGGATGGAAAATATTGCTGCGCCCGCATTCCGCTGCTTGTTAGCTACTGGCGGGGTGCCCGAGCCAGCGGGCAGCTGTCGACCACCTGGCCGCGCCTCAGCGCCCTAATCGACCAGCTCAACATTCCAATGACGCCGCACCGCAGCCTTGAACCACTGACTGGCAGAAAAGTTGAGTCGGTGAGAACGCCCATCAGCGCTCCGCAGCTGCGATCTGGCGGTTGCGGAGGATCGAAAGTATGTGGTGTCGTCTAAACGCTGGTAAACATGGTGGTTACGGTTTTGGGCCGTCAAGCAAGTCGGCCTGTGGCACGATGTTGTCGCCAGTCCTCAGTGGTCCGGTTGTGACTGACCTTGCTGTAGGCTGGTCCAGGTAGGCTAAAGCTTCGCTCAGGCCTCAGGCATGGGTTGTGGCATTCCATCCCTAACAGCCACATGTTTCGTGGCCGGGCAGGACGTTGGGGAATGCAGGAATGGAGATGGTGAATCGAGGCGGTCCAAGCAATGCGATGAGCTGAGCAGAGCTTCAGCTGTGTTGGCGAGATGAGATTCATCCTTGGAGCAAGCTTCAGTGACTGCGGAACCGACAGCGGATGTCCCCAGCCGTACCAGAGATGAGAGTGACACTCGAATCGCCAGGATGTTGGCTCGAGAGCCGGCCAGACTCGACTTGAAATGATAACAGACCTGGAGTTGGATGTGATTGAACAAATATGGTGTTTCGTAATTGCTCAGGGTGGTCCAGTCTTGGTACGCCATCGGTACTTTGCTTGTGCTCCCATGTCGCGTCGTCGATGATCGAGAGCCTGTTGTGGCCGTCCTTTCAGGACCCTCGGTTGTGCTGCCGGCCTACCACGCCACGAAGCTGTCCCCTGTCACCTTTCACCCTCGCCTAGAATTCTCTTTCGGGACATAGCGTGTGCTGACCCCTCAACTCAATACTAAGCTTGTCTCCTGAGCCCGCGTCTCTGTGAGGGCCCCTTCTCACAAGTCGCGCTTGTCACCTCTGGGTTTCTGTGACACTTTGTCTTTGCTCAGCGCCCTGATGCTTCAGACAAGGACCCATGCTTGCCTCATGGCTGGTCCCGAGTGGCTAACTGCTCCCTCCTGCCCCTGCTTTTCCCTGAGCCAAGGGTCCCGCTCAGGCACAAGGGGGCCCACAACGACATTCCAACGGCCAGTCGCACTGGCTGGGTTTGCTGGGATTGCGCCCTCACTCCCCTGTCGGTTTCCAGTCGCTCTTTTCCGAATGCTGCCTCGCCGGTGCCACTGGCAAGAAGAATCATCCGCTGTGGCTCAATCAGTGACTTCCTCATCTGCGATCCTCGACCCTTGCTCTGCACGGAACCTCCTCAACCCTCCTTCCCCCTTGCCCCCGTACGGCAGGAGCCCCGCTTTCGTGCAGGTGTCCCCATTAAGCTTGTGCTTCAGATTTCTGCGCTTTTGCCCACTCTGTTCGTACCTCTGAGATATAAGAGATGGCTGGTCCTCCCAAATTCATGTTTTCCTCCTTCACGTACAAACAATCTTAGCGATATACCACCCGGTTTGCATTCCAAGCACCAGGCTAGACCTACCCACCATCTTCTAGATTTTGATAATCGAAGAAAACTTTCATTCCTTCAAACCCAGCGAGCCTGTGGCTAGCAAATCGACCTTCCAGTCCTTAAAGATACCAGAGTTCTTCGTCAGTATAAAAAGAACCTCACACACTCTCTCATATCGCAAAGTTCGAAAACAGACAAAAGCACCTTCTGGATATATCTGAGTCTTGTAGGAGAATTAGATCTTTCTGGTACGTACCTGATTTTCTTTACATTCCGCGGCAGTCGAAAACAATTGGTGGACGACAACGAAATCAACTGGACGATAAACGATAAGGAGTCGCGAAGTGGAGGAAATAGCACCCAAAGCGCGATGTAAACATTCACTCAAAAGCCGTTTCGCGACTCAAAATATTTTCCCACAAATACAACCTCGACAGGATCGAACATTCTCACCACTTCTATCCCCAACTCACAGCACCTTTGTAATATCTCGACTAAGTCGGACTTCAAACACCCAAAATCGACAGGCTCGAACTATCCAACCATTCATCTCGACTGAATAGAAACACCCCAGCCCTTTCACAACCCTGACTCTGAGTCCGACACCCCCCCAAGACCATTGTTTTCGACTGCATCGAAACTTCTATTCATTTCTGCGAACCTCAATAATCGAGGTTGATCTAGTACTAATAGTTGTATCAGCATCTCAACTTGTTCTTTAAAGCAATTATAAGATTCGCATCTTCCCCATCCACATCACACATCTTCAGATCGACATTCGTCCGGTACGACTTTCAATCTCAACAATATACCAAAATGCATTTCACTACTACCGTCACCGCCGCCATGGGCCTCGTGTCCTTGGCTAGCGCCCACATCAAGATGACCTCCCCAACTCCGTTCGACGCGGGAAGCCTCGATAATGCTCCACTCTTTGCGGACGGCAGCAACTTCCCTTGCAAGCTTCCAAACTACTCGGCCGCTCAAGTCAACAGCATGGAGGCAGGAAAGCCGCAGACTCTTGCTCTCGTTGGTAGTGCTGTCCACGGTGGTGGATCTTGCCAGATCTCCATCACTTACGATAACCCACCAAAGGCGGAGTCAGAGTGGAAGGTTATCCACTCGATTGAGGGTGGGTGCCCAATGGCCGGTGTCAGCGGAAACAACGGCGACAATGCCGCCTCGCCAGTTCCCGATACCTTCCAGTACACCATTCCAACCAACCTTCAAACCGGCCCGGCTGTTCTTGCTTGGACGTGGTTCAACAAGATCGGCAATAGAGAGATGTATATGAACTGCGCTCCGATCGATATCAAGCCAGCCGGCGGCGCCTCCAAAAGGTCTCCGCAAGAGGAACTCGAGAGCCGTATTGCTTCCAAGATTGCTTCCAGTCAGCAGTCTGGCTTCAAGAGCCTCCCGGATATGTTCCTCGCGAACATTGGCAAGGGCTGCTCCACTCTAGAAGGCACTGATGTTGAGTTTCCAAACCCAGGTCAATCATTGGACTTCCGTCAGAAGGATAGCATGAAGGCTCTTGGTAAGCCAGTTGGCTCCTGTGGGCCAGCCGGCGTCGCGCCATCTCCTGTTGAGGTTCCAGGTGTCGCACCAGATACCACCTCCGCACCACTGGTGAGCAACGAGCCACTTCCGGGCGGAGTCTTTAATACCATCGGAGAGTCCGTCATCGCCCCTGTCCCAACCCGTGTCAACGAGAACAAGCCAGCCGAGCCAGAGTACTCTGCTCCGGCCGAGACCGCCCCATCACCAACTTCTACTCCAGCCGCCCCAACGGAGGAGCCAAGCGCCCCAGAGCCGGAGCCAGAGGCCCCTATTGTCCCATCCGCTCCAGAGACACCAGCGGGCAACGACTCTGCTCCAGCTGTTCCACTTCCAGTCGTCGGCGGAAATCCAATCACCCCAGGCAGCCCATGCCCAGGCGACGAGGGACAATGGAACTGCATCGGCGGTTCCTCCTTCCAGCGCTGCGCATCTGGCATGTGGTCCGTCATTCAGTCTGTCGCCGCTGGTACTGAGTGTGAGCCAGGTGTCTCGGCCGTCATGAAGATCGTCGCCAATGCCCCTCGCAAGCGCTTCTCCAACCCACACATTCGTCGCCACCTCATGGGCAAGTCCTTCTAAGGCGCACAGCTCGCTGGTCGTGTCGAGTGTTGTCATCAATTGAAATAGACGACGAATAGCTCGGGGTTTTATTTGAGGAATTTGGGGCATCATTGTAAAAAGAGATTCTGGCTGTGGCCTGTCTACATATAACGATACTTGGGAGGAATAGGTTGGAGGAGTTAGACAACCGCAAAGTATACACAAGCGAGCGCACGCTAGGATGATCATGAATTGGTAGCAGTTCACCAGGAATACATCTGCCATGAAGTGACTATGTGACTGTGATTCGACGTGAAGCCATATAAAGAGGACAGCTCATCTTCCCATCTGTGGCCTATCCCAGTGGCGTGAGGCAGGTTTCTCTGTCCTCCATCGGCTAAAATTCATCTCTTGTATAGGCTTGTGGAGTACTGGAGGTTTATGTTTCCGGATCCGCACTTCCCACCGTTACTCCATGCATGTGCTTTTCAATCATACGAGGATGCTGGTGCTGGCGGGGAAGGTTCTGATTGGTTAGTGCTGAGCTTACGAGCTTGGACAGGTTCGTGCGCCAATACTCACCGAGATGCTTTGCAAGCGTCTAACAAAACACAAAATAAAGCCGATCAATGCCATCCTCCTGTTTTCCCTTCCATCGTCTCATTGTCTGTCGCAAAAATGGCGGACATTACTCAGCCCAAACTGGTTTGACAGAGCCAACGTCGCACTCTCCAACGGCTGCGGCTCCAGCCGCTAACCCGCCAATCAATGCCACTACTCAGCCGGTTTCTATGTCAGATGAGCCACTCCCGGAGAACATTGATGAGCCACTGTCGGTTGTAAGTTTCCACGCCTCTGAACGAACAGTAGCCGTGCTAACGTTTTACTTAAAGGACGACAGCGACGACGATTCTGCATATGGCAGCAGCATCGGCGGCGAGACCGCTTCTGTGATATCGAGCATCTACCGCGGCTACCTAGAAAACGGAAGGAAGTACCAGTCCCTCAAAGGTGAAGGTTACTTCCTCCCAGCCGACGAGCAGCAGTTTGAGTCGCTGGAGGCAGGTCACGTGTACTTCAGAGTATTGGACTGTCAGGAAGAGAACCAGCTTTTTAGAAGCCCCATTGGAGACGATGCTCAGAATGTGTTGGATATTGGGACTGGGGACGCTAGTTGGGCTATTGACGTTGCTGACAACTTTCCGCATCGTAAGGATCCGGTCTTGATCAGGCACACTCAATGCTGACTGGTTTGCCGCAGTTACTGTCCGTGGAGTCGATTTGTATCCTCCGGCTGAGACAATCGTCCCACCTAACTGCACCCTTGAAATGTCAGTAGCCGGTGACTTTGTATCGAAGGCGATGACTGGTAGAGTTTGTGCTGACGACGCAGCGACGATGTCACCAAGCCATGGACGTGGAATGCGAAGTTCGATCTTATCCACCTCCGTCTCATGATGGGCTCTTTCACTCCAGATGAATGGACCACCGTGTACAAGCAAGCTTACGAGTAAGAACCGTCTCCCTCGCCCGAGTCTCATCTGCTAACACACCGTAGTAATCTTGTTCCAGGCGGGTAAGCGCAGTGACCTTGATTTCATAACACTCTAGAGCCTCACTAATAGTCCTTAGCTGGATCGAGCACTGCGAGATAAACGGCTACAGATACTGCGACGACGAAACCATGCCTGCGGATTCTCTTCTCGCTCAGCAAGGTGACCTCCTTAAGCAGTGTGGTGAAGCAGCCTGGAGACCGCTCACCACGATGGACACTATGAGAGCCAGCATCGAGGCTGCCGGCTTCATCAACTTTCACGAGAAGAATTATAAGACGCCTGTCGGTACTTGGCCAAGCCATCCTATCTATAAAGATGCAGGGAGACTCGGCATGGAGGTATTCTTAAGTGGAATGGAGGGCTGTGTGATGTACTGGAAGACCTAATCCAATAATCATTGTTTATGTGCTAACGTTGATGCAGGTATTTACTGACTCGCTTCGGCCCACCTACTCCATGGTCCCAAGAAAAGGTCCAGATCTACGTTGCGAAGGTCCGCAGGGAACTTAACTCTAGATGGCATATCTACCAGAAGGCCAAGCGCATTTGGGCTCAGAAGCCGCATGATGCGCAGAAGGCTTAGTTGAAGGAGAGTTTAGAGCTTTGTTGAGCAAAGAGCAAAGAGCAAAGAGCAAAGAGCAAACGAGCATGGGGAAGCAAGAGGGCTTTCCAAAATATTTATTAGAAAGGCAATAAGCAGTAGCATATAAAAGTCAGCAACATAACAGTATATCCAGTCGTAGACATTTAGATCTCAAACCTCTTTAAATAGTCATTTGTGTTCTTCGGCGCACCCTCTTCCACTCAGAATGGCACGGACCGTTGAAGACAGCTGCATGGCGGGCAGGGTTTCCCTTATAGTGCCACGCATCAAAGCACTGGAAAGTGAT